>JADMIO011089307.1_pt1 | contig 77447 bp, 83 predicted proteins | sample 8958161 | NCBI WGS metagenome assembly JADMIO01 (sample SAMN16585339, study PRJNA669376) | soil metagenome | isolation source: Crop rotation soil | place: USA: Cullars Rotation, Alabama | collected 2011
GCCGCGACTTCAAGTCACGTGAATTCCAAGCTTCGGATCCCACTGTGCTGGAAAGGCGTGATGGGCTCGGTGGCGCTCTCGGTGCTGATGATCCCGATCGTGATCCGCACCTCCGAGGAGGTGCTGAAGATCGTCCCCAACCACCTGCGCGAGGCCTCCTACGCGCTGGGCACGCCGAAGTGGCGGACGATCACGAAGGTGGTGTTGCCGACGGCCTTCGCCGGCCTGGTCACCGGGATGATGATCGCGATCGCCCGGATCATCGGTGAGACGGCGCCGCTGCTGGTGACCACGGGAGTGGTCGACTCGATCAACAGCAACCCCTTCTCCGGCCGTATGCAAAACCTCGCGGTGTATGCCTACAGCGAGTACCGCACGCCGGGTGTCTTCAAGCAGGCCTCTTACGACCGGGCCTGGGCAGCCGCGCTGACCCTGATCGTTATCGTCATGGTCCTCAACCTCGTGGCTCGCCTGATCTATCGCCGCTACAGAACCGAGATCCGCTAAGTGGATGGAAGGAGTGCACGACCGATGGGAGCAGCGGGCGCAACCCGAGCCGAGTCAGAGTCCGAGGTCGGCAAGGCTGAGATGAAGCCCCCGATCACAGAGGCGCAGGCCGCCGCCGCTGAGGAGACCCCGGTTGCCAGGAACCGGCGCGCGAAGACACTGGACACCAAGGACGTCAACCTCTTCTACGGCGACTTTCACGCGGTCGAAGGCGTGACGATGACGGTCGAGCCGAACAAGGTGACGGCCCTGATCGGCTCCTCCGGCTGCGGCAAGACGACCTTCCTGCGCTCGCTCAACCGCATGCACGAGCTCAACGCCGGGGCGCGGGTCGAGGGCAGCATCCAGCTCGACGGGCATGACATCTACGGCGCCAAGGTCGACCCGGTGCAGGTCCGCCGCCTGATCGGCATGGTCTTCCAGCAGCCCAACCCCTTCCCGACGATGTCGGTCTACGACAACGTCGCCGCCGGCCTCAACCTCAACGCCGGCCGGGTGAAGAAGTCCGAGAAGGACGAGATCGTCGAGCGTTCGCTGCGCGGCGCCCATCTCTGGAACGAGGTCAAGGATCGCCTCGACAAGCCCGGCTCGGGGCTGTCCGGCGGCCAGCAGCAGCGACTCTGCATCGCCCGCGCGATCGCGGTCGAGCCCGAGGTGTTGCTGATGGACGAGCCCTGCTCGGCGCTCGACCCGGTGGCGACGCTGGCGATCGAGGACCTGATCGGCGAGCTGAAGAGCAAGTACACGATCGCGATCGTCACCCACAACATGCAGCAGGCCTCCCGAGCCAGCGACATCACGGCTTTCTTCAACCTCGAGGAGACCGGCAAGCCCGGCCGCCTGATCGAGATTGGGCCGACCGAGAAGATCTTCACCAGCCCCGAGAAGCAGGCGACCGAGGATTACGTCAGCGGGCGGTTCGGGTAGGCGCCATGCCGGGCACCGCCAGAGTCGAATACCAGGAGGAGCTGGACCGCCTCGAGGCGAGCGCCCTCGGCGGCCTCGACCTGGTCAGCGCCTCGCTCAGCCGCACGCTGGAGGCGGTCGAGCACCAGGACGTCGAGCTGGCCCAGATCGTCGTCGCCGACGACGATCGCATCGACGGCCGCTACCTGGAGGTGCATCAGGCGCTGATCACCCTGCTGGCTACCCAGTCGCCGGTCGCCACCGACCTGCGTTTGATCTCGGCTCTGCTGCACGTGCTGAAGAACGTCGAGCGGATGGGCGACCAGTGCGTGAACGTCTGCAAGCTGATCCCGTTGACCGGCAACGAGCCGCCCTCCGATCAGGAGATGGTGAGGCTGATCATGGACATGGGGGGGCAGACCAAGACCCTGATCAGCCAGGCAAAGCGCTCCTTCGAGGACCGCGACATTGAACTGGCGCGGGACCTCGTGCGCCAAGACGACGCGGTCGACGACCTCAATCGCGAATGCTTTCGGCTGGCGCTGGAGATCGGCGACGACGCCGACAAGCGTGAGTGGGCGATGACGATGCTGCTCGGCGCCCGGGCGATCGAGCGGATCGGTGACAACGCCGTCGACATCGGCGAGCAGGTCGCCTTCGTCGTCACGGGGCTGTTCCAGGAGTTCGAGGACGCCTCGCATCCCAATGGCGCGTAGGCGGGCCGTGAGCTGGGCACCACTCCCGGCTCAACTTTTTCGGTGGAGAGTGGACCTGCTGTCGCCTCGGGCGGAGCGACGAAAAAGTACAAGCCGCCGGGAGCGGCGCCCAGCCCACGGCCTGTCTGCGCGCGGTTGAGATCCGGGCCGTCTGGGAACATCCCAAAGGACCCCGTGACGCTCTGTGCCGCCATAGATATTGGGTCGAACACGACCCGGGTGCTCGTTGCCGAGCCGATTGACGGGCAGTTGAAGAAGGTGATGGAGCAGCGGGCCTATACGCGTATCAATAAGGCGCTGGACGGCGACGGGGCGATTCGGTCCGAGAAGGTCGATGAAGTCTGCGACGTCGTCGGGACCCAGGTTCGACTGGCCAAAGAGCTCGGGGCGAAGGAGATCCGCGCCGTCGCCACCGCGGCCGTGCGCGAGGCAGCCAACGGCGAGGAAGTGGCGGCGGCGATCGGCGCCGCGGCCGGCATCCAGGTCGACGTGCTGAGCGACGAGGAGGAGGGGAGACTCTCCTTCATCGGCGCGACCAAGACGCTCGGCCATCCGGTCGAGGGCCGGGTCGGCGTCGTCGACGTCGGCGGCGGCTCGACCGAGGTGATCCTCGGCACGGTCCCCGGCGGTGCCGACGAGGTGCGCTCCTGGCGGGTCGGCTCCGGCGTGCTCGCCGACGAGCTGATCTCCTCCGATCCTCCATCCGCGGCTGAGATCCGCAAGGTCCGCGACCGCATCGACGACATCTTCGCCGGGGTCGAGGTCGAGCACCCCTCACAGGCGGTCGCGGTCGGCGGCAGCGCCACCTCGCTGCGCCGTCTGGTCGGCGCCGTGCTCGAGTACGAGACGCTGGAGCGGGGGGTGCGGGTGCTCTGCGGCGATCCAGCTGCCGACGTCGCCCGCCGCTTCGAGCTCGATCCCCAGCGCGTGCGCATCCTCACCACCGGCGTGCTGCTGCTGGAGAAGGTCTCCGAGCTGCTCGGCCGGCCCCTGCAGATCGGCAAGGGCGGCCTGCGCGAGGGCGTCATCCTCGACCTCCTCAACGGCAACACCAGCGGCTCCCGCCTGCGCCTCGTCGCCTAGCTAGCCTCTACTGGCGTGGCCAGTGCCGGCAAGGTCAAGCTCGATTGCGACGCCTCGTTCTCGAAGGCCGCGGCGAAGGCCGTCAGGGTTCGCTCGCAGGAGGTCTTCGCTCACTCCGAGGGTGTTTTGGACTTGGAGGAGGTCGAGCGCGTACACGACATGCGAGTGGCGACGCGGCGACTGCGGGCGGCGCTGGAGATCTTCGAGCCCTGCTTCCCCGCCAAGCGCCGGCGCAAGGCGCTGAAGAAGGTCAAGCTGCTGGCCGACGCGCTCGGCGAGCGGCGCGACGCGGACGTCGAAATCGTGGTGCTGGAGGAGCTCGCCGGCGAAGCCGCCGAGGCCGATCGTGCGGCTCTGCGCGACCTGATCGAGGAGTGTCGCGCCCGCCGGCGGGTTGCCAACGAAGAACTGGTTCCCCACGTTGCCCCGAAGCGGTTGCGCAAGCTGCGGCGGCGACTGAAGAAGCTGGCCAAGGCGGCGGGCTCGTGAAGGCGCGCGCCGTGGAGGGGCTCGGCCCGGCCGAGCGGCTGCGCCCCAACGTCGCCCGCATCGTCTCCACGCGCCTCGAGGAGCTGCGTGACCTCGCCGGCTCCGCCCTCGCTCCGAGCGCGAGCGAGGCCCAGCACGACATGCGGATCGCCGCCAAGCGGCTGCGCTACGTGCTCGAACTCTTCGCCCCCTGCCTCGGCGAGGAGGCGGCGGAAGCGCGCCGTGCCGCCAAGCAGCTGCAGTCCGTCCTCGGCGACCTCCACGACAGCGACCTGATGTTGGGCAAAGTCACAGGCATCGGCTCGGTCGAGGCGATCCTGCGCGAGCGCCGCAGGCGCCTCTTCCGCGAGTTCGTCGCGCTCTGGCAGGCCGAGGCAAGCAAGGGCACCTGGGCTGCGCTGGAGGCCGGCCTCTAGCGGCTCTGCGCCGGCGCTGCCGTTCTGCGTCCGGCTGAGAGGTTGGCGCCGCTCGTTGGATCGAAGAGGTGGAGCCTGCTGGTGTCCGCCCAGAGCTCGACCTCATCGCCCCGCTTGATTCCGCTGGAGGCGTCGAGGCGGGCGACGATCTGCTCCTGGCCCTCGCTGACGCCTGCCGCCCCCGTCTCGTTGAGGCGATCGCCGATCAGATCTGCCAGCTGCTCGGACTCGACGTTCTCGGCCTCAACGCGGAAGTAGGCGTAGAGGTCCGAGCCGAGTGACTCGACCAGGTCGATTTGCGTCTCGAAGACAATGCCGCGCGTTCGCTTCAGCTCGTCGCCGACGAGCGCCGCGTCCTCGAAGCTCTCCGGGCGCAGCCCCGCCACCACCGGGCCGCCGGCACGCCCGCCGGCTGCCTCCTCCACCGCGGCCTCGCCAAACGGCAGCTTCACCCGACCGTCGACCAGGTCGGCCTGGACGAAGTTCATCGCCGGCGAGCCGATGAAACCGGCGACGAAGAGATTCCGCGGGTCGCCGTAGAGCTCTCCCGGCGCGCCGACCTGCTGGAGTTCGCCGCTTCTCATCACTGCGACCCGGTCGCCGAGGGTCATCGCCTCGGTCTGGTCGTGGGTGACGTAGACCGTCGTGGTGTGCAGGCGCGACTGCAGGCGGGCGACCTCGGTGCGCATCTGCACCCGCAGCTTCGCGTCGAGATTGGAGAGCGGCTCGTCGAGTAGGAATGCCTTTGGGTCGCGGACGATGGCCCGGCCCATCGCCACTCGCTGGCGCTGGCCGCCGGAGAGGCTCGCGGGGCGGCGGTCGAGGTGCGGGCGCAGGTCGAGCACGTCCGCCGCCTCCTCCACCTTGCGGTCGACCTCCGACCGGTCGGTTCCCGCCAGCTTCAGCGCAAAGCCCATGTTCTCGCGCACGGTCATGTGTGGGTAGAGGGCGTAGTTCTGGAAGACCATCGCGATGTCTCGATCCTTGGGTGGGCGTTCGTTGACCGTCTCGCCGCCGATCTTCACCTCGCCCCGGGAGATGTCCTCGAGACCGGCGATCATCCGCAGCGCGGTCGACTTGCCGCAGCCCGAGGGCCCGACGAGGATCATGAACTCGCCGTCGCCGATCTCGAGGCTCATGTCCTTTACGGCTTCGTAGCCATCGGGGAAGACCTTGGTCACCCCGTCGAGGACTATTTCCGCCATTTCCGGGCCTTTCTCTCCACCCGGACCTCCCCTCCTCGGGTTGCAGACGCCCTATCGAAATCCCCGGGTGAGCTTTGTTTAAACCCTGTTTGCCAATGGTCACGCGGGGTATTTCACATCGCGCCGGGTGTTCCGGCGCTGAGAAGAAGGAGCCGTCGTGATAAGCACGGTGCGGGTTTGTTTGATCGTCTTGGGAGTCTGCCTCGTCGCCTTGGGACTTTCCGCGTGTGGAGGCGGAGGTAGCGGTGGTGAAGCCGGAGGCTCGGAAGCGAAAGCGCTCGAACCGTCTGCCGCCAAGGGAGCAAGCGGCGAGGTGAGCTGGTGCATCGGCAAGGACACCAGCGGCGCCTTCAAAACGGCGGTTGAAAAATTCAACCAGCAGAATCCGAAATTGGAAGCGAAGCTGGTCGAACTGCCCGAAAACGCAGACCTGCAGCGCGAACAGCAGATTCAACGCCTGCGCGCCAAATCGAGCGACTGCGACGTGCTCGGCATGGACGTGATCTGGACCGCCGAATACGCCGCCTCCGGCTGGCTCTACAACCTCACCCCGGCCGTCGAAGCGCACGAAAGCGAGTTCATTCCCTCGACCGTGGAAACCGTCGAATACGAAGGCAAGAAGTGGGCGCTCCCCTTCAACACCAACGCCGGCTTCCTCTACTACCGGACCAATGAAGCCTCGAAACCGCCTACCACCTGGGAACAGGTCTACGAAGAAGCCCAGAAGAAGAACGGGCTCGTCTACCAGGGCGAACGCTACGAGGGTCTGACCGTCAACTTCCTCGAGCTGCTCTACAGCGCCGGTGGCAAAGTCCTCTCCGAAGACGGCAAAACGGTCGAAATCAATTCGCCCCAGACGAGCGAAGTGCTCGAATTCATGCGCAAAGGGATCGAAGACGGAGCGGTGCCGAAGGCGGTCACCACCTACGAAGAGGAGAGCTCGCGACGAGCTTTCGAGTCGGGCCACGCCACCTTCATGCGCAACTGGCCCTACGCATACGCGCTCGGCAAAGAATCGCCAATCGCCAACGAATTCGCGGTCGCCAAGTTCCCGGGCTATGCCGGTAACGAAGGCGCGGGCGTAGTCGGTGGCTACAACCTCGGTATCTCGGCCTACACCGATAACCCCGAGGGCTCACTGGCCTTCGCCGAATTCCTCACCACCGAGTCGGTGCAAAAGGAAATGTTCCTCAAGGCGACGCTGCCGGCGGTGGCCACCGCGGTCTACGAAGATCCTCAGGTCAAGAAAGAAATCCCCTTCACCGAAGAACTGCTGAAGGCGGTCGAACAGGCGCAGGCGCGGCCCGTCTCGCCTGTCTACACAGAAATCTCCGAAGCGATCTACGACAACACCTTCGAAGTGCTGAACGGCCGCACGTCCGCAAAGTCAGCGACCTCGAAGATGAGCTCGGAAATCGAAGAAGCGCTGCAGAGGTTCTAGGTGATCTAGGTGGAGGCGAGCGCCGAGCGGCTGCGGTCAGCCCGCGGGTCGCGGCGCTCGGTCTTCCGTGGGGAGCGGCGCCTCGGGGCGGCGATGCTGACGCCTTCGCTCGTCGTCATCGCGCTGGTCGCCGCCTATCCGATCATCTATGCCGTCTGGCTCTCGCTCAATGAATACAGCGTCATCACGCCGGGCCTCTCCAGATTCGTCGGGCTCGACAACTATCGCGAGGCGCTCAGCTCCTCGATCTTCTGGGAAGCGATGGAGACCACGCTGCTCTTCACCGTGATCTCGGTCGGGTTGGAGCTCGTGATCGGCCTCGGCATGGCCATGATCATGCACCGTGCGTTTCGCGGCCGGGCTCTGTTGCGGGCGGTCGTGCTCGTCCCCTGGGCGATCCTCACAGTGGTCACCGCGATCACCTGGCGGACGATCTTCGAACCGGAACTGGGCTTCGTCAACACGGTGTTGAGCTCCTTGGGCCTGCCCGGCGGCGACGTCGTCTGGCTGGGGGAGGAAGGCTATGCGCTGGCGGCGATGATCCTCGCCGACGTCTGGAAGACCGCGCCGTTCATGGCCCTGCTGCTGCTCGCCGGATTGCAGGGGATACCCGAGGACGTCTACGACGCGGCGAAGGTCGACGGGGCGAGCGCCTGGCAGCGCTTCCGCAGCATCACCCTGCCCCTGCTCGTGCCCGCGATCGCCGTGGCGCTGATCTTCCGCACCCTGGACGCGCTGCGCATCTTCGACCTGCCCTACGTGCTGACCAAGGGTGCGAATGGAACCGAAACGCTGTCGCTGCTCGCGCAAAAGGAACTGGTGGCCAACCGCAACACCGGTCTCGGCTCGGCGTTGGCCGTGCTCACCTTCATCACCGTGATGAGCGTCTCCTTCCTCTACATCCGCTTCATCGGCGGCAACATCCGAGCGCTGGCCGAGGACGAGCAGTGAGCGCTGAAGGTCGCGAGAGGCTCGAGCAGGCAGCGCTCTGGCTGGCCGTCGCGGCGATCGTCGTCTTCTGTCTCTTTCCGTTCTACTGGCTGATCAACACCTCCCTGAAGACCGGTGCCGACCTCTCGAGCGCCAATCTGGTGCCACCCGATCCGACCCTCGACAACTACACCTCGATCTTCAAGGACTCCGCCTTCACGATGGCGCTGCGCAACAGCGCGATCATCGCCGGCAGCGTCACGGTGCTGTCGCTGGTGATCGGCTCCTTCGCCGGCTACGCCCTCGCTCGGCTGCACCTGCCGTTCAAGTTCTTGATCCTCGCGATCCTGCTCTCGATCTCGACCTTCCCGCCGATCGCGATTGCCGCGCCGATCTTCGAAATCTGGACCGAAATCGGCCTCTACAACACCTACCTCGGCTTGATCCTGCCCTCGCTCGCCTTCGGTTTGCCGCTCACCGTCTACATCCTCGCCTCGTTCTTCCGTGACATCCCGCGCGAGCTCGAGGAGGCGGCGCTGATCGACGGCGCGACGCGATTTCAGGCCTTCCGCAAGGTCGTCGTGCCGCTTGGCGCCCCCGGGGTGGTCACCGCCGGCCTGCTGGTCTTCATCTTCGCCTGGAACGAGTTCCTCTTCGCGATCACCTTGACCAGCACGCCTGAGCGCCGCCCCGTCCCGGCGGCGATCGCCTTCTTCACCGGCAGCACCCAATTCGAAATACCGCTGGGCACGATCAGCGCCGCCTCGGTCGTCGTCACCGTGCCGCTGATCGTCTTGGTGCTGATCTTCCAGCGGCGAATCGTGGCGGGCTTGACGGCAGGCGCCGTCAAGGGATAGGCGTCGCGGCGTGGCCGCGGTCGCTGCGGAGCTGGACGGACTGCTCTCTCCGCAGGGTTGGCCGTACGCGAGCGCTGCGCCGGTGGAAGCCGGCGATCCGGGTCGGTTCCACGCGCTCTTCGGTCGCGACGCGGCGATTGCCTCGCTGCAGCTCCTTCCCGCTCGACCCGCCGTCGCGAGGGCGACTCTGCGGGCCCTCGCCTCGCTGCAGGGTGCGGTCGACGATCCCGAGACCGACGAGGAGCCGGGCAAGATCGTCCACGAGTGGTGGCCAAAGGCTCCGGAGCGCTTGCGTCGGGCGGGCTGGCCGGTTCGCGAGGGGGAGCTGCGCTACTACGGCTCGGCCGACTCCACAGCCTGGTTCCTCGTCCTGCTCGCTGCGCTCGGCGACCGCGGCCTCGCCCGCGAGCTGGAAGAGACTTCGCGCCGGGCGGGGGAGTGGCTGGCAAGGGCACTGGGTCGCGGCGGCGGGCTGGTCCGTTACGGGCCGCGGCGGGCGGCCGGCGGCCTCGTCCAGCAGGGCTGGCGCGACGCCGAGGACCCGCTCGATCCGGCATACCACGGGGCGGGCATCCTCACTGCCGAGGGCGCGGTGCCCGTGGCGCCGCTTGCCGACGCCGACACGCAGGCGGTCACCGTCGTCGCGCTCCGCGCCCTGGCCGCTCTTTCCGGCGAGGAGCGCTGGGACGAGGCGGCCGCGGCGCTGACCGCGACGATCGGCAGGCAGTTTGGCCCGGACACGATCGCGATCGACGCAGGGGGCGAACGCGTCGAGGGGGCGGGCTCGCAGCTGGGTTGGCTGCTCTGGGCCGATGCCCTGCCCGCCGCCGCTCGCAACGCCGCCGCCGCGCGTCTCTGCGAGCCCGACGTGCTCACCCCGTGGGGCCTGCGCACGCTCGCCTCGACGCACCCGCTCTTCGCGCCCGATGCCTACCACCGCGGAGCGGTCTGGCCCTTCGACTCCTGGCTAGGGTGGGCCGGCCTGCGAGCGGCTGGGCGGCTCGACGCGGCAGAGCGGCTCCGCCGCGGGGTCCTCGCCGCGATCGAGGCGATCGGCGGGGCTCCCGAGCTGTTCGCGGTGGGGCCCGCCGGCCCGGAGCCGATCGCAATCGCAAACCGCGTCCAGGCCTGGACGCTCGGTGCCCGCTGGGCGCTCGAACACGAGTGGGACGGCCGCGCGGCGATCACCTGAAGTTCACGGGTAGTTCCCCGCTCGTTCACATCTTTTCCCTGCTGGTAGCGAATTCTGGAGGTGACTTGAACGACTGAATGAGGGAGACACCGATGGCTTCCCGTGTTGACATGCATTGCCACTCCACCGCCTCGCAGCTCTCGCGACTGGGCGTCCAGCGCTCGCTCGGACTACCGGAGTGCGCCACCCCTCCCGAGGAGGTCTACGAGCTCGCCAAGCGGCGAGGGATGGACTTCGTCACGATCACCGACCACGACACGATCGACGGCTGCCTCGAGCTGGCCGATCGCCCCGATTGCTTTGTCTCCGAGGAGCTGACCGCTCGCTTCGCCGGTGAGGCCCAGGCGGTTCACGTCCTCTGTTACGGGATCACCCCCGGAGACCATGAGTGGCTGCAGGCACACGCCGGGGACCTCGAGGCCTGCGCCGCATACCTTGACGAGCACGAGATCGCCTGCGCCCTGGCGCATCCGTTCTACAACGTCGACGCGCCGCTGACGCCGCGCCACCGCCGTCGTCTCGCCGAACTCTTTCCGATCTGGGAGGTGCGCAACGGCTCGCGTGCGGCGGAGCTCAACATGCCCGCCTCGATCTACACCGAGACGCACGGGGGCACCGGCATCGGCGGCTCCGACGACCATGCCGGCGTGGACATCGGCCGCACCTTCACCGAGGTGTCCGCGGCCGCCACGCCGGAAGAGTTTCTGCGACAGATGCGCGCCGGCGCCGCCGCGGCCGGCGGCGAACAGGGCAGCGCCGCCAAGTGGGCCCACGCCGCGATGGCCCTCGCCACCCGCGCCCTCGTCCTCGAGCCCCAAGCCCACGCTGCCCCCTCCGGTTCCGGTGCGCCTTCTCCTCGCTATGAGAGGCAAAAGCGCACCGGAACGGGGGAGGGCGCCGGAACGGTCGACCCTGCGGTGGTGCTGAAGATCGCCCAGCGGGTGATCGGCGAGGGGGCGGCGCGGGAGGGGAAGGTGGCGGCGGACATCGGCCCCGACGACGCCCGCGCTCTGCTCGACGCCTGGCTCGCCTCGGTCGAGCTCGACCTACGCGGCCGTGATTTGATCGCCTACCTGCAGGCGGACGACTTCTCGCACGCCGACCTCTACCGCCGCGCCCGCCGCAACCACGAGCGGCGCCTTCGTCGGGCGGTCGAGCGGGGGACGGCCGGCGCCCGCGAAGGCGACGTCGGCGGTGCTCTGGGAGGGCTCTTCGAGGCCGTCATTCCCGCCGTTCCCTACGTGCCGGCGACCACCTTCCTCGGGTCCGAGAAGGCGAAGCTGGCGAATCGGCCCGAACGGCCGCGGATCGCCCTGATCGCAGACGGGATCGGCGCGGTGCACGGGGTGAGCGCGACGATCGAGAAGATCCGCGAGCTGGGCGTGCCCGGCTTCGAGATCGAGGTGGTCGGCACCGACGCCGGCGTCGATCGCCGGCTGCCCGCGGCGGCAGAGCTCGAGGTTCCCTTCTACACCGGCATGAGCCTCGGCGTCCCCGGTCTCCCTGGCCTGGCCGAGACGCTCGCCGAGGGTCGCTACGACGCCGTCCACGTCACCGCGCCCGGGCCGGCCGGCATCGCCGCGACGCTGCTCAACCGAATCGCCGGCACCCCGCTCCTCGCCAGCTACCACACCGAGCTCGTCGCCTACGCCGGCCTGCGCAGCGGCGACGGCAGCACGGAAGCGCTGGCCAAAGGCGCCGTGGGCGCCTTCTACGGGGCGCCCTCGCTGGTCCTCTCGCCGAGCCCGGCGGCGGATCGCTCGCTGCTCGCGCTCGGCGTCGAGGCGGGCAAGCTGGGCCGCTGGGAGCGCGGGGTGGACCTCTTCCGCTTCGACCCCGACAAGGCCGCCCGCGCCGCCTACCCGGGCGAGGTCAAGATCCTCTATGCCGGTCGCCTCACTCGCGAGAAGGGCGTCGAGCTGATGGCGGAGAGCTTCCTCAAGGCGCGCGAGGTCGACCCCCGGCTGCACCTGCTGCTGGCCGGGGGCGGCCCGGAGGAAGAGGAGCTGCGCGGCCGGCTCGGCGAGCACGCGACCTTCCTCGGCTGGCTCGAGGGCGAGGACCTGGCTCGCGCCTATGCAAGCGCTGACGTCTTCCTCTTCTGCTCGACCACGGACACCTACGGCCAGGTCGTGCTCGAGGCGGGCGCCAGCGGCCTGCCCGTGGTCGCCGTCGCCGAGGGCGGTCCCGCCTCATTGGTCGAGAACCGCCACACCGGCATGCTCTGCCAGGCCGACGCCGATCACATCGCCGGCACGCTGCTGCAGCTGGCGGCCTCGCCGCTGCTGCGCCGCCACCTTGGCTCCTCCGCCGTCCGCGCCGCCCGCGAGCGTTCCTGGGGACGGGCGATGGAGCAGCTCGCCGAGGGCTACCGAAGGGCTCTGGACGTCCCCGTCGGGCAGGCGGCGGCGCGGGTCGCGTAGGCCGCCGGGGTGGCACCCTTGCCGCAGTACGATGGGCGAATCGACGATCCGGCCCTCTACTTCAACCGCGAGCTCTCCTGGCTCGACTTCAACCAGCGGGTGCTGGAGCTCGCCGAGGACCCGGCGGTGCCGTTGCTGGAGCAGCTGCGCTTCTGCGCGATCTACGCCTCCAACCTCGACGAGTTCTACATGGTCCGGGTGGCCGGTCTGTTCGATCAGCTCGACGCCGGGATCGATGCTCGCGGCCCCGACGGCATGGCGCCGAGCGCCCAGATCGACGCGATCCAGGCTCGCGTCCTCGAACTCGACAAGCGCCTGCACGCCTGCTTCGAAGGCAAGCTGCGTCCCGCCCTGGAGCAGGAGGGGATCCGCATCGTCTCGCTCGACTCGGCGAGCGAGCAGGAGCGGCGCGAGATCGACGCCCGCTTCAACGAGCAGGTCTTCCCGACGCTGACCCCGTTGGTGATCGGTCTCGGCAGGCCCTTTCCTTATATCTCCAACCTCTCGCTCAGCCTTGGCGTGCTCCTGCGCGACCCCGAGAGCAGCAGCGAGATCATCGCCCGGGTCAAGGTGCCGAAGGAGCTGCTCGGTCGCTTCCTCCCGGTCGGCGAGGACGGTCATTCCTTCGTGCCGCTGGAGGAGGTGATCGCCGCCAACCTCGACGCCCTCTTCCCAGGAACCGAGGTCGTCGACTACGGCTACTTCCGCGTCACCCGCGACGCCGACTTCACCGTCTCCGACGAGGCCGACGACCTGCTGCAGGCGGTCCAGGACGAGATCCGCCGCCGCCGCTTCGGCGAGGTCGTGCGGCTCGAGATCGCCTCGGGGATGAACCCGAAGCTGCGGGGGCAGCTGATCGAGGCGCTGCGACTGGAGGCCCGCGAGGTCTATGACGTCGACGGCCTGATCGACCTCGCCGACCTGGGCAAGATCGCCGACGTGCCGGGCCATGCGGAGCTGCGCTACGCGCCCTGGACGCCGGTGACCCAACCTCGCCTGCTCGGCGAGGACGAGGAGCCCTGCGACATGTTCGCCGCGATTCGCCAGGGCGACCTGCTCGTCCACCACCCCTACGACTCCTTCGCCAGCTCGGTCGAGCGCTTCGTCGAGCAGGCGGTCGCCGATCCCGACGTGCTGGCGATCAAGCAGACCGTGTACCGGACCAGCGACGACTCGGCCCTCGTCCCCTCGCTGATCCGCGCCTCCGAACGCGGCAAGCAGGCGGTCTGCATGGTCGAGCTGAAGGCACGCTTCGACGAGGAGGCGAACATCCACTGGGCCAAGTCGCTGGAGGAGGCGGGCGTCCACGTCGTCTATGGCATCCCGGGCTTGAAGACCCACGTCAAGGCGATCCTCGTCGCCCGTCGCGAGGGCGACCGGGTGCGCGAGTACGTCCACATCGGCACCGGCAACTACAACCCGACCACGGCCCGCCTTTACACCGATCTCGGTCTCTTCACCGCCGACGAGGAGATCGGCGCCGACGTCGCCGAGATGTTCAACTTCCTCACCGGCTACGGCCGGCCGGCCGAGTCGCGCAAGGTGCTGGTCTCGCCGACGACGATGCGCGACCGCATCCTCGGGGAGATCACGGAGACGGTGCATGCGCACGAAGCCGGGGAGGAGGCGCGGATCGCGCTGAAGATGAACTCCCTGGTCGACGCTGCCTGCATTCGGGCGCTGTACGAGGCTTCGAGTGCCGGGGTGCCGGTTGACCTCAACGTGCGCGGCATCTGCTGCCTGCGGCCGGGTGTACCGGGTGTCTCGGAGAATATCCGGGTCGTCTCGATCGTCGGCCGCTTCCTCGAGCACTCGCGCATCTACTCCTTCCAGCGCGGCGATCAGACTCGCGTGCTGATGGGCTCGGCCGACCTGATGCCGCGCAACCTCGACAGCCGGGTCGAGCTGGTCGTCCCGGTCGAAGAGCCCGACCTGCGGGCCGAGTTGCTGGACGTGATCGAGCGCTGCTTTGCCGATAACGCCAACGCCTGGAGGCTGGACGCGGACGGCGAGTGGACCCGCTGTGCGCCGGACAACGGGCGGCGCCGCAGTGTCCAAGAGGAGCTGCGCGAGCGTTACGCCGCCCGCGCCGCCGAGCAGCTGGCCGCAACCGCCAACTGACCAAATAAGATGGCGCCAGTGGCGCGCCTCTCACTCCTGCCCCGCGATCGGACCTTCTTTGATCTCTTCATCGAGGCCGGCCAGAACACCCTGGAGGCCTCGCGCCTGCTCGACCAGATGATGGTTGTCTGGCCCGACGCCGGTGAGCTCTCGAAGCAGATTCTCGACGCCGAGCACAAGGGTGACCAGATCACCCACAGCATCATTCAGCGACTCAACTCGACCTTCGTCACGCCGATCGATCGCGAGGACATCTACGGGCTCGCGACCCAGATGGACGACATCGTCGACTACACCGAGGAGGCGGCGGACTTCCTCGGCCTCTACAAGATCGAGGCGCCGATGTCACAGGCTCAGGAATTGACCAAAGTCCTGGTCGGCGCTTGCGAGCAGCTTGCCGAGAGCCTCGAGCATCTGCCCAACTTCAAGGATCTCGACAAGTACTGGATCGAAATCCACCGGCTGGAGAACGAGGGCGACCGGATCTCCCGCGACGCGGTCGCCTCGCTCTTCTCCAACGGCATCGACCCGATGGTCGTGATCCGCTGGAAGGACATGTTCGCCGTGCTCGAGAACGCGATCGACGCGACCGAGACGGCCGCCCAGATAATCGAGGGCATCGTGATCAAGAACTCGTGACGGGCCCAGTCACGGCCGCTGAGCGATGAGCTCCGACGTCATCCTCGTCATAGTCGTCGGTACGGCACTCGCCTTCGACTTCACCAACGGCTTTCACGACACCGCCAACGTCGTCGCGACCTCGATCTCGACCGGCGCGGCGCGTCCCTCGGTTGCAATCGGCTTTGCCTCGCTGCTCAACTTCGCCGGCGCTTTCATCTCGATCTCGGTGGCGGCGACCGTGGCCAACGACGTCGTCGACGCCGGCGTCGTCACGCCGACCGTGGTCTTCGCCGGCCTGATCGGGGCGATCGCCTGGAACCTGATCACCTGGTCCTTCGGCTTGCCTTCGAGCTCCTCGCACGCGCTGATCGGCGGCGTCGTTGGCTCGGCCGTGGCCGCGGCCGGCTTCGACGCGGTGATCGCCGACGGCCTCGTCGGCAAGGTTTTGATTCCGGCCGTGATCGCGCCGATCCTGGCTCTGCTCACGGCAGGGATCGCGATCGGCCTCGTCTACCGGATCGTCGGCAAGCAGCGCCCGGGGACGGTGACGCGCGGCTTTCGCTACGGCCAGATCATTTCCGGGGGCATGCTGGCGCTGGCCCACGGGACCAACGACGCGCAGAAGACGATGGGCGTGATCACCCTTGCCCTGGTCGCCAACGGAACGCTGGGGGCGAACGCGGATCCGCCGCTTTGGGTGATCGTCGCCTCGGCGGCCGCGATTGCGCTGGGCACTTACAGCGGCGGCTGGCGGATCATCCGCACCACCGGCACGCGGATCATCAAGATGGACGCGGCGCAGGGCTTCTCCGCGCAGGGCGCGGGCGCGGCGGTGATCCTCGCCTCCACCCACTTCGGCTTCCCACTCTCGACCACGCACGTGATCAACGGCGGGGTGATGGGGGCCGGCGCGGGCAAGCGGGTCTCGGCGGTGCGCTGGGGGGTCGCCGGCAACATCGTCACCGCCTGGCTGCTCACCCTGCCGGCGGCCGCGGCGATCGGCGCCCTCGCCTACGGCGTCACCGCGGTCTTTGGCGACGGCGCCCTTGGGCCGATCCTGGTCACGCTGATGTCGCTTTCCCTGATCGTCGCCGTCTTCGCGCGGCGCTCGCGACAGGGCGCCCCGGTGCCGGCGAGCTAGTGAGCATGGCGGTCGTGGTCGAGACCCGGGAGCTGCTCGAGACCGTCGTTGCCTCGCTGGTCGCGGGGGTCGGAATCACGGTCGTCTTCTCGGTTGGGATCTGGGGCGCCGCCCGTTTCGCCGACCTCAGTCGCGCCGAACGCCCCGTGGCGGCGGGAGTGGCGGCGACCCTGGCCGTCTTCGCTGCCCTGGTCACGGCATTCGCCGTCGTCTTCGGCATCGTGATCATGTCCAGCAAGTAGCGATTGGGGCGTAGAATTTTTCCCGTGCGCGCGCTACGCAACGTCGCGATCGTCATGGTGCTGGCGCTGTTCGTCGCCTTTGCCCCGCACGGGGGTAACGTCGCCGAAGCGATCCTGACCGCGATCACGATGGCCTTCCTCGCCGCGCTGGCCTGGATGCTCTTCGTCCTCAGCCGCCAGAACCAGCTGACGCTGGCGACGCTGACCGACGTGCGGCGGGGCATCCTCTACGCCGCGTTCGGCTTGATCGCGCTGTTGATCGCGGGCAGCGACGAGCTCTTCTCGAGCGGCGGCGGCACGCTCGCCTGGATCGTCCTGCTCGGCGCCTCGGTGGCGGCGATCTGGCGGATCTGGATCGACGCCAACACTTACTGAGGTCTTTCGCGATCGATTCGCGCGCTTGAGCGCGCCACACGCGCGCCCGCGCTTGCGACGGTTGGCGCGTGCCGCACCGGATCGCCAGCAGCTCAGGCCACAGGGAGGAAGGGACCGCCTCGGTCGAGCTGGTCGCGGCGGTTCCCTTCTTGCTGCTGGCGGTCCTGGTCGCGGCGCAGCTGGCGCTGGCCGGTCAGGCGCTCTGGTCGGCGGGTGTCGCAGCCAGGGCAGGGGCGAGGGCGGCGCTGGTCGGCGGCGACGCGGACGCGGTGGCGCGGGGAGCGCTGCCGCCGACATTGCGCGGCGCGGCTGAGGTGGAGGAGGCGGACGGCGTCTCCGTGCGGGTCCTCGTCCCGCGCTTGCTGCCGGGACTGCCGGCGTTGAGGGTCGGCGCGCACAGCGGGTTGGGCGATGGCTAGGAAGAGAGCGCTCGGGAGGAGCGAAGGGCAGGCGACGGTGGAGCTGCTGGCGGCGATTCCGTTGCTGGTCCTGGCCGGCTCGATCGCCCTGCAGCTGCTGCTCACCGGCTATGCCGTGATCCTTGCCGACGGGGCAGCCGAGGCCGGGGCCCTCGCCCTCGCCGCCGGGCGTCCGGCCAAGGCCGCCGCCGAGCAGTCGCTGCCGGGCTGGGCGAGGGAGAGGGCGGAGGTCACGGTGCGCGGGGGGGAGGTGACGGTGCGGTTGCGCCCGCCGGCGCCGGTCGCGGCGGTCGCCGAGCGCCTGGCGGTGACGAGCAGCGGCTACGCGAGGCCGGCCGGGCCGTGAGCGGCTCGATCGTCTTGGTCACCTCGGTCGGCGCGGCGAGCGGCTCGCGCGCCGCCGCCGCGGCGCTTGCCTGTGCCGGCTCCGAGCCCGACCGCCCCGGCCTCCTGGTCGACGTCGGCGGCAGGCCACCCCGTCCGACCCTGATCGCGTCCAGTGGGGCGCGCGAGCTCGAGGAGCGGCTTGCGCTCCACCTCCCCGGGCTGCGAGCTGCCTCCCGGGGTCAGACCTGTCATCTCGCCGTCGCGCCGGACGAGCAGGGTCGTGAGGGCATCCGCGCCGCCCTGCCGCTCGTCCGCGAGTCGGTCGCGGTCCTGCACGCTGCGCCCGGGATCTGCCGCGAGCTGCTTGACGCCGGGGGCATCGAAATCGGTGCCGTCCTGCTGCGTGCGGAGCTTGCCGCGGACCGGGCCCTCACTGCGTTGGCTGTGGGCGAGCTGCACGAGCGCGATCTGCTGGTTCGGGTGCTGAAGCGGCCACTAGCTTGGGTTCCCGCCCGGCGCGCACTCTTCGGCGTGCTGTCTCCCGGGTCCCCGGGTGGGCTCCCTAAGCGTCTCTGCGAAACCTTTTTGCAAAGCCAAATTTCAGCGGCGCACACGTGCTACGGTGGGGGAGATGACGAGGAAATTGACCCAGCGGGAGTTGCGCAACAACAGCGGCGAGGTGATGCGGGCACTGGACGCGGGGGAGGACTTCATCGTGACGAGCAACGGCAGGCCCGTAGGTGAACTGCGTCCTTACAAGCGGCGTCAGTTCATCCCCAAGGAGACTTTCCTCGCGGCCTTCCGGGGTGCTCCCCATATCGACTACGAGGAGTTCCGCGCGGACGTCGACCGTTACGTCGATCAGGACCCTACGCCCCGCTGGTGAATTGCCCTCCCGAGGGATACTCGATACGTCCGTCGTGATCGGCATCGATGAAGTCGATGCCGCCAAGCTGCCGACCGAGGTGTCGATTGCGGCGCTTACCCTCGCGGAGCTTTCGGCCGGCCCCTACACGGTCTCCGATGACCTCGAGCGGGCGCGGCGCCAGGATCGAATTCAGCGGGTAGAGGCCGAGGCCGAAGTCCTGGCCTTCGAATCGCGCTGCGCGAGGGCGTACGGGCTGATTTATGCGGCGGTCGTGTCCCGTGGGCGGAAAGCCCGCGGCGGCCGGGCGGTAGATCTGATGATCGCCGCCACCGCGATGGGTTACGGGCTGCCGCTATACACATTGAACGGCGATGATCTCCGAGGCCTCGACGAACTGGTCGAGGTCGTCGATGTCAGAGCCTGACGGGAGGGTTGCGACGCGCGTGGTGGCGAGTCACCCCTGCTCGTGTTTCGCCAGAATCGCTCCATGCTGACCGTCGCCGTCACCGGCCCCACCGGGGAGATCGGCAGGGCCTTCATCTCGGCGCTCGAGCGAGTGCCGGAAGTCGAGCGGGTGATCGGCATGGCCCGGCGACCCTTCGACCTCGCCGGACAGGGCTGGGAAAAGACCGAATACCGGCGCGGGGACGTGCTCGACCGCGACGCCGTCGACGGCCTGGTCGAGGACGCCGACGTCGTCGTCCACCTCGCCTTCGCGATCGTCGCCGGTGGCAAGGAGAGCCGCGAGGTCAACCTCGACGGCTCGCGCAACGTCTTCGAGGCCGCCGCCGCGGCCGGGGCCAAGCGGCTCGTCTACACCTCCTCGGTCGCCGCCTACGGATTCCACCGGGGCATGCCCGAGCTGCTCGACGAGGACGAGCCGATCAGGGGGACCTCCCGCCATCCTTACTCCGCCCACAAGGCCGCGGTCGAGATGGAGTTGGAGGAGGCGCTGATCGAGTCCGACACCGAGGCCTACGTCTTCCGCCCCTGCATCGTCGCCGGCCCGGAAGCAACCCTGCTGCTCGACCTGATCCCGCTGCTGGCGATGGGACAGCGGATTCCCAGTCCGCTGCGCTGGGCGTTGGGCAAGGTGCCCGAGCTGCGGCCGGTGCTGCCGGATCCCGGCGTGCCCTTCCAGCTCGTTCACCACGACGACGTCGCCGCGGCGCTCACCGCCGCCGTGCTCGGCCACGGCCCGCCCGGCGTCTACAACCTTGCCGGTCCCGGGCGGCTGACGATCACCGACCTGGCCCACGCCCTTGGCTGGCACGCGGTCTCAGCCCCCCACCTCGCCGTCGGCGTTGCCGCCGAGGCGGTCTCGCTGATGCCCTTCCTGCCGGACGAGGCCGCCTGGATCGAGGCCGTCCGCCGTCCCGTCTTGATGGACACCACGCGGGCCCGCCGCAAGCTGCACTGGATGCCGCATTACGACGCCCGGCAGACGCTGCGGCAGACGATCGCGTCGGTGCGCGCTCGCTAGCGGCGACGGCCGCAGGCGCACCCGGGAGTCAGTACGGATAGGGGTTTTCGGGCTGCTGCGGTTGCGGTTGCGGCGCGGGTTCTTCGGCTGGGGGACGGGGCGCAACGGCGGCGTGCCAGGTGCCCACGTCCTTGATCCCCTCTCCCTTGTCGTCGCCGGCTTTGGTGTCGCCGCCGAAGCGGTACAGCGGCTTGCCGCGGTAGGTGACCTGGATACCCCCTTCGGGCCGCTCGATCGTGCCCAGATCGACCGGGCCGGTCGGGCGCACTCCGGCGGGCACTCGCAGCGGGTGCCAGACCGACAGGCACGAGCCGGTGCAGATGAACCTGCCGTGCTTCTCAGCGCTGAGGCTGTAGAGGGTCTGGCCCTTGGTCGTGGTGAGGACGGTCTTGCCCAGCGCCGGGCTTTCTCGCTCGGAGACGACGCGTTTGCTCGGCCGCGCGGCCTGGCTCGCGGCTGCGGCAACGGTGAGCGCGACCACCGCGAGGGCGATCGCGGCCGTGCGGATCCGGTGGCCGGTGGGGCGGAACGTAAGCGGGCGCGGCATCTCGTCTCCTTTGCTCGTGGTGACTACTGGTCCTTACGGCCGCGAAGTGCGAAAGGTTCGGTGCGCAGGACGAGACGAATCCGCGCGTTTGTGCGCACCACGTGTCAATCGACCGGTGCCAGGCTCGCGACGTGGAGCGAAATCGAGAGGTCGGGCAGGCTTTGCCACTTGCACTGGGCGGCTCCTTCGCACTGCTCGTGGTCGCGCTCGCGCTCGCCGCGATCGTGGGGGCGATCACCGGTGTGGCGAGGGCACAGCGCGCGGCTGACCTGGTCGCCGTGTCGGCGGCGCGCTCGATGCGCGACGACCTCGGCCGCCTGCTCTCTCCACCGACGCTGCCCGGCGGATTGCCCAATCCATGGCACCTGGAGAAGGCGGCGTACCTGCTGCGTGCCCGGCTGGCCGCGATCGCCGCGGCGAAGGCCAACGGGGTTGCCGAGCAGCGCTTGCGGCTCAGCTTCCCCGACGGCGACTCCTTCGCTCCGGTGCGGGCCAAGGCGGTGGTCCTCGCCGAGCTCGAGCTGGGCAAGCGCCATCCGAGCGTCGAGGCATCGGCCGTGGCCGAAGCCGCCGCGCCGGCCTCGACGGGGGAATCCGCGTCGACCATGGCGAGCGGCGGCGGCTACAGCGGGCAGCTCGTCTCGCGCCAGGGCCATGGCATGCGCCCGGACGTGGCCGCGGCCTTCGACCGGATGTCGGCCGCCGCCGCGGCGGCGGGCTTCGCTCTCGTGGTCAACTCGGCCTTCCGCTCCGACGCCGAACAGGCGGCGCTCTTCGCCGCTCATCCCGACCCCACCTGGGTCGCTCCGCCCGGCCACTCGCTGCACCGCTGCGCGACCGAGCTCGATCTCGGCCCGGAAGGCGTCTACTCCTGGCTCGCCGCAAACGCGAATCGCTTCGGCTTCGCGCAGCGCTACAGCTGGGAGGCCTGGCATTACGGCTACGACGTCGGCCCGCCGCCCTGCTCGCAGGCGGGCAATACGGTCAGCGCGGCTGGGCCCGGCACCGCGAGCAGGGGAGACGGCGCCCTCTCCGGGATGTCGTTGCCCTCCTTTGTCCCGGCTCGCTTCCGCGCCATGATCCTGCACGCCGCGGCGCGGTGGGACGTCTCCGCGGCTTTGCTGGCGGGGCAGCTGATGGCCGAGTCGGGCTTCGACCCCTACGCCGGATCTTCGGCAGGTGCGCAGGGCATCGCCCAGTTCATCCCTCCCACGGCCGCCGCCTATGGGTTGCGCGACCCCTTCGACCCCGAGGAAGCCATCGACGCCGAGGCCCACCTGATGTCGGACCTGATCGACCAGTTTGGCTCTCCGCAGCTCGCCCTCGCTGCCTACAACGCCGGTCCCGCGCCGGTGGAAGCGTGCCGATGCGTCCCGTCCTATCCCGAGACGCAGGCCTATGTCAGCCGCATCCTCGCTTTGCTTGGCGGCGTCGGTGCCCTCGCTGTGCCGGATTTCGAAGTGAGGCTGGTCGCGTGATGCCTTCGGGCTCATCTCTCCGCTCCGGCGCCATTCTGGATTCCATACACCTCAAGGTGTATAAAGGTGCAATGACGCGCACCAACATCGAGCTCGATGACGAGTTGGTCGGCCGGGCAATGCGGCTCTATCGGCTGCGGAGCAAGCGCGAGGCGGTTGACCTCGCCCTGCGCAAGCTCGTCGGCGAGCCGATGACTCGGGACGAGATCCTCGCCGCGGAGGGCAGCGGCTGGACCGGCGACCTCGACGAGATCCGCGCGTCCGACGAGATCCGCGAGCCGTGATCCTCGTCGACAGCTCCGCCTGGGTGGAGTTCCTCCGCGCGACCGGCAGCGCCGCGCATAACCGCGTGCGTGCGGCTCTCAGCGACGGCACGACGCTGGCCTGCACCGATGTCGTCCTGATGGAGATCCTCGCCGGCGCTCGCGACCGAGCCGACCGGGCCCGCCTGCGCCGATTGCTCTACGGCCTCGAGTTCCTCGCCCTCGAGGGTCCCGCCGACTACGAAAGCGCCGCCGAGCTCTACGCGGCGTGCCGCCGAGCCGGTGAGACGCCGCGCAAGCTCACCGACTGCCTGATCGCCGCGGTAGCGATCCGCAACGAAGCCGAGCTGCTCTGCGAAGACGCCGATTTCACTGTGCTGTCACGCCACACGGAGCTGCGGCTCAGCGCAGGCGAACCCGGAAGCTGAAGCTCGCCGGCGAGCGGTCGCGGTTGCCGGCGGCGTCGATCGCGAAGACGCGGAAGACGTGGCGGCCGGGGGGCACGAGGTAGGCCCGTGGGGAGCGACAGGGGCGCCACGGCTTACGGTCGAGTCGGCAGCGAAAGCCGGCGCTCGGCTCGGAAGCGACGAAGGCGAAGGAGACGCGACGGCGAGAGCCCGAGGCAAGGAGCAGCGCCGTCGGATGGCGGCGCAGCCGGGTTGCCGGCGGGGTGCGATCGGCCGGCGGTTGGGTGAGTCCGCGTTTCGGCGGCGGTGGTGGGGGAGGTGGGGGCGGTTCGGCCTCTTCGGCTTCGGGCTCCGGGTTCGGGGGCGTGTCCGGCGGGCGGAAGCTGTTCGGGGCGCGTTCTTCGATCGACTCGCAGTTGACGGGAGGGCCGTCGACGATGGGGGCGAAGTCGATCAACGCCGTGTCGAAGCCTTCCCCGCAGTCGACGAGTGGGTCGGCGTCGCCGGAGTTGACCAGGAGCAGGTCGTTTCCGGCGCCGGCGAAGTAGTTGTCCGACCCGTCCCTGCCCAGTAGCTGGTTGGGGCCATCATCGCCGATCAGGTTGTCGGCACCGTTCGTGGCCTCGACGTCCTCGATCGCCTGCAGGCCCGCCAGCTCGTCGGCGCTGTCGCAACGCGCTTCCCCCTGGGGGCCGATCAGGCCGGCGACGTGGCGGGCCATGTCGAGCGTCACGCCCGAGCCGAAGTTGGCCCAGTTGGCGTTGTCGCGATCGTCGCCGCCGTCGAGCCGATCGCCGTCGCAGACCGCGTTGGAGATGAAGAGGTCCTCGCCCGCGCCGGCATGGAGCTGATCGGCGCCGCCGTTGTTTGGCAGCGCATCGTCGCGCCCGGCGCCGTTGACCGTGTCGTTGCCCGCACCGTCGACCAGCGCGTCTTCGGTCTCGCCGCCGGTGAGGGAGTCGTCGCCTTCGTTCCCCAAGACGACGAGGGAGACGGCCTCGGGGAGCCCGGGGGCGGAGAGGACGTCGTTGCCCGCCAGACCGGCAAGCAGGATCGAGTCGGGGGTTTCGGGCACGGGGCAGGAGACCGAGCCCCCGCTTGGCGCCGAGCATCCTCCCGCGATGGCTTCCGCGGCGTCGAACGTCCCTTCGCTGCCCGGGAGCAGCGTGAAGGTGACCGCGCCGGCGGCGTAGCTCGCCGTCACCCGGTCGTTCTCATCGCTGCCGGTCAGGTATACGGCCGGACTCCCGGGCCCGCCCGGGGCCATGACGCCGACGGCGATCGAGCCGGGGCCGCGCAATTCGATTTCTTCGCCGGAGAGCTCGCAGTCGTCCGTCGCGACGTCGACGCAGCCGTCGCGACCGGCGCCGCCGTGGGCGACGTCGCCACCTCCTTCGCCGTCGATCAGGTCCGCACCGCCGCCGCCGTAGAAGGTCTCCTGGCCGGAGGTGCCGACGATGTAATCGGGGAAGGGCGTGCCGATCACGGTCTCGAAGTCGCTGAAGTCGGTCGCCGGTTCGAGCGGCACGTCGAAACCGCCGCCGGAGGGGGCGGAGCCGTCGTTGGCGAAGTCATCGCCAAGGTCGACGTAGACGCCGCGTCCCTCGGCGCCCGACGGGAAGCCCGCGTTGGTGAAGAAGGCCCCCGTGTTGGGGAAGCCCGGCGTCACCCCGGTCGCGAAGCTGAGGGTGTCGCTGCCGCCCCCCGAGTCGCCGAGTGAGTCGATCGTCGCATCGCCGCGATCGAAGTCGTTGCCGGCTTCGCCGTCGAGCGAATCGGCGCCGAACCCCCCGGACAGCCGGTCGTCTCCCGGGCCGCCTCGGAGCCGGTCGTCGCCGACCCCGCCGAAGAGGCGGTCGTTGCCTTCGCCGCCGAAGAGGCTGTCGTTGCCGCGCTGGCCGTAGAGCACGTCGTCGCCGCCTTCGCCAAAGACGGTGGTGACGCTGCGCGGCATCCGGATCGTGTCGGCGCAGGGTGTGCCGACGATCGTCGTCCCCACGGTTTCCGGGCCTTCGCCGCAGCTCGGAGCCGCAGCGGCGCCAGGTGGGAACGCCAGGAAGGCGGATGACAAGGCGAGTAGGGCCAAAAGCCGTCGCTGTCGCATCCCTATGTCCATACCCCCTCGTCAACAGATTCCAGTCGTATAAGGAGCGTTCCAGGCGAGGGGGGCTCGAAATGGGCCAACCTTGGCCCGGTCCCATCGGTGCGATTAGACTGCGCGCCGATGGCGAGCGTCGAGATACAGGGTGTCGAGGGCATGCAGGCGCTGCTCGGGCAGGAGATCGGCCCGAGCGAGTGGCGCACAGTGACGCAGGCGGACATCGACGCCTTCGCCGAGCTCTCCGGCGACGACCAGTGGATCCACGTCGACGTCGAGCGGGCCAAGAGCGAGAGTCCCTTCGGCACGACGATCGCCCACGGCAACCTCACCCTCTCCCTCGTCGACGGCTTCCGCAAGGAACTGATTGCCGCCACGGGCTTCGCCCTCGGCGTCAACTATGGCTGGGACAAGATTCGCTTCCCCGCCCCGGTTCCGGTCGACTCCAAGGTCCGCGCCCGCGCCGAGGTCGTCTCGGTCGACGAGAAGGGCGGCGGCTGGTACCAGGTCGTTACCCGCTTCACCCTCGAGGTCGAGGGCAACGAGAAGCCCTGTTTCGTCGGCGACTCGGTCACCCGCGTGATGGCTCCGGCCTCCTAGTCCCGCTCCGCTGCGGCCACGCGGGACGCAGGGCGTTGGCCGCGCCGGCCGTTGACGCGGCTCGATCGGGAGGGCGAGACTCGATTCACCGGCATCCGAACGATCCGGAGGAGAGAAATGAGGACTCAGCGTCTCGTCCCGTTCGCGGCAGTGTTCGTCGCCGTCCTGCTTGCGGCTTGTGGCGATGGTTCCGACTCCGAAACCATTGCCCTTGTCGAGCACGCGGACACCGACACGGTTCGACACATTGGCCCGGCGTCGGAGGAAGACTCGGTTGGCGATGTGCTCGCCTTCGCCAATCCGGTGTTCGACGAAGCGAACAAGGAACAGGTGGGTACGGACAATGGCCAGTGCATCCGAACCGCTGCGGGTAAGGCCTGGGAGTGCATCTGGACCGTCTCGCTCGACGGCGGCCAAATCACGGTCGAGGGCCCCTTCTACGACGGCAAAGACTCCACCCTCGCAATCACGGGCGGCACCGACGAATACAACGACGCGAGCGGGCAGATGAAACTGCACGCCCGTAACGACGAAGAAACCGAGTACGACTTCACCTACGAACTAGAGAAGTAGGGCTCCTTCACCCACGGGGAAAGCTCTCGTCGTCGAAGTAGTCAACGGAGTCTTCGCGTTTGAAGAAGGCGCGCAGGCCGCCGCCCTTGGGGAGGCGCTCGCCGACGCCGATCTTGTCGGCGTCGGGGTAGACGACGACGTCGGGGCGGCCGTGGCTGGAGACGGCGAGGAAGGTGACGGTCTCCTCGCCGGCGTTGAAGATCTGATGGGCGCCGGTCTCGCCCAGCTCGAAACGGAGTGCCTCGCCCGGCTCGAGCTCACGGTTTCCCTCCGGGGTGCGGAGTGTGGGTTTGCCGGACAGCACGATCACCAGCTCCTCGTCGGAGTAGTGGTAGTGGTACGGGTAGGCGGCCTCGCCGGCCGGCAGCTCCCAGAGGCTGCAGCCGATCAGCTCGGTGCCGAGCTCGTAACCGATCCGCGCCCGGCGCGAGCGGAATCCCTCCGGACACTCACCGTCCTCAAAGCTCGGTTTGAAGATGTTCGGCATTGGCCGACTTTATTGCAGCCTCGGCCAACTCGACCACGGCTCGTTGCGCGTCGGGCAGGGTCCTCGCCGCGGCGGGGCCGAGGATGCGGCGCCAGAGCGGTGCCAACGGGCCCTCGATGTAGATGGTGTTGGTGAGCTTGCTCTTGCCGTCTGGGGTGGGCTCGACCAGATGGCGGTGTCCCATCCGGGCGCCGGGCAGGCGCGACTCGTCGGTGAAGAGGCGGCCCGGCTCGAACTCGACGACGCGGAAGCGCAGGCGCAGGCCGCTGCGGAAGACGATCTTCGCCTGGGCGCCGAGCGCCAGCGGGCCGTCGAGCGTCGCGCGCCTGATCTCGGCGTTCCACCGGGGCCACGCCTCGGCCTCCTCGTAGGCCGCGCGCCAGATCTCCGCCCCAGGCACTTCGGTGTCCAGCCTGCTGGTCGCTTCCCATCGGCCCATGCGGTGACAATAGTCTTCACGGGGTGGCGGGACAGCGACTGACCGAGGCTTCCTACATCGTGCTCGGATTGCTCGATTTGAACGAGCCGGCGACCCCGTACGAAAGCCGCGAGGAAGAAGGTCGCCGCCGCCGCTTCTACAAGTTGACCGCTCAGGGTCGCAAGGCGCTGAAGCAGTGGCGTGGCGAAGCCACCGATCGAACCTACGAGGGTCGCGACTTGGCGGCGCTGAAGCTCTTCCTTGGCACAGATCCGGTCGCGCTTGCGGAAGCGCAGCTGCCGGTGCACCGGCAGCGCCTGCGCGAGCCGGAAGCCAACGTGACCTATCCCGCCCTGCCCGAGGGCATCCCCCTCGTCACCGAACTGGGGATCAATCAGGAGCGCGCCCTGATCCGCTTCTGGTCTCGAATCGTCGAGGGCATCGGCGGCGATTACAGGAGTGCTCCTTCTGGTGGTGGCGAGCGCTTCTGGGATCACGATCCGAGCCGGGAATCTCGTCGCCGGCGGCGACGGGGGTTTCGCTCCCAAAGCCCTTCCTCGCGATCACGACACTCCGATAAAGCTCTTCGGCCACGGCAGGATTCACACCGTCGACGGCGCGTCGGGCCTGTCCCGGCGCGATCGTCGGCACCGGTTCGGCACGGCGCTGATCGAACTGCCCGAACAACGGCCGATCGAAGCCTCCTCCGCGCTGACGAATTCAACGCCCCGGAGAAACACGGAAACCCAACCGGGATCGGCCACGCTTACCTGACCTATCCCGTGCCCACTACCTACTTGGTCGAAGCCGAGCTGGAAAAAGTGCATCACGGCCGCTACGGCTATCGGGTGGAAGTCGATTTCCCAAAGATCGCAAACGGCTATGGCTCGCCGATCTCCGGTCGTCTCGAGATCGACAAGAAATGGACCTACAAGGGCATGCGCCTCAGTGTCGCCAACGCCCGCTGTTCCGACAGGCGCCTGCAGGCGAAGATCGAGCTCACATTCGAGGACGGCACGTTCCTCCAGGGCAGCGCCTTCAAACGCTGCACCATCCTGCGGTAGGCGGTGGTTCCGGCCTAGCTGAAGGGACTCTTGGCAACCCTCTTGGCCCGGTAGTCCCTTCAGCTAGCCGGAGTCCGTCTACTTGACGGTGAGCGTGCCTTCCATGCCGGCTTCGCGGTGGCCGGGGACCGAGCAGTAGAAGGTGTAGGTGCCGGGTTCGAGTTCGACCGTGGTCGAGTCGGTGCCGTCGGCAATCAGTTCGGTCTTGCCGATTTCTTCGCCGCTCGACGTTTCAATCGCGACGTCATGGGTGAGCGACTGCGGGTTCTTGAATTCGACCGTCACTTCGCCCGCTTTGGCCGTGGCTTGGCTGGTGGTGTAGGCGAGGGCGCCGTTGGGGTCGGCTTCGAACTTCAGCGTCGAGGCGGAGCCGCCGCTCGCTTCTTTGCCGCTGGGGGCTTCCTGGCCGGCGGCGCCGGCGCCCTGCTCAGCTTGGCTTTCGCCTCCCCCGTTGGTCGCCGTCGTGGTGTTGTCGCTGCCGCCACCGCCGCAGGCGACGAGCGCCAAGGCTGCGAGGGCCAGGACCAGAAACGCGACGAGCTTCTTCATGGCTGGGAGTCCTTTCCTGGGGGAGAATGCTCAGGGAGACTGTAACCGGATACGGCGGATGTGCACCGCCGGTTCAGCGGCCGTGGAACTCGGGCGTGCCGCCGCCGAAGAAGGCCTCGACGCCGCCGCGGAGGTCCTCGGTCGCCATGCTGTCGGCGATGCCATGACGCTCCAGCTGCAGGTGCTCGGTAAGCGTGTGCTCGATGCTGGTGTTGGCGAGTTGCTTGGCCATGCGCACGTAATGCGGCGCCTTGGCGGCCAGCTTCTCCGCCTTGGCGCGCGCCCGGTCCATCAGCTCGTCCGGGGAGACCACCTCGGCGACGAGGCGCTCGGCCAGGGCGTCCTCCGCCGTCATGTTGGGGTCGTTGATCAGGATCTCCAGCGCGCGGCTGGGCCCGACCACGCGGGGCAGGAAGTAGGTCATGCCGCCGTCCGGCGAGGCGCCGATGCGGCCGTAGGCGCAGGCGAAGAAGGCGGTTTGGGAGGCGATGCGTGTGTCGCAGGCAAGCGCCAACGAGAAGCCCGCCCCCGCCGCCGGGCCGTTGACCGCGCAGATCACCGGATAGGGAATCCGACGCAGGTCGACGATCGCCGCGTGGAGTGCCTCGGCGCCGCGTCGCACCTCTGAGGGCAGGTCGATCTCCTCGCTTTGGACCCCCTGTTTGAACCAGTTGATGTCCCCGCCCGAGCAGAAGGCCTTGCCGGCGCCGGTGACGATCAGGGCCCGGATAGGCGCCCGGTCGGCGAGCCAGGAGAAGGCCACGGTCAGCTCGCCGATCATCTCGGGGCTCATCGCGTTGAAGGCATCGGGGCGGTCGAGGGTGAGCGTCCCGATCTCGCCGTCGATCTCGATCTTCAGCGTGTTCAGCTCGGGCGGGGCGCTGGTCAGGGCTGCGGGGGTCGTCATCTCGTTCTCCGTGTCTGGGGCAGTCTTCACCGGCTCCTCACTTTGGCCGGGTGGCCAGGAGCCTACTCTTTGACCAGTGACCGACGGCAGGGACGACAGCGAGCTCTCGCGCGCGGAACGGATCGCCCAGCAGCGGCGCGAGCTGCCCGATTCTCCCGGCGTCTATCTCTTCCACGGGGCCGACGGCGAGACCCTCTACGTCGGCAAGGCGCGCTCGATCCGCAAGCGGGTCGGCTCTCACTTCTCCGCCAAGGGCGAGCACCGGATGACCTCGCGCGTCGACCGCATCGAGTTCCTCGTCACCTCGACCGAGGCCGAGGCCCTGCTCGCCGAGCAGAGCTTCATCAAGCGCCACCGGCCGCGCTTCAACATCCGCCTGCGCGACGACAAGTCCTACCCCTACGTCTGCGTCAGCCTCGACGAGGACTACCCGCGCGTCTACTTCACCCGCGAGAAGCACCGCGCCGGCCGCGCCTACTTCGGGCCCTTCTCCAGCGCCAAGCGGGTGCGCGAGACACTCGACCTGCTCGGCAAGCTCTTCCAGTTCCGCACCTGCGAGGGGGCAGAGCCCGGTCGCCGCTCCGGCAGCCCCTGCCTCGATTACTACATCAAGCGCTGCGGGGCGCCCTGCGTCGGCTATGTCAGCCGCGAGGAGTACCGGCGCAACATCGAGGCGATCGTCGACTTCCTCTCCGGTCGCTACCGCCAGATCGAGGCGGCGGAGCAGGAGAAGATGGAGGGGGCCGCCGCGGCGCGCGAGTTCGAGCGCGCCGCCCTGCACCGCGACCGCCTGCAGGCGATCCAGTCGCTGTTCGAGCGCCAACGGGTTGCCGGCGGCACGGTCGGCACCGCCGACCTGATCGGTGTCGCCGCCGAGGGCCAGGACGCCAACGCGCAGGTCTTCCAGGTCCGCGACGGCATCCTCGCCGAGCGCCAGAGCTTCTACCTCGACAACCAGGCGGAACGCGACCTCGCCGAGGTGGCGGAGGAGTTCGTCGGCCAGTACTACTCGGCTTCGCCGGCGGTGCCGCGCACGGTCATCGTCGGCCCCTACCTGGCCGAGCGGGCCGAGCTGCTGGAAGCGGCGCTGAGCGAGCGGCGGGGGAGCGCGGTCGAGGTGCGGGTCGCCGAGCGCGGCGACAAGCGCCGCTTGCGCGAGCTGGCCGAGCGCAACGCCAAGCTCGCCCTCGACCAGGACCGGCTGCGCCGCGAGCACCGCCGCCAGCGCCGGGTCGAGTCGCTGGCCAGCCTGCGCGACGCGCTCGGCATGGCCGACCTGCCGGTGCGGATCGAGGGCTTCGACATCTCCAACATCGGCGGCGAGCACACCGTTGCCTCGATGGTCGTGTTCGAGGGGGGTGCGACCAAGAAGTCCGACTACCGGCGCTTCCGCGTGCGCGGCGAGAGCGGCGATGGGCGCGACGGCGGCCCCGACGACTTCGCCTCGATGGAAGAGATCCTGGGGCGGCGGATGAACCGATATCTCGAGCAGGTCGACCTCTCGCCGCACGACAGCAAGCGCGACGCCAGCTTCTCGGCGCTGCCCTCGCTGATCATGATCGACGGCGGCAAGGGCCAGCTCTCGGCGGGGATGCGGGCGCTGAAGCCCTTCGCCGACCGCGGCGTGACGATCATCGGTCTGGCGAAGAAACTGGAGGAGGTCTACGTGCCGGGGCGCCCGGCGCCGCTGGACATCCCCGCCGACTCCGAAGCCTCGAAGCTGCTGCAGCGGGTGCGCGACGAGGCCCATCGCTTCGCGATCGAGCACCACCGCGGCCGCCGCGACCGGGCGATGACCGGCTCGGTGCTCGACGAGCTGAAGGGGATCGGGCCGGTGCGCAAGCGCGCTCTGCTCCAGCATTTCGGCTCTCCAGAGCGTTTCCTCGCCGCCAGTCGCGAGGAACTGGAAATGGTGCCCGGCATGCCTGGCAAGGTTGCCAGGGAGATCCACGAGCAACTGAACAGGACCGGTTGATGGCGAGTATGGACGAGGCGGCGAAAGCGGTGGCCCAGCGAGACGGCGACGGGGCCGGGCCCTCGCGCGAGGTCGAGCTGGTCGTGATCACCGGCCACTCCGGGGCGGGCAAGTCGGAAGCGATCGCCGCTTTCGAGGACGGCGGCTACTTCTGCGTCGACAATTTGCCGCCGCGGATGATCGACAGCCTCGGTGAGCTCTTCCGCCACGAGGGCAGCGGGGTCGAGTGCGCCGCGGTGGTCTCCGACGTGCGCGGCGGCGACTATTTCGACGACCTGCTGCAGGTGCTGGACGACCTCGGCAGCAACGGCCTCAAACCGACCGTGCTCTTCCTCGAGGCCGACGAGGAGACCCTGGTCGACCGCTACAAGGAGACGCGCCGCCGCCACCCGCTGGCGCCGGAAGGGCGGATCGTCGACGGCATCCGCAGCGAGCGCGAGCTCCTGGCGCCGCTGCGCGAGCGCGCCGACGTGGTGATGGACACCAGCCACCTGACCGGGGCGATGCTGAGGCGTCGCATCACCGAGGACATGCTCGGCCACCACGAGACGGGCAAGATGGCGCTGACGCTGCTCACCTTCGGCTTCAAGAACGGGCCGCCGCACGACGCCGACCTCACCCTCGACGTTCGCTTCCTGCCCAACCCGCACTACGTCGACGAGCTGCGGCCGCTCACCGGCCTCGACGTGGGGGTGCGCGACTACGTCGAGTCCGGCACCCAAGCGGGCGAGTTCTACGGTCGCCTACTGCCCCTGCTCGACTTCCTCGTCCCCGCCTACGTCGCCGAGGGCAAGAGCCACCTGACGATCGCGATCGGCTGCACCGGCGGCCGCCACCGCTCGATCACCGTCGCCGACCGGATTCGGCGCGAGTTGGAGGAGCGCGAGGATGTCGTCGTCCACCTCAAGCATCGGGACACTGAGGTCGGGCAGTAGGCACGGGTTCACCCTGAGGGGGCGGGCGTCGGCAGGGCCTCCTCACTCGCCTGACTGGCTGGATCGCCTGGGGCCGTCCGAGGGTGTTTTAGGGCCAGCGGCGCAAAACGTTCGGAGGCCCTGCCGACGCCCGCTCTCGTCACCGCGAAGCCGCGGCTACCCAAGCTCGCGTCTCACGAGGAGATCAGGCGGGACGTTTCGCTCGGGAGCTTCCGAGATCTCTCCGGCTAGGTCAGCTTGATGCCCTCGGAGATGCGGTCGGGTGGGGCGGATGCTCGGATTGCGGTTGCTACCTCTGTGACTGCTCGGCCGGAGCGGCCCCAGCCCTTGACCGCGTAGGAGGCCGAGCTCTCGGCGGCGTCGAGGTTCTCCGCTTCGACTGTCCAGGGTCGGCGCAAGACCACTCGGCCGACGAGGCCGGAGCCGAGCAGGAGGGCCAGGAGCATCAGCTCGATCGCGACGCCGATCAGCGGTAGGAGCACGAAGACGAGCACGAGCACGCCCGCGGCGAGTGCTATTCCAACCCAGGGGCTGTCGCCGGAGTCGATAAACCAGAACCCGTCGAACATGCCCTCGCCGGTGTTCTCTTCGCGGTATTCGCTGAAGCGCTTGCGCAGGTCGGGCAGGGGTCGGTCGAGCCAGCGGCGGCGGACGCGCCAGTGAGCCCCGTCGGGGGACGTCACCTGTTTGCCTCCCATGCGGGGCAAGTCTAGGTCGGCGTCTCCATAGAATCGCCGCCCCTTGCCTGATCCCGTCATATCCATCCGGGGACTGCGGAAGTCCTACGGCGACTTCGAAGCGGTGCGAGGTATCGACCTCGAGGTCAAGGCCGGGGAGGTCTTCGCCTTCCTCGGGCCCAACGGGGCGGGGAAGACGACGACGGTCGAGATCCTCGAGGGGTACCGCAAGCGCAGCGCGGGGGAGGTCGAGGTTTTGGGGGAGGACCCCGAGCACGGCGACCGCGCCTGGCGCGAGCGGATCGGGATCGTGCTGCAGAGCTGCCGGCTCGATCCGTATCTGACGGTGCGCGAGTCGCTCGGGCTGTACGCCGGCTACTACCGGGCGCCGCGGCCGGTCGACGAGGTGATCGAGCTGGTCGGCTTGGGGGGCAAGGCCGACGCTCGCGCCAGCAAGCTTTCCGGCGGTCAGCAGCGCCGGCTCGACGTCGGCATGGCGTTGGTCGGCGATCCCGAGCTGCTCTTCCTCGACGAGCCGACCACCGGCTTCGACCCGCAGGCGCGGCGTCAGGCCTGGGACGTGATCGCCGGCCTGCGCGACCTCGGCAAGACGATCTTCCTCACCACCCACTACATGGACGAGGCGCAGCGCCTGGCCGACCGGGTGACGATCATCTCCCGCGGCCGGGTGGTCGCAAGCGGCACGCCCGACGACCTTGGCGACCGCGAGAGCCTGCCGACGACGATCAGCTACCGGCTCGGCGGCGAGGAGGTCTCGGTCGAGACGACGACACCTGTCGCCGACCTGTACGAGGTGACCGGGCGTGCGATCACCCAGGGCCTGGAGCTGGAGGGCCTGGAAGTGACCCGCCCCAACCTCGAGGACGTCTACCTCTCGCTGACCGAGCGCGAGGAGGCAACCGAATGAGCTTCCGGTGCGCCTTTTACGGCATGGGACCACTTAAAGCGCTCCGGAAGGGTGGGGCATGAGCGGCCTGGCCCTTTTCGCCCACCAGTTCCGCTACGACCAGAAGGCGTTCTGGCGCAACCCCGCCTCGGTCTTCTTCACCGTGATGTTCCCGGTGATCCTGCTGCTGATCTTTGCCACCGTCTTCGGTGGGCAGACGGTCGACGTTCGCGGCGGGATCAAGACGACCGCCTACTACGTGCCGGCGATCATCACCCTGGCGGTGATCTCGGCGACGATGCAGTCGCTGGCGATGTCCCTGGTGATCGCCCGCGAGGACGGTCGGCTCAAGCGCGGCCGCGGCACGCCGATGCCCGCCTGGGTCTTCATCGCCGGCCGCATCGGCAACTCGGCCGTGGTGGCGCTGCTGATGCTGGTGCTGATGGCGTCGATCGGCCGGCTGCTCTACGGCGTCGCGATCCCCTGGGACCGGCTGCCCGAGATCGTCGTCACGCTGCTGATCGGCGCCGCCGCCTTCTGCTGTCTCGGCATCGCGCTGACCGCGGCGATTCCTTCGCAGGACGCGGCCGCCCCGATCGTCAACGCCCTGCTGCTGCCGCTCTACTTCCTCTCCGGCGTCTTCATCCCCGACGACCAGTTGCCCAGCGGCGTCATCCACTTCGCCGACATCTTCCCGATCCGCCACTTCTTCGAGGCCTTCTTCGACGTCTACGACCCCGGCAGCACCGGCGCGGCGCTGCAGTGGGGTGACCTGGCGATAGTCGCGGCCTGGGGAGTCGTCGGCCTGCTGCTGGCGATCCGCTTCTTTCGCTGGACTCCGCGCGGCGGCTGATCCCGCCGCCGACGGGCCTGAGAGTCGCGCATAGCGCGACTCTCAGGCCCGTCGGCCCACGCGGCGGGCGACGGGGCCGCTGCTCGCCCGTATAGCCTCCCCCCGGCAATGCTTCACCACGTCCTACTGGAGGTCGGCGACCTCGAGCGGAGCGCCGCGTTCTATGACGCGCTGCTCGCCCCCCTCGGTTGGCGCCGCCACTTCGAGGAGGACGAAACGGTTGGCTGGGGCATCGCCAAACCCGTCTTTTTCATCTCGGCCCACCACGAGCCGCAGGCCGGCTTCGGACTGCTCAGCTTCTCGGCACTCGGCATCGTCGCCGTCAAGGCGGCCTGGGAAGGGGGCCTGAACGGCGGTGGCACCACCGTCTCCGAGCCCGGCGAGCGGCGCTCCTACGGGTCGGGTTCTTACTCGGCCTTCCTCAAGGACCCTGACGGGTACGAGATAGAGATCACGATCGGGTCCGATTGAGGCTTACCGCGGGCCGGCGGAATCCGGTCCATAACATCGAGACATCTCCCCACAACGACTCCAGGAGGGTTTGAGGCATGGCTGTGAAGGTCGGAATCAACGGCTTTGGGCGGATCGGGCGCAACGTCTTCAGGGCGGCGCAGGCGGCCGGGGCCGACCTCGAGTTCGTCGCGGTGAACGACCTCGTCGACACCGCCACGATGGCCAACCTGCTCAAGTACGACTCGATCCTCGGGCGCTTCCCGGGCGAGGTCACGGTCAGCGACGGCGGCCTCACAATCGACGGCAAGGAGCTGAAGGTGCTCTCCGAGCGCGATCCCGCGGCGCTGCCCTGGGGTGATCTCGGCGTCGACGTGGTGATCGAGTCGACCGGCTTCTTCACCAAGCGCGAGGACGCCGCCAAGCACCTCGAGGCCGGCGCCAAGAAGGTGATCATCTCGGCCCCGGCGACCGAACCGGACGTGACCGTCGCCCTCGGCGTCAACTTCGACTCCGCCTACGACCCGGCGAGCCACCACGTCATCTCCAACGCCTCCTGTACGACCAATTGCCTCGCCCCGCTGGCCAAGGTCCTGCACGAGGCGTTCGGGATCGAGCAGGGCCTGATGACGACGATCCACGCCTACACCGCCGACCAGCGTCTGCAGGACATGCCGCACAAGGACCCGCGCCGCTCGCGCGCCGCGGCGCTCAACCTGATCCCGACCACGACCGGCGCCGCCAAGGCCGTCGGCCTGGTGCTGCCGGAGTTGAACGGCAAGCTCAACGGGTTCTCGATGCGGGCGCCGGTCCCGACCGGCTCCGCCGTCGACCTCGTCTTCACGACGCCCGAGCCACTTGACAAGGACAAGATCAACGCGGCGCTGAAGGCGGCCGCCGGCGGCCCGCTGAAGGGCATCCTCGCCTACACCGAGGACCCGATCGTCTCCACCGACATCGTCGGCGACCCGCACTCCTCGATCGTCGACGCGCAGTCGACGATGGTGATCGGCGACGGCCGCATGGCGAAGGTGATCAGCTGGTACGACAACGAGTGGGGCTACTCCAACCGCTGCGTCGAGCTTGCCGGCAAGGTCCTCTGACCCTGGATGGGACCGAGCGCCCCAATCGCCCCGGTGATCTCCGGGTGTTCGAATCCGTGGCGATTGGGGCGGGAGGTGGTTGTGTGAGCTTCTCCAAGGCAAGCGTTCGCGACGCCGACGTGGCGGGCAAGCGCGCGTTGGTCCGGGTTGACTTCAACGTACCGCTCGACGGCGGCCGGGTCAGCGACGACACGCGGATACGAGCGGCGCTGCCGACGATTGAATCGCTGCGCGAGCGGGGGGCCTCGCTGGTGCTCGTCTCGCACCTGGGGCGGCCGAAGGGGCAGGTCGTGCCGGAGCTCTCGATGGCGCCGGTGGCGGCGCACCTGGCCGAGCTGCTGGGCGCGCCGGTGAAGTTGGCGCCCGCAGTGGTCGGCGACGAGGTCACCGCGATGGCCGAGGCGCTCGGGGCCGGCGAGGTGCTGCTGCTCGAGAACGTGCGCTACGAGCCGGGCGAGACCGAGAACGATCCCGCCCTGGCCGAGCGGCTCGCCGCGCTCGCCGACGTCTACGTCAACGACGCCTTCGGCGCCGCCCACCGCGCCCACGCCAGCACCGCGGGGGTCGCCGCCCACCTCCCCGGCTACGCAGGCCTGTTGCTCGAGCGCGAGCTGACGGAACTGGGTCGCGTGGTCGAGTCGCCGGCGCGGCCGCTAGTCGTCATCCTCGGCGGCGCCAAGGTCAGCGACAAGGTCGGCGTGATCGACCGCTTCCTCGAGGTCGCCGACGAGATCCTGATCGGCGGCGCGATGTGCTTCAGCTTCTTCCGCGCCCAGGGCATCCAGACCGGCAACTCACTGGTCGAGGAGCAGGGGGTCGAGCTTGCCGCCAAGGCGCTGGAGCGCGCCGGCTCGGTCGGCTGCGACCTCCGCCTGCCGCTCGACCTCGTGCTCGGCCGGGAGTTCGACGCGGCGACGGAGCGACGCGAGAGCGACGGCGTCGAGGTACCGGACGGTTGGATGGGGTTGGACGTCGGTCCCCGCACCGCCGCGACCTACGCGGAGGCGATCGGCGCAGCGGGCACTGTGCTCTGGAACGGCCCGATGGGAGCTTTCGAGCTGGAGCCGTTCGCGGCCGGCACGCGGACCGTGGCCGAGGCTGTCGCCGCGGCGCCGGGGACGACGGTGATCGGCGGCGGCGACTCGGTCGCGGCGCTGCAGCAGTTCGGGCTCGGTGAGAAGGTGGATTGGCTTTCGACTGGAGGAGGTGCCTCGTTGGAGTTGCTCGAGGGGAAGAAGCTGCCGGGAGTCGAGGCGTTGCGCGACGCCGGGGAGGGGACGTCGAATGCCTGAGCGCACCCCCTACATCGCCGCCAACTGGAAGATGCACAAGACCGTCGCCGAGGCGGGTGAGTTCGTCGACGCGCTGCTGCCGCAGATCGCGGCGACTCAGTCCGACGTGGTCATCTGCGCGCCCTTCACGGCGTTGACCGCGGTGGTTGAGCGGCGCTACGGCACCGCGGTCAAGGTCGCCGCTCAGAACATGCACGAGGAGGGCTCGGGCGCCTTCACCGGCGAGGTATCGGCGCCGATGCTGGTCGAGCTCGACGTCGAGGCGGTCGTGCTCGGCCACTCCGAGCGGCGTCAGTACTTCGGCGAGACCGACGAGGCGCTGGCGCGCAAGGTGCCCGCCGCCCTCGCCGCCGCCCTCGAGCCGATCCTCTGCGTCGGCGAGAGCGAGGAGGCGCGCGACGGCGGTCAGACCGAGGCGGTGCTGGAGCGCCAGCTGCAGGCCGACCTGGCGGACGTCGAGGACGGCAAGCTGGCCGAGGTCGTGATCGCCTACGAGCCGATCTGGGCGATCGGCACCGGCCGCACGGCGACGCCGGAGCAGGCCCAGGAGACGATCGCCTTCATCCGCGACTGCCTGCGCGAGCGCGGTGCCGCCGCCGACGCGGTGCGGATCCTCTACGGCGGCTCGGTCAAGCCCGAAAACGCGGCCGAGCTGCTCGGCCAGCCCGACATCGACGGCGCCCTGGTCGGCGGCGCCGGCCTCGACCCTGCCGACTTCGCCGCAATCGTGAACGCCGCATGATGCTCCGGTGCGCCTTTTCCCCTCTATGCCGGGATAAAGCGCACCGGAAGGGGTCGTCTGCGCACCGGTGGGGGTTGTCGTCGTGACGTTTCCCGCGCTGGCGCTGGTGATCCTCGACGGCTGGGGACTGGCCGAGGCCGGGCCGGGGAACGCGATCTCGCTCGCCCAGACGCCGGTCTTCGACCGGCTCTGGGACGGACATCCGCACACGCAGCTCTCCGCCCAGGGCCGCGACGTCGGCCTGCCCGACGGGCAGATGGGCAACTCCGAGGTTGGCCACCTCAACCTCGGCGCCGGCGCGATCGTCAAGCAGGACCTGGCCCGGATCGACGACTCGATCGCCGACGGCAGCTTCTTCGACAACGAGGCGCTGCTGGCCGCCTGCGACCGGGCACGCAAGAGCCCGCGGGGGCGCCTGCACCTGTTGGGCCTCGTCTCCGACGGCGGCGTCCACTCCGGTTGGGAGCACATCGAGGCAGCGATCGAGCTCGCCTCGCAGGAGGGCGTCCCGGACGTCGTCTTCCACGCCTTCACCGACGGGCGTGACACGCTGCCCCACGGCGGCAAGGGCTACCTGCACGAGCTCGAGCGCTGGCTGCGGCAGGCGGGCCACGTCGCCACGGTCAGCGGTCGCTACTACGCGATGGACCGCGACACGCGCTGGGAGCGGGTCAAGCTCGCCTACGACGCGATCGTCCACGCTCAGGGCCTGCACGCGGCGAGCTCGGAGGTGGCGATCGAATCGGCCTACGATCGCGACGAGACCGACGAGTTCGTCAAGCCGACCGTGATCGGCGGCTACGACGGCGCCGCCGAGGGCGACGTCGCGATCTTCATCAACTTCCGCCCCGACCGCGCCCGCGAGCTCACCCGGGCCCTCGCCGAGCCGGGCTTCGACGAATTCCCCCGCGCCGGCGGCGCCTCGCTCGAGCTGACGACGATGACCGAGTACCGCAAGGGGTGGCCCTACCCGGTCGCCTTTCCCGAGGCGCGGCCCAAGACCACCCTGGCCGAGGTCATCTCCGAGGCGGGCGGTCGCCAGCTGCACGTCGCCGAGACGGAGAAGTACGCCCACGTCACCTACTTCTTCAACGGCGGTCGCGAGGAGGAGTGGGAGGGGGAGGAGCGCCGGCTGGTCGAATCCCCCCGCGACGTGCCCACCTACGACCACAAGCCCGAGATGAGCGCCCGCGCCGCCGCCGACGCCTTCGTCTCGCACTGGCGCGAGGGCGACTATCGCTTCGGCATCATCAACTTCGCCAACCCCGACATGGTCGGTCACACCGGCGTGATCCCGGCCGCTGTGAAGGCGGTCGAGGCCGTCGATGCCTGCCTCGGCGACGTGGTCGAGGCGGTCACCGCCAAGGGCGGCGCCTGCATCGTCACCGCCGACCACGGCAACTGCGACCACATGCTCGAGCCCGACGGCTCCCCCAACACCGCCCACTCGCTAAACCCGGTGCCCCTGATCGTCACCGCCGAGGGAGTGACCCTGCGCGACCAAGGCATCCTCGCCGACGTAGCCCCCACGACCCTCGACCTCCTCGGCATCCCCCAGCCCCCAGCCATGACCGGCCGCACCCTGGTCTCGGGCCGAGTGGCGAGTTAAGCGCCCTATGGCGCCCTCAAGTCGCCAGTCGCTGTATGCGGGTTGAGCGGGAGAGGCTCAGGTTTGAGATCGCCGCCCGGGACGGGGCGGCGCGCGCGGGGGTGATGCACACGGCTCATGGGCCCGTCCACACGCCGGCGTTCATCCCGCTGGCGACCAAGGGGAGCGTGCGCGGGCTGGAGGCGCGCGAGGTGGCCGCGCTCGGCTACGAGATGGTGCTCGGCAACACGTACCACCTCTTCGTTTCGCCGGGGCCGGAGCGGATCGCCAAGGCGGGCGGTCAGCACGGCTTCATGGGCTGGGAGCGGGCGCTGATCACCGACTCCGGTGGCTTCCAGGTCTTCTCGCTCGCCCACGGGGGGGTGGCCAACGAGATCAAGGGCAGCGGCCGCGGGGGCGGCGGCCACGGCTCGGTGGTCTCGATCGACGAGGAGGGGGCGCGCTTCCGCTCCTACCGCGACGGCAGCGAGCTCTTCATCTCACCCGAGGTCTCGATGAGGGTGCAGGCCGCGCTCGGCTCCGACATCGCCCTCGTCTTCGACGAGTGCACGCCCTTCCATGCCGACCGCGAGTACACCGCCCGCTCGACCGAGCGCACCCATCGCTGGCTCGACCGCTGCCTCGAGTGGCATGAGAGGGAGGGGCCACCGCGGCAGGCCGTCTTCGGCATCGTCCAGGGCGGCGTCTACGAGGACCTGCGCCGCGAATCCGCGGCCTACGTCTCGGCCGCCGCCGTCGACGGCCTGGCGATCGGCGGCACGCTCGGCCGCGACAAGACCGAGATGCGTGAGGTGCTCGGCATGACCGCGCCGCTGCTCCCCGCCGAGGCGCCCAAGCACCTGCTCGGCATCGGCGAGGTCGACGACCTGCTCGCCGGCATAGCCCTCGGTCTCGACGTCTTCGACTGCGCCGTGCCGACTCGCCTCGCCCGCCATGGCGTCGCCCTCGTTCCCGACCCCGAGAACCGCTTCCGGCTCGACCTGCGCAAGGCCGGCTTCGAGGGCAACCGCGAGCCGATCGCCGCCGGCTGCCCCTGCCCGGCCTGCGCCAACCACGACCGCGACTACATCAGCTACCTCTCGCGCGCCGAGGAGCTGACCGCAGTCCGCCTCATCTGCCTCCACAACCTCACCTTCCTCTACGAGCTGATGAAGAACGCCCGCGCCGCAATCGAGGCCGGGAACTTCACAAGCTATTCCGACATGGTCATGAAGGGCTCGGCCCCTTGGGACGCTGCTTGAGAGGGTCTGGCACCCCTCCGAACGGCTTGTACTTTTTCGGTCACTCCTTGCGGCGCCAGCAACTACGTCTCCACCGAAAAAGTTGAGTGAGGAGGGGTGCCAGACCCTCTCACCCACCGCCTATTCCGAGTTCTTTTTGACCAGGTCCTTGAATTCTTCGACAACCTTGTCGACGGTGTTGCCGGCGACTTCGGTCGCTTTGACGCCGGTGGCCTTGTCGGTGGTGTAGATCACCGCGGCCGCGACGGCGGCGGCGATCAGGACCAGCGCGACGAGGACCATGACGAAGCGGGCGAAGCGCGAGAAGGCGCCGCGCTTCCTCGTCTGCCTGGCCGGCGGCGGCGGGACCGGAATCGGCGCGGGCTCCTGGGGGCGTGGCGCGCGCGGGGCCGGCCGGCGGGTTGGGGAGGGCTGGGCAGGGCGGTACTCGGTCTGGGCGGTGCGGTCGAGGCGCCGGGTGGCGGTCTCGCCGGGACCGAGCACGTTCGTCGGCGCGGTTCCCTCTTCGCCGAGGGGCAGGGTTACGTCCTCGCCCTGCAGGCCCAGCGCCAGACCCCCCGCGAGCTCGCCGGCGCTCGCGTAGCGCCGGTTCGGGTCGCCCTCCAGCGCCCGCAGCACCGCGGCGCCGAAGGCCGCCGGCACCGCATCGTTGTAGGTGCTGGGCGGCAGCGGCTTCTCGTTCTGCTGGCGCACCGCCAGCTCGGCCAGGGTCGAGCCCTCGTACGGCAAACGACCGGTGAGGAACTGGTAGAGGACGACGCCGAGCGCGTAGACGTCGGTGGCGGGGGTCGCCTCCTCGCCGCGGACCTGCTCCGGCGAGAGGTAGGCGGCGGTGCCGACCACGGAGCCGACCTGGGTGATCCGCGTCTGTTCAACCGCGCGGGCGATGCCGAAGTCGGTCAGCTTGACCGTCATCTCGCCGCCGCCGACTGGCCCGCCGACGATCATCAGGTTGCCGGGCTTGACGTCGCGATGGATGATCCCGCGACGGTGCGCGTAGTCGAGGCCCGAGCAGGCCTGGGCGCCCACCTCGGCCGCCGTCTCGGCGTCGAGCGGGCCGTGTTTCTGCAGGATCTGCGCACCGGAGCGTCCCTGCGCGTACTCCATCACGATGTAGTGGCGCCCCTCGTCGATCCCGGTGTCGTAGACCTGGACGATGTTGGGGTGGATCAGCTTCGCCACCGCCAGCGCCTCGCGGCGGAAGCGAGCGACGAAGCGCTCGTCGTCGGAGAGGTGCTCGGCGAGGATCTTGACCGCGACCGTGCGCTCGAGGATCAGGTCGGTGGCCTGGTGCACGCTCGACATCCCGCCCGAGCCGAGGCGCTCGCCGATCTCGTAGCGGCCGGAGAGGACTCCCGTGGCCATCAGCCTTCGTCCCCTTGTTCCGGCGCGGCCGGAGTGCTGGGGCCGACGCCGCCGGAAGCGCCGCCTTCGTCGGGCCCACCTGCGGGCGGCGTTTTTTCGGCGGGGGATTCGGCCGGGGGCGCTTCTTTTTCTGCTTTTTCAGCTTCCTTTTCCGCCTTCTCTTCTTCCTTTTCCTGGTCCTTTTCTTCCTTTTCGCGCTCTTTTTCGGCCTTCTTTTCCTGGCCGGGAGGGACCCGTTCTTCCGCTTCGGTCGTGGGGGCTTCTTCGGCCGGGGAGATCGTTTCGTCTTCTTCGGCTTCTTCGCAGCCGGCGACCACTTCCCCGAGGCGGGCCGCGCCGCGCCGCAGCGCGTCCTGCAGCTTCGGGTCGACCCCGTGCAGGGCTTCGACCTGCGTCGTCACTTCCGCCACGGCGTCTTCGGCCCCCACGCATTCGCCTTCTTCGGAGTACTGCTGGACGCGGTCGAGGTTTTCGTTGATTTCCTGCGCGGTGTTGCCCGGGAGCAGCTTTGCGTCTTCGCCACTGCCGCAGGCGACGAGGGCCGTCGCGACAGCGGCGGCGAGGACAAGGGTGAGCGTGGAAAGTGCGAACCGGCGCACCGTTGCGAGTCTAGACAACGACTTCCGGGGAGCATTTTCCCTGCAATTGAGCGTCATTGGCCAGTGAAGAGACGCTCGCCCAGGCGGCTCGGCAAGCCGGCCTTGGCGATCGGCGTCGCGGCGCGCTCGATGTCATAGGCGACGCGGTGGAATCGCGCCGTCTTCTCTTCGGTGTCTAGCTCGAGCCAGGCGGCGCGCGGATCGCCGTCCCGGGGCTGACCGACGCTGCCCGGGTTGAGCAGCCATTCGCCCGCGCTGAAATCGACCAGGGCGCCGTCGCTCGCCTGGGCGCCGCGCGTTTCCTCCGCTCCCGCCGCAGGGCGGTTGAAGAAGAGGGCGACGTGGGAGTGGCCGATCATGCTGACCGGCTGCGGGCTGGCGTCCATGCCGGCGTCGGCCTGCTCGCCCGAAAGCACGTACTCCCAGACCGGATCGCGGGGGGAGGCGTGGAAGAGGGCGACTCCCTCGCGCTCGCCCTGCGGCTCGAGCTCACGCAGGTAGGCGAGCGTCGACTCCTCGACGTTGGCCCGCGTCCACTCGACCGCGACCGCCGCCGCCTCCGAGAAGGAGGCGATGTCGAGCGCGCCGAGCACGGCCAGATCGTGGTTGCCGACCAGGCAGATCGCGCAGCGTTCGCGCACGAGCTTGACGCAGGCGTCGGGCTCGACGCCGTAGCCGAGCACGTCGCCGAGGCACCAGAGCTCCTCGACGCCCGCCTCCTCGGTGGCCCCCAGAACAGCTTCCAGCGCGGGCAGGTTGGCGTGGATGTCGGTGATCGCGGCGATCCGCAAGCCGCTCAGCCTAAAGGGCCGGCCCCCCGTGGCAGGGATCGAGCCGCCGGCTGGGACGGCGTCCGCATACGATCCCCAGCCGATGGTCGCCGATCCGATCGCCGAGCTGCGCTCCGCCGTGGACCAGGCCGCCCGCGCCCTGCGCGAGGGCGAGTCGAGCGGCCCGGAGCCGACCCTGGAGCGCCCGCCCAAGCCCGAGCTGGGCGACTACAGCTCCAACGCCGCGATGCTGCTGGCCGCCCCGCTGGGCGAAAACCCGCGCGACGTCGCCGGCCGCCTCGCCGAGCAGCTGGGTGGGGGACTGGGTGAGGAGACGGTCGAGCGGGTCGAGGTCGCCGGCCCCGGCTTCGTCAACGTCTTCCTCGGCGACCGCTGGTATCGCGAGGCGATGGCGGGTCTCGCCGCGGGCGGCGAAGGGCTCGCGGTCGCCCCGGTCGAGTCGCCCGAACGGATCCTGGTCGAGTTCGTCTCCGCCAACCCGACCGGCCCGCTGCACGTCGGCGGCGGCCGCCACGCCGCCTACGGCGACTCGCTGGTCCGCCTGCTGGAGGCGGTCGGCCACGAGCCCGCGCGCGAGTTCTACGTCAACGACGCAGGCGGGCAGATTGAACGTTTCGCCGCCTCGATCGCGGCGCGGATGCGGGGTACCGAGCCGCCCGAGGACGGATACGGCGGCGACTACGTGATCGGCCTGGGCGAGCGGATCGCCGCCGAAGGGATCGACCCCGGAGACCTCGAGGCGATTGGCTCGCGCGGCGTCGAGCTGATCCTCGAGCAGGTGCGGGGGACGCTCGACCGCTTCGGCGTCCGCTTCGACAACTGGTTCTCCGAGCGCGATCTCTACAGCAGCGGCGAGGTCGAGCAGGCCCTGGCCCAGCTGGACGAGCAGGGGCACACCTATCGACACGAGGACGCGCTCTGGTTTCGCGCCACGACCTTCGGGGACGACAAGGACCGGGTGCTGATCCGCGCCAACGGCGAACCGACCTATCTCGCCGCCGACGTCGCTTACCACTGGGACAAGCTCGAGCGCGGCTTCGCGAGGCTGATCAACATCTTCGGCGCCGACCACCACGGCTACGTGCCGCGCCTGCGCGCCGCGATCGCCGGCCTCGGCGCCGACCCGAAGCGTTTCGAGGCCCTGATCATGCGCCTCGTCCACGTCGTCGAGAGCGGCGAGCGGGCGCAGATGTCGAAGCGCAGCGGCGATTTCGTCGGCCTCGACGAGCTGCTCGACGACATCGGCGTCGACGCGACGCGCTGGTTCATGCTCTGGCGCAGCCACGACACCGAAGTCGACCTCGACCTCGAGCTGGCCCGCAGCCAGTCCAACGACAACCCCGTCTACTACGTTCAATATGCCCACGCCCGCATCGCCGGCATCCTGCGCAAAGCCGGCCTGACCGACGAGGAGGTGGCGGCGGGCGCCGGCACCGCGACCCCCGGCACTGCCCTGGAGCCGGCCGAGCGCGAGCTGATCAAGCGGCTGCTCGAGCTCTCCGCCGAGGTGCACGAGGCCGCCGCGCGCCGCGCCCCGCACCGCATCTGCACCTACGCGACCGCGGTCGCTGCCGACTTCCACGCCTTCTATCGCGACTGCCAGGTCGTCGGCGCCGAAGGGGAGGGCGTCGAGCGCTCTCGGCTCGCGCTTGCCCTGCTCACCAAGCGGACGATCGCCGGCGCCCTCGGCCTGCTCGGCATCTCGGCCCCGGAGCGGATGTGATGCTGGGCCGACGCAACAAGCAGCCGGTGCTGGCGGAGGTGCCGCTGCGCGAGTCCTCCCCGGGCCGCCCGGGGGCGCTCGGCCGCGCCGAGCTGGCGGTCTACGCGGACCTGGCGAGCAAGCTGTCGGGCAAGAGCTCGGTCTTCCTGACCGGCCCCGCCCGCGCCGGCGCGGCCCTCGGCCTGGCCGCGGCGGCGACCGCCGCCGGCAGGCGGGTCGCCCTGCTCGAGTGCGACCTGGCGGAGCCGGCGCTGGCGAGCATGCTGGGCCTGGCCGAGACCCCCGGCCTGCACGACTACCTGCGCGACAGGGCCGACGCGAAGCAGATATTGCAGCCGCTGGTGCTCGCCGGGCCGGCCTCGGGCAGCGCGGTCGAGCCGCTCACCTGCATCGTCGCCGGCGAGCCCGAGCCCGAACCGGTCGCTCTGCTCGACTCCGAGCGCTGCGACCACGCGATCGAGCGCCTGCGCCGCGCCTACGACCTGCTCGTCATCGCCGGCCCCTCGCTCGAGGAAGAGACCGACTCGCTGCGCGCCCTCGGCGAACACGTCGCGGTGACGCTCGTCTGCGGCGAGCCCGGTCAGATCCCCAAGCGCCTGCCGATCGCGGCGACCGGCACCGTCGCCTACGTTCGTTGAAGCTCTACCCGGGCTATGGACCGGGTAAGGCACCGGCGAGCGGTCAGAGGTCGTAGCGCGAGAGGTCGGCCTCGAGCCGTTCGGCGTCCTCGCCGCGCGGCGGTCGAGGCCCGCCCCGTCCCCCCGCCGACCCGCCCCCGTCGCCGTGCCGGCGCCAGCGCACGACGCTGTAGGCGACGGCGACCGCGGCGATCAGGATCGCCAGGATCGGCACCAGGTAGGCGCTGAGGTCGAAGCCGGAGGCATCCGGCTGAGCAAGGACCTCCTCGCCGTACTGGGCGACCAGGGCGTCCTTCACTTCCGCCTTGCTCTTGCCCGCGGCGACGAGCTTGGCGACGAAGACCTTCTCGCGCTGCGCCTGCGGCGAGTCGGCCAGCTCCAGCAGCGTGCCGCAGATCGGGCACATCACCTCGTCTTCGACGTCGTTGACGGTGGTCTTGGGAGCCGAAGCGGATCGCGCCGGCGTGGCGGTCGCCAACGCCAGTCCGCACAGGGTCAGTGCCAGCGCCCCGACCCAAGCCCAACCCACCTTCCGGTGCGCTTTCGCGCCGCATAGCGAGGAAAAGGCGCACCGGAAGCTCATGGGCGACCCTCGATCAGCGGTTCGACCTGTTCGGCGAGGAAGTCGTCGTCGACGGGACCGCGGTAGATCAGCGCCAACTTCCCCCGCGGGTCGACGAGGAAGTTCTCCGGCACCCCGGTCGAGCCAAAGGCCTTGCTGCGCTCGTTGCCGACCGAGCGCAGCTGCGGGTAGCCGCTCGGGTGCTCGCGCAGGAAGGCGAGCGCGTCGTCTTCGTTGTCCTGCACGTTGATCCCGACCACGGTCGTGTCGCGGCTGCGGTTGCGCCGGTAGAAGCGCTCCAGGATCGGCGCCTCCTCGCGGCAGGGGATGCACCAGGAGGCCCAGAGGTTGACCAGGACCCAATCTCCCCGGTAATCCGCGATCGAGCCCTCGCCCGGCCCCGGCAGCGCCGGCAGGGCTTTGTCCGGCACCGGGTCGCCGACCGCGATCTTCGTCGCCCCCTTGTTGAGCAGGCCGAAGGCGAGCAGCCCGATGACGGCCAGCACGGCAAGGACGGCGAGGAAGGAGCGGGTGCCCACGAGGGCCGAACTCTAGTTCGAGCGCAGCCCGGGCAACCCCCGGCGGCCCTAGAATCAGCCCGGTGCGGACGTAGCTCAGCTGGTAGAGCGCGAGCTTCCCAAGCTCGAGGTCGCGGGTTCGAGACCCGTCGTCCGCTTTGATCCCGGCGCCGCCCCCACCGCCCGAGGCCCTGCCCGCGAACGTCGTCGCGATCGTGGCGCAGGTTCCCGATCTCAAATCCGAGCAGGGCGGGGTGATTACGAGCAAGGAGTTCGATCGCGCGCTTGACCAGGCAGCCGCCCAGCATGGGCGTCGGGTGGCTCCCGGCCCGCGCGGGGACGGCTATCGGAAGCTGCGGGACCAGGCGATCGGGGAACTGCTCGACGACTCGTGGATTCGAGGTCAGGCCGCGGAAATGGGGATCGGCGTCCGGCAGCGAGAGGTGAGTCGTGAGCTGGAGCGGCTGAAGAAGCAGGCCTTCAAGAACGGGGCGCAGTACCGACGCTTCTTGAAGGAAGCCCATTACACGCGGAAGGACGTGCGCGAACGGGTCGAAGTCCAGATCTTGTCCGAACGCATCCAGGAACGGATCGTGGCCGGTCTGACCAGCCAGGCCGCCGCGCAAAAAGCCTTCACGAAGTTCGTCGCCGAATACTCCTCACGCTGGCGAGCCCGCACCGTCTGCGCCGCCGACTACGTGAGCGAACGCTGCTCCAACGGCCCCAAGCCCAAAAAGCCCTAGTCGGCTTTGAGGCTCGGTGACGGACCCTGAACCTTTCTACGCGTCGCTTTAGGCGGTCGTCTTGGCGCGCTTCTGCCCGCTGCCGTTAAGCGCGCCGTTGCCGTTTCCCGAGGCTCCGTTCTGCATCGCCTCGCGGTAGAAGTGCTCGGTGGCGCCGCGGACAGGTCGTTCGCCCGCCAGCTCGACCAGGCCGGTGCGGCGCAGCTCGGTGACGTGGTAGTTGACGTTGCTCAGCGGCGTGCGCAGCTCGTAGCTGAGGTCGCTGGGGGAGAGGGTGCGGCCTCCGTCCATGCCCAGCACTTCCAGGATTGAGATCCGCAGGGGATGGGTATTGGCGCGGGCCAGAAGCTGCCAGTTCATGGATGTCCTCCGTGTTTTGGTGCAAGGGGTTTGTACTTACTTATGGGTACATAGATACCAAAAAATGGTGATGTAAATCATCAAAAGCGGGTAGAACTAGGCAGATGGCTGACGACGGGAGGAGACTTTTGATGGGGAACGGGGTTCGGATTTGGCTTGGCAGTGGGATATCCGCCCTAATGATCTTGCTGATCGGGGCCGCGCCGGCCGCGGCAGTCGACATCATTGAAGGCAAGCCGGAAACGGTCGAAGCGGGCTGGCAGGCGGGCACCTGCACGACCGACGTGCCGGAATGCAGCGTCGAAACCCCGGACCAGTTCTCGAAGCAAGCCGCGAGCCATCCCAAAGTCGGCTTCACCCAGATCATCGTCAAGCACTCCGGCCCCTTCGAAACCCCGGTGGGGAACCTGAAGACCGTCCTCGTCGACCTCCCGCAGGGACTGAGCGTCAATCCCCAGGCGACCCCCCAGTGCGAGCTCGAAAACGGCAAATTCCCCGCGGCGGGTTGCCCCGCCGACACCCAGGTCGGCTACAGCAACGTGACGGCCGCCGCCGTGATCGAACCGATCAGCACGCCCCCGGTGACGGTCCCGGGGATCCCCGTCTACAACCTCGTGCCACGCCCGGGGGAACCGGCGCGGTTCGGCTTCACACTGCCCCTCGGCATCGGCGAAGTCTTCCTTAACGCCGGGGTCAAGTGGGACGGCGACTACCACGAGTACTTCACGATCCACGTGCCCTCGGTCCCGGGCCTGCGGATCCTCAAGAATCGCCTCGTCTTCGACGGCACGATCGGCAGCGGTGGCTTGCCGAGCGAATCGGGCGGCGCCTTCATCACCACGCCGAGCACCTGCTTCGATCCCAACCAGCCCGCTTTCGCAACGGTCTACAACACGCTGCTGCACGCCGACTCGGTTGAGGAACCGGCGCCCCAGGACGACTATGACGTCACCGCCCCGGCACCGCCGCCGCCCGCCTTCCTCGCCGGCTCCCAGTTCCTCGAATCGCCGCTGCCCAAAGAAGACGATGGCCGGCGCGTCATGCCTGAAGGCTGCGACAAAGTCCCCTTCAAACCGACCACCTCGCAATCGCCGGGCACCAACCAGACCGATTCGCCGATGGGCGGCACGGTCGAGGTCAACGTCCCCTTCACCCCCGACGACGCGATCTACCAGTCGAACGTGAGGACTGCCGACGTCAGCCTGCCGCGGGGCCTCGGCGTCAATCCGTCGGCGGCGAGCAGCCTGCAGGCCTGCAGCGACGCCCAGTTCGGCAAGGGCACGCGCAACCCCGTGGCCTGCCCCGCGGGCTCGAAGATCGGCACCGTCGCGATCGACACGCCGCCGCTACCCGACGGCACCCTGACCGGTGACGTCTACTTGGCGACGCAGCAAAGCCGCGATCCCGAATCGGGCAACGAGTACCGCATCTTCATCGATGCCGAGTCGGCCGCCCGCGGCCTCTCGATCCGCCTCGTCGGCAATGTCAGGGCCAATGCTCAGACCGGCCAGTTGACCGCTCAGGTGAGGGAAGCGCCGCAGTTGCCGTTCGATTCGGTCCGGGTCAGCCTCGACGGCGCCAAAGGGCCGCTGACCAGCCCGCCCACCTGCGGCCCGAACCAGACCGGCCACGCGATGCAGGCCTGGTCCGGCACGCCCGATCAGGGCCCCGCGGACAAAGGCTTCACCCTGACTTCCGCCCCCGGCGGCGCCCCTTGTGCGAAAACGCTCGGCGAGCGTCCCTTCGCGCCCGGCTTCGGGACGCACACGAGCAACCCCAAGGGGGGCGCCTTCACCCAGTTCGGGATGAACATCGCTCGCAATGACGGCAGCCAGGAGCTGAAGGGGGTCGAAGTGAACCTGCCCCCGGGCTTGACCGCGAAGCTGGCCGGCGTGCGCTACTGCCCGGCTTCGGCGATCGCCTCGGCGGCGGCCAACGGCGGTGCCGCCGAGGCGGCTCACTCGAGCTGCCCCGCGCAGAGCCTGGTCGGCAGCGCCGCGGTCAGCGCCGGCAGCGGCTCACACCCCTTCCAGACCACGGGCAAGGTTTTCCTCGCGGGGCCATATCACGGGGCCCCACTCTCCCTGGCAGTGGTCACCCCCGCCACGGCCGGGCCGTTTGATCTCGGCACGGTCGTGGTGAGGGTGGCGCTGTTCCTCGACCCGGAAACGGCCCGGGTGAAACCCGTGTCCGACCCGATCCCGCACGTCTTCGGCGGCGCCCTGCTCGACCTGCGCTCGATCTCGGTCAAGCTCGACCGGCCGAAGTTCGCGATCAACCCGACCAACTGCTCGGCCTTCAGGGCCAGCGGCGCGCTGCGCGGCGGCGGCTCCAACCCGCTCGACCCGGCGGCGTTCAGCTCCTTCCCGGTCTCCTCGCCGTTCCAGGTCGAGGACTGCGACAAGCTCGGCTTCAAACCGAAGCTGTTCATGCGGATCTTCGGCGGCACGCGTCGGGCGAAGAGCCCGAAGCTGCGCGCCGTCCTCGTCGCTCGCGACGGCGACGCCAACATCGGCCGTGCCTCGGTGAAGCTGCCGAAGCCGTTGATCCTCGAACAGGCCAGCCTCGCCAACGTCTGCACGCGGGTTCAGTTCGCGGCGAACGACTGCCCCAAGGACTCGGTCTACGGCTTCGCCGAAGCAACGACGCCGCTGCTCGACGGCCCGCTCAAAGGGCCGGTCTACCTGCGCTCGTCGAACCACGAACTGCCGGACATGGTCGCCGCCCTCCACGGCCAAGTCGACGTCGTCCTCGACGGGCGCATCGACAGCGTCAAAGGGCGGCTGCGCACGACCTTCGACACCGTCCCAGACGTGCCGGTCTCCAAGTTCGTGCTCACCGTTCGCGGCGGCAAGAAGCGCGGCCTGCTGGTCAACTCGAGCAACCTCTGCGCGAAGAAGTACAAGGTCATCGCCCGCTTCACCGGTCAGAACGGCAAGAAGGCGAACCAGCGGCCCAAGCTGCGGACGCCGTGCAAGAAGCACCAGAGGAAAGGAAAAGGCGCGAAAAAGCCCCACCACCGCTAGCCGGGACCGGGCTGGGCGCGGCTCAGCCCGGCTGGCTGGTGGGGCGAATCAGGATCTCGTTGACGTCGACGCCCTTGGGCTGCTCGAGCGCGAAGACCACGGCGCGGGCGATGTCGTCGTCCTGGAGGGCGCGGTCGCCGGGGCGGTTGTCGAAGAAGGGGGTGTCGACCATGCCCGGCTCGATCAGGGTGACGCGGATGTCGTAGTTGTCGTGCATCTGGCGCAGCTCGGCGCGCAGCGACTCGCCGATCGCGGTCGCCGCCCACTTGGTCGCCGAGTAGAGCGAGCCGGGCAGGGCACGGCGACCGGCGACCGAGCTGGTGACGAGGAAGTGGCCGTCGCCGCGCTCGAGCAGGTGGGGGAGGGTGGCGCGGATCGTCAGCGCAACGCCGTAGACGTTGGTCAGGACCATCGAGCGCCAGTGCTCGGGCGACTCCTCGAGGAAGCCGCGGGTAGCGCCGAAGCCGGCGTTGGCGAAGACGGCGTCGATGCGGCCGAAGCGCTCCAGCGCTGCCGCAGCCATCGCCTCGACCTCGTCCCACTCGGTGACGTCGCAGCGCGCCGCCAGCGCCCGCTCAGGTCCGCCGAGCTCCTCGACCAGCTCCTCCAGCGGCTCGACCCGCCGCGCCGCCAGCACCAACCGGTATCGGTCGGCGAGCGCTCTTGCCGTCGCCGCCCCGATCCCACTGGAAGCTCCGGTGATCAGGAGGACCTGATCGCTTGGGTTGCCCTTCATCGTCCGGATTCTCTCAACTTCGGCTTTCGAGAGCGGGTGCGCGGGGGGTCCGCGGACACTCAGCGCGAAGCGCGTCCGCGGACCCCCCGCGCACCCGCCCCCCAATCGAGGTTGCGATAATTCGCCCCGTGGACCCTCAGCGCAAGCGGAAGATCCGCCTGGTCGTCGCCCTCGGCGTCGCCGTGCTGCTTGCGGTGGCGCTGATCTACACGTCGTTCAGCGCCTCGACCGCGGCCAAGGAGCCTTCGCAGCTGCTCAGCGCGGCGCCGGGGACGAGCTATGACATGACGGGCAAGGTCGTCAAGGGCTCGGTCAGCCACCACGGCGAGGAACTGCGCTTCCGCGTCGTCGATCGCGACGGCGCCGGCGAAAGCCTCCCGGTCACCTACAGCGGCACCGTCCCCGACCCCTTCCGCGGCGGTCGCGAGATCGTCCTCACCGGTGAGGTCGAGAACGGGGTCTTCGTCGGCGAACGCGACACCCTGGTGACCAAGTGCCCGTCGAAGTTCACCACCTCGAATGACAGCTAGCTTCGGCAGCGCCACCCTGGTGGTGGCCTTCGCGATCATGGTCTTCGCCGTTGCCGCGGCGCTGCTCGGGCGCAACGGCGACGAGCGCTGGGTCCTCGTCTCGCGGCGCGCGGTCTACGCCGCCTGCGGACTGCTCACCCTCTGCGTCGTCCTGATCGAGATCGCCTTCGCCGGGGACAATTTCTCCCTCAAAATCGTCCAGCAGCACTCCTCGATCGAGACGCCGACCTTCTACAAGATGGCGGCGATGTGGTCGAGCCAGGAAGGCTCGCTGCTGCTCTGGGCCTGGGTGCTCTCGATCGCCTCCTCGCTGGCGCTCTACTCGACCCGCAACAAGCTGCGCGAGATCGTCCCCTACGCGACCGCGGTGCTGGCCGGGGTGGCGACCTTCTTCATCGGGTTGATGCTCTTCGCCGGCGGGGTCAATCCCTTCGCCACGGTCCCGGACCCGGTGCCGCCGGACGGCATCGGGCTCAACCCGCTGCTGCAGCACCCGAGCATGATGATCCACCCGCCGATGCTCTACTCGGGGTACGTCGCCTTCACGATCCCTTTTGCCTTCGCGATCGGCGCCCTGATCACCCGCCGTATCGACGCCGCCTGGATCCGCGCCACCCGGCGCTTCGCCCTGATCGCCTGGACCTTCCTCGGCTTCGGCCTCCTGCTCGGCGCCCGTTGGTCCTACACCGAGCTCGGCTGGGGCGGCTACTGGGCCTGGGACCCGGTCGAGAACGCGGCGCTGATGCCGTGGCTGATCGGCACCGCCTTCCTGCACTCGATCATGGTCCAGGAGAAGCGGGGCATGCTGAAGGTCTGGAACGCCTGCCTGATGGTCGCCACCTTCTCGCTGGCGCTGCTCGGCACCTTCCTCGTCCGCTCCGGCGTCCTGCAGTCGATCCACGCCTTCGGCGACAGCACCGTCGGGCCCTACATCCTCGGCCTGATCGCGGTGGTGCTGATCGGCTCGACGGTGTTGATCGTCTCCCGCCTCGACGAGTTGCGCTCGGAGAAGCGGATCGACTCGCTGGCCTCGCGCGAGGCCGTCTTCGTCGTCAACAACCTGCTGCTGGTGGCGCTCTGCGCGACGATCTTCTGGGGCACCTTCTTCCCGCTGATCTCCGAACTTTTCACCGGGACGAAGTCCTCGCTGGCGGCGCCCTGGTTCGACCGCTACACGACGCCGCTGGCGATCCTGCTCGTTCTCTTCACCGGGATCGGCCCGCTGCTCGCCTGGCGCCGGGTCAGCTGGGCGACGGCGAAGCGGGTCTTCTTCGTGCCGACGATCGCGGCGGCCGTGGTGGGCGTCGGCCTCGCCCTCTTCACCGACGCGGGGCACAAGCCCTGGGCGCTCGCCCTCTTCGCCTTCGCGGCCTTCGCTTTGGTCGGGATCGGCCAGGAGTTCTGGCGTGGGGCTGCGGCGCGGCGCAGGCTGAAGGGCGGGTCGATGGGGTCCGCCCTGGTGGCGATCGTCTCCCGCAACCGCCGTCGCTACGGCGGCTACATCGTCCACGTCGGCGTCGCCGTGCTGCTGGTTGGCATCGCCGCCTCCTCGAGCTTCCAGACCAAGCGCGACGTCCTCCTGCGCCCGGGGCAGAGCGCCGTCGTCGACGGCCGGAAAGTGACCTACGTGCGCCCGACCGCGACGGTCGACAAGCTCGCCTTCACCGCCGGCGCGGTGCTGCGGGTGGAGGGGAAGGGTGACGACTTCACGCTGCACCCGACGCGGAACTTCTACCGGCCGACCGGAGTGCCCGGCGCCGCCGGCATCGCCAACTACTTCGCCGGCGAATCGGACAGCAACATCGGGCTGAAGGCCGGCCTCGGCAGCGATTTCTGGACCGCGAACCAGCCCAACATCGTCGGCCTGCAGCACCACGCCAAGGCGGCGGACGAAGGCTTCCGCAAGTGCATCGGCGGTGGGCCGGGCGTGCCGCCGCAGTGCCGGGCGATCGGGGGTCTGATGCGGGCCGCGCTGGCCAATCCCAGCCTGCGCCCGCAGGCGCTGGAGCGGGTCGAACAGCTGCAGCTCGAGACCGCCAAGCAGATCGCCGCCGGCTACGTCTCCGAAGGGGCGCCGACGACCTTCCGCGTGATCGTCAACCCGCTCGTCACCTGGATGTGGATCGGCGGCCTGATCGCCCTGGCCGGGGCGCTGATCGCGATCTGGCCCGCCCGCCGGGCCCGCCGGCTTCCCGCCGCGGACACCGAGCTGGAGGCGCTGAAGGAAGCGAAGTACCGTGAGATCCGCGACGCCGAGCTCGACCATGCCGCCGGCAAGCTCTCCGACGAGGACTTCGCCCTGCTCGACGCCGAGCTGCGCAAAGAGGCGGTTGCGATTCTCGATTCGGCCCACGGGAACGGGCACGCAAATGGGGCGTCGGAGCACGACGCGCCGGAGAGATCGACCGAGCCGGTCTAGATCTTCAGCAGGACGATCGTGTTGAGGACGAACACGATCGCGAAGAAGACGGTGGCGCGGTCGAGGTTGCGCTCGACCATCGAGCCGCCGCCGAAGGAGCTGCCCCCGCCGCCGATGCCGAAGGCGCCGGAGAGGCCGGTGTCTTTGCCGGAGTGCAGGAGAATCAGGAAGATCAGGATCCCGCTGATGATCACTTGGAGTATTCCGAGCAGCGTGTACACGAGGGGGATGGTAGCGAGAACCCGCCCCCACGGAGGTGCAACGTTTTCGGTGCCCGCAGGACCGAAAAGCGTTGCACTGCGAGGCTGAGTGAAACAATTAACGCTCTGTTGTTGCGTAGGTTTACAAATTCGGCTATCTTGTCAACTAGAGGGACGAACACTGGGAATTTGACAAGGAGGATGGGATGGAGGCGGCGACGCACAGTCACGATCACGGGCCGGATATCGAGCTCAACCCGGCGACCTGGCGCGATGCCAAGCGCTATGCCTGGCTGCTTGGCCTGATCGTCCCCTTCGCCCCCTTCATCGCCTGGGCCAGCGTCGAAGTGACCGGCTTCGAGTTCTTCTGGTTCTTCGGTCCGCTGCTCGTCTTCGGCGTCTTCCCGCTGCTCGACATCGCGATCGGGGTCGACCCGACCAACCCGCCCGACAGCGTGCTCAAGTGGCTCGAGCAGGACCGCTACTACCGCTGGTGCACCTATGTCTTCATCCCGGTCCAGTACGCCGGGCTGATCTTCGCCTGCTACCTCTGGTCGAGCGGCGACCTCTCGATTGCCGAGAGCATCGGCCTGGCGCTGACGATGGGGGTCGTCGGTGGGATCGCGATCAACACCGCCCACGAGCTCGGTCACAAGCGCGACAGCATGGAGAAGTGGCTGAGTCGCGTCGCCCTCGCCCAGACCGGCTACGGCCACTTCTTCATCGAGCACAACCGCGGCCACCACGTCCGCGTCGCCACCCCCGAGGACCCGGCCAGCTCGCGACTGGGGGAGAGCTTCTGGGCTTTCCTGCCGCGCACCGTCACCGGCAGCCTGCGCTCGGCTTGGGGGATCGAGGCCGCCCGCCTCGACCGGCTCGGCAAGTCGCACTGGAGCCTCCACAACGACATCCTCGGCGCCTGGGCGATGACCGTCGGCCTCTTCGCCGCGCTGACGATCGGCTTCGGCCCGGTCGTGCTGCCCTACCTGCTGCTGCAGGCGGTGCTCGGCTTCTCGCTGCTCGAGGTCGTCAACTACCTTGAGCACTACGGGCTGCTGCGCCGGCGCAAGGAGGACGGGCGCTACGAGCGCTGTCGTCCCGAGCACAGCTGGAACAGCAACAACGTCGCCTCCAACGTCCTGCTCTACCACCTGCAGCGCCACTCCGACCACCACGCCAACCCCACCCGCCGCTACCAGGCGCTGCGCCACGTCGACGAAGCCCCCCAGCTGCCGACGGGCTACGCGGGCATGATCGTGCTCGCCTGGATTCCGCCGCTCTGGCGCCGGGTGATGGACCCGATCCTGGTCGACCACTACGGCGGCGACATCAGCCGCGCCAACATCCAGCCACGCGCCCGCAAGCGCATCCTCGCCCGCTACGGACGCGCAGCATGACGTTCCGGTGCGCCTTTTCCCCGGTATGCGGTGCGAAGGCGCACCGGAAGGGGGGAGTTCGATGAGCCGTTGGCGCTGCCCCGGCTGCGGCTACGTCTACGACGAGGAGCAGGGGCACCCGCGCGAGGGGTTCCCGGCCGGCACGCCGTGGAGCGAGGTGCCGGACGACTGGGCCTGTCCCGACTGCGGCGTCCGCGACAAGGTCGACTTCGAGCCCGACGACGAGGGGGGCGCGGGCGCGTGACCGCCCCCGCCGGCACGATCCCGGTGGTGGCGACCCGTACGCCCTATCCGGAAGCGGCGCGGCAGCTGCTGCGCGAGACGCTCTTCGGCGCCGCCCGCGACCAGCTCGAGTCGCGGGCCTGGTCGGAGATCACGATGTCGAACATCGCCGAGACCGCCGGTGTCAGCCGCCAGACCCTCTACAAGGAGTTCGGCAGCCGCGCCGAGTTCGCCCAAGCCTTCGTCATCCACGAGGGCGAGCGCTTCCTCGACGGGGTCGACGCGGCGGTGCGTGAGCACCTCGACGATCCCCGGGCGGCGATCGGCGCGGCCCTGGCCAAGTTCCTCCACTCAGCGGGCGAGGACCCGCTCGTCCACATCCTGCTCAGCGACGACGGCACCGGCGGCATGCTGCCCTTCGTCACCACCCAGGGCATGCCCGTCGTGCAGTGGGCGACGGCGCGCCTGACGGCGACGATCGAAGAGGGCTGGCCGCAGGCCCCGCCCGCCAAGGTGAAGCTGCTGGCCGAGTCCCTCGTCCGCCTCGCGATCAGCTACATCACCGCCCCCAGCGAGGCGCCGGAGGAGACCGCGGCGAAGGCCGGCGAGCTGCTCGGCCCCTTCATCGACGACGCGCTCGGCGTCAGCTAGCGCGCGTCGCCCGCGAGCGGTGACTTGCCGTAGTAGACGTCCATCCGCAGGCTGAAGCCCTGGCGCTCGTAGAAGCGCTTGGCGCCGGTGTTGGTCGAGGTGGTGACGATCTGCATGTCGGCGATGCCGAGCTCGGCGAGGCGCTCCCAGACCGCGTCGAGCAGGGCGGCGCCGAGGCCCGTGCCGCGGTGCTCGGGGAGGATCGAGAGAGTCTCGAGGGTGGCGAGGCGACTGCCGACGTCCCAGGAGGCATAGGGCATGCCGACACTGACGAAGGCGTAGCCCGCGGGTGCGCCTCCGAGCGCGGCGACGATGAAGAAGGCGTCGGGGTCGCTGAGCCAGCGCTCGTACTTGCCGCGGCGGATCCGCGCCGCCTCCGCGTGGGTGCGCGCCGGCGCCTGCGGGGCGAGCTCGGGGGTGACCTCGACGTGGTGACTCTGCAGGGCGTCCCAGAGCGGCATCAGCTGGTCCAGCTCGGCTGGGTCGCTGCCGCGGCGCAGCGTGAGGTCGGGGCGAGGTGCCCCGCCTGCGAGCGAGGTGCTCGCGCCGTCTGCTCGTCCCAGGCGCCGTTCCAGGTTGGCCCGGACCGCCGGCCACTCGCTGTCGATCACGCTGTAGAAGGCCGAGTCGCGTTGGCCGACGTCGGGGACGATCTTGTGGTTGCGCAGGATGCCCTCGAAGCGGGCCGGCAAAGCTGCCAGGGCGGCGCGCGAGCGTTCGTTGCGGGCGTCGGTCTTGAACTCGACCCGCACGCACCCGAGCGTCTCGAAGGCGTGGCGCATCATCAGCAGCTTCGCCTCGAGGTTGGCGCCGCTGCGCCAGGCGCGCGGGTTGAGCCAGGTCCAGCCGATCTCGACCACCCGGTCGGCGGGGCGGACGTTGAGGAAGCGGCTGCTGCCGGCGACCTTGCCGTCCGCGTTGAGCCGGGTGACGAACGTCCCCTCGTGACCTTCCTCTTCCGCTTCGAAGCTGAGCGCGAGCCACTGGTCGAAGCGCTCGCGCTCGTTCAGGTTTGCCAGCCAGGCCCAGGTCTCCGGCGCCTGTGCCGCCTCCCAGAGCTCCTCGGCGTGCTCGACCCGCAACGGCTCGAGCGTGACGATCGAGCCCTCGAGTCGTGTCGTCAGCTTCTCCAAGCGCGCCATTCTTCCAGCCGCCGGGGCCTACAGCTGCAGCCGAAAGACGAGGCGGCCGAAGCCGGTGAGGTCGCTCTCGTCCCGATCCGGCTGCCGTCGGTAGCCGAGCGATTCGTAGAGCCGATGCGCGGCGGCCTGATAGGGGCGGCTCCAGAGCGCGATCGCCCGCCAGCCCTTTTCGCGGGCCTGGTCCGTGCAGCGTTCGACGAGCGCGCGACCGATGCCACCTCGCCGCTCCTCCGAGGAGACCGCGAGCAAGCGGAGCTCGGCCTCATCTCCGCGCGCGACCGCCATCCCAGGCGTGCCGGGGGCGACGAGCACGACCACGCCGACCGCCTCACCCGGCGGGCCGGCGACGAACACCCTGCCGACCCCTGTCGCCTCCTCGAAGTCCCGTTTCGCGTAAGGCGTGGTCCGCCCACCCTCACCCTCCCGGAAGTAAGCCTCGGTCCAAATCTCCACGACCCTTTCGGCGTCCCCCGCCTCTGCGGTTCGGACAAGGAGAGTCACAGCTCGAGGCGGATGAGGCGGAGGCCGATGTCGAGCTCGGGGAGGGTGCGGAGCCGGCCGTGGCGTTCGTCCCAACGGCCGCTCGCGAGGTCGGCGCGGAGGCGTTCCTGTCCGCGTGCGATCGACTCCGGCGGCAGGCTGTGCCAGAGCGAGCTGGCGCGCAGGACGGCGGGGTCGAGGAACATCTCGGGGCGGTCCCAGAGGGCGCTGGTGAATTCGTCTCGGCAGCGGCTCGGCATCGGCGCCGCCTCGATCTCGGCACCGGGCAACAGTGCTTCCAGCTCGCTCATCGCCGGCATCTTCTCTTCCTCCGCTCGCATCGCCTCGGGGAAATACTCGGCGAGCGTCCAGATCTCGGCGTTCTTGGCGGCGTCGATCGTCAGCAGCACGATCCGACTGCGGGCGACGCGCCGCATCTCCGCCAGCCCCGCGGCGAGGTCGTTCCAGTGGTGGATGGTGAAGATGCCCATCGCGGCATCGACGCTCTTGTCCTCGAGGGGCAGCGCTTCGGCGACGCCTTCGAGCGCCGGAGCCGCCTCGGCGGGGCGCTGGGCGATCATCACCGGCGAGGGCTCGACCGCGATCACCTCGCGGTCGCGCGGCTCGTAGGAGCCGCTGCCGGCGCCGACGTTGACGACGCTGCGGGCGTCGCCAAGCGCCGCCTGGACGCGCGCCTCGATCCGGGGGTCGGCGCGGCGGAAATCCGTGTAGGTGCGGCCGATGCTGTCGTAGGAGGGGCCGCTCACGCCCGCTCGCGCATCATCGTCACCAGCAGCTCGACGAAGTCGCCGTAGAGGTCGTCGCGCACCGCCTCGGGGCTGACCAGCGCTTCGATCGCGAGACCGATGCCGAGTGCGCGCAGGACCAGAGCGAGGTCGGCGGGGGGGAGGGGTGCCTCGGTCCCTTCCTCCTCCTGGTGATGGGCGATGAAGGCGGCGATCGTCCCCCGCATTGCCGCCGAGCGGGTGCCGAAGCGTTCGGCCAGCTGCGGTTCACGCCGGGAGCCGGAGAGGAACTCGAGGTGGAGCAGGAAGGAGTCGCGATCGGCGGCAAAGCGCTCCATCCACTGGTCAGCGAGCGCCCGCGCGCGCAGCTCCAGCGGCGTGTCCTCGGCCAGGCCGGCCTGCGTCTCGGCCAGCTCACGCGCTCGCTCCGCCATGTACTCCTCGAAGACGGCGAGGAAGAGGTCGTCCTTGCCGGCGAAGTTGGAGTAGACGGCGCCGTGCGAGTAGCCCGCCTGCTCGGCGATCTCCTCCACCGTTGCCCCCGCGTAGCCGCGCCGGGCGAAGACCGCGGCGGCGGTCTCCAACAGCTCGGCCCGGGTGCGGGCCTGCTTCTCGGCGCGGGTCTCCCGTTTGGCCCCCGTCGTCTCCGCTCGAGGCTTGCCTGCCATAGTCATCGGATTGCAATCATAACTCAAATGATGATAATAATCTGAAAATGAGCGATGCCGAGGTACGCGCCGATCGAGAGCGTCCCTTTGCGAACCCGCTGGACGTCTTGTCGGGGTGGCTCTCGCAAGCGCGCGAGGCGGGGCTGCCGGCCGCCGGGGCGATGAGCTTGGCGACGGTCGGGACGGACGGCTCGCCGTCGGCGCGCCTGGTCACTCTCAAGCGACTTGACCGGCAGGGCCTCGTCTTCACCACCGCGCTGTGGAGCCGCAAGGTGGCGGAGCTGGGCGAGAACCCGCGCGTCGCCGCGACCTTCTACTGGCAGTCGCCGGGGCGTCAAGCGCGGGTCGAGGGGCGCGCCGAGGTCGCCGCCCGCGAGCTGGCCGAGGAGCTCTTCGCCGAGCGTCCGCGCTCCCACCAGCTGCAGGCCCACGTCTCCCGCCAGGGCGAGGAGATCGAGAGCGTCGAGGTGTTGCGCGAGCGGCTCGAGGCGCTCGACGCCGAGCTGGGCGATCGCCCGGTTCCCTGTCCCGAGGATTGGGGCGCCGTTCGGATCGTCCCCGACCGGATCGAGCTCTGGGAGGAAGCCGAGGACCGCCTCCACCGCCGCACCCTCTACACAGCCGAAGCCGGCGGCTGGAACCGCACCCTCCTCGCTCCCTAAGGCGCTCCGGTGCGCTTTATCTCCGCTATGGGGTGAAAAGGCGCACCGGAACGGCTGTCAGGTCTCGAGGATGAGGGTGACGGGGCCGTCGTTGACCAGGGAGACCTCCATGTGGGCGCCGAAGACGCCCTTGGCGGCGCCGAGGCGCTCGCAGAAGAGATCGTAGAGCGGCTCGGCCTCGGGGCCGGGCGCCGCTTCGACGTAGCTGGGGCGATTGCCCTTGCGGGTCTCGCCGTAGAGGGTGAACTGGCTGACGCAGAGCACCTCGCGCTCGCCCAGCGGCTCGTTCATCCGCCCCTCGGCATCGTCGAAGATCCGCAGCGCCCGCACCTTCTCGGCCAGCCGCTCGGCCTGCGCGGCGCCGTCGCCGCGCCGCACCCCGAGCAGGACGAGGAGGCCGGGGCCGATCCGCGCCACGCGCTCGCCCTCGACGTCGACCGCGGCCTGGCTGACCCGCTGGACGAGTGCCTTCATCTTCCCCTTCTTATGAAAATGAGTCTCATTTTTGATTCAATCCGGCCGTGTTCGACGCATTCCAGCTGCCCTTCGTCCAGCGTGGCCTGGTCGAGATCCTGATCCTCTCAGTCCCCGCCGGGCTGCTCGGCACCTGGATCGTCCTGCGCGGGCTCTCCTTCTTCTCGCACGCGGTCGGGACCGCGGCCTTCCCGGGCCTGGTGCTCGCCGACGGGCTCGGCTTCGCGGCGCCGCTGGGGGCCTTCGGCGCCGCGGCCCTCTTCAGCGCCGGCAGCGTCCTGCTCGGCCGCCGGGGCGAGGAGTCCGACGACAGCGCGGTCGCGATCGTCCTCGTCGGCTGCCTCGCCGCCGGGACCCTGCTGGCCAGCGACGTCTTCGGCTCCGGCGCCAACGTCGAGACCCTGCTCTTCGGCAGCCTCCTGCTCGTCGACGGCGGCGACATCGCGTTGGCGGGGGTCGCGGCCGGGCTGACGCTGGCGTTCTCATTGCTGCTCGGCCCGCGCTGGCTCGCCGCCGGCTTCGACCCGGCGACCACCGGCGCCGGGCGAGCCGGCAACCGCGCTCACAACGCCGCCCTGCTTGGCCTGATCGCCCTCGCCACCACCGCCGCGCTCTCGGTCGTCGGCGCCCTGCTGGTCACGGCGCTCTTCGTCGTCCCGGCCCTGACCGTGCGCCTCTTCGCCGAGCGCATGCTGAGCTGGCAGCCGGCGACGATCGCCCTGGTCGCGCTCGAGGGGACCGTCGGCCTCTGGCTCTCGGTCGAAACCGACGCCCCGCCGGGGGCGACGATCGCTGTGGTCGCCGGTGCCGTCTTCGCCCTCGCCGCCGCGGCCCGGGCGCTGTCACGTTCGCGCCGACGGCGTCCGGCGCTCGCCCTCGCCGGGCTCATCGCCCTCGCCCTGCTCGGCGCCGGCTGCGGCGCGGGGAGCTCGAACGGCGACCGGCTCCAGGTCGTCGCCACGACCACCCAGCTCGGTGACTTCGTCCGCGCGGTCGGCGGCGACGCGGTCGAAGTCGACCAGATCCTGCAGCCGAACACCGACCCGCACGAGTACGAACCGCGACCGAGCGACGTCACCGGCGCGGCGGGGGCGAAGCTCGTCTTCGCCAACGGCGACGGCCTCGACGAGTGGATCGCGGAGATCGTTTCCGACAGCGGCAGCGAGGCGGAAGTGGTCGACCTCGGCGCGATCGTCCCGCGGCGCCTGCCGGGCGAGTCGAGCGGCGCCGAGGCATCTGGATACGACCCGCACTGGTGGCACGATCCGCGCAACGCCGAGGTCGCCGTCGCCGCGATCGAGCACCGGCTCGCCGCTGCCGACCCCGCCCGCCGCCGCCTCTTCGACCGCAACGCCCGCGCCTACCTGGCACGGCTGCGAACCCTCGACGCCGGCATCGCCCGCTGCATGGCGGCGGTCCCGCCCGCCCGCCGCAAGCTGGTTACCGACCACGACGCCTTCGGCTACTTCGCCCAGCGCTACGGGATCGACGTGGTCGGCGCGGTGATTCCCTCGCAGACGACTCAGGCGCAGGCCTCGGCCAAGGACCTCAGCGCGCTCGTCGCCCTGATCGAGCGCGAGCACGTCGCCGCGATCTTCCCGGAGAGCTCGCTCAGCGCCAAGGTTGCCGAAGCGATCGCCGACCAGACCGGCGCCACGGCCGCCTACAGCCTCTACGGCGACACGCTCGGTCCGGAGGGCTCCGACGGCGCCACTTACCTGACGATGGAGGCGGCGAACGCGGACGCGATGCTGCGCGGCTTCACTGAAGGGAGGCGCGGATGCCGGCCACTGCGCTGATCGAGGCGGAGGGCCTGGCCGCCGGCTACGGCGGCGCGCCGGCGATCTCCGCGGTCGAGTTCTCCCTCCGGGCGGGCCAGACGCTGGCCCTGCTCGGTCCCAACGGCGGCGGCAAGACGACGCTGCTGCGCGCCCTGCTCGGCGAGCTGCGCCCGCTGGCGGGGACGCTCGCGGTCGCGACCCGCTGCGGCAGTGTCCCCCAGACCGAGCGCTCGCGGCTGGACTATCCGGTCTCGGTGCTCGACGTGGCGACGATGGGGGCGCTCTCGCGCCTGCCCTGGTGGCGGCGCCCCGGTCGCCGCGAGCGCGATGCGGCGGCGCGGGCGCTCGCCCGGGTTGGCCTCGGCGACCTCGCCGGGGAGACCTTCGGCCGCCTCTCCGGCGGCCAGCGACAGCGCGTGCTGATCGCCCGCGCCCTGGTCCAGGACGCCGGCGTGCTGCTGCTCGACGAGCCCTTCTCCGGCCTCGACCGGCCCAGCAGCGAGGAGCTGGAAGCGCTGATCGGAGACCTGGCGGCGGAGGGGAGGGGGATCGTCCTCGCCACCCATGACCTCGAGCAGGCGCGCGGCTGCGACCTCGTCCTCTGTCTCAACCGGCGCCAGGTCGCCTGCGGCGCCCCGGCCGGGGTGCTCGACGACCTCGCCGTGCTCGAGGCCACCTACGGCGGCGCCATCGTCGAGATCCCCGGCGGCGGTCGCGCGATCCTGCCCCCGCACCATCACCACCACTGAGATGCTCGAGCCGCTCTCCGAACCGTTCATGCAGCGCGCCCTCGCCGAGGTGGTGCTGCTCGGCCTCGCCGGTGGCGCGCTCGGCTGCTGGGTCGTCTTCTACGGCTTCTCCTACGCGGCGGAGTCGCTCGCCCACTCGATCTTCCCAGGCCTCGTCCTGGCCGCGATCGCCGGTCTGCCGCTGCTCCTCGGCGCTGCTCCGGCGATCGTCCTTGCCGCCGCCGCGATCGCGCTTGCTGCCAGGATCGCCGGCGTCGGCCGCGACGCCGCGGTCGCGGTGGTGGTGACGACGATGTTCGGGCTGGGGGCGCTGCTGGCGCTGGCGCCGAGCTCACCGCCGGGGGTCGAGTCGCTGCTGTTCGGCGACGTCTTCGGCGTCACGGACGGGGACCTCGCCGCCGCCGCAGCCCTCGCCGTCCTGGTTGCGGTCGCGCTGCGCCTCCTGCACGGCCGCCTGCTCGTCGCCGGCTTCGACCGCGCCGGCGCCCGCTCGCTCGGCGTCTCGCCCGCCCTCGCCGACGCCGCGCTGCTGCTCCTGCTCGGGGCGGGCATCGTCGTCGCCGTGCAGGGCCTCGGCAACCTGCTCGTCGTCGCCGTCTTCGTCGGCCCGGCCGCAGCGGCGCGCCGGCTCAGCGAGCGCATGCTGCCGATGATGCTGCTCGCCGCCGGCCTGGCGGCGCTGGCGGGGATCGGCGGGCTCTACCTCTCCTATTACGCCGGCACCGCCGGGGGCGCCTCGGTTGCGCTGTCGATCGTCGCCATCTACCTGCTCTCGCTCCCGCTCGGGCAGTTGCGCGGCACCTCGCTGCCGCGGGCCGGAGCTACGATCGGCTGAGATGGCGACCAAGGTCGACACCACCTGGGCCGAGCACGCGCTGGCCGCGCTGCACGAGGCCGGCTACCGCCGCGGCGGGGCCCGCACCGCCGTGGTCGAGGCGCTCGCCCGCCACGACTGCGCGGTCACCGCGCTCGATCTCGACGAGGAGATGCGCCGGCGCAAGCCGGCGGTCGGGCGGGCCAGTGTCTACCGGGCGCTCGAGCAGCTCGAGCAGCTCGGCCTCGTGCAGCGGCTGGAGGTCAGCCGCGGCACCGCCGGCTACGAGCGGGTCGAGCCAGGCGGCGCTCACCACCACCACGCGATCTGTCGCCACTGCGGGCGCATGGTCCCCTTCGAGGACAGCTCGCTGGAGCGGGCGATCGCCAAACTCTCGGAGCAGATCAGCTTCGAGGTGACCGACCACGACGTGGTCCTGCGTGGCCTCTGTGAGCGCTGCGGCAACTGAATCACCCACGCATCCACGTTTAACGAAAGAATGCTCGCCGGGTGAGCGACGCGGTCCAGATCTTCCTGCTCTCGCTGCTGGCGATGTTCAACCCGACGTTGCTCGCCGCGGTCACCCTGATGCTGCTGCTGCCCAGCCCCAAGCGCCTGATGCTGGGCTACCTGCTCGGCGCCTACACCGCCTCGATCAGCGTCGGCTTGGCCATCGTCTTCGCCCTCCAGGACTCGAGCTTCGCCGACACCAGCAAGCGGACGCTGAGCCCGCTGGAGGACATCGTCGTCGGTGGGCTCCTGCTCCTCGTCGCCGCCGTGCTCGCCGGCGACCGCGACCGGCCCCTGCGCGAGCGCCGCGAGCGCCGCCGCGAGAAGAAGCGCGAACACGACGGCGGCGAGGAAAAGGAAGCGCTGCCGATGCGGCTGCTCGGCCGCGGCTCGCCGCGGGTCGCCTTCGTCGTCGGGCTGCTGCTCAGCTTCCCCGGAGTCTCCTACCTGACCGGGCTTACCCACATCCACCGGCTCGACCTGCCGGCCGTGCCCACGGCCCTGATCGTGATCGCCTTCTGCCTGGTGCAGCAACTGCTGCTCGAGGTGCCGTTGGCCGGTTACTTCTTCGCCCCGGAGAAAACCGAAGCGGCCGTCAAGGGCTTCCGCGCCTGGCTCGCCCGCAACGGGCGTCAGGCGGGGATAATCGTGGCCGCCGTGCTCGGCGCCCTCGTCCTCATCCGCGGCGTTGCGGGGCTGGTATGAGCCAGTCATGAAGTGGGGAATCCTCTTGACCCTCGGCGCCGCCCAATTCCTGATGGTGCTGGACCAGGCGGTGATGAACGTCGCGATCTCGCAGCTGGTCGAAGACTTCGATACGACGGTGACCACGATCCAGGCGGTGATCGCGCTCTACGCGCTGGTGATGGCGAGCCTGATGATGATCGGCGGCAAGCTGGGGGACCTGCTGGGACGCCGCCGAGCCTTCTCGATCGGCCTCGTCATCTACGGCTGTGGCTCGGCGTTGACCGCCGCCTCCTGGAGCGTCCCCTCGCTGATGCTGGGCTGGTCGATCCTCGAGGGGATCGGCGCTGCGCTGGTCCTGCCGGCGCTCTTCGCCCTGGTCGCCGGCAACTACACCGGCAGCAAGAGGGCGGTCGCCTACGGAGTGCTCGGCGGCGTCGCCGGCGCCGGCATCGCGGTCGGGCCGATCCTCGGCGGCTGGGCGACGACTGAGCTGAGCTGGCGGGTCGTCTTCGTCGGCGAGGTCGTCGTCGCGCTCGGCATCCTCGCCGGCACGCGCCTGATTCGCGAGCCGGAGCGGGAGGAGGTGTCGGGGCTCGATTGGATCGGCGGTGTCCTCTCCGCGGCCGGGCTGGCGCTGATCGTGATGGGCGTGCTGCAGGCGAGCAACTGGGGCTGGCTGGCGCCGCGGAGCTCGCCGATCGAGCCCTTCGGCTTCTCGCTGACCCCGTTCGTGATCGCCGCCGGGGCGCTGACGCTTGCCGGCTTCGTCGCTTGGGAGCGGCGGCGGGAGCGCCTCGGCGCCGAACCGCTGGTGCACCTCTCGCTGCTGCGCATCCCCCAGCTGCGCGGCGGCGTCTCGATGTTCGTCGCCCAGAACCTGATCCTGATGGGCGTCTTCTTCACGATCCCGCTCTTCCTCCAGGTCGTGCAGGGTCTCGACGCGCTCGAAACCGGCGTGCGCATGCTGCCGACCTCGGCCGGGCTCTTCTTCACCGCGATCGCCGGCTCGGCCCTCTCGAAACGCTTCCCGCCCAAGCCGCTGGTGCGGACCGGCCTGCTCGTCGTCCTCGTCGCGATCCTGCTCTTGCTGACGACGATCGAGCCCGACCTCGACAACGCGCCCTTTCTCTTCGCGATGGGCGTGCTGGGGGTGGGGATGGGCCTGATCGTCTCCCAGCTCGGCAACATCGTCCAGTCCGCCGTTGGCGACAGCGAGCGCAGCGAGGCGGGTGGACTGCAGACCACCGCGCAGCAGCTTGGCTCCTCGCTGGGCACGGCGCTGCTCGGCGCGATCGTGATCACCGGCCTGATCGCCTCCTTCACCGGCAACGTCGCTGCCGACCCCCGTCTTTCCGCCGACGTCAGCAAGCAGCTGGAGCAGAAGCTCAGCGCCGGTGGCAGCTTCGTCGCGGCGGAGCAGGTCGAGGCGGAGGCGAAGAAGGTCGGGCTCAGCACGCAGGAGACCGGCGCTCTCGTCGACAACTACGAAGACGCGCAGCTGAACGCGCTGAAGACGGCCTTCCTCTTCGCCGCTTTCCTCACCGTCGCCTCGTTCTGGGCGACCCGCCGTCTGCCCGAGCGCCGCTTCGAGGAAATCGAGGCGGGGTCGGACCCGCCTCGCTCCGACGCCGAGCCGGTAACGGTCTGACCATGCTCGACCGCCGCAAGGACGATCGCACCCCTGAGCAGCGCGCCGCCGACGGCAAAGCCGCGCGCGAGTCGGCGCCGCGAACCAGTCACGGCGAGTGGGCTCCTGCAGCGGATCGATCCGACCCGGTCGAGCTGCTCGAGCACCAGGCGACCTCGCGGGTCGGGCAGCTGCTGCCGCTGCGCTATGGACGCATGCTGGTCTCCCCGTTCACCTTCTACCGCGGCGCCGCCGCGGTGATGGCCGCCGACCTGGCGGACACGCCGACGAGCGGCCTGACCACGCAGCTCTGCGGCGACGCCCACCTCTCCAACTTCGGCGCCTTCGCCGCTCCCGACCGCGAGCTGGTCTTCGACGTCAACGACTTCGACGAGACCCTGCCGGGACCGTGGGAGTGGGACGTCAAGCGCCTGGCGGCCAGCTTCTCGGTGGCCGGCCGCGACCGCGGCTTCCGGGGTGCCGAGCGCCGCCGCATAGTCGCCGCGATGGCGACCGAGTACCGGGCGGCGCTGCGCCGCCTCGCCGCGATCGGCAACCTCGAGGTCTGGTACACGCAGATGGACGTGCCGACGATCGCCGAACGCTGGGAAGCGGCAGCGGGCGCGAAGGAAGTCAAGGAGTTCCGCCGCAATCTCGCCAAGGCGCAGGCCAAGGACCGCATGCGGGCGCTCTCCAAGCTGACCCACGAGGTCGACGGCGAGCGGCGGATCGTCAGCGAACCGCCCCTGATCATCCCCCTGCGCGAGCTGGCCGAGGGGGACCCGAAGGAAATCGAGGAAGCGGTGCGCGAAATCCTCGCCGACTACCGCGAGACGCTGCCGGAGTACCGGCGCGTCCTGCTCGACAGCTACCGCTACGTCGACGCCGCGCTCAAGGTCGTTGGGGTCGGCAGCGTCGGCACCCGCGCCTGGATCGTCCTGCTCCAGGGGCGCGACGAAGGCGACCCCCTCTTCCTCCAGGTCAAGGAGGCCCAGCGGTCGGTGCTCGAGCCCTACGCCGAGCCGAGCGCCTACTCCCAGCAGGGCGAGCGCGTCGTCCAGGGCCAGCGCCTGATGCAGGCGGCGGGGGACATCATGCTCGGCTGGGTCAAGGCGCGTGGGATCGACGGCAAGAAACGCGACTTCTACGTGCGCCAGCTATGGGACCAGAAGGGCTCGGCCCGGATCGAGCGCATGGATCCGGCGGCGCTCACCTCCTACGCCCAGATCTGCGGTACGACCCTGGCCCACGCCCATGCCCGCAGCGGCGACCGCATTGCGATCGCCGCCTACCTCGGCAAGGGCGACACCTTCGACCGCGCCATCGCCGAGTTCGCCGATGCCTACGCCGACCAGAACGAGCGCGACTACGAGGCGTTGCAGGCGGCCGCCGACGAAGGCCGGATCGAGGTGGCTGCCGGGATTGACTGATCGATTGACCCACCTATAAGGGGGTGAATCGATCAGTCATTTGGTCGGCGACCGGAGGCGGAGGAGCTTCGAGGCCGCCGCGCGCTCGCCGGTGCGGTTGTGGGCGACGACGACAATGCGCGCCTTCGCCGTCGCGGCGGCGAGCGGCCCCGGTTGCGGGCTGGGCACTCGCAGCGCCAGGCGCCGGGTCCTGGCGCCGAAGCGGCGACGCTGAGCGTGCCGCGCGGTAGGCCGAAGGGGGCGATGAGGCCCGGCAGCCAAGAGTTCGGCCTGTGACGCAATCCGGCACGGCTGACTGCAGCGCGCCCAGACGATGAGGCGGCCGTTGCGCAGCGTGTCGCGATGGCCCAGGATGCGGACGGAGAACGGGCTCGGTGGCCGGGAGGCGGAGCTCGATCGAGTGGGCGCGGCGACCCGTCCAGGCGGGGCGGGAGTGGAGGGTGACGACCCATGGGCCGGCGCCGGCGCCGCTGTCCAGCTGTAGGCGACGCTGGTGGAGGCGCCCTGGAGGGAGTTCTCGGCTGAAGACGTGGTGCCGCTCTCGGGCAGGGCGGCGACGAATTCGTAAGTGCGCGAAGCACCTGGCGCGAGGCGGGCGAGCGGCTGTGGGGGCATCGCGGCGAGCGGGCCTTCGTACACCGGGGTCGCCGAGGAGAGGTCCTTGACCGTCAGCACCAGGCGCCGGGAGAGGATGCCGTCGCCGGCACCCGGCGTGTCGACGAGGTCGTGCCGGGCAAGGGTCACCGCGATTGCTTCGCTGCCTTCGTTGGCGATCTCGACCGTCCCCTTGGCGTTGCTCCCGGGGCCGATGTTCGCCGCGGTGAAGACCGGCATGCCTTCGCGCGAGTTGGCGAAGCTGAAGGAGCCACCGATTTCAGTCGTGAGCGAGTGGGGATGGGCCCCGTCGTTGCGCGCGGCCGCGGCCGCGATCGCGGCAATCGCGGCGAGCGCCAGGTAGACGACCAGGGTCGCTAAGCGCACGACTCAGAACTCCTTGTCGGCGGCGCCGGACTCGCTCGCCGTCGCGGTTGACATCGGGTTGGCCGCACGGTCGAAGGGCGTCGCCGGCGGGGTCCAGGTCATGGTTCCGGTGCCGCCCGCGGTCGTGCGTTCGGGACCGACGAGCGGCGTGGTGCTGTAGGTGCCGAGCACGATCGTGACCGTGTTGCCGCTCATCGTCATCGTCGAGGCGGTGCCGCCGACGCCAAAGCGGACGTTGCCGCCGAGCAGGCCCGCGACGTAGTCGCCGCGACCGAGGTCGACGGTGCCGAGCGGCAGCACGGTCGAGTTGCTCGCGTCGTAGACCTGCGCCGCGTCGTTTCCGATCGGCAGGCCGAGCAGGCCATTGTCGATCAGGCGGACGACGACGGGCGTCGCTTCGCCGCTCCAGCCGACGAGGATCGATTCCGGCTCGACCGGCTCGACCGGCTCGCTGAAGCTGAAGGTCAGGGAGTCGCCCTGCTCGGCACGTCCGTTGCTGCCGGCGTTGGCGGTCTGCACGTCGGTTGCGGCCGGGGGCGTGTTGTCGACGGTGACGGTGCCTTCGCGGCCGGCGGCGTTGAGCGCTTTGTCTGTTGCGGTGACGGTGAAGGGTTTGGCACCCGCCGCGAGCGTCGCGTCCGCGGTCATCGCGGCGCTGCGGTAGTCGTAGGAGACGCCGCCGGCGCTGAACGAGCCTGGGCTGAGGGCGACTGTTGTCGACCCCGTCGTCACGGTGTGCACGTCGGCGGTGACGGTTCCGACGCCGGCGTAGACGAAGTAGGCGCCGCCCTGTTTGACGAAGCCGGCGGCGCCGCCGGCCGTCTTGCCGATCGCCACGGCGGTCACCTGAGGTGCGCGGAAGTCGTTCGCGGCGGTGACGAGGTTGCCGCCGTTTTCCGCCCTGCCGCGGAAGGCGGCGAAGGCGGGGGGAATCGCGCCGAAGATCGGCGTCGTTGTCGCGAGCGCGACCAGGGTCGCCGGGATGCGCCTAGAGCGCCTCACCGATCGTCTTCTCCCCTGGCGGTCGCCAGATCTTCGACAGCTCGTCGAGCGCCAGCAGCAGCACCGGGACGATCACCAGCAGCGCCAGGCCGAGTGGGGTCTTGGTCAAGACCGCGACGTGGCCGACCCAGGGCACGGTGTAGAGGACGCGGCCGAGGCTGCCGTCGGCGGCGATGCGCCAGTGCTCGACCGTGTTGTTGGCGTCACCCTGGGTGACGAACCACAGGTGCGAGCCCCGGCGCCGGATGCTCTTCACTCGGTGGGTGAGCGGGCGGCTCTGGTCTTCGGGGTCGCGGAAGGTGACGACGTCGCCGACCTCCGCTTCGAGCGGTGAGATCCGCTCGTCGACCACGACGTCGCCGGCGGCGATCGTCGGTTCCATGCTGCCGGTGAGCACCGTGTAGGGCCGGTCGCCGAAGGCCAGCGGCCCGAAGATCGCAAGGGCCGCCGCCGCGGTCGCAGTCAGCGCCGCGGCGATTGCGATCCGGGCGATCATTGGTTCTGGGCCTCCCAGCGCAGGATGTGTTCGCCGGTGCTCTGGCCCTGTGCCGAGTCGGGCGCGTTGGCGGCCAGGGTCGCCGTCACCCGGTAGACGACCGAGTCGTTGGTCGCCCATTTGGTGGCTGAGCCGGGGAAGTCGGCGACGCCGTTCGCGTAGCTGTTGTGTTCGCTCGCGAACCCGGCCAGCGTCCCTTCGAAGAGCGCGCCCCCCGCGTCGGGGGTGAAGCCGGAGCAGCTGGGGAAGGTGGGGGAGCCGGTCTGCGTCCCCGGCTCGATCTTCAGGTTGACGCTCGGTCCGAGCGGGCCGATCGTGCTCGGCGTGTAGAGCCGCACCGTGGCGTCGAGGGTGCCGCTGTAGGTGACCTTGACGCAGGAGGCCTGGCTGTCGCCGGGTTTTGCGTTGGTCAGTTTGTAGCCGGCGGCACCGGCATCGTTGTCAGCCAGCACCACGGTGCCGGCGGTGACGGAGTTGCCGGGGTTGTCGGTCTTACTGGAGAAGGCCGAGAAGACGCCCGCGCCGGCGATGCAGGCGAGGACGCCGAGCACTACGAGCGTGCGCAGGATCTTCGATCGGGTGGTCATCGGGAGCCTTTCTTGTGACGGCGTCGCGTCACTTCGCTGACCACCCCTACATCGTCAGTTTGCTCAAAATCTTGAGTATTTGAAAAACGTCCACCAATCTAGGAGGACAAGAAGCTCTCGCCTTTCTTGCCGGGAGGACGTAACAAGTCGGCCTCCCGGTACATCTACCCACAGATGCCGCCCGCCGGCGACCGTCTGGATGCCCCGAGCCTCGAGCGAGAGCGCTTCGAGCGCTGCTTCCGCGCCCACTACGCGGACGTGCTGGCCTTCGCCATTCGGCGCCTCAGCGATCGGGCCGGCGCCGAGGACGCGACCTCCGAGGTCTTTGCGGTCGCCTGGCGCAGGCGGGACCGGATCCCGGACCCGGCCCTGCCCTGGCTCTACGCGGTCGCCCTGCGGGTGATCGCCAACCAGTACCGCTCGACCCGTCGCCGCCACGATCTCGACCTGAAGCTGACCCACGAGGCGGGGGTCGGCGCGGCGGCCGAAGACCCGGTCGATTCGCTCGACCGCCGCGATTCCTTCGCCGCCGCATTCTCCCAGCTGAGCGAGCCCGAGCGCGAGGTGCTGCGCCTCGTCGCCTGGGAGGGGCTGAGCACGGGTGACGCCGCCCGCGCTTTCGGCTGCTCCGCCGGGGCTTTCCGCGTGCGCCTGCACCGAGCGCGCCGCAGGCTGGCGAAACATCTGGCGGCGGCCGGACATCTAGCCGTTGAGCCCTCCGGCAACGCGCCGAAGCCCAGCGAGGAGACCGCTTGACCCCGACAACCCGCAGAGAGGACCCACTTGCCGTGATGCGCGCCGCGAACCCCGTCGCGGCCGGCGAGCTGCGGACGGCGCTGTCGGGCGAGGCGCTCGATGAGGAGCTGCGGCGGATCATCGTGCGTGCCGAGGCTCCGGCCGAGGGCTCCGAACCTCAGTCTGCCCAGACGCCCTCGCCGGCGCCGGTCTCGACGCGTGGGAGTCGCTTGGCGCTCGGCTTCGCCGGCGCCCTCGCCTGCGCGGCGGCGGTCGCCGCGTTGCTTCTCCTCGCCGGTGGCTCGGTGGGAGGGGGCGGGCAGCGGGCCTTCGCGGCCGCCGCGATCAGGGTCGCCGAAGCCAATCCCCGCCTGCTCGTCACGGCGCCCGGCTGGGCGGTCGTAGACGCCGGCGAGTTCGAAAAGGACGAAGGTGAAGTCAGCTTCGCCAACGGCGAGCGTCGCTTCGCCGTCCGCTGGTACCCGGCGCGCTCTTACCGCAGCTACCTGCACGACCGGGCAACGGTCAGCAAGCCCCAGCGCTCGAAGCTCCTCGGCCGCACCGCCACCACCATCCGCTACGGCCTCAGTCGGGGCGGGGCGGAATACGCGACGATGCTCGCACCGGAGGGCCCGGTCTTCGTCGAGGTCAGGGGTGGGGCCGGCGATCGCGCCGCCTACGACGCGATCCTCCACTCGCTGCGCCAGGTCGACGTCGAAACCTGGCTTGCGGCGATGCCTCGCAGCGTGGTCGGCCCTGACTCACGCGCCCGTGTGGTCGAGCGGATGCTCCGGGGCGTGCCTCTGCCGCCGGCTTTCGACTCCGCCGCATTGCAAGGCGAAGACTCTGTCCTCAACCACCACCAACTGGCCGCCAAGGTGGCGAGCGCCGTCACCTGCGGTTGGTTCGAAAGTTGGCTCACAGCCACCAAGACCGGCAATGAGGCCCGCACCCACGAAGCCGTCAAAGCAATGGCCACGTGGCCCCGCTGGCCAATGATCTCCGCCATCGACGATGGTGGCTGGGCCGTGAACATCAAGATGGCCGCCGACGAGCTCGCTGCCGGAGACGTCGACCGCGGCCCCGCCGGCCGAGTCGTCAACCCCGACGGCAGCGGATTCGAGCTCGGCCCCTCCTGGGCCGTTTGGCTCAACTGCACCAACCGCATCTGGCGCCACCCAATCGGGCCCTGACGCGCGCGATCTTGGTTATGGCGTCTTGCTGGTCTCCTGAGACGATTTCGTCGGGACGTCTTGGGCGGCGATTCGCTCGAACGCCGCCACCACCTCCGGGTCGAACTGGGAGCCGGCGCCACGCTCCAACTCTTCGCGGGCTCGCGAGGGCCGCATCGCGACGCTGTAGGGGCGGTCTAAGACCATCGCCGCGTAGGCGTCGCAAACGGCAACCACGCGGGCCCCGAGCGGGATCTGCTCGCCGCGCAGGCCGTCGGGGTAGCCGCTCCCGTCCCAGCGCTCGCCACTCGAGCGGACGAGTCGCGCGACCGGCACCAGCGCTGCCGACGAGGCGATGATCCGCTCGCCGATCAGGGTGTGCTGGCGCACGAATTTCCACTCGGAATCGTCGAGCGGGCCGGGCTTGTCGAGGATCGCGTCGGGAATCGCCATCTTGCCGGTCTCGTGCAGCTGGGCCGCCCTGAACGTCTCGTCGCGCTGCTCAGCCTCCATCCCCAGCTCCTCCGCCACGGCCAGCGCCAGCTCGGCGACGTCGACCGCCTGTTCGGCCAGCGCCGGCTGACGTTCGCGCAGTGCCGCAAGGAGCACGTCGCGCGACTGCGAGCCGGCCGAGGTTCGCTCGCTCACCTTGTTCGCGTACATCCGTCGGTCCGCGGTCTGCAGCGCCGACTCGACCGACCCCGCCTCGCTCGGCAGCAGGACGGTGCCCTGCGATGCGGTGATGGCAAAGCCCTCGCCGCGCTCCGACAGCGCCCCGAGCGCGCCGGCGACGAGCCCGTCGACCTCGGCCGCGGTGCACTCCGCAAGCAGGCAGAACTCGTCGCCACCGAGCCGGTAGGCCCGGCCCTTATGAGCGCTGAAGCTCTCCAGGCGCGCCCCGAGCCGGGTCAGCAGGGCGTCGCCGGCAGGGTGGCCGAAAGTGTCGTTGTAGAGCTTGAAGCCGTCGAGGTCGAACATCGCGAGGAGGCGCAGTGACCCGCGGGGAGGCGGCTGCTTTATCGCCGCCTCGAGGTCCCCCATCAGGGCGCGGCGGTTGGCCAGGTCGGTCAGCGCGTCGGTGCGGGAGTCGCGCTCGCTCACGCGCAGGTCGCCCTGGCTCTCGCGCAGCGAAAGCGCCAGTCTCACTACGACGACGATCAAAGTCAGGAGCGAGATCGCGGTCGCGGCGGCGGGTATCGCCGTGAACCGTTCGGCGGCCTGGATGCCGATCGCGATCAGCGCCGCGCCCGCGGGCACGGCAACGAGCCGTGCCGTTCGCGACCGACTTGACGCCGGCTCGCCCGGCTCGAGCCAGGCGGCGGTCGCCAGCAGCAGGATTCCGAGCGGCCAGCCCGCGTCGAGAATCGTGCCTTCGACGTAGGTTTCCTTGGCCGCCTGCAGGAGATACGTGCCGTCGGAGACGGCGAGCAGGATCAGGCCTGCTGCGAGAACGGTCCAGCTTCGCCCCGGTCGCCAGCCGGTGAAGGCCGCGGCGGTGAAGACGAATGTCAGCAGCGCCAGGTCGAAGATCGGATAGGCGAGGGAGGTCGCGACGGCGAGCGTCGAGCCTTCGGTGCTCGCATCCACAATCGGCCCGAGGACCAGCGCCGCGGCGAGGGCCGCGACCGCGGAGCCGACGATGACCCCGTCGAGCCAGCGGGCGACCGGGAAGGAGCCGATCCGCTCCCGCAGCAGCACGATCATCGCGGCGTAGGCGAGCGGATAGAAGGCGAGGTAGCCGGCGTCGGCGAGGGAAGGGATCGGCACCGAGGCCTCCCCGGCGAGCACCGCCGAGTAATAGATTTCGCCGCCGGTGTAGAGCAGGAGGCCGGTGCCGAGCAAGGCCCACGCGACCCGCTCGCGGCGCAGCACAACCGCTCGCAGCAGGCAGGCGGTCGCGCCCATCACCATCAGGACGTCGTAGATCCAGGTGTTGAAGAGCGTGTCGGTGCCGGAACCGCCCAGTCCGACCACCGCGTGGGCGGTGAAGGCGACGAGCAGGCAGAGGCCGACGAGGCCGCCGAAGAGGACGACAGTGCGCATCCGGCTCGAAAGCCCGTTGACCATGGCTTCACCATCGGAGCCTGGCAAGGCAATCTTTACTCTCGATGCCCGAAGCCCTTGTACTCCTGCTTGCGGCCACGGCTACGGCGCTCGCGACCGGACTCGGAGCGATTCCGGTCTTCCTCTTCGGCTCGCGAACCGAGCGCATCGCGCCCGCCCTGATCGGGTTTGCCGCCGGCGTGATGGGGGTGGCGGCGCTGGCCGGGCTGCTCGTTCCAGCGATCGAAGAAGGCTCGGTCGCCGAGGTCGCGGCCGGGTTTGCGGTCGGTGTCCTCTTCCTCGTTCTGGTTCAGCGGCGCTTCGGGGACGACCACGGCTTCATGGGGCGCAGCGGCCCCGGGGCGCGAACCTCGGCCCTCGTTTTCCTCGTCCTCTTCGTTCACAGCCTGCCCGAGGGGTTTGCGGTCGGGACCGCCTTCGCCTCTGACCGGGCCGGGCTGAGCCTGTTCGTGATCCTGGCGATCGGCATCCAGAACGTGCCGGAGGGGACCAGCGTCGCGATTCCGATGCAGGAGGCGGGCTTGGGTCGCGCCCGCCAGTTCTGGGCCGCGGTCGCGACCAGCGCTCCCCAGCCGGTTGGCGCGCTCGTCGCCTTCTTGGCGGTCGAAGAGGTAACCGGCCTGCTGCCCTTCTCCTTTGCCTTTGCGGCCGGAGCGATGCTGGCTCTGATCGCACTCGAGATGCTGCCGAAGGCTTACGCCGCCGGGCGGCCGTGGGGGGCGAGCGCCGGCGCCTTGGCGGGCGCCGCGGTGATGCTCGGCCTCAGCCTCGCGCTCGGAGTCTGAGGCCCGACCGGCTGAGGGCTGGATTCAGCTGAAAGTGACGACGGCCAAGGTGGCCACGGACAGCGCGATCAGCCCGAAAACCACGCCGGTGATCCACCGGCCACGCCGGCCCAGCGCCTGCTCCCCCATCAACTCTCGGTCCTTGGCGAGCGAGCGGAGGAAGGGGAGGATGACCAGCAGCAACCCCGCGTTCAGCGCCTGGGTCAGGAAGAGGAGCTGGATCAGCGGCGCGCCTGGGATGAGGACGATCGCCGCAGCGACGAGGACAACGGCGCCGAAGCTGAGGTAGAAGGCGCGCGCCTCGGCGAAGCTGTCGTCGAGGTCACCCCGTCGACCCAGCGTCTCGGAGATCGAGTACGCGGTCGAGAGCGGCACGATCGCCGCCGCCAGCAGGGCGGCGCCGAGAAATCCGAAGCCGAAGAGAGTGGCGGCCGCGCC
>JADMIO011721412.1_pt1 | contig 77433 bp, 82 predicted proteins | sample 8958161 | NCBI WGS metagenome assembly JADMIO01 (sample SAMN16585339, study PRJNA669376) | soil metagenome | isolation source: Crop rotation soil | place: USA: Cullars Rotation, Alabama | collected 2011
CGACTTCAAGTCACGTGAATTCCAAGCTTCGGATCCCACTGTGCTGGAAAGGTGGCTGAAGTACATGTCAGATTCGGCGCGGATGAAATTGTCGGCCGTGACGGGAATGGGGTCCTGTAGGTATTCCTGCTGCGTGGCGGAAGTCATGACGCTCTCCTGAAATGAATCGATTTGTTCAAGCCAGCTTGGCCCGTCCTGCCGACGAGCGGCGAACCCAGGTCTTGTAGATCATACCGATCACCAACCCGACCAGAAGGAAAAGCAGGATCGCGGCGGTGACGCGCTTGTCGGCGAAGTTGGCATTGGCCAGCATCATGGCGATGCCGGGATGGCGCACCGAACTGGCGATTGCCAAGGTGGCGCGGTCCGTCGGATCGGGCCCGCCCAGCAGATGGCCGGCTGCCAGGGCGATCAGGATAAGAATATTCATGGCCAGCAAGGTGCCGTTGCCGACCAGGTTCATCATGGCCGGCCAAACCGACGCGATAATGGGCACGAAGGCCAGCAGCACCAGCAGCATGCTGAGCTTGTACATCCAGGGCGCCAATTTGGCGGCGAGGCCAGGCCACAATTGCCGGACGAGCAGCCCGATGGCCAGGGGGGTCAGAACCCCTTTTAGTACGGTGGCGCCGATAGTGACGAAAGATACGCGATCGTCGCGGCCGAAAACTTCGGAGGCAATGGCGAAAACAACCGGCACGACGATGATAGTGAGCAGCGCCATGGCGACATAGATGCCGTAAGCATATTCCTTGCGCGCGCCGACACCAAGCTGCTGGCCGGGAACCAGAGGCGGCACGGGCGAGATTGCCATCAGGACAATGCCGGCCTTGACCGCCGGCTCCAGCGGCAAGGCCAGAACCAGCAGGATCGCGGCAATCGGCGGTATGACATCGACCGCGATGAAGGCCTTGAGCAGCAAGAGCGGACGCTGCAGAACATAGACGAGGTCGCCGCGCGCGGAGTTGAGACCGACCGTCACAACCAGGCCGGCGAGGCTCAGTGTCAGCAGGATGGGAATTAGTTCTTTCAACACCTGCGCCCCCTATTTCGATCTTTCGATATCGGGCAGGACCCATTTCTTCTCGAACAGCGGCTTATCGGGACCATAGAAGCGGAAGAGGACTTCGAATGTCCCCCTCGCCGCCGTCGGCACCCAGTTCGCAGCCTGGCCAGCCGGCGCCTTGGGCCCGAAATAGAGATCGGTCGAGCCGTCGGTATTCTGCCTCAGTCCCGGACTCTTGGAGGAACGGCTGGAATAAGGCGTGTCGCGGATCAAGGCATGGGTGGCGCGATCATAGGCGGTGGCCGACCAGTAGAGCCTGACGGGCGCATTTGCCGGCACGGTCAGCCTGTAGGTCCTGTCGCCATCCAAAGACTGTCCCAGCTTGTCCTTGATGGTCATCAGATAGAATTGGCCGGCACCCAGATGCTTGGGGCTGAAAAACGCCATGGAATAGGTCATGCCTCGATCGTCCACGGGGTACTGGTCAGGATTGGCGAAGTCGGTCTGCAAGCCTTCCGCAAGGGCCGGCGATGCAGGCAGGGCCCAATGGGTGCCTTCGTTGAAGGGCGGCGAAAAGACCGCCTCATACCGGCTCTCCAGCCATGTACGGGCAGAGCTCGCGGACAGTTCCAATGCCAACTGAATCTCACCATCGGGCTCGACGAAAGTCTTTCCCTTTTCGATGCCGATACTTTTCAGGAAATCGATCATCATGCGATCCCGCGGCAGCCAGGGTTCGTGCTGGACGAAACGGTCCAACGCTTCGAAGAAGCTCGCGTCATAGGGGATGGTGCTGTCATAAACGGTGTTGATGGCGTCGACAAAGACTGTCGGCGCCGGATTCGCCGCCTGCTTCAGAGGATAGACCTTGACCCGCTTGCCATAGTTCACGGCCCTGGCGATGTCGGCATCGCTGCTGCTCTCGGAATTGGAGCGCAGAAGCGCATAGCTGCGATAGGTGTTGCAGGACAAGACGATATAGCCTTCCGGTGGCGCCTCTTTGTAGCCGGGCGGCAGGATCAGATATTTGCCGCCCTTTCCCTTATCTGCACCGGCGGGCCCGACATCCTCCAGCGCGGTCTGCCAGCCATCGTCAATGCTGCCGGTGAGCGAACCGCCTTCCGCCGGTGGAATCTCCAACACCATCGGTCCTGCGTCCTTGGTGTTGAAGAAGGGAAGAAGATAGATCACGTCCGGATTGGGCGTCAGCGTCTGGTTCTTCCAATCGAACAGACGCGACCAATAGACAATCTGGTTCCATTTGCCGCCCGCCTTCTCCATCGCGCGATACATCAAATCGAAATTGACCGCGGGCATGCCCCAGATCACGGCCTCGAAGGCGCGCTGCTCCATGACCTTGAGTTCCATGTCCCTGACGGAGCGATGGCCCAGGGAAGAAAGCGCAGCCCTCAGCCTGTGCTTGTCGGATTTTCTGGACAGCGTCATGGACATGGCGACCTCCCGGTATGTCCCAAGCCTAGGAAAACCGTGTCGCGGTGACGATTGGACCTAGGTCCACCTTGAGGTTCAATCCTCAACGCCGCCGGAAACCGCCGCCACCGAAACTGCGCATGCCGCCCATGCGACCGGCGCCGCTGAAGGAACCCCGATTGAATCCGCCGCCGCCGGCGGATTGGCGCTGGAAGCTGTGTTCACGCGCCATACGGTCGCCATCCAGTCCGGCTGCAGGCTGGCTGCGGGAGAACTGGTTGTTGCCTCCTACTTTCTCCCAGCCGTCGCTGTCGTGACGATAGACGTTGCCGTCACGACCGGCATAGACATTGCCGTTCGCATCCACCACACCGCCGCGATTGACGTCGCCGGTGGCGCGGTCGTAACGGATATAGCCTGCGCCTTGTGCATTTCCGGCCGCGCCGCTGGTGCTGAAAGCGCCCGCCGCGCCGGCGCCGCCGGGACCGCGCGCCACACCACCCGCCTCACGCGTCACCTGGCCGGTGTTGGTATTGACCACCGTGCGCTGTCCGGCCGCTCCCGCGTTGCCGGTATAGATGTTCCCGGCGGCCGCGCCCTGCCCCGCTACCACGCGACCGGTCTGCGGATTGTAGCGGATGCCTCCGGCAGCGGCCGTTCCGGTGCCGGTATAGGCATTGAAATTGCGTCCGGCATAGCCGTAGCCGCGTCCGCCTGTGGCAGTATTGTAGAAGCCGCCAGCACCGGTGCGCCCATAATTGCCCGTCCAGGGATTGGCCCAGGCTGCGGCGGTTCCCGCCACCACGCTGTTGCCCCAGCGACCGTAGGTGTTCCACGCCGCCCAGCCGCCATAGGCCCAGGGGTAATAGCCGGGATAATAGCCCCACCACGGTCCCCACCATGGATTATACCAGAGATAGTCGTACCCCCAGCCGAAGGCCACCGCCCAGCCAACCGCCGTGCCGTACGCCAGTGCCGCGCCATAGCCATAGGTTGCGGGACAGCCATACCAGACATCGCCGACCCAGCTGTTGCAGGGATAGCCAGTGCCATAGACCACGACATTGTCGGCCACGACCGTGCCGTAATAGCCGGGCGTGTAGCCGACATAGATATTGTTGCCGCTGCCGCCATAGACCCGCACATAGGTGACGTAATGCATCGGCGAAGACGGCGGGATGGAATAGATCGCAGCAGGCACACTGGCCGTCACAGCCCAGGGGCCCGCAGGGCCTTCGGAACGGAACCACACGCCATTGTTCAGGGCGTAATAGCTGGCGCCCGGTACGTTGATGATCGGCGTTCCCGAGTTCGTCGCATAGGACAATTTGGTGCCTGAGATGGGAACGAATTTCGGCAGGCCATCATATTTCGCTTCGAAACTAGCCTTGGTCTTGTCCACCGTGGCGGTCTGGGGCACCGCATTGGCGATCATGGCCTCACGTGCCTGCGGCGTGCCGGCGACGGAGGCCAGCACTGCGCCTTTGGGTCCGTTCGCTGCGATCTTTGAAAAATCGGCCGGCAAGGCGCCTTGCGCGACATGGCTCCAGGGACCGTTGCTGGAGGGCCCGGAGAACCAGCGGCCGGAGATCAGCACATACCAGGTGCCGGCGGAATCCACGAACGCGTCAGCCGGCGTGTTGGTGACATAGTTCAGCTGCGTACCCGGCAGGGACGCGAATTGCGGCTGGCCGTTGACGACGATCAACTCGCTTGGATGGGTCCGCACATACACGACGGGAAACGCGCCATCCTTGAATGCATCGACAACGCCGGAGGGGATGTCCTTGGCGGCGGGAACCTCGTTGGCTGCTGTCGCCGCTTGCATCGCCTGCTGTAGCGGCGGCGACACACTGGCTGTTGCCGTCCATGGGCCATTCAGCGATGCCGCGCGAGTCCAATGGCCGGCATAACCGATGTAATAGGCGCCTTGATAACGCAGCAGAAGCGCACGGCTGTTGATGGCGCGTTCGACGCTTTGACTGGCTGTCTTGCGCCAGGCGGGCTCACCATCCACCAGGACCAGTATGGCGGGCTGGAAGGAAAAAATAATTTCCGGCGGTGTATAGCTGACGGAAAGTGACGTTGCCTTGATGCTGGTCGCCAGCGTCAGCGCGCTTTCCATTTCATCCAGGCTGACCACCAGTTGGGTGGCGGGCACCACCTGCCGCACCAGGGCAAGACGTGCGGCTTCCTGATCCCGTGCCGCAGGAAAACTTACGCGGTCGAAACTGATATCGGTCAGGACAACTTCACGCGCACCCACATCGGTTTCGGTGCGCGCCTTCATCCAGACCACGCCATAGCTTAGCTGGTCCGCAGACTTGCCGCTGGCATCGGTGGTCGTGCCGGTCTTGACAGTCATCACCGCGCGCGCCACCAGCTGGTTGTTGGTCCAACTTTCGAGTTGTGGCCGGTAGATCGAAAAGGACGTACCGTTGATCGTATACTGGCGCGGCCAGGGCCGGGCATCGATGGTGGGCGGCGCGCTTGCAGGAATGGGCGGGACAGCGGCTGGAGCGGGTGCCGCCATGGCACTCGGCGCAAGCAGAAGCAGCGCAGCAGACAGGATCAACCGGCGCAGCATGGAACACTCCCGATGAAAGGCGGAGCATTCTAGAAACCGCGCTGATCGAACTCGATTGGACTTAAGTCCATTCCAGACGGACTGGTGCGGGCGTGACCCACGAACCATCCAGTATCGAACGGTCCGGACCATAAAAACGCATGTTGATGGTGAAAGTGTCGTCGGGCGCGGCCAGCCAGTTGTTTTTTTCCTTCGGCGCGTCGCGCTGGATAAAAATCGTCAGCGCTCCGTCCTCGCCATAGATGGGTGGATCGCTCAGCCGGCTGAACTCCAGGCCGCTCTGTGCGGCATGAAGGCTCAGCGTCCACAGTGATGCCATCGGTTGCTGGCCCGGTTCAAAACGCAGCACATAACGATTGCTGCCGTGAAGCGACCGCCCGCGATCGTCGCTACGGACGTTCGGATAAACGACCTGGTCGCCCAGCGGAACTCGCCCCAGCCGTGGGACGGGCTGTATGTTGGGGTGCGATAGCACGATCAGCCAGCCTCCTTCGTGATTCGGCTAGGGGACAGGCTTCACTGCAGCATTTTCAATTGGACTTTGGTCCAATACGCCGCACACCGGGGGGATAGACCGTGCGCCAGTCCCGGCGCATGTCCACGATGGTCCATCCTTTCGCCTGCCCCTCGTACAACGCCTTGTCCAGGCGGCCGATACTGGACTGGCGGTCGTAGGCATATTCACGGGCGGCGTCCGTGTGGTGCACCAGTCCCTCGAACCGGGGGCCGGAACCGGCTGCCGTCCACTCCAGCATCTCGCGATCACCGTCGGAGTTGCCGAAGGCGAAGACCGGCCGCCTGCCGATGATGCGCTCGATGCTGGACGGCTTGCCCGGCCCGTCATCCAGCACATCCAGTTTTGCTTCCCGCAGCAATTGCGGCCTGCCATCGGGCCCGATCTGATAGTGCGTGGCCATAGCGGAGCCGATCACCTGCTCCGGCGGCACCCCGTAGACGGACTGGGCGAAAGCGCGCATGAAATCCACCGTACCGCCGGATACGATATAGGTCTTGAAGCCATTGGTGCGCATATAGGCCAGCAGCTCCAGCATTGGCTGATAGACCAGGCTGGTATAGGAACAGGCGCAATCGGGGTGTCGCGCCGCAGCCAGCCAGTCGCTGGCGGTTTGGCTGAAAGCGTCGGTCGTCATGCCGGAATGGGTGGCGACAAGAATTTCAAACAGCCCCTTGTCGCCCGATGCCGCCAGCGCCTTCTGGTCACCGCTGAGGACCGCAGCGAAGGGCTGCTGTGTCTGCCATTCCGGATGCTGCGGCGCCAGAGCGCGCACCCGCTCGAGTGCGAAACGGAACTGAAAATAAAGCGGCTGCTCCGACCATAAGGTGCCGTCATTGTCGAACACCGCGATACGGTCTTGCGGCGCGATGAAGCCCGACGAATTCCGGTCTGCGGCAGCGGTCACGAAAGCCACAATGCCCTGTTTGACAGCGCCATCGTTCCAGGACGGCAGCGGATCTGTGGTCTGCGCCCCTGCATGGGTAAAATGCAGAAGCACCGCCAGCAGCACGAGAGCAATCTTGGCGCCGAAATATAGGTTTCTACCCATCGCTATCCGAAGGGTCCGGTATGGAAAGTGAGATTGGTCAAGGCGAGAAGGCCGAGGATCAGCATCAGCACTGCTACAACCAGCGTAAAGGAAACCGGGAAACGGCTCTGGCCGTGAATCATGCCAGCCTGGCGCATGGCGATGCGTTCCTGCCGCAGGCCCCACATGAACTGGACGTGATATATGATGCCGACAATCTGCATGCCGACTCCCAGATAGACCAGAGCCAGGCCGAAATTGCGTGCCGGATCAGTTCCGCCCGACAGCACATTCTTCTCCTGCAGATGCTGAAAGAATTGATAGATCGTGAAGCCGAAGCTGATCAGCGACAGCGCCGTGCGTATCACACTCATCAAGGTGCGCTCGGCGCTCATGCGGGTGCGCTGGAACGACAGGCCGGTGCGCCGCTGGGACATTTCGGTGCGACGCGTGGACATGTCGGTACGGCGTGTTGACAGCGCCGTGCGATGTTCGGACAGATTTGTGCGGTGGGTGGAGAGCGCTGTGCGGTGGGTCGAGAGCTTGGTGCGGAATTGGGAATATTCCACGGAAGCTAGGTCTGGACTCGCTGTATCGATATCGATGTTCGGAAGGAGTGGCAGCTCGGGATTGGCCGCCAGATCGGCGTTTACGATTTCATCTATGGTCTTGCGATCATCCGCCATGACGTCCCACTAAGCGAAATTGATGCTGACCGCGGCGTCGTTGCCGCCGGCCGGGATAACGATTCGGGCGAGATTGAGGCCTGCAGGGTCCGCTGCCCTCGGCAAGAAGCAGTTGCGATAGCGAACAGATGTTTCGCGCATGGAACCTCTCCCGATCTCAAGCGTATTTGCTCTCTAGAGGGAGGACCTAAGCAATTGGTCTTTGGTCTAACGTGGTTGGACCATGGTCTAATTGTTTAATGTAGCTGCCCGAGTTTGAATTGCCGTAGTTGGTTTCGGTTTGTGATTTTAAGACCCCAGAAAAGAGGAGTATCCCATGCACATATTCTTGAAGAGGACTGCCTTTGCCGGCGCCTTGGGCGCGTTGGCCATGCTCGGTGGTTGCGCCACCGTGGAAGACGTAAAGCACGCCCAGGCTACCGCCGATCAAGCGCTGTCTGCTGCCAACCAGGCTCAGCAGACCGCCAGCGCTGCGGGGTCCTCGGCGCAATCGGCAATGTCGGCCGCACAGGCAGCGCAGCAAAGCGCAGATAAGGCCAATGCAAGCGTTGCGGAACTCAGCGGTCAGGTTCAGACGCTGCAACAGCAGAAGGTTGCGCGCCGCGGCGAACGCGACTGACGGATCATCTTTCGGCAGGGCGACTCGCAAGAGCCGCCCTGCTCCGCAGTTTTCCGAATTCACCCGTACAGTGAATAAGTTGGCGAGCGGTCACTCGCCGAGTATTTATTTGGAATTGGTCGGCGGGTTTGCCGTCAGCGCCATGATGTATTTCTGCATGGCTTCACGCAGCAAAGCATCCTGACTATTGGCAAAGGTCGCCAGGCCCAAAAATGCCACAACCAGTCCACACAGCAGGCTGGCGACAAACGAGTCGTATCGATCCCGAGCAGGATGGAACACAACGCCTCCTTGATCTGCGCGGGAAGCTCCCGCGTCCTTCGACGGGGCTATTCTGGACAAGTTTGCGGCGGCAACGAATTGGACTTTGGACCAAGCACCCGCCTCAAGCACTTCCGTGGCAGCATCAGGTGTGCGCCACCAGGAGGGGTTACACACAAAGGAATGTACTTCCCGCACTGTTGTCACCAATTCTTGTGTTTCGGCTTGACCAGCCCACCCAATTTTCAAGAGCGCGGACTCGATACGCGCGAAGTCGTGCGCTGCAAAACAGAGGTCAGGATTCACGCAGAAAACGAAATGCCATCGCGTCCAAACAGATGGCATTGCAGGCGCATATATATGCCAATGTCGTGATTGGAGGCCTGACCGCCGGCCCGGCAACGGTGACTGGATATCAGACCCATTTGGTACGATAATTCATATTTGTGGCAGTCTACATAAGGCCTGCTCGACAAGCCAAAGTTATGCGGCATGCGCGGAACTTCAGATACAAATAACGGACACATCTCATCGATATAAGACGCAAGTCCTTTGCATTTGAATACTTTCCGAAGGAAGACTAAACTAATCTAGTAGGGTTTCGTTAGGTGGGGCAATGCAAGTCCTTTGCATTTGAATCCCGTGCCTCGCAAAACGAAATGCTGCTTTGATATGAGGTCAAGAGAGGGGTGCCGTATCCGGCACAAACGCCAATGCTCCTAGGAGCCGTGGTTCACGAGGCGAGACCGCTGAAATTGACCAGCGTGGGCATGGCGCTGGCGGGCCCTTCGCTCATCATGTCGGATGACAGGAATGAAAGGGTCTGCTGAAGGCCTCGACCTGGATCATCGTCGCGGTCCTGGGTTTTCTGTTCTGCGGCATTATCCTGCTTGGCCTCTTCGACCTCTCCTATCTTGGTCTACAGCAGGGCCATAATTCTCTCTTTAACCTGCAGCGCTATCGGCTGCCCGCAGTGATAGGCCTTACCTTCGCCGAACTGGCTCTGGTCGCCGCCATTGCCATCCGGGATCACCGCCGGTGGCAGGTGGAGAAATTGTTGCGCGAGAGCGAAGAGCGCATGACGCTGGCTGCCGGCGCCGCCGATGCCGGATTATGGCGCTGGGACGCGGCTTCCGACCGCTTCTGGATGACGGAGCATTGCCGCACTATTTTCGCCGTTCCGGCGGATACGGTTTATGGCCTTGCGGCGATCGCAGCGGCGGTGCATGTCGACGACCTTCCTCTTGTCAGCGAAGCCATCGCCAAAGCACACGATACGGGCACCCTGTTTGAGATCCAGTTCCGGCTCAGCATCGGCGACGGCCATATGCGCTGGGTGCGTTGCCGCGGGCGCACCGAAGGAGACCGCGAGCGGCACATGGTGCGCATGAGCGGGACGATCGTGGATGTCTCCGAACGCATGACCATGCAGGCCGAGATTGAACGCCAGCGCCAGTCCCTGATGCATCTCAACCGGGTCGGTGCAGTGGGCGAGCTGTCCGGCGCCCTGGCACATGAACTGAACCAGCCGCTGACGGCGATCCTCAGCAACGCCCAGGCTATCCAGCGGATGATCAAGCGCGCGCCGATCAACATGGAGGAGTTGCGCAACGCCATCGCAGATATCATAGAGGACGACTCCCGCGCCGGAGACGTGATCCGCCATCTTCGCACCCTGCTGAAAAAGGAGGAGATGCGGCTTGAATCGGTGGACATGGCGGCACTGGTCAACAAGGTAATCGGCCTGGTTCGCAACGAGATGGTGACCCGCCATGTAATACCGGTCATCAAGCTGGCGGAAGGCGCGCCTGCCGTTCTGGGCGACGCCGTGCAACTCCAACAATTGCTGCTTAACCTGATCCTCAATGCGGTGGAGGCGATCGCAAATACGGGGCAGAAGAACGGCATACTGATCCTCACCGGCCAGGTGACAGACGAATTGCACGAGAGCCGTTATCATCTCACCATTTCCGACACCGGGTCCGGCATCAATGCCGATATCATGGAAAAGCTGTTCGAGCCCTTCTTCTCCACCAAGAAGCAGGGCCTGGGCCTGGGGCTTTCGATCAGTCACGCCATCGTGCAAAGTCATGGCGGCTCGATGCGGGCCGAAAACAACAGCTGGGGGGGCGCCACCTTCCATATCCTGTTGCCGTTGAGCAAAAAGGGGACGGCATGAGCCAGGCACAGAGTAGTTGGGTCTATGTGGTGGACGATGATCCGCATGTCCTGAAGGCCTTTCGGCGGCTGCTGGAGACCGAGGGCTACAATGTCTGTATTTTCGATTCCCCCCGCGCATTCCTGGACGCCCATGACCCCACCCTGCCCGGTTGTGCCTTGCTGGATGTCGGTATGACGGAGCTGAGCGGACTTGAGACGCAAAAGCAGCTGCTGGCGCTGGGTGATACTCGACCCGTCATTTTCGTGACCGGCCATGACGATGTTCAGACCGGCGTGCTGGCCATGAAAGCCGGCGCCCGCGACTATCTGATCAAGCCCGTGCCGGACGATGTGCTGTTGAACGCGGTCGAAACCGCGGTTCAGAGCGACCTGGCCGCGTGCCGCGAGCGCATGTACCTGGCGGAACTGGAGCGGCTGTGGCAATCGCTCACCGATCGCGAGCGCGAGGTCATGGAACATGTGGTGCGCGGGCGACTGAACAAGCAGATCGCAGGCGACCTCAAGATCGTTGAAAAGACCGTCAAGGTGCATCGCGCCCGGGTGATGGAGAAGATGGCAGTGCGTTCCGTGGCTGGACTTGTTCACATCGCCGAGCAGCTGGAACGGGCCGGCCATGTCGCCAGGTCGGCTGACAGCCACGCCGGATAGCCCCAAAGACCAATGGGCGGGCGTGCGGCTCCATGCTATTGCGGAGCTCGGGCAAAAAGGCAGGTGTGCCATGACCTTGCCGCCGCGACGCGTTGCAATCCTGGACGACGACCAGTCAGTCCGTACGGCGATCACCCGTTTGCTCAAAACGGCGGGAATGGATGCGGTCTGCCACGCTTCCAGCCGGACCTTGTTCAATGCCCTGGAACAGGAGGACCCGCCGGATTGCCTGGTGCTGGACCTGCAAATGCCAGGCATGGGGGGCATGGAGGTGCTGCAGTATCTCCGCCACGCCAATGTTCGCGTACCGATCGTGATCATCACGGCGCATGACGAGCTGGGTTCGCCCGCTGCCTGCCTGGCTGCGGGCGCTTCGGCCTATCTGCGCAAGCCGCTGGACGCCGATGAACTGATCCAGGCGATAGGCCAGGCGATACTGATGTCTGAAGAGATTCCCGGGCACTGACGGCGCTTGGACCAAGGTCCAATTGAGCAAGCGTCACGGCGCGCACATGCTGGAGCCATGAGGGATTTTCTGCGCCTTTCCCGAGACGAGTTCCCCGGGCGCGTCCTGCCCATCGTGACAGCGGCGCTGCTGTCGGCCGGTCTCACCGGGATTTGTATGCTGTTCCTGCTACAGGCCTATTCCGCATCCCTTGTCCGCGACATGACGGCCCTTGTGCACAATTCGGTGGCGGAAACCCGTCACCAAGACGAATGCGAATTCGCCATGAGCAACAAGGATTGCGCGCCGCCATTGGTGTTCGACGAACTGCCAGATCCCAACGAACCCATTTCAATGTAAGCTGCAAGGCGCAGCCGACATGCAGACCGGGGTGCTACGCGATCTATCAGCTCCGACGTGTCGGCGCTTGCGGGCGGCTAATCGGGCTTATTGACGACAACATAAGTTACATTGTCGCCCTGATATTGCGGCTGGTAATAAGCGCCGCCGCAATAATAGTAGGAACCGGCGTAGGGCGAACAGCTCGGCGGCAGAGCGGCGTAACTTGCTCCAATCGCCGCCGCAGTCGCTCCAGCGACTGCGCCGATCGCGAGGCCGGCTGCGACCGGATGATAGACGCCACCGCCGCAGCACCCACCGCCCCAACCATTGTCGACATTCACATTCACGTTCCGGTTAACATTGGCGTTGACGTTGCGGTTGCCGTTAAAATTGCCGTTGGCGTTGCCATTGAAATTACCATTGCGGTTTCCGCTTGCGTTCAGATTGCCGCTGCGGCTGCTGGCATTGCTGAAATTTCCGCCGGACGGCCGCTGGACACTGGTCGCCGCGGAACGTCCGCCGCCGCCATAGCCCCCGCCGCCGCCTCCACGCATACCGCCCCCGCCCCCGCCACCGCGCCCCCCACGGGCATCGGCTGCGCTGACAGCCAGAATAGACAGGACAAAGACGGCGCTCACGGCCACGGCCGATTTACGACTGACAGTCATACAAAGATTGGACATGGAACCCTCCTAGCGTTGGGCTATCGTGATCGACTTGGCGTTCGCCGGTGGCTTAAAAGCAAAAGTTGCGTCGGTGAACTGGGGACTGATGTTCCAATTCAAATTGGCGGCGAACTGCGGCCGGGCTGGATCGGACGTCAGCGTAATCACGACCTTGAGCGGTAACGGCCTGTTGCCGCGCTGGATCCATATCTGCCAGTCCACATCGCCTTCGCGGAAGGCATATTGGTCAGAATCGACGCCATTCATCTTTGCGTAGCCGACCAGGACTCCGCTGGTCAGATCGTCATGCCGGTCTTCGGGCAGACCCCAGCGAAACAGATCCTCCAGAGGAAGTTCTACTCCGAGTTTGTCGTGAATCCTGGTCAGGACTTCACGGATGGTGGGTGGCGCAGGGACGGTGGTGTAGAAGCCCATGCGGGGCGAAAAAATGGTGAACGATTTGCCGTCATAGTTAAACTGTCGCACCTTGCGATCGCTCGCGACGGTGATGATGAAACCATTCGGTTTGCGCACCCGGTAATTTGCGGTCCCGGCAAATTGCACCGTCTGGCCGTTGTCCAGTACCGTGTCAGTCAGGGTATTGGCCTTGATCTCAAAGGCGTTCAGTGTCCGCAGATAAGCGCCCATCTTCTTGAGCGCGTCTAACGCTTGCGGTTCCACCAAGGCTGCGTCCGGCTTGCTCGCCTTTGCGTCCTGCGCGGCAGCAGCGGTTCCCAGCGACAAAGTCAGCGCGGCAATGGAACAAAACATTTTCAACGCTTGGCGCATGTAGAAACCTCCGGTTCCGGATCCGATGCAAAAATGCACCCGCCTTCCGATCCGTACCATTGGGCTTTGGTCCAACCGCCAATATTTGCTGCGATTGTATTTGCTGAGATTCATGCATCCTGCGCGCTTTACCTCGGGGGTTTGGATGCAAGGAACTTTTGCCTGATATGGCCGATCACTGACAATTGCAAGAAGGGAGGCGGCGATTGGACGAAGCTCCAATGCGAGTGTCAGGTGAATCGGAAGAAAACGGCAACAAAGGCCGCGACACCAACCACGCCCAGCACTAGGGCCGCAGTGAAGATCGGCGTCAGCAAGGTCGCTTTCTTCAGAGGGGCGATCCCCTCAAAGGCCGGATTGCGCAAATATTCTATGCCGCGATAATATTGCCAGGTCGAAATCACCAGAGCGCCAACGCCACAGGCGATCAACGTCAGGCCCAGATCGCGGGGGGCTTCCTCTCTCATGGGCCGCAGTGCGTCCCCCGACATATCCCGCATGCGGGCGAAAAATTGCGTAATGGTGAAGCCAAAACCGATCAGGGATACCGCGGTCCGCAGCCAGGCCATGAAGGTACGCTCCAGCGCCAGCCTCGTCCGTATCCAGGAGAAGTGATTGCTGACACTGGGTTCGACGTCGAAGCGGTTGGCGCCTTCATGCATCGTGTTGCGATACCGGGCCGCACCAGCATCAGCAATTGGGCTTTGGTCCAACCACTTCCGTCAGGAGGCCGTGCGCTTGGCAGAAGCCAATGCCGAGATCAACGGTTTGTCGCGGCTGTACAGGTCCGGACGAAAACCCACACGCCCATCCGGCGATGCGACTGCTGTCCAATAGACCAGATAGACCGGCACGGGCTGCTGCAGGGTCAGGCGTTGGGTTTGACCGGAGTCCACAGCCTGCTGCACCTGATCCAGACCTGCCACCGCATCGCCGGACAATATGAGGGAGGACAGAGCAGACATCTGCTCCACCCGGATGCAGCCATTGCTCTTGAGCCGCAAGTCCGCCTTGAACAGCGCCTTGCCGGGCGTGTCATGGAGATAGACGCCATATTCGTTGGGCGAATCCAGCATCAGCACACCCATGGCGCTGTCTTCGCCTGGATTCTGGTCTACCCAATAGGGCATGTTCTTCATCTTGCGCCAGTTGATCTTGAGACCGTGCGGATCATCAGGCGGCCCATTCACCAGAACCATATTGTTCGTCTTGAGATAGTCGGGCGATTGCCGCAGCTTCGGCAGTATCGAAGCGGCAGCGATATCGTCGGGCACATGCCAGGGCGGATTGGCCACCAGGGTCTGCGCCATCATGCGGGTGATGGGCGTCTTGCTGGTCAGACGTCCGACGATGGCGCGCGTTTCCAGTTCCACCTCGCCATTGGAAACATACTGCACCGTCTGATCGGGCACGTTGACGCGGACATAACGGGCTTCCGGGTTGCGCGGCATCCAGCGCCAGCGTTCCATATTGGCCAGTATCTGGCCGATACGCGCGGCAGCAGGCATGTTCAGCGCCGCCAATGTGGACGGACCAGCGCGACCATCGGGATTGATGCCGTTGCGGGCCTGGAAGCGCAATAGCGCTGCACGCACTTCATCCGCGCTCATATCCGATCCCGCCAGCACCGGGTCTTCCAGCGCCAAGCGCAGGATCAGGGCGCGCAGCCGCGCATCCTTCGCACCCTGCTTGCCGTCCAAGGCGATCTCGCCCTTCCCCGGCACCGCCGGCCAACCGCCTTGCGCGGCCAGCCTGCGATAATTCATCAGAGCCATGACTAGTCCCTGATATTCCGGCTGTGGCGGCGGCAGATCGGCCAGAAAGATTTCGACCGCATGGGTGCGCAGCGCGCGGTTCAGGCTGCCGGCAAAATCAAAAGTCCGCGCCGGCAATGAAGCGTCCTTGTAAACCTGGTTCGGCTGCACGCGCCCCTGACGCACGTCATGGGCATAATGCAGCAGGTCGGTGGTAAGATTGAGTTCGTACGCGGCAGCTTCCACTCCGTCTTGCGGGGCCGCATCCCAGCGGCTTGAGGCCGACGCATACTCATCCGGCTTAAGTCCCTGATTGTCGGCGTGTGCCAGGGTGAAGGCCACAGTGGCGCCATCGCTTTCCGCAGCCGCGCTGCCGGTCCAGGCGGGCCTGAAGGCCCGGGCAGAGTAAAAATCGAATACCGGATCGGTGGGGGCGTCGGCAGGCTGCGACGCCTGGCGCATCAGCAAGGTTGCGCGTATGGCTTCCTGAGCGGTCGCGTTCTGGGCATGCGCACCCCCGATACCGGCAAGCAGAAAAAGGCCCAGCAGCAGGCAATGCACCAGCCCCGACCAAGCCTGCGATCCGCTTGCTTCGTCCACCCCAGCGTTGCCCATCTACTTTCCCTCCTCGAACTCCGCAATATCGCGTTCCAGAAAAAAATTAAGGAACGTCCGAATCGCCGCAATCGCGCCCAACTGGCCGATATCGGTCCAAGTCGGCGCAATGACACTGCGGACAATGTCCGCCGCCAGGGCGAATTGCAGCCCCACAAGAAGCCATACGCCGAAGCGGACAAAAAGTTCCTTCCGCCAGCCCGCAATCCTATGCCCGTGCAGGACGTGTCCCATGCACGTAACGAATGCCTCGCAGGCACCGTAGGCCACAACCACCACCGCGACCGACTCAACCGCCAGGGCGGTATAGCCGGCGAGGTTCTTGAGGAGCCCCTCCATGGCTTTCAGCCATCATGCGGAGGACGGATATCGCCAATGGGACGGCTGCTCCATTCCCGCAGGGCCTGGTCCGAGGGCCAGGAGCCCAGGAGATCAGGAACCGTGTCCGGCGGTGCCGGTGCAGAAGGTGGAAGGAAACGGAACGCCAGTGGACCCGATGAGCGAGAGACCAACTCATCCCAGAACCGAACTGCTATGTCGGCCAGGTTCGCCATTTGCCGTTCCTCCTGGATTGCGGGTCCACTGGCGTTCACCCGCGAAAGGAACCAACGACCGCTTGAACCGGGGAGGTCGGCGCGCGGCCCCTTACGCGAACCGTTAATAGAGCGGCCCGGCGGCAGGGAGGGCAATTGGCCTTAAGTCCAATCGCTATTGAAAAGCCCCGGCGCTCAGAACGTGGAATCGCCATCATTTGGGGAACAGGAAGGTCATGACAAAGCGCAGTCCCCAGGTCGCACCGTCAGGTGCGTGTTCCGCATAATAACGCCCGCCGATGGTGAGGTTGACCCGCTGGTCGCCCACCTTGAACAGATGGCCGACCGTCAGATTGACCGGCACCGTCCATTGCTGTGCTTTCCAGTCATAGGTGTCTTCCATATTCAGGCCGATATTGGTCGTGTCAGGCCAAGTGTAGCTGAGAAAGGGCTGCAGGAAGGTATTGCTGACGTCGCGATATTCGTGCTCACCCGCATAGGACCAGATGTGATTGGCCAGGACGCCGTAGGTCCAGCCATGCGATTGCTCCAGCAACAGGCCGGTTGGGCCTGCGCCCCATTTGCGGCTGGCCAGTGATAGATCCGTCGCTGACGGCCAGAGGAAGGCCGGACCTAACGCCCATATCAGGCCGCCTGCAGATGGTGCGGGAGAGAAGAAAAAGCTCTGGGTCGTGTCACCCAGCCCGAAGGCGGTATGACCGCCGATGACCGGCGATGGTGCGGCAATGACCGGAACGATGGTGCGGACAATCATATTCCAGTCATCAGTGAGACCGAACGGCATCACGGGCTGGATATTGATGGTCTCGCGATTGCTGCCCACCGGCTTGTAGCAGCAGTCGTAATTGAACTGCAGCGGCACGCTGACCAGAGATGCGACGGGATTGTTCAGCTTCTTGGCGAGTTCCTCGTCATTGTCCTGGGCAAATGCGGGCGTGATCGCCGCCAGAAACATAGACGCAAAACGAACGGTACGCATCCGAACATCCTTTTGCCTGGACTCAGATGCTGTGCTGGCACGCACCGTGCCTCAATTGGGCTTTGGTCCAGTTCCCGCTTGAGTGAGGCGCGTGCGCAGAAGCACCGCCCAATCGCGGAACGCCTCCCCTGCTTCGAACATGTTGCCTGTCGAATTGCTGGTGGTCCATCGATCGTCGCCCACCTTGCGATCCTCCGCCATGGCCACGACCTTGCCGTTTACACCATCGGCGAATGCTACTGCCAAGACCATCGATCCGACGCCGCGCGTGAGCGAGCCCGATAGTGGTCCCGCGTTCAAATTTTCGATCGGCGCATTGAGTTGAATGTTCTTGATCTCCGCGGCGACCACCAACGTATCGGCCTGTGGCACGGTGACGAACTGAATGCCACCTTTCGCCAATTCCTCGCGCATGACGTTGTCGTAAGTCTTTTTCAGGCGGGCCACGCCATAGTCGGGTATGACCCATACCTCACCGAATTGTGGCGTGTCCCCGGTCGGCAAGGTATTGCGCGCAGTGGCCGGAACGTTCAACGGCATCAGCTGAATTGTCTTGTAGTGCGACAGATCGAGCCCAGGCATCATATAGGCGATGGCAACCTTGGTACCGGGCACACGCTGCATTCCATTGATGGTTTGCGGCGCGCTCTGCTGCGCAAGGGCGGGGGAGACAGCCAGCATCAGAGGGACAATCCAGACATGTCGCAGCATGGGAATACCTCGTTCAGAAGCCGTCAGCGCGACATGCAGCTGTCGTAGTAATACTGATAAGACTTGGCTTTCTGGTTGGCTTTCCGGGCGCCGCCGACTACCGCGCCGGCCGCCGCACCCGCGCCAGCATTGCCAAAGATGGCTCCGCCTACCGCGCCCCGGGCGGCGCCGCGCGCTACCCCCGTAGAAGTTGGCGTCGAGGCCACAGCATTCTTGGCGTATGCGTCGCAACTGTCGTGCTTACTCTGGGCACGCACATCGCTGGTCCCGATGATCAGCAGTACCGCTGCCGCAAACAGCAACATCCTGTCCATGGAAACCTCCTATTTTTTGGGGGGCGCCATTGCCTGGCGCAAGGTCACGTTCAGTCCCGGCCAGATGGTGATGCCGCCCGCCCTGTCGGCGAGCGTGGCCCGATCTGCGACATGAAGGGCATGGCGGCTGGCCAAAAACCCGATCTCGCTCTTGCCGCTGACCGAAGCCAGCCGGCCAGTGCCACCTGTCATGATGAAATCGCCGACACACCCCTCGCCGACTTTGCCCGTGCATTCCCATCTGCCAAATACCTTGGCACCGTCATTGGCGGTAAAGGTGCAATAGCCCCGCCCGGCCTGTTGCGCCGTCTGCAAGTTGAACTCAATGGTTGCCGGGCAGGAGACGTCTCCGCTGTCCAGCGGTCCGTTATCGGTCTCGACATACAGCGGACCGCCCAGGGTGCCTGCCATCACCGCGCCCTTGGTAGAAACCGGAACGATCTGGGCATCGGTGCGCCATATCGCGAAGGCGTCCAGTGTCTTATGCGTCGTCTTGGTCTGAGCAGAAGCTGGAATTGCCCCAAACACCAGCAGCAGCGCTGCCACAAACATAACAGGCTTCATCAAAACCTCCGCGTTTGAACCAGCAAGGTCCCCTTCGCGCCGGGAACCCGCAATTGGACTTTCGTCCAATCCCGTCTTGTGCCGATCGGAACGCCGTCACACCGCGATCATCTCATTCAGCTGAACCCGAGCGTAAGATTCCTGCGGTGGGCGCAGGGGACGCCTTTCGAAGGTCGTCACGAATGGCCAGCAGTTGGGGACAGTTCCGGATGGCGTTTTCGCCTGCCGAGATGAGCGCATCGACGTCGGGATCGGAAATACTCAGCCCGGTGGGAATTTGTTGCAACCGCGTCCGCACCGCGGGATCGGGAACGGTGGCCAGAGATAGGTGGATCACTTCGCTTTCGACGTCACCGCATGGGTGTCCGTCTACCTGGACGCCAATCGCACAGCGGCGGCGCTTGATGTTGTCACGGAGGTTACCGAGTTCCGCCCTGGCGACAATGAGGGTCTCGAAATTATACCGATCGATCTGGGTGCCGCTGACCGCACCAAGAATTCCGCCGAGGCCAGAAAGGGACTCCTGCCGTGCCGGGGCAGGATCGGCTGCGGCCTCCCCATCCGCACTGATCAGGATAATCCGGCGCACATGACTGGGATCCACCGGAAGCGGAGCGGTGACACCGGTCAGGGCGAGAAAGGTATTTATCATGGTACGCATTGCGAGATTGTCGGCGATGCCGCCGTCCAGAAGATGGACAAAGCGCGTATTGTTGGAATCGAGATAGCGTCTTGCCGCTTGCGTGAGATTGGCGCGCCGGGAAAGCGGGTCGTTGTCATGCTGCTGTTCCGCCTGCACCACCCAACCCGGAACGCGCCCGCCGCATTGGCTGCCGTAATTTTTCAGCGTGATCGGCGAAAACAGAACCGGAAAGCCGTTTGACGCCGCAACGGCACGGGCAATCGGATATTGTGTCAGGTCAGAGCACAGAAGATCAAACTGATCCTGCGTGAATGCAAACGGCAAACCGAACGTGACGTCGGTGGCATTGATCGAGACTAGCGGGGTGCCATTGCGCTGCATATCGGCATAGGTCGCGCCATGGAACATCAACTTGTCGTACACGCCCTCCATGCGGTCATTGGTTGCCTTGAAGAAGTTCCAGGGCAACAAATATGATCCCCAGATATAGCTGTTGATGTCTTGGCGCAGGAAATCCTTTTCGAAATCCGTGAAAATCTTGTCGCGATACAGTCCATAATAAGCGGCGGGGAAGCTGCCCCCCGAAACCGATGACATCATGGTTATCTCGTCGAGCAACGGCCGTTCCTGGCCGTTCACCGGAATCTGGAACTCGCGGAGTCCGCGCAGGACGCCATAGCCGAAAGCCGACGAACGCTTTCCACCGCCGGAAAAAGCGACAAGGACGATAACATCGGGCAGAGCGCCATCGTGGCGAAGCCCAAATATCCTGTAGCCGCCGCGCGAAATCGTAAGCGGCGTGCCTTGCAGCGCGTCCGGCGACAATGGCCGGTTATGAGGAACGACTGTCGCGCATGCCGAAAGCGCAATTGTCGCGAGCAATGTCGCTGCCGTGAAAACTCGCGTCCATACGGCCATTGCGAACCTCCGGTCCCGCGGCATGGCTGCACTTCTGGGCCTTTCTGCGAGACGAAGCAGCTCAGAACTGGCAAGGGCTCCGACCGCCAGCATACAAGAGGACGATTCCGGGTTGATTGGACTTAGGTCCAATCGATCAACGGCCTTGCCTTGGGTAAGTCATCGGCTTGTCGGGGATTTTGACCGGGAGGAATTCGTGGTTCAGGCCGGACAAAAGCGAAACGTCTTAATTGCGATCGCGCTTCTCTCTACAACTCTGCTTGGAACCCGGTCGGCTGAAGCCGCCGAGGGCGCCACCAGCCCCTGGCTGAAGGGCTATTCCGGCTTCATGGCCGGCTATGTCCCGCCCGTGTCCGGTCTTATCACTGCTGGCGCACTTTACTATCATCAAGACGGCTCGGTCGGTGCCGATGTCCGCAACGGCCGGGTGGAATTGGGCGTCGATGTCGGCGTCGATGCGGGCCTGGTGCCGGTCGCCTATCTCACCGACTGGAAGATCCTGGGCGGTTCCTATGCGTTCGGCGGCGCGTTCGGTTTCGCCGGCGCGGATCTGACGGCGAACGTGCAAGGCCCCCGGGGCAATACCGTTTCCGTTAATGCAACGACCAGCGGATTGGCCGATTCATTGATCGAACCGATCCTGCTGAGCTGGCATGAAGGCGACCTTCATATGACCGGCGCGTTCATGGTTTACGCGCCCACCGGAAAATATGACGTCAACGCCGACTTGAGCATAGGGAAGAATTACTGGGCGTTCATCCCGCAATTTGCCGTGACCTGGTTCGACCCCGCCAGCGGATGGGATCTTTCTGGCACCATGACATTCGTCTTCCCGACAGAAAACAACGCCACACAATACCAGACCGGCAACATATTCCATTTCGACTGGGCCATCGGCAAACACCTTGGCGAGGAATGGGAGGTCGGCGTCCAGGGCAACTTCATGCAGCAGATATCGGGTGACAGCGGTCCCGGAGCGAAGCTCGGCAGCTTCGAGATATCCAGCATCGGGATAGGACCCGGGGTCACCTACAGCACGAAGGCCGGCAAGATGCCGTTGATCTTCAACTTCAAGTGGGAGCCCGACGTCACCGCGACCAACACATTCAAAGGCAACATCATCTCGGCATCCCTCACTGCCATTCTTTGATGGAGGATCGTTCTGTGAGACTTCGTCTTGCGACTCTCACGATCATCCTGATGCAACTGGCCCGGCCCGCCTGGGCTTCCTGCGGCCCGGTGCCGATGCCGCCTCCGGCCTACGACCATCCGCCCACGCGAAATTTCATCGATGAGCGTGTCAATCATTGGGATGTCGATACCGAGTGCCGCCGGCTGGCAAACTTCTCCTACCAGACCAATCGACTTGAAGCGTGTGTGGTCGCACGCCGCCTGGCCGCTCCCATCCGCATCATCCCCAATGATGCTGATCCGGATTACACCTACTGCCTGATGGCGCACGAGAACGGCCACCTGAATGGCTGGCCCTCCTATCATCCGAACGCGCGATAATCGGTGTTCTCAGGCTTGGCCGAGCGCCTGTATTCAATCCGGCTGAGTTCCCTGTAAACGGAATTGACATCGGGAAAAACTCCCTCAGCCCATTTCCTTGTGCAGCCAGCAAAAACAATCGTGGCAGGGAAATTGCTTGGTTAATCGCGCGAGGGGCCTGCCGTTGCACCAATGGGAGGCCCATTATGTTACCTGGTTTTACGACATGCCTGCGAAACGGAGGAATACTCGCCGTTTTGCTTCTTGCTGCCACCCCCGCATTTGCGGGAGCTTACGTCCAGTACAACCTTGTTTCGAACGTTCCCGGATTTGCAACGATCACCGATCCGGAACTCGTGAATCCTTGGGGATTTTCGCACAACGCGACGAGCCCCTTTTGGGTTTCCAACCAGGGCAGAAATAACTCGACGCTTTATGCCGTCACCGGCGGCGGCACAACAGTCACCAAAACCAATATCAACCCTCCCAGTGGCTTTGTCGCGATCCCAACGACAGCAGGCGGTCCTCAGGGACCGACAGGCCAAGTTGCCAACACCAACACATCGTCCTTCCTGGTGGGGAATGGCGGGAATGGTGCGCGTGCAAATTTCATCTTTGCTGACCTGAACGGCACGATCTCTGCCTGGAATGGCGGTCCAACCGCCTTTATCCAGGCGACCGTTCCGGGTCAGGTTCTCACCGGGTTGTCCATCAACCAGGCCCAGACCCAGTTGTACACGGCCGGAACTGGGGGCATCGGCGTCTTCGACAGTGGTTTTGCGCCAGTGCCCCTTAGTCCAAGCGCATTTGCGACGCCCCTCGCGATCTCCGCACTTGGGCTGGTGACCTTCAACGTGCAGGACATCAATGGCAACGTCTATGTGACTTATGCCCCGCCTGGGCGTGCAGCCCAGATCGCAGCCACCGGCGGAATGGGCGCGGTTGCGGTTTTTAGTGAGTCAGGGGTCTTGCTGAATACGTTCATTAACGGCGAACTTGCCTCGCCGTGGGGCGTCGCGATTGCTCCCTCCGACTTCGGTGCATTCAGCGGCGCCTTGCTGGTCGGAAATTTCAGCTTTCTCGAGAGCGAGATCAACGCGTTCGACCTGATAACCGGCGCGTTTCTTGGCTCAATCGGGATAAACACCGGGAGCAATACTGCCGGTGGCCTTTGGAATATCGGCTTCGGAACCGGCGGCAGTAACGGTGATCCTCACACCCTTTACTTCACCGACGGCATCAATGGCGAGACCGGCGGGCTATTCGGCGCCATAACGGTACCGGAGCCACTTACGATTGCGCTTTTCAGTGCAGGCTTGATCGGTCTGGCCGCAGCACGCCGCCGCAAAACAAAATCTGACTAAAAATTGTCGCGCGCGACAAGGAAAACGGCGGCCATTGTGCCGCCGTTTTTTTTTAATTCGATGTTTTCCTGTCGGGCCGCCGCGCAACCCCAAAGATGCGCCGTGCGCGGGGCCGCTACCATATTTTCTCATGATAAAAACCGGACAGTGCCGCGTTAGCGATAAGAGTTGAGAGCTTTTACGAGGTCACCATGGGAATGTCCCTGAAATCTCAAATATTGGCGTGTGCCACCGTTTGCGGCGTGATGTTGCTTCCGGTCACGCATGTTCTGGCTGCCGGGGTTGGCGGAGCGGCAGGCAGCGGTTCGATGGCCGGTTCGCCGGCCGGTGGCATCGGAGCAAGCCCAATGGGGGGCAGCCACATGGGAGTTGGCGCAGGCAGGTCGGTTGGGCTGGGGACCAGTTCCAACATGACGACAATCGGTCCGGCAGCCAATAATTCTGCCTTCGGCCGTGCAGGGTCCAATCCTGGATCCCCTCTGGGCACGGGCACCAACACGGGCACCACAATCACCGGCCTGGGCAGCACAGCAGGCACGATAGGAGGCACGACAGCATTAAATCCTGGTTTTGTCGGCGCCCTGCCGCCCGCGGAAAACAATGTGCTCATGAGCTTTGGAACAGCGGGAGCAGCTGGTGAAACGCCTGCCGAACAGATGATACTGAATGCGCAATCCCACGCGGCTGCGGTGCAGAACGGCTTTTCGACAAACATCGTCGGGCCCTCGCCGGTGATCAATGGCAGTCCCGTGATTAACGGCGGCATTGTGGGAGGCACGACGCTTGGTACGAACTCGACCATAACAACGACCACAACCGGTCCGACGGTAAGCCCTCCAAATCCGAATAATCCGGGTACCCTGGCCGAGACCATGCAGCCGAGATAGCGCCGGGCCCGGAATCCCACTTAGATGTTCTTTGATGATGGAGTTTTTGCCGCGCCCGCCTTTTTCCGCTGTCGCGGCGGGCGGGCTTGTCATTTGCGCGCGGTTCGCGCGGAAATAAATGGTCGGAGCGGCGGGATTTGAACCCACGACCCCCTGCCCCCCAGGCAGATGCGCTACCAGGCTGCGCTACGCTCCGACACGATTTTTGAGGGTAGATTCCCTCGGGGGCGCGGACCATAACCGCGGTGCTCCCCGCCAGCAAGCCCGATCTGAAAGAGCTTTATTCCGCCTTTTTCAGCGATTTTTCTTGGCCCGCAGCCGGATCTTGAGCCCTTGCAGCTCATCCAGCAAATCTTCCAGCCGCGCTCGCTCCTCCGCCGTCATGCCTGTGGCCTGCGGCTCTTCGATCGCAGGAGCGACCTCTTCCACCGCTTCGACAACCGGGCCAGGCACCGGCGCAGCATCCAGGGCCGGGAAGTCCCGCGTGGGCTGCGGTTCATCAAAGAAAGGCAGCGTCATGACGGGCACGGCACGCAGATGTGTGGGACGTGACTTTTTCACCGGTGCTGGGGCCGGGACTGGAGCCGCGGGCTTTTCCACATAGACAATTTTCTCGATCACCACGGGCTTGGGCTGCACCGGTTCCGGCGCACCACCACGGCCGACATCGGCAACATGGCGAAGACCGCGTTCCTTCAGAACCTTCTGCACGCCCTTGATGGTGAAACCGTCACTGTAAAGCAACGCACGGATGCCCTTGAGCAGGTCAACATCCTCGGGCCGGTAATAGCGGCGACCGCCAGCCCGCTTGACGGGGCGGATCTGCGTGAAACGGCTTTCCCAGAAACGCAGCACATGCTGCGGCACGTCCAATTCGATGGCAACTTCGCTGATGGTGCGGAAGGCTTCCGCCGACTTGTGCGGATAGGCAAATGCCGCAGATGACATCAATCCTCACCTTCCGGAGATGGAGTCTGGCCGTTGATCACCGCTTTCAGCACGTGGCTGGGGCGGAATACCAGAACGCGGCGCGGCGCGATCGGTACTTCGTCGCCCGTCTTGGGGTTGCGACCCATGCGTTGCGATTTCTGGCGCACCGCGAAGGTGCCGAAGGATGACAGTTTCACCGTCTCCCCCTTGGCCAGAGCTCCGCACACTTCCTCCAGCATGTCTTCGACCATTTGGGCCGAGTCGGTGCGGGAAAGCCCTACCGCCTGGAACACTGCTTCAGTCAGGTCGGCTCTGGTCAAAGTTCCCGTGGTCATCGTCGCGACTCTTTGGTTATCCCCAGGTCACGGTAGGCCGGGGGCGAAACCCCGTCAAGATCAATGACTTGGGAAGGGGACTTTAAGTGTCCCGGTCTGGGACTACCACCGGATGAGGGCGGCACCCCAGGTAAAGCCCCCACCCATCGCCTCCAGCAGGACCAGATCACCCCGCTTGACCCGTCCATCCTCGACTGCCACCGCCAGCGCCAGTGGCACCGAAGCGGCCGAAGTGTTGCCATGCAGGGCGACGGTCGAAATCACCTTGGCAGGGTCGATATTCAGCCGGCGGGCGGTGCCGTCCAGGATGCGTTGATTGGCCTGGTGCGGCACGAACCAATCGATGTCCGCGACAGGAATGTGCGACGCCTCCGCCGAGGCGGTGATGGCGGCGGCAATGTTGGTGACGGCGTGCTTGAAGACTTCCTTGCCCTGCATGCGCAGCTTGCCCGCCGTCTGGGTCGAGGACACCCCGCCATCGGCATAAAGCATGTCGTGCAACCGGCCATCCGAGAATAGTCTGGTGTTCAGTATCCCTTGGTCGGCATTGGTGCCCACGCCTTCATGAGCCTGCAGAACCACCGCACCCGCGCCGTCACCGAACAGCACGCAGGTGGCGCGGTCTTCCCAGTCCAGCAGGCGCGACATGGTTTCGGCGCCGATCAGGAGAATGGTATGGGCCGCACCGGTCCGGATCATGCTGTCGGCCACCGACAGGCCATAGATGAAGCCGGAACACACCGCCTGCAGATCGAAGGCCGCGCCATGCGCCATGCCAAGCCGCGCCTGCACGACGGTAGCGGTCGCGGGAAAACTTTCATCCGGCGTGGTGGTGGCGCAGATGATCATGTCCAGTTCGCCGGCATCGATGCCGGCGTCGCTCAAAGCGGCCCGGGCCGCACCCAGCGCCAGGTCCGAGGTCTTTTCCCCGGGCGATGCAATATGGCGCTGGCGGATGCCGGTGCGCTCCCGGATCCATTCGTCGGATGTGTCCACGCGCTTGGCGAGATCGTCATTGGTGACAATGTTGGACGGCAGACAAGAGCCGATACCAATGACGCGGGCGCGGATCATATTTCACTCACTCTGGCGCCTGCACTTTCCGCGGCGATGGCAGACCGGTCGGTGGTGATGCGGGCATTGATGTCGGCGCGGGCCATGTCGATGGCCATGTCCAATGCGCTGGCGAAGCCCACCGCATCCGCACCGCCATGGCTTTTCACGACCACGCCGTTCAGCCCCAGGAAAACCCCACCATTCTGGGCCCGCGGATCCAGCTTGCGGCGTAAAGTGTTCAGCGCACCTGAAGCCATTACCGCGCCAAACTTCGACAGCACGGAGCGCTTGAGGGCCTGACGCAGCCATGTCCCCACCAGCCGGGCGGTGCCTTCGGCGGTCTTGAGCGCGATATTGCCGGTAAAACCGTCGGTCACCACCACATCCACCGTACCCTTGGATATGTCGTCGCCCTCGACAAAGCCGTGAAAGGCCATCGGCAGGTTGGAATTGCGCAGGATCTGCGCTGCGCCGCGCACTCCGTCATTTCCCTTCTGCTCCTCGGCCCCGACATTGAGGATGCCGACGGTAGGATTGGCCAGGCCGAAGATGACGTGCGCAAAGGCCTCGCCCATCACAGCAAAGTCCACCAGCTGCTCCTCGGTGGCGCCGACATTGGCGCCCACATCCAGCACCACGCACTGGCCCTTGAGCGTCGGCCAGATCACGGCGATGGCGGGACGCGAGATGCCGTCGATGATGCCCAGCCCGAACATGGATACCGCCATCAACGCGCCGGTATTGCCGGCGCTGATCGCGACATCGGCCTCGCCTGCTTTCACGCAGTCGATGGTGTGCCACATGGAGGTGTCTTTGCCCCGGCGCAGCACATGGCTGGGCTTGTCCTCCATCGCCACGCGATCCGGCGCATGACGCACGGAGGCCCGACCGGAAAGCTTGGGCTGGCGCGCGAGCAAAGGCTTCAGTTGCGCCTCGTCGCCATGCAGGATGAATTGAACGTCTGTGTGGCGCTGGATGGTCTTGAGCAGCGCACTCACGACAATGCCCGGGCCGGCATCGCCGCCCATGGCATCTATTGAGACGGTCAGGGCGCGCGTCACGGCCACCTTTCGCTAGTGTCCGATTCCGAAGCTCGCACCATCTCGATATCGGACTCGGGGCGAATTTCGGAAACGACAGACACCAGCAACTCTTTGATTCCTAGCGTCGTCCGGTTTCGAAGTTCGCGTCGAAGCGTGATATCAATCAGATATTGCGAATTTCGAAATTACGGCACTAGTGGAGCGGCTTTAGCTCTTGGCCTTTACGACTTCGCGATCGGCATAGTGGCCGCAGGAACCGCAGACATGATGCGGGCGCTTGGGCTCGCCGCAATTGGGGCAGTCACCATGGGCGGCAGCCGTCAGGGCGTGGTGCGAGCGGCGCATGTTGCGGCGCGACGGCGAGGTTTTTCGTTTCGGGACCGCCATGGCGGAAAACTCCTAAAGGCCCCCCGACAAAATATCGGCCAGGGCGAAAACAGGCGGCGTGGGTAGCAGGAAAGCCTGCCCCGTTTCAAGCCAAAAGCCGGGCGAATGAAAGGGTTAAAGCCCTTATTTGAGGCTTTTCAGGACGGCAAATGGGCTTTCGGGACGGTCGGAAGGCCCGGTTTCAGGCGTAAATTCGACCCCGGGGCGGCGAGGATAGGGATCCAGGGCCAGGACATATTCCTCCAGCACGGGGCCGGCCAGGTCATAATGCAGGCTTTCGATCTCTTCCGGCGCCTCTTCCTCGGCCGAATCCAGCACCAGATCGGGGCCTGAGTCGTCTGTAACCGGCTTGTGACGGGCGGGCCCGACAAAATGGAGTTCCCGGCTGAAGCGGCGTTCGAGCCGGGCGGGAACCGGCTCCAGGGTCACGACACAGGCCTGGGTGACGGCGGCATCCAGGGCGAATTCCAAGCCGAAGTGGTTGGGTCCCAGCCGCCTGATGTCCACCTGGGTCTCGAACTTTTCCACGGACAGCACACCCGACCATTTGGCGACCGCCCCACGCTGGGCCTCGTCCGCGGCAAAGCTCACCGTGTCGCCGGCATTACCCAGCCGGGCGAGATTATAGGAATGGGCCAGTGGAAGACCTTCGGTCATGACGCTTTATATGGTGGCAAACCTGATGCCGGGAAGTGGGCCGAAGTCCAAAGCATCCGGCAGTGACCGTCGCAACCGCTGGCGGGCCACCATGGCATAGGCCGCAAGTGCAAGGGCGCGATCGTCGGTCTCGCCACCACGCCAGAGATTTTTCGCCAGCGCCGCCGCCAGTTCGCGTTCGTCCCCGGCCGAGTCATAAGCGGCCATGCGGCCGTAAAAGGCGTTGGCCATGGCCTTGAGCTTGTGGCCGATCCCCATATCGCCAGCCCCTTGCTCGCGCATCGCCTCATCAAAACCGGTGAAAATAATATCGGTCAGTGCCTGCGCCGCCGGGCCACCCCTGAGTTCCGCCAGGGCAAGCCAGGCGTGGAAAACCAGGACATCGAAACGGCCATCAATGTTGTCTGCCACGCCGAAATCCGTGAAAAACACGGGTTCCCGCGCCCGGCTTACAAGCGCGTCATAGTGGCGTCGGCTTTCCTGCTTGCGCGACGCCGATTTCCTGAGCAAATTTCGCATCGAAAAACCCTGTGTGCTGCCGGGTCTTGCAAGCCCGGCTCCCGGAGGTTAGCACATCAGTGCCGTTGAAGGTTTAAGTCATGAAATCTGTCTTGCTCAAGGCCCTGGTTGGTACGGCCGCCATTACCCTGTTCGCCTGCGCCCCGGTGATCAGCCAGCGTGGCTACCTGCCCGATCCGGATAACGAGGCCGCGATCAAGGCCGGCGCGGACACCAAGACGACCGTTCAATCGCGGCTGGGCTATGCCTCCACCACCGCAACATTCGGCAACGACACCTGGTACTATATTTCCTCCACCGAAAAGCAGGTCGCCTTCTTCACGCCCACGGTGCTGAAGCGCCAGATTGTGGCGGTCTATTTCGACAAGGACGCCAAGGTCACCAACGTGCGCCATTACGGCTTGAAGGACGGGCATGTGATCGCATTCGAGACACGGGAAACCCCGGCGCGCGGCCGCGAGACCACATTCCTTCAGGAATTGCTGAAAGCCACGCCCGGCAGCTCTGCCACCAGCATCCAGGAAACCAATCCGGGTAACGGCGGGGGTCCCGTCCCTTAACTGGCTGACTGGGCGCCCGCTTCAGCGCCGCCGCAATAAGGCAGATAAATCTCGAATCTCGCGCCCGCGGCTGCGCCTGGCATGGCGCGCAGACGCCCGCCATGCGCGTCTATCACCGAGCGGCAGATCGAAAGCCCCAATCCCGTCCCGTCTTTTTTGGTCGTGAAGAACGCGTCAAATATCCGATCCTGATCGACAGCTGCGACACCGGGCCCCGTATCCTCCACGCCGATCAGCAGACCATTGTCCCCGGGAGCCGACCGTATCGTCAGCATGCGCGGCCTGTCAGTGACTGCGCTCATCGCCTCCGCAGCGTTCAGGAACAAATTCAAAAACGCCTGCTGCATCTGGAGACGATTGACATCAATCGGAGGCAGCGGATCAAGCCGCAGATCGACCGATATGCCCAGATCGCCAAAATTGCGCGAGACCAGGAGCAGCGTGTCGCGGACAAGCTGGTTCATGTTCGAGGAGGTCTTTTGCATGGCGGCCTTTCCGAACATGGCGCGTGTGCTGTCGATGATCTCACTTGCCCGGTGACTGTCGCACACGATTTCGTTCAGTATCGAAGACAGGAACTCGTCCTGCCCGGAAACGCGCCGCCGGCCGGTCTGGGCATTGAGCATGATGGCCGCCAGGGGTTGCCGCAATTCGTGCGCCATGGATGCCGCGATCGCGTCCCGGACCATGAGCCGGTTTTCGCGTTCGCGCCTTTGCGCAGTGAGCAGGAGAACGGTCTGCGCGTAGAGCTTGTTGGTCTCCGCCAGCAGCATTGCCAGCACAAACAGGCCTGAGAGCAGGCCTGCCACCCTGCCCCAATACCAGCCGAGGGTGAAACGGATGGGCGTCATGCTTGTCAGCCCGAGCTCCAGAAACCAGGCCCAAAGAACGAGCAGCAGCCACAAATCGAGGATCGACCGGCGGCCGCGCCACGTCATTCCCATGGCAACTGCAATCAACAACATCAGGGGAAGCGTGACATAGGCCGCCAACCGCGTATCCCAGCCGCGATAATCGGACGTCAGTGGCGGCAGCAGGGGCTCGCCGGCAATTGCCACAAAGGCCAGAACGGCCGTAAGCGCCACCGACCCCACCAGGCAGGCGGCGATTGCCCTGGACGGAGACAGGGACGCGGTGCGCGGCCAGTCCGAGGCACGTCCCAGCAGGACGTAAGCGATGACCGCCACGGGCAGAGCCCCATGCCAGAAGAAATAGAACCAGATCGTCGTGGCGTGGTGTGCGCCCAGCAGCCCGGTGACGGAAAATGCTTCCGGGAACGTCAGCGCATGCAGGACGATGAGAAGGCCGGTGACAAAATACCCTGCCCCCAAAGCCATCAACGCCCTGGAGCGCAGTACAGACGCTTGCGCAAACAGAAGGATTGCAGTGATCCAGTCACCCAGCAGCAACACACTGTCGAAGACCGGAATAAAACTCTTGATTGCCGGCAGTGGCAGATTGCGGAAAATCACACCCCCAAGAAACGACGCCAGGAGAACCAGCGCAATCGACCACGTCGTCCGAACCTGCGTCGCAGTCGGCCGCAGATCGTAAAGCAGAAGATCCTTCTCCATACCGCTCCCCGCACCGGCATATCGGCACTGAGAAATTCTACCACAGGCAGAGCGGCGGCAGCGCAGTCAAAATAGGAATCAAACTATCTCAAACTTGACTGAGTTTTGTTTGCGAACGATCGACGTCGGGCTGACATGCAGCCTGCATACAGCTTGCCGGGCACGAATATACTAAGCGAACACACCATGGTCCGTCATATTGATATAGCCGTAGCGCAGATTGCTGGGATTGGGACCCGCTTTTTCATAGTCGCGCTTCAGGGCCGCAAACTTGTCCCCCTCCAGATCCAGGGCCGCGCGCTTCTGGTTGATGCCATAGAGGCGCGCATTATTGTCTCCGAAGATTGCGGTCTTGACTGCACCACGCGCCGGACCAAGTGGAGCGAAGCCGTGTTTCTTTTGCATGTCCTCGGGTATTTCCATCCGGCGCAATCCTTCGATCTGCCATTGCGGCGATCCCGTCCATAATGCGTCGCTGCCCCACACCACCCGCTGATGGCCAAGCCCGCGCACCAGGATGCCCATCAGCGCGGTGCAGACGCGCGGCTGCGCGATCAGGGTAACGGCGAATATCTGGCCCAGATCGGCATAGACATTGTTGACGCCATATTTCTGCGGAATGTCGGCAAGATCGCTGGTCCAGGCGATGCGTCCGGTCTTGTCGAATTCGGCCAGCGCCACGGCGGGATCGCCGCCGACATGCCGATAGGCCGAATGATAAATGATGAAGTTGAGCTGCGGCCAATCCTTTGCCGCCTTTCCGACATCGGAGACGTCGGCATAGCCGACCAGATGGGGGTATTGCTTTTCGGTGGAGGGTGGAAACAGGCCCTTATGGACGCAGACATTCTTGATGCCTGCCTTCACCATCTTCTCATAACCCTTGTAGGTGACCTTCCCGTCATCCATGCGCCAGGGATACTTGCTCAGATCCTTGTGGGTATTGTCGCCAACCGTATAGCCCTTGCAGGATTCCGGCTTGAGCGCGAGGCCGGCATCGAGTTCGTCCAGCCACCCGGGCCGGCCGGGCGTGAAGATGCAGTGAGCAAACAGACGGCGGGCGCCGGCCTCCTTGTTCACGCGCGCCCGCGCGTCGGCCATCTGCCGGTTGGTCAGAAACCAGTCCTGCGGGATTTCGGACGGCGCGGACGAAATCAGGGCGATCTTGGTGTCGCTATCGAGGAACATCTCCTTTTTGTAGTTCTCGAACTTCAGGTCCTCGATGGTCTGCTCCTTGCCGGACAATTGCTTGTTCCATCCCGAGCGGCCCACTGCCTCGCGCATGGCGACGAATCCGGTCAGCCTGGTATCGTCGCGCAGAAAATGCGTGTGCATGTCCATGATGAACTGGTCCTTCAGTCCATCGGCGCGCATCTGCGCCATTTCCGGAGTGGCGGCCTCGGCGCTGGTGGCATCGAACACTGCGCCATAGACTTCGTTCATCGCCACAAAGGCAGCGGCCATGCCAGAGGCGGTCTGGAAAAACCGGCGCCGGTCCAGGCCGCGCTTGCTGCCCAGTTCATCGGCTGCCGCCAACAGGCGCGCCTCTACCTCGCGCTGCCGCTCATTCTGCGGTGCCGGATAAAACTCGTCGCTGGAGACGGCCTGGGTGGGAATAGGGGTCCGGTGCGGGCTGAGTTCCGCCGGGGTCAATGCGGACAATTCGTGATCGCTGAGCAAGCCGGTCATGGTGGACGCTCCTCTTTTCGGGCTCACATCAAGAACGCGTGCGAACTTCGACTATAATGCATTCCGCAGGAAATGCATTACCAGGACGGTTTCGGCCGGACGGCCCTTTCCCGCCCGACATCCAATTCAAGCAGCCACCTGAGCGGTTTCGACCCGTTGATCGGGATCGATCATCAGCCATGCTACCCCGGCCACCGCATAGATCGCCGCAAGCACCATCAGCGGAAGATTCCAGTTGTTGGTCGCATCCACCAGGTAAGCCAGGACCAGTGGGCTCAGGATTCCGCCGATCTGGCCGACTGTGTTCATGACACCAGCTGTGACGCCGGCATGACGGCCGCCAACATCGACCGCAGTGGCCCAGGCGGGCGCCAGGGTCAGCATCGAGCAGGCGCCGCCAATCGCGATCAACAAGCCTGCCCCGAAGCCGCTGTTCAATTGCGTAGCGAGAAAAATCGCGAGCGCCGCCAGGGCGTAGCCGCCGGTACCGAAGGCCCGCCGCGCGGCCCGCAGCGAGATCGCGCGGGCCAGCTTGTCCGAGCCCTCCCCGCCTGTCAGGTCGGCAACGAAACTCATCATCAGTGGCAGGCCGGAAAAGATCGCCAGCTCCGCTCCCTTCATGCCATGCGCCTGCGCCAGATAGGTCGGCAGCCAGGTGATGAAAAAATAGAAGCCGTAGCTGTTGGCGAAGGCCTGCACGCACAGCGGGGCGACCGTCGGCGTCTTGAACACCGCGGTCCAGCTGCCAGAAGCGCGATCCCGGCTGTCCGGCAACCCGCGCGTCGCCTCGATATGGTCGCGCTCCTGTGCGGGCACGGCGCGATGTTCACGGGGCTCATCGCGGAACCAGTAAAACCAGCAGGCCGCCCACAACATGCCGATCAAGCCGAACACCACGAATATCGCGCGCCATTCGAGCCAACCTGCGATGGCCGCGACCACCAGCGGCGTCAGCCCGCCCGACAAATGCGCGCCGGCAAAGAAGATTCCCTGGATCCGGCCGCGCTCGGCAAGCGGAATCCAGCGCGAATAAACCCGTGCCACGGACGGCCAGGCGCCCGCCTCGCCCACACCGAACAGGAAGCGGATGACGGCCATCGACGCGAAATTCCAGGCCGCGGCCGTCGCCATGGTGAAGAGCGACCAGACCAACACCACCCAGGTCAGGACCCGGCGCGCGCCGTCGCGATCGGCCCACCAGGCAGCAGGTACGCCGAAGGCGGCATAGGCGACCGCGAAAGCGCTGAAAATATAGCCCATCTCGATGCGCGATAATCCCAGTTCGGCGCTGATCCTGGGCGCCAGGACCGCGATGCAGACCCTGTCCAGATATGTGACGGCGGCCAACGCCATGGTGAACGCGACGACGCGACTGCGAACGGAAATCCCCACGCGCTCCCCCATTTTCGATCCGCGGCTCTCTCGGCCGCGTTCGGCCCCACATTAAGGCCAATCGTGCATCAGGCAAGCAATGAAAAAGCATGTAGTGTGGCCGGATTGGCAAAATCTCCGCCGGCGATCTTGCCGCGCCGACCGCTCTACGCGCTTCGCCTCACGGCGCCCGTGTCCCCGTCAGGTCGCGACCATTCTGGTGCATAATCAGCTTCGGTGCCGGACCGTCACCGTCGGTAACGAAAGAGACCTGTGCATCCACGACCTTCAGAAAGAAATCCTTCTGGTTTTCCGCAAACAGCGGCACCTTGGATTGATTGGTAGCCTGCAGATAAAGCTTGTCTCCCTCCTGGGTAACATCCAGCGCGAAATTCGGTGCAATCTGGTAGTGTCCGACATAGCGCGCCAAAACCTCGCCATCGGCCGCAACCTCTTTGCGCTCGCTGATCAGAATGACGGGTTTGCCGAGGGCAATATCTGCAAGCTTCCGCGCAATCTCGTCAGAGGCACGGGTGGCAATATTGTCCAACACGACAACGGTGAGCTGATCGTCAGGATAGGTTTCCATATCAGTGGTAAAGCCATCTATGCCGCCATTGTGCCCGACCTGACGGTGACCGCCGATATTGAAAATTCCGAGCCCGAAGCCATAACCTTCCTTGAACGGTGTCGTCATCCTGGCGAAGGAATCTGCCGACAACAGCTTGCCGCCGAACAGCGCCTTTTCCCACAACAGCAGATCATGGGTGGTCGAATAAAGCGCCCCGGCCGCAAAGGGCGTGCTCATGTCTATGAAAGCCGCATTCGTCAGGGCGCCGTCCTTGCCGCGCTCATAACCGTGAGCGCGCCGTGGCAGGATAGTCACCGCATCATCGTAACCGGTATCTTTCATGCCTAGCGGGGTGAATATGTTGGCCTGCAGAAATTGTGCATAGGACAGGCCACTCACCTTTTCGATGACCATGCCGAGAGCGACATAGCCCGTATTGGAATAGCTGTATTTTTCCCCCGGCGCGAAATCCAATGGCTTGTCGCGGACCAGATCCACAATCTGCTGTGGCGTCATGTGCCTGCGCTTGGATTCATTGGAGTCCGGCAAAGAAGTGAAATTGAAGACACCCGCACTATGCGTCAGAAGGTTGAAGATCGTGATCTTGTCCCAGCTCGCCGGAAGTTCGGGCAGATATTGACGCACCGGGTCGGAGATCTTCAGTTTGCCCCGTTCCTCCAGCAACAATATCGAGGCAGCCGTAAACTGCTTGGTGATAGACCCCAGCCGGAACTTCGTGTCCGGTGTATTGGGAATATTCCATTCCAGATCGGCCGAGCCATACCCCTTGTCGAGGATCGTCTTACCGCCTTTGACGACCAACACGGTGCCCATGAAGCGTTTATCCGCGACATAGGACTGAATCACCTGCTCCATCCGCACGATCGAGCTATCGGCAGCAACGACCGGCGACGGGAAAAACAGGACCAGCCCGGCCAGTCCAAACAGACGCGCACGCATCATTTCCTCCGCCCTTTATTGTCAGCATGCGCCGACTGGAAATCAGTACAAGTCAGGCCGGGCTTGCAAATAGCTCAGGTTAAAAAAAAGGCGCGGGGATTGCTCCCCGCGCCCTTGCATTCAGTCAACCCGGATCACGAAAGATGCGCCAAGGTCGCGAGCAACAGCAGCGCCACGATATTCGTGATCTTGATCATCGGATTGACGGCCGGACCGGCAGTGTCCTTGTAGGGATCGCCCACCGTGTCGCCGGTCACCGCGGCCTTGTGGGCATCGCTGCCCTTGCCGCCGTGATGGCCGTCTTCGATGTACTTCTTGGCATTGTCCCAGGCGCCACCGCCCGAGGTCATGCTGATCGCGACGAAGAGACCTGTCACGATCACGCCCATCAACATGGCCCCAACAGCGTTGAAGGCGCTGGTCTTGCCCGCGATCCAGTTCACCAGGATGAACAGGACGATAGGCGAGAAGACCGGCAGCATTGACGGGATCACCATTTCCTTGATGGCCGCCTTGGTCAGCAGGTCCACGGCGCGGGCATAGTTGGGCTTCTGCGTGCCCTGCATGATGCCCGGCATTTCGCGGAACTGCTTGCGCACTTCCTCGACCACCGCGCCGGCCGCACGGCCCACCGCCGTCATCGCCATGCCGCCAAACAGGTAGGGCAACAACCCGCCGAAGAACAGGCCCACCACCACCCACGGGTCAGCCAGGCTGAAGGTCGGCAGCTCAAGCCCGGCAAAGAAGCCGGTGCCCTGGGCCGCGAAATACTTCAGGTCCTGGGTATAGGCAGCGAACAACACGAGCGCGCCCAGACCGGCCGAGCCAATGGCATAGCCCTTGGTGACGGCCTTGGTGGTGTTGCCCACTGCGTCCAGCGCGTCGGTGGTCTTGCGGACATCGCCCTCAAGACCAGCCATCTCTGCAATGCCGCCGGCATTGTCGGTGACCGGACCGAAGGCATCCAGCGCCACCACCATGCCCGCCAGGGACAGCATGGTCGACACGGCGATGGCGATTCCGAACAGGCCAGCAAGGAGATAGGTGACGATGATGCCGGCGCAGATCACCAGCGCCGGAAGCGCAGTGGATTCCATCGAAACCGCGAGCCCCTGGATCACATTGGTGCCGTGACCGGTGACCGAGGATTTGGCGATGGATTGCACGGGACGGAAGTTGGTGCCGGTATAGTACTCCGTGATCACGATCAGCGCGCCGGTGACGGCCAGGCCGACCACGCCGCACCAGAACAGGGTCATGCCGCTATAGTCCACGCCACCCGAATTCAGCGCCGTGTCCATGCCGATCAGCTTGTCAGTGAGCGGCCACAAGCCGATCAGCGACAGGATCACGGTGGCGATCACGCCCTTGTAGAGAGCGCCCATGATGTTCTTGGAGGCTCCCAGGCGAACGAAGAAAGTGCCGATGATCGAGGTGACGATCGAAAGCCCCGCGATCGCCAGCGGATAGATCATCAGCTGAGCCTTTATCTCGCCAGAGAAATAGATCGAAGCCAGCACCATGGTGGCTACCGTCGTCACCGCGAAAGTTTCGAACAGGTCAGCCGCCATGCCAGCACAGTCACCGACATTGTCGCCCACATTGTCGGCGATGGTGGCGGGATTGCGTGGGTCGTCTTCGGGAATGCCCGCTTCGACCTTGCCCACCATATCGCCGCCCACATCAGCGCCCTTGGTGAAGATGCCACCGCCAAGACGCGCGAAGATGGATATCAGCGAGGCGCCGAAGCCAAGGCCGACCAGACTGTCCACGATGATGCGGCTTTGTTCCGTGTTGTCGAGGCTAAGCCCAAGCCCCTTGGTGAGGAAGGCATAATAACCGGCGACAGCCAGCAGGCCGAGGCCGACCACCAGCATGCCGGTGACCGCACCGGCGCGGAACGCAACCGAGAGACCTGCGGCCAGGCCGGAGCGCGAGGCTTCGGCGGTGCGCACATTGGCCCGGACCGAAACATACATGCCGACATAGCCGGCCGCGCCCGACAGGGCGGCGCCGATCAGGAAACCAAGCGCCACCTGCCAGCCCAGGAAGAAGAAAGCGAGTGCGAAAATGACCACGCCGACCATGGCAATGGTTGTGTATTGGCGGTTGAGATAGGCGGCCGCGCCTTCCTGAATGGCGGCGGCGATTTCCTGCATCCGGGCATTGCCCGCAGGCAGGCTCAAGACGGACCGGACGGTCCATAGACCATAGAGCAGCGCGAGCACGCCACAGGCCAGAACGACTTCCAATTGCATATAATGCGTCCCCTCGTAATTGTGTTTTTGCCGGGTCGGGGAGCGTCCCTGTTCAAGAAGGGATTGGCTCGCGCCGATCCCCATGGCCGGTGTCTCGAGTCGCTAGGACCGGACTCGCCGCTTCAAGGGCGAAGCAAGCTTGCCAAAAGCCTGTTTGCTAGGCAACCCGGCAAATGGGGACACCGCACAAGACGGAATGATGACGATATTTCAGTCGCAGCGGGATTTTATGGGGTTTTTGGGCGTGGTCCCGGCGGGGATCATCTGTTCCGGCGGCACGTCGCGGGCCGGTGTCTGTACCGGATGAAGCGGTGCAATATTGACGGTGCAGATGGCGATCAGCTTGACCTTGCCCGCACCCATCACCTTGGTGGCATCGCCCAGGAGGCGTTTTTCCACTGCCGGAACATCGACCTTTTCAGGATCGTCAGCGGTGGTGATGCTGGCATTATTGACGTCGCGCACCATGACGTCCTGGATGAAGGCCAACTTGTCACGCACAGCCAGAGAATTGGCCTCCGACGTCGCCGTCAGACGGGTGGAAAGATAGGCATAGCCGGCGAGCTTGCCTTCGGCGTTGGTCAGCGGCGCCATCAGGTAAGGCATGTCGACATTGGTACCGGGCTTGCCCTTTTCGGCCCCGCCCTCCTTCTTGGATTCATGGCCGCCTTCCGCCTTGGCGGCGTGACCGCCGCCCTCTTCCGCCGCAAAGGTCGGAAGGGTCAGGGCTGCCAGCAGAGCAAGAACCGCCACGTTTCTCATGGAGGCAAAGCTGACAAAACAGGGTTAGAAAGTCATTAACACCTGCCGCACCGACGGCTTCAATGCTGCTCCAGCGACAGAAAATCCATGGCATCGCCAATGGGAATGAACAGATTCAGTCCCGCGGGGCCATCATTTTGGATGCCCAAATCCGTGACGCCTACCACCGCTCCTGTTTCGTCCAGCAGCGGCCCTCCGCTTGATCCATGCGACACGGTCGTATCGCTCTGGATATAGCGCAGGCCATCCCTAATCCGGTCCCCCGAAACGATACCGCTGCTGATCGTGCCCTGGAAATCCTCTCCTTTGGGGGAACCAATGGCATAGACGCGCTGCGTCGGATTCACCGCGCCACGCTTGATGGCGAGCGGCCTTCTTTCCCGCGGATTGGTCTTGATGATGGCGATGTCACGATCCGTGGATACCCGCACGACCTGCGCCAGCGTCTCCATCCGATCGGACCAGCGCACACGGACTTCTTTGTCATCGCCAACGACATGGGCATTGGTCAGCATGTAGCCATCTTCGGAAACAAGAAACGCGGACCCGCTGCCCTTCCCGGTCAAGATCGTCACCACGCTGCCAATTGCGTCGGCTATCGGGCGCACGGGAGCCTTCAGGCTGCCATTGAGGGCAATCTTGCTTTGCTGCCCGGGCACCACGAAGCCCTTTGTAAAGGCCTTGGGCGCGCTCATGGCGGCACGGAATTCGGCCTTCTCGCCCAAGGCACCCACATTGCTGGCGAACGCGTCCACAATCAGCCGCTGATAGCCGCCCTGGACGCTGCTGCTCACCTTGGCCGTGCCGCTGGTGCTGGCACGCGCGACGACCTGCCGCTTGATCGGCGAGTAGACCTGCCAATCCACTTTCATGGCGGAATCGCCCCGGATGCTTCCTCTGTCGGAAAAAAAGGCACCGTCGCTTACACAGCCATCGATATGCACGTCAGTGATCACTGCGGCCACCTGATAGTCAGCGGCGCCGGACCCGGGTTCGAAAAGGTTTTCCTCGCCCGCCGTAACGACCTTGTATCCTTCGCGCTCCAGTTCCACCTTGAAGGACGGAGCATAGGCTGAGGGATCCTGTTTCTGACGCTCGCCCGATGCGCTCTCGCTATAGGCATCCCGGATGCAAACGATGCTGCCCCGTTTCAACGACAACCAGGGTGTGCCCGGCGCAAGTGCCCATATCACATTTACAAGCTTCACCGAATTCCCGGCGGCGTCCGGCGCTGCCGATGCTTCCTGTGCAGACTGTGCAAATGCGGGTTCGCCAACTAGTGCGGCGAGCAAAGCTGTCGCCCAGGCAACCCGCCGCGTGTTTGTAACTGTCGCTCTGATCATCGCCAGCGCCCCCGTGCGCCCAGGTTCTGTCTTTGTTCTTAACAGATAGCGTGGCGATAACGCGCTTACAATATGAGTCAGAGAGGTTAGAAGTGCTGATAACCTGTCAGTGGAATTTCGACGACGTGACCGTCGATGACAAGGTTAACACCTTCGCCCGTTTCGACGTGGCCGATGCGGGTGAAAGGTCCGCTTAATCCTGGCGGGGCCGTGAAGGCGATCTGGTAATCGTCGCCCGCAGTGACCGCGCGCAGCAACGCATTCGCGCCCCAGAATGCCCTTAACGGCTGGGACAGCGGCACCTGTGCACCTTCCACAACCATGCGAACGCCTGATGCCGATGCGATATGACCCAGGTCCGCGATAAGGCCGTCCGAAATATCTACACTGGCATGGGCGAGATCTCGCAACCTGGAGGCGAATCCGACGGGAGGCTGAGGTAGGCGATAACGCCCGATCAGATGATCGCGGTCGGAATCGGACAGCGTGTGTTTCTCGCGCTTGAAAATCGCCAGCCCGCCGCCGGAATCGCCGATGGTGCCGGTGACATAAACCGCATCACCGACGCGGGCGCCGCCCCGCTTGACCATCTTTCCCCGCGGTACAAACCCGAAAGCGGTTACCGCGATCGACAAAGGTCCCTCGCCCGCGCTGGTGTCGCCACCCAGTAGCGAAATGCCGAATGTTTCCTGATCGCGCGCCAGGCCGGACGCGAAAGCGGCAAGCCAGTCATGCGTTACGGTGTGCGGCAGGATCAGGCTCAGAAGATAATGGGCAGGCTCCGCGCCCTTGGCCACCAGATCGGACAGATTCACCCGCAGCGCCTTTTGCGCGATGGTGTCCGGCGGATCGGACGCGAAGAAATCGGTGCCTTCGCTGATCGTATCGGCGGTGACGACCAGGTCATGCCCGGCGCGCGCCGGCAGCAGCGCGGCGTCATCCTTCAGGCCAAAGCCCCCCTCGCCCGCCAGGGGCGCGAAATAGCGGGCGATGATGACAAATTCGTCCATGACGGAAGCTTAAAGCAAAAAGGCGACGGCCCCAAAAGCCGCCGCCTCCACGTCTGAGCGCGAGGATTTTTGGGGCGTGAGCAGGGGCGCCGAGCGATGCGCACTAAAACGTGCATGAGCGATGGCGCGACGAACTCACGACCCAAAAAGACCGCGCGTTACACCGGCATCTTCCGCTTGGTATATTCCCGGCCCTTGATCGCGGCTTCCTCATCCGACTCAATCACCATCGCGCCGTCCTTGATCTGCTGGATCACGCTGTCGACGCTGTTATCGGCGGCGCGGCCGGCATTGAGGAATTTGAGCTTGTTGGTCTTGCACAGGTCCACGACCTTCTGGCGCACCCGCTTCATTTCGGGCCGCGCCGCCAGCTCGCCCAGGGAATGTCCGTCTTCGGGGAAGGCCTCCAGGCCGTAAAGCGAATAGGCATGGTCGCCCGGGCCCCATTCCGCCATGGTGATGCCCCTGACCGCCAGGGTCTGGTCGACATTGCGATCACAATGCACGTCCTCGATCTTCACCCCGAAGATCAGTTCGCCCTGCGGATTGAGCGGCCAGGTATCGGCCTTGTGGAGATAAGCGCCCTGGTTGAGACCCCAGATGGCGGCAGCCCCGCCCTGCGGTGACCCGCGCAGGCCCTCATGCGCCAGCTTCGGAACCCCCGGACGCTCGAACGGAAATCGGACGCAGGCCGAGGCGCAGACTTCCACCGCCTTGGGATCGCGGGCATGGCAAAGATGGATGCCCATGATGCCGGTATCCAGCAACTGACTGAACACCCAGCTGTTGGCCCACATATAGGCTTCATTCAGGCCGATGATGGGGGTTGAGACAAACACCATCGGGAAACGGTGCCCCGATGCGGTGCCGCCACCGTCCACGATGCCCTTCATGAAGTCCTGGAGCGAGGTGAAATCCAGCGGATTGTGCTCCATGTCGTAGCAGATGGCATCGGCCCAGGTCTTGGACATCTTCTTGCCCTGCTCGTACGGGTTCACATTCGGACCGATGCCGGGGCCGGTATAGTAGATCGGCTGGCCGTCTTCCCACAACTCGATGCATTTGTTCAATCGGCGCGGCTTGTAGTTGCGATCCACCGAAGACGGCTGGGTGCCGCTGTTGATGGGATGCGGCGCGCGCGGCTGGGCGATCGCGTTACTGGCGGCGATTCCGGCTCCCAGCGCGGCGCCCGCCACGAGAAAATCGCGTTTCCTGATGTCCATGTCCTCTTCTCCCGATTTGCGCCGCGGTCTTTTGCGTTTAATGATCCGCAGCCCCTGCGCGACGACCTTGCATCCCGCTCGCGAGAGCGGCAAGGGCGCGAAAAATTTTCGCAATTGCAAAAAGGTCAGAGATTGCGCCACGCTGCATTCGCGTGCAATGGCGCTGCGCGGTTTGGCCCCACACAAACAACGACAATTCGATACGAGGTTACAGAGAGTTTAGAAATCCAGCTCGCCTTCCGGCGTTGGCAGCCCAAATTCCGAGGCCCGCTTGCGACGCGCAATAGTATCCAGCGCGCCGTTGACGAAGCCCGGTTCTTCGCCGCCGAAGAACGCACCCGCCACGGCGACATATTCGTCGATCACCACCTTGGCCGGGACGTCGCGCCGCGCCACCAATTCGAACACGCCACAGCGCAGGATGGCGCGCAGGATGGAATCCACGCGCTCCAGCTTCCAGTTCTGTGACAGTGACGCGGCGACGGCACGGTCGATCTCCACCTGATGGTGCGGCACGCCGTTCACGATAGCGGCAAAGAATTCCGCATCGGGAGCAACCGGCAAGTCCGCAAAGCGATGCTCGGCGAATTCCTGCGCCACTTCTTCCGCGCCGGAGCCGGACATTTCCATCTGATAGAGCGCCTGCACCGCACCCAGGCGGGCAGCATGGCGTGCATCAGCCTGATCGTGTCTGCTCATGGCATGTACCCCAACCGCTCGCCAAAGGTGATCAATGCCAGACAGGCTCTGGCGGCGTCGCCACCGATATCCTGCCTGGTGGCGATATCATGGCCGGCCCCCTCGTCGGCTGCCAGCACGATGCCGCTGCCCAATGCGACGCCGGCGGTGGACAGCATCATTAATCCCTGCAGGGTTTGTGCATGAAACGTCTGGGCAAGAGCGCCCGTGACGCAACCCAGCGCGACATAGCCGTCAAAGGGCCTGGGCGAGCGCAAGGCAATGGCGATGGCGGCGGGGATTTCCAGCACGCCGGGCACTGCCATACGCTCGAACTGCGCCCCGCCCTTTTCCAAGGCCGAGGTTGCACCGTCCACCAACGCATTGGCGACGTCGGGATGATACCGGGACTCAACGATCAGGATATTCATAGCGAACTCAGGCCCGCCTTCCCCTTCGTGCGAAGCACGGCAAGGGGAAGGCGCCCGTAGCAACGCTTGCGTTGCACAGGGCGCATGGGATTCATCAGATCAAACCTTGTCGTCTTCGCCTTCCAACTCGCCGATCAGCGCCTCGAAATCCCGAGTCTCACGGAAATTCTTGTAGACCGAGGCGAAACGGACATAGGCGACCTTGTCCAGGCTGGCCAGGGCCTGCATCACCAGTTCGCCGATCACATTCGCCGGGATCTCGTTCTCGCCCATGGATTCCAGACGGCGCACGATGCCGGTGATGGTGCGGTCCACCCGCTCGCGTTCCACCGGACGCTTGCGCAGGGCATGGTTGATCGAGCGTTCCAGCTTGTCGCGATCGAAGGCCTCGCGGCGCCCGTTCTTCTTGATCACGATCAGCTCGCGCAACTGCACGCGTTCGAAGGTCGTGAAACGTCCGCCACATTCGGGGCAATGACGGCGGCGGCGGATGGCGGAATTGTCCTCGGAAGGACGGCTGTCCTTCACCTGGCTGTCGTCATGTCCGCAGAATGGGCAGCGCATTGTTTCCCCTTATTGTTATGGATAAATCGGAAAGCGGTGGCAGAGTTCGCTGACCCGGCGCGCCACGCTCTGTTCGACCTGAGCATCGCCGGATTCATTCTTGGCCACAGCCTCCACCACTTCCACGATCAGCTTGCCGATCTCGCGGAATTCAGCCGCGCCGAAGCCGCGGGTGGTGCCGGCGGGGCTGCCCAGCCGGACGCCGGAGGTGACGACCGCCTTTTCGGTGTCGAAGGGAACGGCGTTCTTGTTGCAGGTGATGCCGGCGCGATCCAGCGCGTGCTCGGTGGGACGGCCCTTGGCGCCCTTGGGGCGCAAGTCCACCAGCATCAGATGGGTGTCGGTGCCACCAGTGACGATATCCAGTCCGCTGCTCTTCAGGACCTCGGCCAGGGCCTTGGCATTCTCCACCACATTGCGGGCATAGGTCTTGAACTCCGGCCGCAGCGCTTCGCCGAAGGCCACCGCCTTGGCGGCGATGACATGCATCAGCGGGCCGCCCTGCAGCCCCGGGAAAACGGCGGAGTTGATCTTCTTTCCGATCGCTTCGTCGCGCGACAGGATCATGCCGCCGCGCGGACCGCGCAGGGTTTTGTGGGTGGTGGTGGTCACAACATCGGCATGGGGAACGGGATTGGGGTGCACCCCGCCCGCCACCAGGCCGGCGAAATGCGCCATGTCCACCATCAGCACCGCGCCCACCTCATCAGCAATCTTGCGGAAGGCGGCGAAGTCGATGATGCGGGCGTAAGCACTGCCGCCGGCCAGGATCAGCTTGGGCTTGTGCTCGCGCGCCAGCGCCGCCACTTGATCCATGTCGATCTGCTGGTTGTCACGGCGCACCGTATAGGGCACCGGCTTGAACCATTTGCCGGAATAGTTGGCCGGGTGGCCGTGGGTGAGATGACCGCCGGCGGCCAGATCCAGGCCCATGAAAGTGTCGCCCGGCGAAAGCAGGGCGTAGAACACTGCCTGGTTGGCATTGGCGCCGGAATGAGGCTGGACATTGGCAAAGGCCGCGCCAAACAGCTTGCAGGCGCGGTCGATGGCGAGCTGCTCGGCCACATCGACATATTCGCAGCCGCCGTAATAGCGCTTGCCCGGATAGCCCTCGGCATATTTGTTGGTCAGCACAGAGCCCTGGGCCTCGAGCACGGCCTTGGAGACGATGTTCTCGGAGGCGATCAGTTCGATCTTGTCGCGCTGGCGATTGAGCTCGTCCTGGATGCTGTTGAAGACCTCGGGATCTGCGGCCTCCAGCCCCTGGGTGAAAAAGCCGGGTTTTGTGTCCATGGAACTGGCGGCAGCCGACATGAAAAGGCCTCTTTGCAACTTGAAGGCGTGGAGGGCTTATTCTAGCGCCCCCGCGCAGGAATGGCGGATTTACCCCTTCCCCGGCACCAAATCTAGCAACTTAAGCAAGATTTTAGGAGCTCCTTGCAAGACCCCGTAAAAGCTGAGATTTCTCCGCCGCCCGGTCGGCGTATTGTGACAGGCGACAACATTGAGTGCGTAAAAATATGGGCAAGGATAACGAAGAGGACCTTCTCAGGCTGGTGACTGAGATTGTCTCGGCCTATGTCAGCAAGAACCCGGTCGCGGCCGACGAGCTGCCCGCCCTGATCAAAAAGGTCCACGCCACCCTGGGCGGATTCGCCGGGGGCATGGAGGAACGCGCCCTGCCCCGCGCCCCGGCCGTGTCGGTGAAGAAATCAGTACAGCCCGACTACATCGTCTGCCTCGAGGACGGCAAAAAGCTCAAGATGCTCAAGCGCTATCTGCGCTCGCGCTACAAGCTGTCGCCGGAGGAATATCGCGAGCGCTGGAACCTGCCGCCCGATTACCCGATGGTGGCGCCGAACTATGCCCAGAAGCGCAGCGACTTCGCCAAGAAGATCGGACTGGGCAAAAGCGGCGACCGCAAGGGCCGCCGGAAAAAGGGTTGATACTTCGCGTCAATCCGCCGATCTGAGGCGGTAACCGACGCCCTGCTCGGTCTGGATCAGGCTGGGCTGCTCCGGATCGGCTTCCAGTTTCTGGCGCAGGGTACGGATATATATCCGCAGATACTGGACATCGGCTTCCCCGCCCCAGACCTGATGCAGGATGAATTTGTGGGTCAGCACCTTGCCGGCATGACTGATCAGCAGCCGCAGCAGATCGTATTCGCGCGGCGTCAGTTTCACCTCTTCGCCCCTGACAGTCACAATGCGCCGCACCAGGTCCACGGCCAGATCGCCGCTTCGAAACAGCGGCTTCTCGCCTTCCTGCTGCAGGCGGTGGCGCAGCGCGGCGCGGATGCGGGCTGACAGCTCCTCCACCCCGAACGGCTTGCTCACATAGTCGTCGGCCCCCAGATCCAGCGCCGCCACCTTGCCGGCTTCGTCGTCGCGACTGGAAAGGATGATGACCGGCGTGGCGCTGCCCTGCCCGCGCAGCCGTTTCACCACTTCCAGCCCGTCCATGCCCGGCAGCCCCAGGTCCAGCACAATCAGGTCCACCGGGTTTCTCTTGAGAAAGTCCAGGGCGGCTTCGCCGTCACCGGCTTCTTCCACCCGATAATCCTGGGCCGACAGCGCGGTCTTGAGAAAACGGCGGATCGGCGGCTCATCGTCCACAATCAGAACACGCAGGGGATTCATGGCGCTGACACTTCGGACTTGGATTCGGGGGGCTTGGATTCGAAGGCAACGGGGACCGTCAAAGTGAATACCGCGCCGTGTCCCGCTTCCACTCTGTCAGTGCGGTTGGCGGCGGTGATGGTGCCACCCATCGCTTCCATGAATCCGCGGGCGATCGCCAGCCCCAACCCCGTGCCGGCGCGTTTTTTGTCACTGGCCCGCACGCGGTAGAATTTGTCGAACACCCGCTCGCGATCCTCTTCCGGCAGGCCCGGTCCTTCATCCAGAATCTCCATGTGAACGGTGCGGCCCTCGCGCCGCGCACGCAATGTGATGATCGTACCCGCCGGCGCGTATTTTGCGGCATTGTCCAGAATGTTGAACAGCACCTGCTCGAACAAAACGGGGTCCACCCGCACCATGGGCAGGCCGGGCTGCAGGTCCAGCGCCACGCTGTGGTTCTTGATGAGTGCGCGGCGCAGGACCGAACCAACCACATCGCCCAGATCGATGCTTTCCAGATTGGGCGCCAGCGCACCGGACTCCAGCCGCGTCATGTCCAGCAGATTGGCGATGAAGCGATTGAGGCGCTCGGTCTCCTCCTGGATGGTGCCGATCAGTTCATCCTGCTCGCGCGCATCCAGGCTGCCACGATAGGCCTTCAGCGACGAGGCCGATCCCAGGATGGAAGCCAAAGGTGTGCGCAGGTCGTGGCTGATCGAAGTGAGCAGTGCCGAACGCAGTTTTTCCGTTTCCGCCGCCATCCGGGCGCGGTCCATCTCCTCGGCCAGGTGCAGCCGCTCGATCGCCAGCGCGGTCTGGTCGGTCAGGGAATCCAGCAGCCGCCGCTGGTCCGGCGTCAGCAGCGCGCCTTCCTGCTCGCTGTCCAGGCCGATGATTGCCACCACACCGCGTGCCGTGCGCATCGGCAGGAACAGGCGGCGCGCGCCCGGCAGGGTGTCGGCGCCCCGTCCCGCTTCATGGCCGCGCTGAAAGGCCCATTTGGCCGCGGCCAGATCGCTTTCATCCAGCATGTCTTCCGGGGGATAGCCCGCGCGCACTTCCAGATCGTTCGCGCCGTGCAGGTCGTCCTTGCCGGGCATCAGCAGCACCACATGCAGTCCCAGCATGTGTGCCACCTGATAGGCGGTGGCCCATAACAGATCGTCCAGGCTCGCCACGCCTGCCAGCTTGCGGCTGAAACGATAGAGATCCTCGGTGGTGGCGGCGCGCTGGCGCGCCACGATGGCCTGCATCCGCACGCGCGCCGTCAGATTGCTGGCAATAGCCGCCACCAGCATGAAGACAATCAGGGTGATGATGTTCTCGGGATCCGTGATGGTGAAGTTGTAAAGCGGCGGCAGGAAGAAAAAATTGTAGGCCAGGGCACAGATCAGACAGGCAAACAAAGACGGCCACAGGCCATAGGTGACAGCGCTGGCCAGTACCGCCACCAGCAGCACCAGCGCTACATTGCCCACGGCCATGGTCTGGCGCAGCAGCAGGCTGATACCCAGCCCCACCGCACAGAATACCAGGCTGCCGGCAAAGGCCTTGAGGTTCAGCGGCGTGCGTTCGGGCGGCGGTCCCTCGCTGATTTCGTCCTTGCCGGCCCGCTGGGGCACCACATGGATGCTCATGTCCCCCGCCTGGCGGATGATCTGCTGGGCCAATGATGGCGTCAGCCATTCACGCCAGCGCGACCTGCGCACCGCGGTGGCGACAATGTGGGTGACATTGTTGGCACGGGCGAACTGAAGCACGCCATCTACTTCGCTGGCTGCGGGCACCGAGGCCGACATGCCGCCCATACGCTCCGCCAGAAGCAGCGCCTGTGCGACGCGATCGCGCTCAGTTTCGCCCTGGCGGATGCCGGTCTCGACATGAACCGCCGTCCAGGAAGCGCGCAATCGATCGGCGAGCCGCCTGGCATAGCGGATCGCCGCCGCCGCACCCGGCCGGGCATTCACCACCACCAGCAGCCTCTCGCCGGCTTCCCAGGGACCGGCGATGGCATGGGCGCGCATATAGTCCAGCATCTGCTCGTCCACCCGCTGAGCGGTGCGGCGCAGGGCCAGCTCGCGCAAGGCGGTGAGATTGCCGGGGGCAAAATAATTCTGCACCGCCCGCTGTGCCGCGTCCGGCAGATAGACCTTGCCGTCTTTCAGCCGTTGCAGCAGGTCTTCCGGGGTCAGGTCGACCATTTCAATATCGTCGGCCCGGTCCAGAACGGAATCGGGCACGGTTTCACGCACCTGCACCCGCGTGATCTGGGCGACCACGTCGTTGAGGCTTTCGATATGCTGGACATTCAGGGTCGTGTAGACGTCGATCCCCGCCGCGAGCAGTTCCTCGACATCCAGATAGCGCTTGGGATGACGGCTGCCGGGTGCATTCTCATGCGCCAGCTCGTCCACCAGCACCAGGCGCGGGCGGCGCTGGAGGATGGCGTCCAGGTCCATCTCCGCCAGCACCCGGCCCTTATAGGGCATGCGCTTCTTGGGAACGATCTCGATGCCCTTGGTCAGCATCTCGGTTTCAACCCGGCCATGGGTTTCCACCACGCCGATCACGGCGTCTACCCCATCCAGCTTGCGACGGCGGGCCTGCACCAGCATCTCATAGGTCTTTCCGACCCCCGGCGCTGCGCCCAGGAATATCTTGAGCCGCCCACGCCCAGCCTTCCCCGCTTGCTTCAGCAGGGCATCCGGCGAGGGTCTCTGGTCGGCATCATTCATCCGGCACGGAGGTTAGGCCTTTTCGCGGCGCCGTGCATGCGCTGGGCGTATGCATCGAGCGCAAGGTTAAGTTTCAGGACATTGACATGGGGCTCGCCCAACAGGCCAAACAGGCGGCTTTCGATATGGCTGCCGATCAGGGCGGACAGCTCGGCCTCGGGCATCTGGCGGGCCTTGGCGATGCGGGGGACCTGAAACAGGGCGCCCGCCGGGGAGATGTCGGGGTCCAACCCGCTTGCGGATGCGGTCACCAGGTCGTCCGGCACGGGCATGTTGGGATTCTCGGCCCTGAGCTTGGCGGTGTCGCCCGCGATCCGGTCCTTCAGCTTCTTGGAGGTGGGACCGAAATTGGAGCCCGAGCTGTTGGCGGCATCATAGCCATTGCCGGCTGCCGAGGGACGGCCATGAAAATACTTGGCGCTGGCGAATTGCTGGCCGATCAGCTCCGAACCGATCACCTTGCCGTCCACCGTGACCAGACTGCCCGCCGCCTGATGCGGAAAGAGGATCTGGGCTAAACCGGTGAATGCCAAGGGATAGATCAGGCCGGTGATCAGGGTCAGCATGACCATCATCATGATGGCGGGGCGGATATGTTGCATGATCTTCTCCTAAACCACTAAGCCAAGCCGAGCGCGGTAACGACCAGATCGATCGCCTTGATGCCGATGAAGGGCACGATGATGCCGCCCAGGCCGTAGATCACCAGATTGCGCCGCAAGAGGCTGGCAGCTCCGGCCGCGCGATACTTGACGCCCTTCAGGGCCAGCGGGATCAGCGCCACGATGATCAGGGCATTGAAGATGATGGCCGACAGGATCGCGCTTTGCGGGCTGTGCAGCGCCATCACATTCAATGCCTGAAGCTGGGGATAGAAAGCCAGGAACATGGCGGGAATGATGGCGAAATATTTCGCCACGTCATTGGCGATGGAGAAGGTGGTGAGCGCGCCGCGCGTCATCAGCAACTGCTTGCCGATCTCCACGATCTCGATCAGCTTGGTCGGATCGCTGTCCAGGTCCACCATATTGCCCGCCTCGCGGGCGGCCATGGTGCCGGTATTCATGGCGACGCCGACATCAGCCTGTGCCAGGGCGGGCGCGTCATTGGTGCCATCGCCGCACATGGCAACCAGCTTGCCCTTGGCCTGCTCTTCGCGGATCAGAGTCAGCTTGTTCTCCGGCGTTGCCTGGGCGAGGAAATCATCCACACCCGCCTCGGCGGCAATGGCCGCTGCGGTCAGAGGATTGTCGCCGGTGATCATCACGGTGCGGATGCCCATCTGGCGCATCGCCGAGAAACGCTCGCGGATGCCGCCCTTGACGATATCCTTGAGATGGATAACGCCCAGAAGACGCTTGTCACGCGCCACCGCCAGCGGGGTACCGCCGGTCTTGGCGATACGGTCGGCGATGACGTTCAGCGCGGCGCCCGAAAGGGAGGTAACCTTCGAGGTCTGCCCTGCCCAGGCCAGCACCGCATCTACCGCGCCCTTGCGGATCGAGCCGCTGAGGGAATCGACCCCCGACAGCCGCGTCTGGGCGCTGAAGGGAATGAAGGTGCCCTGCCCGTTCTGCACGGTGTCCAGCACACCATACTTGCTCTGGGCCAGCGTCACGATGGAGCGGCCTTCCGGCGTTTCATCGGCGCGCGAAGCCAGATGCGCGGCTTCTGCCAGTTCCTGTTCGCTGACACCTTCCAGCGGCAGGAACGCGGTGGCCTGGCGATTTCCCAGGGTGATGGTACCCGTCTTGTCCAGCAGCAGTGTGTCCACATCGCCCGCGGCCTCGACGGCACGGCCCGACATGGCCAGCACATTGAAGCGAACCAGCCGGTCCATGCCGGCAATGCCGATGGCCGACAGCAGTGCGCCGATGGTGGTGGGGATCAAGGTGACGAACAGCGCCACCAGCACCAGCACCGTCAACGAGCCGTTGGCATAGGCAGCAAAGGCCGGGATGGTCGCCACCGCAAAGACGAAGATGATGGTCAGTCCCGCCAGCAGGATGTTCAGGGCGATCTCGTTGGGCGTCTTCTGCCGTTCCGCGCCTTCCACCAGGGCGATCATGCGATCAAGGAAGGTGCTGCCCTGGGTGGCGGTGATCTTCACCACGATATAGTCGGACAAGACACGGGTGCCGCCGGTCACCGCCGAACGGTCGCCGCCGGATTCGCGGATGACCGGCGCACTTTCGCCGGTGATGGCGCTTTCGTCCACGCTGGCGACGCCTTCGACCACTTCGCCGTCGGACGGGATGATGTCGCCCGGCTCCACCAGCACCAGGTCGCCGCGCGACAAAAGCTGAGACGGCTTCTTGGAGTAGATCTTGGAGCCTTGATCCGCCAGGACCTTGGCGACCGTCTCGCTGCGGGTGCGCCGCAGGGTATCGGCCTGTGCCTTGCCACGCCCTTCCGCCACGGCTTCGGCGAAGTTTGCGAACAGCACGGTGAACCACAGCCACAGATTGATCTGGAATGAGAAGCCCAGATGATGCTGGCCGTGGATCAAGTCCCGGAGGAACAGGAAGGTGGTCAGGGTGGCCGTGATTTCCACCACGAACATAACCGGGTTGCGCGCCATCACCCGGGGATCGAGCTTCTTGAAGGCGTTACCGACCGCCGGGACCAGGATGGCAGGGTCCAACACGCTGCTGGTTTGTTGCTTGCTCATAAGGACCTCAGAAGAAGTTGCCAGCCTGCATCGCCAGATGTTCGACGATGGGGCCAAGGGACAAAGCAGGGAAATAAGTCAGGCCGCCGACGATCAGGATCACGCCCACCAGAAGGCCGATGAACAGCCCGCCATGGGTGGGAAAGGTACCGGCGGAAGCGGGCACGAGCTTCTTGCCCACCAATGCTCCAGCCACCGCCATCATCGGCACGATCATCAGGAAGCGGCCGATCAGCATCGCGAAACCAAGTGTCGTGTTGTAGAAGACGGTGTTCGCGGTGATGCCGGCAAAGGCGCTGCCATTGTTGGCCGTGGCCGAAGTATAGGCATAGAGGATTTCCGAATAGCCGTGCGGCCCACTGTTGAGCGGCCCGGCAAGACCCAGCTTGGTCAACACAGCCAGCGCCGTGAAGCCCAGCATGGAGAGCGGCAGGACCAGGATGGCCAGCATGGCCATCTTCACTTCCTTGGACTCGATCTTCTTGCCCAAATACTCCGGGGTGCGGCCCACCATCAGGCCCGCCACGAACATGGCGATGATGGCGAACAGCAGCATGCCGTAGAGACCGGCGCCGACACCGCCATAGACGATCTCGCCCAACTCCATGTTGATGATCGGGATCAGGCCGCCCAGAGGCGTCAGGCTGTCATGCATGGCATTGACCGCACCGCAGGACACATCCGTCGTGATGGTGGCGAACAGGGACGACATGGCCACGCCGAAGCGTACCTCCTTGCCTTCCATGTTGCCGGTCAGCTGAGTCACATGGCTGGCGGCGACGGCGGCATTGCCCTGCCCCTCCGCCCAATAGGTGACGCTCAATCCGCCAAGCATCAGGATGGCCATGACGGCGAACAACGCCCAGCCCTGGCGATTATCCTTCACCAGACGGCCGAAGGTGTAAGTGAGCGAGGCAGGGATCACCAGCAAGGCCCACATCTCCACGAAGTTGGTCAACCAGGTGGGGCTCTCGAACGGATGGGCCGAATTGACGTTGAAGAAGCCGCCGCCATTGGTGCCCAGCATCTTGATTGCTTCCTGCGAGGCCACCGGCCCTTGCGCGATCAGCTGCTTGACGCCTTCCAGCGTTACGGTTGCGGTATAGGCGCCGAGATTTTGCGGCACGCCCTGCCACACCAGTACCAGCGCCACCAGGATGGACAGCGGCATCAGGACATAAAGCGTGGCCCGGGTGAGATCGACCCAGAAATTGCCCAGCGTACTGGCCGAGCGGCGCGCGAAACCACGGATCAGCGCCAGCGCCAGGCCGACGCCGGTGGCAGCCGACACGAAATTGTGCACCGTCAGACCCAGCATCTGCACCAGGTAGGACATGGTGGTTTCACCAACATAGGACTGCCAGTTGGTATTGGTGATGAAACTGATGGAGGTATTGAAGGACAGATCCGGCGTCACCGCCGCTAGCCCCTGCGGATTGAAGGGCAATACCGCCTGCAGCCGCTGCATCAGATAGAGGGAGACGAAACCCGCCACGCTGAAGGCCAGCATGGCGATGGTGTAGGTTGTCCAGTGCTGCTCTTCGCCCTTGACGCCGCTCAGGCGGTAGATGAAGCGCTCCACAGGCCTGAGGAAGGTGATCTCACCGTCAAAGACGCGGGCCATGTAAAGCCCCAGGGGCTTCACGCAAACCAGGATCGCCAGACAGAAAAGTCCAATTTGAATCCAGCCATTTGCGGTCATGTCAGAACCGCTCCGGACGGATCAAGGCATAAATCAGGTAACCGAGCACGCCGACCGTGACGAAGGCGGCGAGGATATAGTCGCCGCTCATTACAGCCTCTCGCAGATCAGGGTGTAGCCAATGGCGGCGGCAAAAAAAGCCAGCCCCGCGCCGAGGAAAATTGCATCCATCATGACGGCCTCCAATTCGAAGGCCGAGAGTTATTCGCGGGAACGTATGGATTCGAGGTGGGCCGAAATCGGTCGAAATATAGATTCCATATAAATTCGGGCGCCTGGCGGGCTAGCCTTGCTTCTTGGCCAGATAATTCAGCTTCTTGCGGGCGGCCTCGGCCAGAACGGCCTGCGGCGCGCTGGCAGGCCCCACGATACTGGCCTCACGCCCGGACTCGGGATCGATCGCGGTCACTTTGACCGTGTTCCCGAGCACGATGAATTCGACGTAGATTTCCCGGCCTGCCATTCGCAGCGCGCGGCGGTTAAGCCGCCACGCCGCCCAGGCGTTTGACGTTGCAGTGCGACCACAGCATGTCCATGGTCCGCACCAGATGATCGAACATGCGATCGTCATGGAAAGGCGTGGGCGTGAAGCGCAGCCGCTCGGTACCCTTGGGCACCGTGGGATAGTTGATGGGCTGCACATAGACGCCGTGCTCCTGCAGCAGCATATCCGACACCAGCTTGGTGTGGACGGGATCGCCCACCAGCACCGGCACGATATGGCTGACCGACGGCATCACAGGCAGGCCGACCTCGGCGAAACGCCGCTTCAAGGTGGCGGCACGCTCATGATGCTTTTCGCGCACCTCATTATGTTCCTTCAGCCAGCGCACGCTGGCCAAGGCGCCGGCCGTCAGGGCCGGAGGCAGCGAGGTGGTGAAGATAAAGCCATGGGCATAGGAGCGTATCGCGTCGATCAGCACGGCATCGCCGGTGATGTAGCCGCCCATCACGCCGAAGGCCTTGCCCAGAGTACCTTCGATGATGTCGATCTCGCCCATCACGCCGTCGCGCTCGGCCACACCGCCGCCGCGCTTGCCGTACATGCCCACGGCATGGACTTCGTCCAGATAGGTCATGCAATTGTAGCGCTTGGCCAGGGCCACAAGGCCCTTCAGGTCGGCGATGTCGCCGTCCATGGAATAGACGCTTTCAAAGGCGATCAGCTTGGGCGCATCAGCGGGCGCGGCGCGCAGCAGGGATTCCAGATGCTCCAGGTCGTTGTGACGGAAGACATGCTTCTCGCTGCGGCCATGGCGGATACCCGCGATCATGGACGCGTGGTTCAGGGCATCGGAGAAAATGATCAGGCCCGGCAGGATGGTCTGCAGGGTTTCCAGGGTCGCCTCGTTGGAGACATAGCCGCTGGTGAACAGAAGCGCCGCTTCCTTGCCGTGCAGGTCGGCCAGCTCGGCTTCCAGTTCGACGTGATAGTGAGTGGTGCCGGAGATATTGCGCGTGCCGCCCGAACCCGAACCGCAGCGGTCAATAGCTTCGTGCATGGCATCCAGCACGACCGGATTCTGGCCTTGGCCGAGATAGTCGTTGGAGCACCAGACGGTGACCTCGTGTTCCTTGCCGTCCTGCCCGGTCCAGATGGCCTGGGGAAAGCGGCCGCGGACCCGCTTGAGATCAGCAAAGACCCGGTAACGGCCTTCACGCCGGACCGCCTCAAGTGCATCCTGAAACCGGGACTTGTAGGAAAACGTCATGCTAAACGCCTTTAGATCGGGCCTCGCCCATGGCCGGGAAGATAAGCGAAACAAGTGGTTGATTCCATGCCATTTGTCGTTTGATTCCATACAATTTGTCACATGACACTCCCCCCATTTTCGCCCCCGATCTGGGGTCTTGTCTTTGCTGTTTCTGCTGCCGTGATGCTGTGGCTGCTTTCGCTGCGGCTGCGTGATGCCAGTATCGTGGACATATTCTGGGGGCCGGGAATCGCCGGGGTTGTGGATATTGTCGCCTGGCTGGGCCATGCCAGCGGTCCGCGAGCCTCCGCCGTGCTTTTCCTGGTGAATCTCTGGGCCTTGCGTCTGGCGGGGCATATCTGGGCCCGGCACCGGGGCGAGGACGCGCGCTATGCCCTCATGCGAAGCCGGTTCGGACGGAACTGGTGGTGGCTAAGCCTGCCGCAGGTGTTCCTGTTGCAAGCGATTCTCATCTGGTTCATTCCAGCCCCCCTGGTGACGGCGATCCTGTTCAGCCATCGGCCGATGGGGTGGTTGGACTATCTGGGAATCGGACTGGCGGCCCTGGCCCTGCTGTTCGAGGCGCTGGCGGATTTCCAGCTGGGGGCATTCCGCGCCGACCCCGCCAACAAGAACCGGGTGATGGATAAGGGCCTGTGGCGCTGGTCGCGCCATCCCAACTATTTCGGCGAGGCGATGCTGTGGTGGGGGTTTTTCGCCATAGGCTTTGCCGCCAGTCATATGTGGTGGCTGGTGCTGTCGCCCTTGCTGCTGACGTTCCTGCTGTTGCAGGTCTCGGGTGTCGCCCTGATGGAAGACGGGATCGAAAAACGCCGTCCCGGCTATGCCGAATACAAGTCCCGCGTCAGCACCTTCATCCCCTGGCCTCCGCGCAACTGATCAAGCCGCGGCCAGCGCGACGCCGGCATTCACCGCCATGGCGATGAAGACAGTGTTGAAGAAGAAAGACACAACACCGTGCAGAAGCGTGGTGCGGCGCATTGCGGTGGTGAGTACCTGCACATCCGAAACCTGGGCGGTCATTCCCACCACAAAGGAATAATAGAGAAAATCCCAGGGGCCCGGATCGCCGCGCCCGGGAAAGGCAAGATCCTTTTCGTCGCCTTCCACTTCGGGGTCGTCGAAATAATGAATATCGGCATAGTGGAAAGCCATCACCGTGTGCAGGGCAAACCAACCGGCCACCGCACCTATGGCGGACAGCAATAGCGGCAGAATCTCGATACCGTGCTTGCGGTTGAGGGTGGTGAATACCGCATCGGTGAAGAATGCCATGGTGGCCAGCATGATCACCAGCACGATGACGATGCCTTCATCTTCTCTCTTGGCCCGTCGCTTGAGATCGCCGGTCTTCTGCCTGACGATCATCACCAGGCACAGCGACAGAAAGATCAGATAGAAGACGTCGCCGCCAGCCAGCAGCGGTGCATCAAATCCGAGACCGCGGGCTGCCAGGGCGGTCACCAGGCCGCAAGACAGCGCTGTGTAGAACCTTCCATGACGCGCAAGGATGGTGATCAGCCGCTTCATCGGCCGAGTTTAGCTGAGTCGGGGACCGGCGTGGGCAAGCCCGGCCATGATTTGTGTGTAACTAGCCCCAAGCCTCGCGCGACGCGAGGGATTTTGTGGGGTGAGCAGGAGCGCCAAGCGATGTGCACTTAGAGGTGCATGAGCGCAGGCGCGACGAACTCACGACACAAAAGACCCGCGTCGCGTCAGAGCCGGAAACGGACCTGGTCTATCCAGAAACGCTCCAGGCGCTTCAGGGTCGTGTTCAGCCCATCCAGATTCTCGACCCCGACATTGCCCACTGCTTCCAGGGACACCAGGTGGCGGTCGAACAATTCGCCCAGCATGTCGCGCACCACTTCGCCCTTGCGGGTCAGGCGCACCAGCACCGAGCGGCGATCGGATTCAGAACGTTCGTGATGGATGTAACCGCCTTCAACCAGCTTCTTGAGATTGTAAGAGACGTTGGAGCCGAGATAGTGGCCGCGGGTGCGAAGCTCGCCGGCCGTCAATTCCTGGTCGCCGACATTGAACAGAAGCAATGCCTGGACCGAATTGATCTCGCGTTCGTCGCGGCGATCCAGCTCGTCCTTGATCACATCGAGCAACTGCCGATGCAACCGCTCTACAAGATTGAGAGCTTCGAGATAATGTTTGCGCACCGAAGCGACATTGCCCACGGTCGCGCCAGCCTGCGGCTTTGCCAATGCAGTCATCTGATTTTCCCCGCTTTTGCGGAACCCACCTGTTCTGGTTCCAGATTAGGTGGGATGTCTTAAAGACGCGTAAAATGTGGGGGACGGGCAGCAACTCTGCCGTGCACGCAGCAATTGCATCGGCTTATGGCAAACAAGCCGTAAACGATTTTACGAAGATTGGAACAGCTCGTCGGCGCCCAGCGGCGCGAAGAAACTGTCAAGTTCGCGCACGCCCGCAAGGGCAGAAGGCTGCCACTTTGGATTGCGATCCTTGTCGACCACCGCGGCCCGCACGCCCTCGCGGAAATCCGACGTCTTCAGCACGCGCGTCGCCAGACGAAATTCCATCGCCAGGCATTGCCTGAGGTCCATTTCGCGCGCCTGCCGCAACTGGCGGAACACCAGCTTCAAGGAACTGGGCGAACGGGTGCGGATCACTTGCGCGGTCTCACGCGCAAAGTCGCTGCCGTCGCGGTCCAGCCGTTCCAGCACGGATTCAACCGAGGCGGCGGAAAAAATCGCGGCGATTCGGTTGCGGTGCGGATGAAGCGGGCCATGCTCCTTTTTTCGCGCAAAGGGTGCAATGACTTCCTTCACCGCAATGCCCTGCCCCAGCCGCTCGATCAGCGTATCGAAATCCTCACGAGACACGGCATGTGTCATCAAGCCGGTGTCCAGTGCATCGGCGAGGCCTATGCGGCCTCCGGTCAGCCCCAGATACATGCCCACTTCGTCCGCAATCCGGGAGAGGAAGTGGCTGCTACCCACATCGGGAATGAAGCCGATCGCAGTCTCGGGCATGGCGAATGCCAGCGTGTCGTCCGCCAATCGGTACGGGCCGTGCACCGAAAGGCCCGCGCCGCCACCCATGCAGATGCCGTGGATCAGGGCAATGTAGGGCTTGGGATAAGCGCCGATCAGCGCATTCATATGATATTCGTCGCGCAACAGGGCGGCGCCGGCGGCGGCATCGCCCGACACCACCGCCTGCTGCACGGCGCGAATGTCGCCTCCAGAGCAAAAGGCGCGATCACCAGCGCCGCGGATCGCCACCGCCCGGATCGTGTCGTCGCCGGCCCAGGCCCGCAGTTGGGCCGCCACGGCGTTGATCATGCCATGGCTCAAGGCATTCAGCGCCTGCGGCCGGTCCAGGGTCAGAAGGCCCAGGGCCCCGATTTTCTCGCTCTTTACATGGGAATCCATGAGCCAGACTTGCGCAGCCCCGGCCGAATTGGCAAGACACCCAAATGAGTTCCTATCCCGCCCTTCGCATGCGCCGCCTCCGCCGTCACGACTGGACACGTCGTTTGGTAGCCGAAAACAGTCTGTCACCCGCCGATTTCATCTGGCCGGTCTTCGTGATCGAAGGCGAGAACAAGCGCGAGGCGGTTTCCTCCATGCCGGGCGTGGAGCGGCTGTCGGTGGACCTGCTGGTGACGGCGGCGAAGGAAGCCGCCGGCCTGGGCATTCCGGTGATCGCGCTTTTTCCCCAGACACCCGCCGGGCTGAAAACCGAAGATGGGCGGGAGGCGATCAACCAGGACAATCTGGTATGCCGCGCCGTGCGCGCCATCAAGGCCGCGGTGCCCCAGATCGGCGTTTTATGCGATGTGGCGCTGGATCCTTACACCAGCCACGGTCATGACGGCCTGTTGCGCGACGGCGATGTGCATAACGACGCCACAATCGAGATGCTGGTGCAGCAGAGCCTCGTACAGGTCGCTGCCGGTTGCGACATCATCGCGCCATCCGACATGATGGATGGGCGCATCGGCGCCATCCGCACCGCGCTGGAAAAAGCCGGTCATCACAACACGCTGCTGATGGCCTATGCCGCCAAATACGCCTCCGCCTTTTATGGTCCGTTCCGCGACGCGGTCGGATCGGCCAAATCGCTCACCGGCGACAAGCGCACCTATCAGATGGACCCCGCCAATGGCGACGAGGCGCTGCGCGAAGTGGCGCTGGACCTGAGCGAAGGCGCCGACATGGTGATGGTCAAGCCGGGTATGCCCTATCTGGACCTGGTGCGGCGGGTGAAGGAGCGCTTCGGCGTTCCCACCTTCGCGTATCAGGTGTCGGGCGAGTATGCGATGCTGTCTGCGGCCTTCGAGAAAGGCTGGCTGGACCGCGATCGCGCCATCATCGAGACCCTGACCGGTTTCAAGCGCGCAGGCGCCAGCGGCATCCTGACCTATTTCGCGGTGGAAGCGGCGAAACTGCTGAAACGCTGATCCCTTAACGCAAGGTCAGCAGGGACACTTCAGGCGGCACGCCGAAGCGCAGCGGCAGGCCGCTGGTTCCGATTCCGGGGCTGACAAACAGGGTTCGTCCCTTCTCATGGATCACGCCAATGGCGTACTTCTGGCCATAACGGGAGACGGCTGCGACGGCCGGCCGGCCCAGCAGAGGCAGCCAGACCTGCCCGCCATGCGTATGTCCTGAAATCGTGAGGACGCAGGCAAGCGGCAACAAAGGAAAGACGTCGGGGGAATGACTGAAGCAAAGCGCGGGACGCTTCACATCCGCCAGCGCTTCTCGCAATCGCGACTGACCGGTGAACCGGTCTCCGATCCCTACCAGGGCTACCGTTTGACCGGATGTGGCCAGCATCAGATGGTGGTTCTCCAATACTGGAATTCCCGCACTCTGGAACGCGGCGGCGATATGGCCTGCATCATCCCAGTTGTCGTGATTTCCTAGTACGGCATATACGCCCAATGGCGCCCGCAAATCCCTGAGTCGTGCCGTCATGGCTTCGATCGGTATACGATGGCCGCCCTTCCTTCCGTTGGTCATGTAATCGCCGGTGAGCAACACTAGATCGGGTCGGGCAGCATTGGTGATTTTCACCACCCGCTCTATCTGGGCGATGTCGATGAAAGGCGCTCCGCCATGCAGATCGCTGATCACCGCAACGCGCAGACCTTTCAACTCGGAAGATGACTGAGGGACAGAATAAGAGGAAAGTCGCAGCGAAGACGGCTCAAACCAACCCGCATAAAGCGCCAGTCCCGAAATCACCAGGAACAGGAGGCTGAGCAGGGCGTGCAACTGACCGCGGGCCCAGGTCATGACGTATGTCCCTCAAGAATGGGCTGCGCCGCCTTGTGAGGCCGCATGGATTCTTCCTCATTGTCCTGCGGCTTGCCCCAAAACTCGGCGACCGTGGGACCAGCGGCGGTACGCCGGTCGCGAAACAGAAAACCCAGTACCTCATGGGACCATACCCGGCGGCCCATGCGCGTGTACCAGCGCATGGCATGGCGCAAGCCGCGGTCGGGATGACACAAGACCCGCCATAGTGCCTTGGGTCTGAGCTGAACCACCAGTTCGGTGAATTTGAACCACAGCAATACACGCCAAGGCGGCATGAAATGGGTGGCCAGCACTTGATGCTTGTAGTCCCATAATCTGCGGTCGGTCTGTATGACTTGGCGATGCTGGGCCAGCCGGTAATAGGGGGTCCAACGGTGCGGCGTCACATAGAGCAGCTGGATCTGGTCCGGGTCGTAGGCCAGGAGCTGTTTGAGGCCCCTCCAATGATCGCGGTCGCGTTCCTCCTCGAAACCGACCACCCAGGTCGCCATGGAAAGAATGCCGTGTCGTCGCATCAGGCGGATGGCTTCGCGGTCGGTGGCGGTGGCGCTGCCCTTGCGGATCAACTCTAGCGTCTTTTCGTCGGTATTCTCCATGCCAAGCAGGAAGCGCTGCCAGCCGGCCTTCTTATAGAGATGCAGGATATCGGCGTCGCGTACGATGTCGTCGGCACGAGTGGAACCGACCAGGATCAGGTCGACCCTTTCCTCAATCAGGGTTTCCAGGAACTCCCGCCACGCTTTTTTCGACACCGTAGGATTTTCATCGGCGAAGTTAATCACCTTCACGCCGTGTTCGCGGTGAAGCCGCGCCAGCTCCTTGGCGAAACGCACGGGATCGCGATGCCGCCAGCGGGTCCAGAAGCCCCGCTGGCCGCAATAATTGCACAGATGTGGACAGCCTCGGGAAAATTGCACCAGAACAGCACGTAAGCCACCCCAATAGCTGTAGCGGGCATGATCAATCAGCTCCCATCCAACGCGACAGTCATCCAGCCGGGCAATGGCTGTGGCAGGAGGCGTGGCGCGCAGACTCCCGTTTAGGTGAAAAGCGATGCCGCGTATTTCCTCCAATGGCGTTCCTCGTTCCAGCGCCCGCATCAGTTGGCGGGCGGTCTCTTCACCCTCTCCGCGCACAATGGCGGTGACATAAGCCTCTTGCGCCAGAATCTCGCGCCAGTGATAGGTGGGAAAAACCCCGCCATAAATGACGTGCAGTCCCGGTGCGGTCCGGGCAATGGCGGACGCCACCTCCGCAATGACCGGATGACCGGATGTCGATCCGGAATGGCCGAACAGCACCGCATCAGGCTTGTGCGCCATGGCGGCAGCGACAATCTCCCCCGTTGTCATGGGACCGAATTCTGCATCCAGCAGGCGCACATCATGGCCGTCGTCGATCAGCGGCCCGCCAACCGACAACAGGCCCAGTGGCGGCAGATGATCATCGGGAATGCGACTGCCAATGGAGGGATGCGGAATATTAATTAGGAGAATCCGCATCACGCCGCTCGCGCCACGCCAGCCGCACGCGTGCGCCCCCGGAAATCGCGGATCGCAGCCGCCAATTCCTCTCCCCCGAAATCCGGCCACAGACAGGGCGTAAAAAGGAGCTCGGCATAGGCGCATTCCCACAGCAGGAAATCTGACAGGCGGTGATCGTTGCCGGTACGGATCAAAAAATCCACATCGCCGCTCGCGCCAGTCAAACTTGCGGCAAAATCCTCGGCGCTGGCATCGGCGCCAGCTTTGCGCGCGGCCTGTACAATCGCCGCGCGCGCGGAATAATCCACCGCCAGCCGCAGATGCATCGCATCACCCCATTCGGTGGCCGCCTCGCTGCGTTCGATTTCGCTTACCAGGTCCGCATCCAGCCGGTCGCGGCGCCCGATCACCGAAAGACGGACGCCGTCGCGCACCAATGTCTCGGTTTCGCTGTCCAGATAGCGCCGGAAAAGCGCCATCATGGCTGCCGTCTCCACTTTGGGCCGCCGCCAATTCTCGGACGCGAAGGCATAGACCGTCAGCGTGCCGATGCCGAGGCCGGGCGCCACCTCGACAATCCGGCGCAGCGCCTCCGCGCCTGCTTCGTGACCTTGCGCATGACCCAGGCCGCGGCTTGCGGCCCAGCGCCGATTGCCGTCCATGATGACGGCGAGATGGATATGGTCATTCAAAGTACTTTGCATTACAAAGTTTCCTCTCAAAAAAATTCCCTGCCCGTCAGCCCGGCGCGATCCGCACCCGTGCCTGGCTGAAATCCTCGCCCGCCGTTTCCGCAGCGTCGCGCACCAACTGTTCCAGAAGCGCCAGGTAATCCAGGAAGCGCTTGCGGCCGTTGCGTGTCAGCTTGCAGGTGGTTTGAGGCCGGTTGGCTTCGAACGTCTTGGTGATTTCAACCAGCTCGGCCTCCTGCAGCACCTGCAGGTGGCGGCTGAGGTTGCCGTCGGAAAGCCGGCACATCTGTTTCAGGTCGCCGAAAGACAGCCCTTTGGGATGGGCGACCAGCGAACTCAACACGCCCAAGCGTGCTTTCTCATGCATCACCCGGTCGATACCTTCATAGGCGAATGGCGCGTCCGCCTCAGTCTTCTTCATCGGGACCCCGCGCGGAAAGATGAAGGACGGCCGCCATCATCATCTGGCCGGCAAAAAATGGAACGCCCATCAGCCAGGGCGACAGGGTGTGACTCGTGCTTGCCCACAACAGGCACGCGAAGCCGCTGATAAAATACCAGCTGCCAATCAATGATATGCTGCGCGGCAAGGAACGCACCGAGGCAAACAGCCCGAGGCTCGCGAAAAGCTGCCACAGGCCGGGCATGATCCAGACCGCTTGCGGCGCAAAGCGCAGCAGGAACAGCGGCAGAAAAAGGCTCGCGGCGGCGGCCGGCATGAATTGCTCGATCGCCTGGTTGATCATTGTGTCGGCCAGATGAGAATGCATCCGGCGCGAACGGCCTTGCATCTCGATCCGCACCACGGCGGCGCAAAAGACAGCGGCGCCGAGCCACCAATAGACAAACACGTCCGGTGAGTTTGCGAATAGATCCGGACGTATCGCCTGGAGTGCCGCAGTCAGGAGGCCTGTGACACCGGTGGCGGCTATGGCAGTGGGGCCGTAGCCACGAAAGGCCGTGCCGGTGGCGATCTGCGCCCTGATCTCAAGAATATCGGCCAACGCCCTGTTGAGCTCGCGCATCCCGCCTCCACTTTGTATTGCAAAGTATATGGCACTGAAAAGCAAGTCAAGAAGACATTCAATGCAGCGTGAGTAACGAAACCTCCGGCGGCACGCCCAAGCGCACCGGCACGAGACTGGTGCCTATGCCCGTACTCACGAACAAGGTATTGCCGTCCTCTTGCACGGTCCCGGCGGCATATTTCTGGCCATAGCGGGATGAAAGGATCGCGACCGCCGGGCGACCCAGAAAGGGCAGCCAGACCTGTCCGCCATGGGTATGTCCGGCAACAGTCAGCACACAAGTCGACCGCAGCCTGGGAAAGATATCGGGCGAGTGGGTGAAACAAAGCGCCGGCCCGGTGACGCCACTCAAGGCCTGGAGCGGCCGGGCGCCACCGCTGGAGCGATCGCCGATACCCACCAGGGCAACATCGCTGCGGGGCGCGGGCAACATCAGGTGTGTATTATCCAGTACCGGAATGCCGGCCTGGCGAAGGACGCGGGCAATATTTTCGGCATCTTCCCAGCGATCGTGATTACCCAGTACGGCATAGACACCCAGCGGGGCATGGAGTTTCTTGAGCCGTTCGGCGATGGTTTCGATCGCCATATGGTGGCCACCGATCACATGGCTGATCACATAATCGCCGGTGAGAAGCACCAGGTCCGGCCGGGCCGCATTGGTCATGGCCACAACCTGGTCGATCTTCGCGGTATCGATATAGGGCGAGCCGCCGTGCAAGTCGCTGATCACGGCAATGCGCAGGCCCTTCAGCGCGGGCGAGGATTGGGCAAGCGTATAAGATGACAGCCGCAGCGAAGAAGGTTCCCACCAGCAAGCACGCAGAACAATCAGCAGCAGCGCCAGAACCAGCAGACCCAGAAAAACGCGCAAAAAGTTTCGTGCCTTCGTCATCGCGCACCAGATCGCATATCGGAATTGGGATAATGTCGCTAGCAGAAACCGCAGGCCCCGCAAAGCGTTACATCCTCGTCAGGTGTCACCATGGATTTCACGCAAGCCCGTAACCGGATGGTGGAAACGCAGATCGCCCGCCGGGGCGTGCGCGACCCTCGGGTGCTCAACGTCATGCGCACAGTGCCGCGCGAAACATTCATCGCGGCCGGGTTCAGGGAATTCGCCTATGAAGACGGCCCTCTTCCCATCGCCGAAGGGCAGACAATTTCCCAACCCTATGTCGTGGCGGCGATGCTGGAGGCGGCCGAGTTGGAGGACGGTGACAGGGTGCTGGAGATCGGAGCCGGTTCCGGCTATGTCTCGGCACTTCTCAGCCGCATGGCCGGCATGGTCCATGCCATCGAGCGCCACCCGGCCCTGGCGGAAGCAGCGCGGAAAACCCTGCACTGCCTGGGCTATGAAAATATCGAACTCAAAACTGGAGACGGCAGCAACGGTTGGCCCGACGCTGCGCCCTTTGATGCCATCATCGTTTCGGCAGGTGTGCCGAAAATTCCCGAAACACTGAAGAGCCAGCTCATCATCGGCGGGCGGCTGGTGATCCCGGTGGGCGCGATCGACGAGCAGCGGCTGCTGCGCTTCACGCGGCTGGGCACGGATGTTTTCGAATATGAGGATTTGGGCGGAGTGCGGTTTGTCAAACTGATCGGTATGGCCGGATGGGAAGCGCCCGACGAGACCGCCCGCCATTGAGATATCTGCCGGCCGTTGTGGTGCAACACCTCAACAAAAGTGAATCCGGCAGCCGATTTTTCTGCAGTTCCGGTTGGTAGTTGTTGCGCCGACCGGTCCGCTAGCTCTTCTTCAGCGCATTCTGGAGCTGGGTCTTGGTCATTTTGGAGCGGTTGGGGATGTCGCGTCTCTGGGCGCGCTTATAAAGTTGTTCGCGCGTCTCACCGCCCCTCACCCGGTTGCGCGCCGCGCGCTTGCCCGCGGCCGTCAGATGCCTGGCATTCTTTCCGCCCTCGGCGCGGGTGCTTTCGCGCTGGCCCTTGGCACCGATATGACGCTTGCCTTCGCGCTCCTGCTGCGCCGTCTGCCCTTTCGCTTCCTTGGCAGCAGTCCGGGCGCGGTTGCGGCGATTCTTCCGTTTGCTGTCATATTTGGAAGCGCCGGCTTCGCTGAGCGCTATGGCGATGGCTTGTTTGCGACCCTTGACCTTGCCAGCCTTGCCGCCGGGGCCGCTTTTCAATTCGCCATGCTTGAACTCATGCATCACCCGCCCCTCTGTGCGGCGTTGGCCCAGTGTCGATTTCGCCATATGCGTCCTCCATTCGTTGCAGGGAGGGAACGGCATGCCGCGCAAAGAGTTTCGAGCAATCGGGAACAATGGGACTGGAGGGTGGCATGAACCAGATCGGCCGGAAGGTGCACGAGACCATCCAGGCATTGCAGCACTGTCACATCACCTGTCTCTCAATGGCGATGACCCACTGCCTGGAAATGGGCGGTGAACACGCCCGGCCACAACATCTGCGGCTTATGCTGGATTGTGCGGGTTTTTGCGCTTTCACCGCCGACGCTTTGGGGCGCAAGAGCCAGTTCCACAATCGCTTTGCGGGTCTGTGCGCCGAGGTATGCGAGACTTGTGAAAAGGACTGCGCCGCACTGGGCGACATGGAAGACTGCGTGGAAGCCTGCCGCGATTGCGCGCGGCTTTGCGTCGAAGTCGCCCGGCTGGATCATGCGGAAATACTGGCGATGGCGTCGCAAATCCCGCCAAGTCAGAGGGCCCAGCGATAAGTCCACACATGAGCCGGTGGAAAATTGCGCCAGACGGACTTCTTGGCGAGCGACATGCCGGGTCCGGGCGCCACGGGCGGACGCCAGCTATAGGACAGCTGGATGAAACAGCCGCCACCGTCCTGGCACGCCAGCGCGCGTTGCAGCAATGACTGCCTGACGGGCGGCGCGAAATTCAACAGCGGCAGGCCGGAAACGACGGCGGCCACGCTCACGCCGGGCTCAATGCATTGTTCGAACCGCACGGCGTCGCGCTGATAAAGCATGACAGATGGAAAGCGCCTGCGCATCAGCCGCGCGAAATTCGGCTCCAGCTCGATGGCAATCAGGCGATCCGCCGGCAGGCCACGTGCCAGAAGCGCCTCGGTCACCACGCCAGTTCCCGGCCCCAGTTCAATTACCAGGCCTTCGCGGGAGAGATCGACCTCCGCGGCGATGGCCCGGGCGAGCGCCGGGCTGGATGGCGTGGGAGCGGAAACGCCCTTGGGGTCATTGACCAGACCGCGCAGGAAATCGCCGTAAGCCGTGGTTGTGAAATCGCGCATGAATCCATCCTTCGATGATGGATCAATGCAGCTTGCCGCCCGAAGTTCCCTCGTGGGATACCCTGGCAGGGTTCCCTGCCAGGGTTTTCTGTCGGTCCGCCGTCAGTCGCGCGCGGTGGAAAACAGGCTGCGCAGGATGATCTCGGCCCGTGCGGGCAGGACATGAAGCCCCGAGCGCCGCTGTCCCAGGTCGATCACATTCTCCAGCACCAGCATGGCAAGGCCGTGGACCGCTCCCCATACCGCCAGGCCCAGTGCGCTGTCATGCAGGGCTTCGCCGATCTCGGTACCGATGGCATCCGCCTTCAGTCCCAACGCGGGAAACTGATCGCGATTAGGCAACTGGCCGCCGAACATCAACCGCGCCAGCGCCGGACGCTGGGCCACAAACCGCATATAGGCCGCGCCGATGGTGGCAATCTTGTCGGATTCGGTGCCTTGCGCCTTGGAGGCTTCCGTGATGGCCTCGCGCAATTCGTCAAAACCTTCGATCGACAGCTCGACCAGCAGCGCTTCGTGATTGGGGAAATGGCGATAAGGCGCGGCATGGCTGACGCCTGCCTTGCGGGCGACCGCCCGCAAAGTCAGCGCCGATAGCGATTCTTCCTCCAATATGGCGCGTGCCGCCTCCAGAAGACCGTTGCGCAAATCACCGTGATGATAGCCCCGTACCCCCGCACCCTTGGGTATCCCCGAGGGCACGACGGCTGAATCTCTCTCATTACTCATGCAAGCAAACCTCTATGACTTGGTGCCCTTACGTGCGGTCTCCTGGCGCACGAAAAGGCTGGACGTGTCCCAGCGTTTGCCCCCCAAGTTCTCTACTTCCGCGTAGAACTGATCCACCAGCGCGGTCACAGGCAGGCTGACACCCTGCTTGCGAGCTTCATCCAGCGCGATGCTCAGGTCCTTGCGCATCCATTCCACGGCAAAGCCGTGATTGTACTCACCGGCACTCATGGTCTTGATCCGGTTCTCCATCTGCCAGCTTTGCGCTGCACCTTTGGAGATCACTTCCGTAACGGCCTCAATGTCGAGGCCCGCCGCACGCATAAGACTATAAGCTTCCGCCATGCCTTGTACGATGCCGGCAATGCATATCTGGTTTGCCATCTTGGTAAGCTGGCCCGAACCCGCCGGGCCAAGGCGCTTTGCCAGCTTGGTGTAGACAGCCATCACCGGTTCGGCGCGCGCATATGCCGCTTCTGTGCCGCCGCACATAATGCCCAGCTTGCCATTGACCGCGCCGGCCTGGCCGCCCGAAACCGGCGCATCGACGAAATCAAAGCCGCGCTTTTCCGCTTCGCCGGCCAGTTCGCGCGCGATCGAGGCGCTGGCGGTGGTGTGATCGACGAATAGTGAACCCTTTTTCATCGCGCCGAACGCACCGTTGGTGCCCAGGGTCACTTCGCGCAGATCCGAATCACGGCCGACGCAGCAGAACACAATGTCCTGGTCCTTGGCTGCTTCGGCCGGGGTGGCAGCACTCGAGCCGCCATATTCCGCCTGCCATTGCTTGGCCTTTGCGGGATTGCGGTTATAGACCGTCACATCGTAGCCACCTTTTTTCAGGTGACCCGCCATCGGATAGCCCATCACGCCCAAGCCGATGAATGCCACTTTCATTTATTCCACCACTTCCATCTTAGGGGTTGCGCCGGCTGCAAAGCTTGGCCGCTTCATCAGCCAGATGACCGCAAATACAGGCAGGGAGATCAAAAACATGAAAAGGAAATCGTTGGCGTAGGCCTGCACTTGCGCCCTGTATTCTATGAGAGAATTCAGATTTGCCAACCCAAAAGGTATCTGTGGATTCATCATCATAGAGGGCCCGTTAACCCCCAACGCCCGGTTGAAGGGACTCGCATGAGTCGTCAGCTGAGCGTGAATGGTCTGTATCGAATTGGCCAGGATGGTCGAGGTCAGCGAGACGCCGATGGCCGACCCGATATTGCGCATCAGGTTGGACAGGCCTGCGCCGTCGGTGCGCAATTGTGGCGAAAGTGTCGCAAAGGCCACCATGTTCATAGGGACAAAGACCAGCCCCATGCCCGCGCCTTGAATAAATGTCACCCAGGAAACCGCACTAACGCCGATATTGGGCGTCCAGGAGGTCATCGCCCACAAGGACCAGATCATCGCGCCGGCGCCCGCGGTCATGATCACGCGCGGATCGACCTTCATGGCCAGCCGGCCGGCAAACATCATGGCGAACATCACGCCGAAGCCGCGCGGCACCATCAGGAACCCGGTCTGGGTGACGCTGCGTCCCGACAGGTTCTGCAGATAGGGCGAGATCAGCGCCGACGTAGCCAGGAGGATGATTCCCATCACGAACATCAGCACCAATCCGCCGATGAAATTGCGATCCTTGAAGATCACAACCGGGATGAAGGGCTTTTTGGCAGTCATCATATGGACCAGGAAAAGATAGAGGCCGATGCCGGCAACGATCGCCTCGATCACGATCTCGGTGGATGAGAACCAGTCCTTGGTGGTGCCCCGGTCCAGCATCAGTTGCAGCGACGCCAGCCCTATTGAAAGTGCGGCAAAACCGAACCAGTCGAATTTCAGGCTCGTATCCCGCGCCGTGTCCTTGAAGAACACCATCAGCATGGCGCAGGCGGCAATGCCGAAGGGCACATTGATGTAGAAGACCCAGCGCCAGCTATAGGCGTCCGTCAGGACGCCGCCCAGCGTGGGGCCCAGGATGGGGCCCAGCATCACGCCCATGCCCCAGATCGCCATGACCTTGCCGCGTTGCTCCGGCGGATACATGTCCAACATCACCGCCTGGGACAGCGGGCCCAGCGAAGCACCGAAGACGCCCTGGATCAGGCGGAACAGCACCATCTGCTCCAGGCTCTGGGCTGCGCCGCACAGCATGGAGGCAATGGTGAATCCGGCGATCGAGGTGATGAGGAAATTCTTCTTGCCGAAACGCGCCGCCAGCCAGCCAACCGGCGCGGTCATGATGGCGGCGGCGATGATATAGCTGGTCAGCACCCAGGTTATCTGGTCGCGCGAGGCGGAGAGGCTGCCTTCCATATAGGGCAGCGCGACATTGGCGATGGTGGTGTCCAGCGCCTGCATCAACACGCCTGCCATGCTGCCGATCAGGACCGCCCATTCAGCGACTTTGCTGTCATAAACATGCGCCTGATGCTGCGGCTGGGACACGCTTACAATCCGTCGAACAGGCGGGTGATGCGGCGCTTTCCGGTGTCGATGGAGATCACCGAACTCATGCCTGCGCGCAGCGGCCGGTCGCATTCGCTCTTGTCAATCGCGATGCGCACCGGAATGCGCTGCACCACCTTGACCCAGTTGCCGCTGGCATTCTCTGCCGGCAGGGCCGAAAAACTGCTGTCGCTGCCCGCGCTCACGCTTTGGACATGGCCATCCCATTTGCAGCCAGGATAGGTGTCCACCTGGATGCTGACAGGGTTTCCGGCATGAACGTGGGTGAGATCGGTCTCCTTCATGTCGGAGGAAATCCAGACATCCTTGCCGATGATGCCCACGGCGCTGGTGGTGGTGAAGGCAGATAGGGCCGAAACCACCAGGGTGCCCGGCTGAAGCGAATCCACCTCGCCCACCGTGCCCGCGAAGGGTGCACGCACCACCGCATGGTCGAGCTGGCGCTGTGCTTCATCCACCGCCGCCTTGGCCTTCAGATAGGCGGGGGTCTGCTCAGCCGGAAGATTGGGATTGCCATTGAGCTTGGCGAGCTGCGTGGCGGCGGTCTGCTGCAGCGAAGCCAGGGTCGCCTCGGCGCTGAGCACCGCGGCGTGCTGGGTATCCACCTGCATGGCGGCGATGGCGTTCTGTTTCGCCAGCGCTTCATAGCGCTTGAAGGTTTGGCGGTTGACGTTGAGCTGGGCTTGCTGGGCTGCGATCTGTCCCGCCGCGGCGCGATACATGGCGCGGGTGGATTCGACGTCCTGCACCGTCGAGGCCAGATTGGCCTGGGCATTTTCCACCGCGATCACGAACGGCTTGGGATCGAGGGTGAAGAGGATCTGGCCTGCCTTCACCTGCTGGCCCTCATGGACATTGACGGTCGCAACCAGGCCCGACACGTCGGTGGAAACCATCAGCTTGTTGGCATGGACATAAGAGTCGTCAGAGCCGACATAGCGGCCCCCTGTCAGATAGAGAATGCCCGCAACGGCGAGAAACGCACCCACGCCCCAATACATCAGGACACGGCGCAGCCGCGCCTTGTCTGCCCATAATGTTGCAAGCCATCCCTGTTTCGGCGCCTGATAGGCCGAAACACTGTCATTCACGGCAGACATGCCTTACTCCCCTGCCGCCGCGACTTTCGCGGGGCTTTCCATGGTCAATCTGGTCTTCATTTTCAGAAGCGCGTTGGTCACGAGCTCCACCGTCGGCGCGTCCAGGTCGCCGGTGATTTCGCGGAAGAGTTCGTCCTTGTAGCGCTGGATCTCCTGCAGGATGGGCTCAGCCGCGGGCAGAAGGTGCAGGCGCCGGATGCGGCGATCGGATGGATCGAGCCGGCGCTCCAAAAGCCCCCTCGCCTCCAGCCGGTCCACAAGCCGTCCCACGGTGATGGGCTCGACTTCGCAAAGTCCGGCCATTTCGTTCTGGGTCATGCCGGGCTGACGCGCCAGGCGCGCCAGGATCACGCCCTGGGCGCGGGTCATGCCGTAGGTGCGAGCCCAGCGGTCGAAACGGGTCCGCATCATGCGGGCCACGTCATAAAGTTCCACGAGCATCTCGGTTTTCATGGTCGGGAACGTAAGCTGCGTTATTATATCTTGCAATATCATAAGCTATGTTATTGCCGCATAGCCAGCCATGCACTGCAGCAAAGAAAAAAGGGCGGCTCCGAAGAGCCGCCCTCCTTCGCAAAGACTGCGAGGCGTTGGTTACTACATTCCCGAGCCCTGGATACTCTTCCAGCTGGCCTCGATGGATTTCACAGCGTTCTCGGGCAGCGGGACATAGTCCAGGCCCAGCGCGAGCTGATCGCCCTTTTCCAGGCTCCACTGGAAGAACTTGAGCGTGTCCTGCGTGGCCTTCTGGTCCGGCGGATTCTTGTAGACCAGGATGTAGGTAGTCGCCGTGATCGGCCAGGACTGTGCGCCCGGCTGATCGACCAGGATGATGTAGAAGTTGTCCTTGGCGGCGCCTGCCCAGTCAGCATTGGAAGCGGCGGCGCGGAAGGCTTCGACCGTCGGCTCGACCATCTGGCCCGCCTTGTTCTGCATCTTCACATGGGCGAGATGGTTCTGCTTGGCATAGGCATATTCGACATAGCCGATGGAACCGGAGATCTGCGCCACATTGCCGGCAACGCCTTCATTGCCCTTGGCGCCGATGCCCGTGGGCCAGTCAATGGCGGTATCCGCACCGACATCAGCCTTCCAGGACGGGCTGACGCGGCTCAGATAGGTGGCGAAGATGAAGGTCGTGCCCGAACCGTCCGAACGATGCACCACGCTGATGTTCTTGTTCGGAAGATTCACGCCGGGGTTCAGCTTCTTGATCGCCGGATCGTCCCAACGCGCGATCTTGCCCTGATAGATTTCCGCAAGCACCGCACCGTCCAGGGTCAGCTGGCCGGGCTTGATGCCGGGAACATTGACCACAGGCACCACGCCGCCGATCACGGTGGGGAACTGGGTCAGGCCGGCAGCCGCCAGCTCCTTGGGCGTCAACGGCTTGTCGGTGGCGCCGAAAGCGACCGTCTTGGCCTTGATCTGGGCGATGCCGCCGCCCGAACCAATGGACTGGTAGTTCAGGCCGACGCCCGAGCTGCCCTTATAGACCGCAGCCCATTTGGCGTAGATCGGGAAAGGAAAGCTCGCGCCCGCGCCGGTGATGTCGGCCATCGCCGCGGTTGTTGCAATCGCCAGGCCGGCGACGGCACCCATCAGGGCCTTGTAGTTCATCTTCATGTGTTTTCTCCGTTTCAGCGAGAATGATTAGTTGGCGTATTGGAAGCGAAGACCGACGACGTTGAAGTCCTGGCTGTCGCGATCCGGCAGTGCCGCGGTTCCCTTGCTGACGGTCACGATATTGTCATCCAGCACGATGCGGATGTTGCGGTTGAGGTACCAGTTGATGCCAAAGACCGCGATGCGTTCCCGGCCACCAAAAATACCGGCCTGCGTTCCCGCAGCGGCACTGGCAACCTGGCCGGTGTTCCAGTTCAGATTGGTATCGGTGTAACGCGCGGTCAGCTCCCAAGCTCCCCAGCTGTCGCCGCTCAATGAGAAGGGACGAGAAGGAACCGGAATGCCATAGCCCGCCACTTCGTTGTTGATCGCGGTGGGCGTGTAGACCTTGCTCTCGCCAGTCAGTATCCAGGAGCCTTCGATGGCCCAGCCGTGGAAGGTCGGATGATCGATCACTGCTGTGGGGCTGCTGCAAGTCGGCGAAACGGTAGCGCCGCACTGACGGTCGACGCTGAACTGGGCCCATTCGCCGGCCAGGAAGAAGTTCTGCCAGTTGCCTTCCACGTCGAACGAGATCATGTCGCCCGTCTTGGCGGCGATCGCGCCGGTATCGATCAGGCGAGTGCCGTCAACGCGAATTTCCGGACGATCACGGAAACGGATGGTCTGCGTGCCGCCATCCGCATTTCCGTTGGAGCCCGAATACAGGATGGAGGCGATGCTCATGCCCCATTGCAGGTTGGAGATGCCGTCGCTCCAGACGCGGTCGGTGACGCGACCCAGGACCTGGGTATTCTCGTCGCCATTGCCCGGCAGGCCGTTGACGCTGCCATGGTTCTGCGCGCTGCCGGTCTTGCCGCCGGTGAAGGCGCCCGTGACGGTGACATTGTCGCCGGCCCAGAAGGTGTCCTGCTTGGCCCAGCCCATTTCAATGCCGCGGCGCGAATCGCCGGCGCCGAAACTGTCGGCGGCGATATTTTCAAAATCCGGGCGTTCCATGAACATCAGGGCCGCCGAGGAAGAGGTGCCTTCCATCATCAGTGCCGGCTCGAGGACGCCGACATTGAAGTGGAAGTTCGGGATGCCGACATAGGTGATGACTGCCTTGTTCAGCAGCGGATCGCCTTCACCCGCATTCGGTACGCCCGCGGCGCCAAAGCTGCCACCATCAGAACCGCCCGCGTTGAAGCGCAGTTCGTACATGAAGTCGTTATAGGCCTTGCCTTCGATGCCCAGATAGGCGCGGCGAATGTCCGCGCCGGAGCTGAGGTCACCGGGGCCAGCAAAGCCGGGGCGATGCGTCGAGTCTTGCATGAAACCGGCATAATCGGCCTGGAAGCGGGCGCGAATTGCCAGGGAGAAGCGGCCATCACCGGAGGCAAAAGTCGCGCGGCCATTGTCGAAGGCCCAAACGGCAGAATTGTAGCCCTGTTCCAGGGTGGAAAGGCGGGTGCGATCCGCCTGGCTGCGATCCTGCTGGGCGGCGAGCTGGTCTTCCAAAGCCTGCAGCCGCATCGACAGTTCGGCATTGCTCATGGTGGAGGCCGACGGAGCGGAATTCTGGGCCAGAACCAACGGCTTGTCCGCCTTCTTGGTGTCGGCCGTGTTGTCGGCTGCCTGGGCCCCGGCCGCAGCAGCCATCGCGATGGCGGCAACGCCGCCCATCAGCGCAATTTTCCCCATTCTCATTACCCTCAGTCCCTCTGTGAATCTCGCGCAATCTCGCGCGCGGTTGCTGTCGCAGGGGGCGGCTACAGGACGATGACGGTTCCGTGACAGGCGTGTGACAGGCTTCGCGGATGCAGCGGAATCCGCCTCAGCTAAAATGTCGCGCCTGTGAATCCTTCGTGGCGTGACGCAAAAGCCGCGCCGGCGGAAGCTGTGATGGCCTCCCCGACGCCCGCGCCCCATCGCGGCAGGCTGTCGAGATCGCCAGCCTGCCGCAGTTTCGTGAGGCTTCAGAAGGCCGTCTGAAGGGGCAGTCACAAAGCCGCTTTCACCTCCAGGCCAAAGGTCCGTGGTGCATTGAAGTTGCCGTAATCGCCAAGGGTCGACCGGTTGGCCGGGTTGCGCCGATAGACAAAGGTATTGTCCCAGATGCTTTTGCTACAGATACGTTGCCGTTTCGGCATGAAATGCGCGCAGCGTTTGCTCACCGCTGCATCCGCGAGACCCGCGAGCAACGCGAACAACATAACAGTGGCGTCGACAGCGGATGGGATGCGGAGGGGGCGCCCCTCAGTCTTTATCGTAGTCCTTATCGGTCGCGCTTTGCGCCGTCTCGCTCTGAGCCAGGGCGCCATAGCGTCCGCAAAAATAGACCAGCGGCGCACCAGCGCCGTCGTGGCGGGCAAAGCGCAGCACGCGGCCGATCAGGACGGCGTGATCGCCGGCATCCTGCACGCTCTCGCGCGCGCATTCGAAGATGGCGAGTGAGTCGGCCAGTGCCGGCGGACCGAGTTCGGTGGGAATCAGCGCGATACCGTCGAGATTGTGCTCGCCCGCGCGCGCCAGCCGGGCAGAGACATCGCGATGCCCGCTGCCCAGGATGGAAACGGTGAAGCCGGGCGCCTGGGCGAAATGGGGATAGCGGCGCGAGCGCCGGTCTATGCACCACAAGACCAAAGGCGGATCCAGCGATACGGACGTAAAGCTGTTTACGGTGATCCCGATATGGGACACCTCCTGAAAGGCGGCAGTGACCACCGCAATTCCGGTAGGAAAACAGCCCAGTGCTTTGCGCAAGGCCTTGGTATCAAAGTCCATAAAACACCCTGGAAGCCCCCGCTTCACCTTCGGTTAAGGGGGGTTATGCATAGTCCCTGAAAGGTTAGGCGACGCGGCGAAAAGACCGCAAGGCCGAAAACCGGGTAATTCCATAGGTGGCGGGCATGGCCGGCGACAACGCGGTCGTTATCAAGCGCATCAAAAAAGGCGGGCATGGCGGCCATCACGGCGGCGCCTGGAAAGTCGCCTATGCCGACTTCGTGACCGCCATGATGGCCTTCTTCCTGCTGATGTGGCTGATCAACACCACCACGCCGGAACAGAAACGCGGCATCGCCGACTATTTCGCGCCCCAGTCCATTGCCCAGACCGTTTCGGGTTCGGGCGGTGTCCTGGGCGGCAAGGTGATGGGCGATGACGATGCCCATGCCGGCGGCGCGCAATCGGTGATGCAGAAGCAATCTCCGCCCGCGCCCCCCTCCACCACCAAGGCGCTGGCCAGCGGCGCGACCGAGAGCGGCGCCAATTCCAATTCCACCAGCAACGCCGAATCCCATTCCGCACAGGACGGCGATTTCGCGCATGCCGCCGAAGCGATCCATCAGGCGATTCAGGACAATCCCGACATCGCCAATCTTTCGCGTCAGGTGATCACCGAGAACACGCCGCAGGGCCTGCGTATCCAGCTGGTAGACCAGGATGGCCGCCCCATGTTCCGCCAAGGCTCCAACGAGCCGATGCCTTACACCAGGAAGCTGCTGGCGGCGGTGGGCGGCATCATCACCTCCTTGCCCAACCGGGTCTCGATCGGCGGGCATACCAGTGGCAACGACTCAGCCGACAATTGGGATCTATCGACCAACCGCGCCAACCAGGCGCGCGCCATGCTCCAGGCTGGCGGGCTGGGCAGCGACCGAATCTACGAAGTGACCGGCAAGGCCGGGTCCGAACCCCTGTTGCCCGAAGACCCCAATGCCAGCGCCAACCGCCGGCTTTCCATCCTGCTGATGCGGGAAGCGCCCCCGGTTCCTGCCCATACCGGGCTGAATTAACGTCTGTGACACGCGCCCGGGGCCCGGAATTGGGCGATAGATTCCCGGCAAACGCCTTACAGAAATGTTCGCGACCGCCCGCGTAACCACAAGTAAAAAAGGCAGTTGAGCGATGAATAAACCGCTTTTCTCTGCGGCCGCGCGCGGCATACTTATCCTTGATTGGACCGCCGGAATTGAGCAGGTTTCTTCAAGTGACCGACCAGCGCAGCACACGCGTTCCACAGTTCTTCCTGACACCAGGCGGACCCTGCCCCTATTTGCCCGGCAAGACGGAGCGCAAGGTCTTTGCCCGGCTGGGCGGTAACCTGGCCCAGCCTCTGTCCGAGGCCCTCACCCATTCCGGCTTCCGGCGCAGTCAGTCCATCGCCTATCGCCCGGCCTGCGAGGGCTGCAATGCCTGCGTCTCGGTGCGCATCCGCGTCAGCCAGTTTGAACCCAGCCGCAGCCAGAAGCGTATCCTGCGCCGGTGCGACGACCTGGTGCGGGCCGAAGTGCCCGCAGAAGCGACGCGCGAACAGTTCGCGCTGTTGCGCACCTATCTGGATTCACGCTTTCCAGCACATTGGGATCCTAAGCTTAGAATTCCACGTGGACAAGTTGTC
>JADMIO012757351.1_pt1 | contig 77421 bp, 66 predicted proteins | sample 8958161 | NCBI WGS metagenome assembly JADMIO01 (sample SAMN16585339, study PRJNA669376) | soil metagenome | isolation source: Crop rotation soil | place: USA: Cullars Rotation, Alabama | collected 2011
CGCGACAACTTGTCCACGTGGAATTCTAAGCTTAGGATCCCAATGTGCTGGAAAGATCAGATCGACAAAGATCGCGATGCGATCCTGCGCGAGTGGATCGCCATCACTGAAATCAATGCGCCTTCAAAACAGGAACAGGAACGCGCGCGGTACATCGAAAGCCTGCTTCGTAAATCGAAGCTCGACATTCGCTACGACTCTGCCGGCAATCTCATCGCTACGCGCAAAGGAACCGGCGGTGGTCCAGTCACTGTCTTCGATGCGCACATGGACACCGTCTTTCAACCGGGTTTGAAGATTAAAGCAACCGTACGCGATGGGCGCGTTTATGCGCCTGGCATCGGCGACGACACCCGCAACATTGAAGCCCTCCTCGCCACGATTCGCGCCCTTGACGCTGCCAAAGTCAAAACCAAAGGCGATCTCGTCTTCCTGTTTACAACTGACGAAGAAGCCGGAATGACAGGCGCGAAGCAGTATACGAAAGATAACAAAGGCAAAGTGGATTACTACATCGCGCTTGACGGCGGGTACGAGGGATTCACCTACGCCGGTATCGGCATCAACTGGTATCGCCATCACTTCATTGGACCAGGCGGCCACACGCGCTCGCGCACACCGCCTTACTCTGCAACTCTCCCGCTCGCACGCGCGATCGCACGCATTTACGAATTGAAGGTGCCGTCGAATCCGTCGTCTAACCTGAACATCGGTATGCTCGGCGGATCTGAAGTGGTCAATGCCAAAGCGTCGGACGCGTGGTTCACGGTTGATTTGCGTTCGACGAATAATGACGTAATCGCCGATCTCGAACAGAAGATCGCGGCGATACTCGATGAAGAAGCGAAACGTGCGGGCATGACTGTGAAGACTGATGTGATCTCCACGTCGCCCGCGGCCGTGTTACCGGGTAATCGCGAATCAAACCTCGTAAAGATCGCGGAAGCCGTACATCGCGCGATGGGTTTCGATCCGCCGATTGGCAATGCAGGCTCAAACAACTCGAGCGCCGCGCTGCTTCAGGGAATCACGTCAATCTCGACCGGTGCTGGTCCGTGCAACGATTCACACGCGCTCACTGAAAACTGCGAAATCGATCCGCTTTATCGCGGTACTAAAAAGATTCTTTTATTAGCAGTCTCACTGGCGGGCGTCGATCAATGATTAGTGTCCTTGTCCGCCGATCATCACGAAGCCTGTGCGCAGAATGATTTTGAGGTCCAACAACAACGACCAATTCTCGATATAGAACAGATCTAGCCGCACCATCTCTTCAAACGGCAGACGATTTCTTCCGGAGACCTGCCAAAGCCCCGTCAATCCAGGCTTCATGTCGAGTCGCTTGCGGTGCCACAACTCATACGCTTCGACTTCATACGGAATCGGCGGTCGTGGCCCAACAATACTCATGTCGCCCAGCATGACGTTCAGGAGTTGCGGCACTTCATCGAGACTCGATCGTCGCAGTAGTTTTCCGACCTTCGTGATGCGCGGGTCGGCGAGCAGTTTGTAAGTGGGTTTACTATCGTTGCCGAGATTCGCTTCCGCGCGACCGGCGATGAACGCTTTCTGATACTCGCGGTGAAGCTCCGGATCAGCGCCCGCTTTCATCGTGCGAAACTTGTATAGCAGAAAAAGCCGGCCATCCATGCCGACGCGTTCCTGTGTATAAAACACTGGTCCTTTGGAATCGAGTTTGATGAGGAGCGCGATCAAGAGCCAAAGCGGAAACAGCAACACGATGGTGAGCGCGGCAACAATCAGATCGAAAGTACGCTTCAATATTCGCGCGCCACTCGATAGCGGCTCGCGAAACAGACGGATCATTGGCAGCACGCCTATCTGATCGATCTCTGTCTTGCGCGGCAGGCAGTTGAACAAACTGGGCGCGATCCGGAATTCGACACCGCGCCGGCGTCCACAACGCATCATCACTTCAAATAACGCATCGGCATTCACGTCTGCGTCAGCAATGATCACTTCGTTTGCGCCTGAGTCGCGAATCAGCTCGGGCAGTGAGCTCAAGGTACCGATCACCGGCACGTCTTCGTAAGCCGAGTGGGCGTCGACAGTTGTCGTGTCAACAACACCGATCACGCGATAACCGAGCGCGGGCCGTTCGCGCATCTCTCGTATGAACAACGTTGCTTCGGGGCCGCGTCCGACGACGAGCGTGGGAATCAGGTTGATTTGCCGGCTGCGCACGACCATCTGCACAGCGCGCATCAGGAACCGCAGCGCACCGATGCTAAGCAGCACGAAAATAAAATCTGCAATAAAGACGCTGCGCGCGTACGAGAACGCGCGAAACTCGAAACCGCCGCGGTACAAGAACGCCGCCGCCACGATCAGCAGCGAGCCGATGGCAGTGGCTTTAAAGACGCGAATGCTGTCGTCGACGAATGAAAACTCGCCGCGCACTCGATAGAGGTTGCAGTAACGAAAACTCAACAAGCGGATTGCGACTACGAACACGAGCAACGCACCGTAAGGCGCAAACCGCTCGCTAAAACCTCCGCCGGTCGCAATTACCGAGACGTGTTCGCGCGTGTAGAACGCGAGCATGAACGAGAGCGCGGCAGCGAAGGCGTCGACGATGACGAGCACCACCTTCACGGCGGGGACAATCCAACGCGGCGCACGCGCAGGCACCCGCACGACGCTGGCATCAATGATTGATTGTTTAATTCGCTCTGCTCGCACTCAGTTAGTTTCTCACGCAGCGGCGCAACGGCGCAGCGCAATGCATGAACTCATATTCTTCGTCGCGCCGTCGCGCCGCCGCGTGAAATATTCATTCAAATATTAACCTTACAACTTCTTCGATCACCTCAACCGATCGGCGAGGATTGATTGCCGGCTTCTTCTTAATTGAAAGATCTTTTAGATCCTCGATGGAGGAGAGGCGCTGCAACCTTCCTTCTTTCACCAACTCCTCATCCACTGCCGCCCAACGCCCCGCATAAATACTCGCCGCAGGCACCCCCAACGCCGCCGCCTCGCGATTGATCGTTCCACCCGCACTGATTACCAGATCACTCGCCGCGATCAGATTCGCTCCATCCAAGGGCGCCGCCGGAATGATCGCCTTCCCCGAATACGCCGCACGCTGCGCATCATTTCGCGGTAACAGTATCACCTGCACATTCTCGCGGCTCTGCAACATCGCAACTGCTTCATCAAACAACGTGTTCTGAAACCGGTGATACAAAGCCTCATGCGCCGGCGGCCGCACCAGGACCAGCACATTATCCACGTTAACTCCAAGCTCATACAACTTCTCACCAAACGCCAGATCCGGCTTGAAGTCTGCGAGGTAAACATCCTCCTTCGTCCCGTGATAACGCCGCACCTTCCTCACGCGCGCACCATACCTTCGCAACCGCTCAGCCGGAAAACTCGCGGGCACGATGATGCGCGAAGCAAAACGGAACGCGAGATGATTCGCCGGTTGATGCTCATAATCCATCATCGTGATCGTCTTCAGACCCAACACACGCGCCGCGAGGATTTGTGAATACGAATTGTGACTGACGGCGAGATCAAACTTACGCTTGCGCGCCCACGCTGCGAGTGCCCACGCACGACTGCCGAGACTGCCCGCTTTCTTCGACACGGCACGACCGCCATGCACGCCAACAACTTCCGGCGCGAATCCCGCTGCGCGCGCGAGTGGAACTGTTTCCGCAAACTCACGGGCCGTGATCTCGATCTCGTGACCCTGAGAAACGAATCGCTTAGTTAACGCTTTGAAGAACGGAACGTGAGGAGAGTTTGCAAGATCGATCCAGAGGCGCATTTGGCAATCACCACTGGAGCTCAACCAGCCGGCCCCGATCGCGCAGCGAGATTTCCGCCGCTTCGATCATCTTCACCATGCGCAGCCCTGCTGGTCCATCCGTCTCCGGTTGCTTGTTGTGCTCGATGCAGTCGATGAAATGGAGCGCTTCGGTTTGCAATGCTTCCGTGTTGTCGAGCTGTGGCGCCCACATGTCGCCCAGACGATAGCTCACCAGCATCTTGTAAACGTCTTCTGGACCAGGCGTGACATTGATTCCTTTGTCGTAGACTTTGAGCTTCTCGCTCGGCTCGAGATCGTCGTAGAGGATCATCTTCTCACTGCCGCCGATCAGCGTGTGACGCACTTTCACGGGCGTCAGCCAATTCACGTGTACGTGCGCTATCTGCGCGCTCGCGAAGAAGAGCGTGATGTATGCCACGTTCTCTGGCTGTCCGGGCACATGGCTGATCCCGGTTGCTGATACTGCTACCGGTTTTGATGGAAGCACGTGATCGATAATCGAAAGATCGTGAATCGCGAGATCCCAGATGACGCTCACGTCGTGCTGGAAAAGACCGAGATTGACGCGCACCGCGTCGTAGTAATAGATCTCGCCGAGCTGGCCCGACGCGATCAGATCGCGAATCTTTCGCACCGCATCCGTGTAAACGAACGTGTGGTCCACCAGTAACACGAGCTTTCGCGCTGCGGCTTCGTCAACGAGTTGGCGCGCTTGATCTGATCGCGCGGCGAGTGGCTTTTCAACGAGCACGTGCTTACCGGCTTTCAAAGCCGACATCGCTAATTCGTAGTGTGAGGTGACGGGCGTGGCGATCACGACCGCATCGATCTCCGGATCGTTGATGAGATCGTTGGAATCCGTGCAGGTCTTCAATCCCGGGTAGAGCTTGCCCAATGACGACAGCCGCTCTTTGCGTAGATCGCAAACGCGCATCACCGCCGAGCCGGGCGCGGCCATGAAGTTTCGCACGAGGTTCGGTCCCCAGTAACCGTAACCGATTACGCCAATTCTAATCATTCGTCAGCCTTGCTCCTCGAGCAAACGCGACAATGCGTAAAGCATCCAGGCCTGCGTCCAGCGCATGTAGGGTTTGCGAACCGTGTAAAAGCGTCGTCGTTGATAATAAAAGAAACCTCGACTATCGCGCAGGTTTTGAATCGTCCAGTTTGCAACTTTCTGGGCCAGGCTCAACGCCTCGTTATCGAGCGCGCGGCACTCGAGGAAAGTTACGATGGCACTGGCTGCGGCGTGCGCATCCGCCGGATAAAGGTCGTGATCGTAGTATTTCGGCCAACCGTCCGCAAGAAAGAACGTGTTCTTCCAATATCGATAGCCGTGCTCGAGTGCTGGTTGAAATTCATTTTTTTGTGTCGTGTCGATTATGCGCTTCAGCGAGAAGAGTACGTAAGCGGTGTGGAAGTTGTCGATCCACGCCTGCTTTGGTTCTGCGCCGTAGAGCCACGAGCCGTCCGGTTGCTGGCTGTTGACGACGTAACGAGCCGCGCGTTCGGCGAGATCGATCAATTCATTCTCGCCTGTAATTTTGCCAACACTCACAAGCACCTCGGCGGCAAGGAGACTCGCGTTGAAGATGCGCGTGTTTGTGTTGGGCGCGTAGCTGAAACAAACCTCCGACTCAGTGTTAACCGTGCGAGGTAAATCGTTCATGATGAAATCACAAACACTACGCGCTTCGTCGTATCCAGCTTCAATGAGAGCCCTGGCGGCGAATGCAGTCGGAACAATCGTCGGCGTTCCGCGCGGTGCAAAGAAGTTTCGACTCTGCCAGTCGAAGTTATAACCCCAACAAGCGCCGCTGTAGCCATCAGCTTTCATTGCGAGCAGTGCGCCGAGGAAATTGCTGGTCGCGGCCTCGGATTCTTCGGTCTTGACACGTCGATAATTCGCAATCTGCGCGAGTGTGAACAACGCGATGCCTTTCGCATTGCGCTCCGCGGGCACACGTATCACGTTACGAAAGTCTGCAGGAGATCGCTTTACGAGTTGTGTCCAGATGAAGCGCGCGTTGCGTGATTGGGCCAGCGGTGTCGATTGAAAAAGCCGGCTGTTCAGCGCGTCGAAGGGATCGTGTCCGGCGAAGTCATGTTCCTGGCACCACGCGAAGAGCTGATCGTACGCCGCCTGAATCATGTAATCCTGTCGCCAACGGAAGTCTCGATGCGCCGCGGCGTTTCGACAAAGCTCTCGTGCCACAATTCAAACATCAATAGCGTCCAGAGTAGCTTGCGATGATTCGCGATGCCGCGCTCGTGTTCGTCCTGCAAACGCGCGACGTAGTTTGCGTTGAATACTCCGGCGCGACGAACTCGCTCCGGCGACAGCAGATCGCGCGCGAGTGGTCGCAACTTCTCTTTCAACCATTCCGCGACCGGCACGCCAAATCCCTTCTTGCCGCGACGCGTCACAAACGGCGGCAGCATTTCCTTCACCGCCTTCTTTAAAATGTATTTCGTCTTTTGACCGCGCAACTTGTAATTACATGGGAGTGACGCCGCGAATTCCGCCACGCGCGGATCGAGGAACGGCGCGCGCACTTCGAGCGAGACAGCCATGCTGGCGCGATCGACCTTCGTCAGAATGTCTTCCGCGAGATACAAACGCGTGTCAACGCTTTGCATGCGCGTCACGAGATCTTCGTTGTCACACTCCGCTGCGATCTGACGTGCGTCCGCATAGATCTCGCCGTCGCTCGCCGCCAGAGCTTCGTGAGTAAGTAACTGTGTTTGCTCTTCTGGTGTGAACGAGCCGAACCAAACGTGATGACGCGCGACCGTGTCGTACTTCGCGCCCGTCACGAATCGCATCGCTTTGTAATCGAGTGAAAGGTTCTTCGTCTTCACCGGCATCAGTCGAACAAGCGGCTCGATGACCCTTGCGCGAATTGAGGGTGGAACACGTTTATAGAACTCAGCCCAGCGCAGTCCGGCATACATCTGATAACCGGCGAACAATTCGTCACCGCCGTCTCCGCCGAGCGCGACAGTCACGTGCTTTCTTGTGAAGCGCGAAAGCAGATACGTGGGCACGAGCGACGGATCGCTGAAGGGTTCATCCATCCACGCGCCGATCTCGCTTACGAGATTTGCAGCGAGGTTCGCACTCAAACGCTCTTCGTGATGATCTGTGCCGAGAAATTTCGCGACGCTGCGCGCGTACGCGGATTCGTCAAACGAGGCTTCAGCAAATGAGATTGAAAACGTCTTGACCGCTTCGTGCGAGGCCGCGACGGCAAGCGCTGCAATGCTCGAAGAATCAACGCCGCCTGACAGAAGCACGCCGAGCGGAACGTCAGACACGAGACGCATGCGAACCGCGTCCGCCAGCAGCTTGCGCAGGTGTTCCGCGGCCTCTTCTTCCGAGGGCACGGGCTCGGCGGTTTTGTAACTGAGCTGCCAGTAACGTTCTACTTCTACGCGACCATCTTCGAGTGTGAGTTTGTGGGCTGCGGGAAGTTTGTTGATTCCCTCGTAGATCGAAAGCGGCGCTGGTACGTAGTCGAAAGACAAGTATTGTCTCAACGCCTGGAGATTTAGATTCGGCTTAACTGACGGATGGGCCAACAGAACTTTCGGCTCAGAAGCGAAGAGCAGCGTGTTGTCGAAGACGCCCCAGTAAAGCGGCTTCTCGCCGAAGCGATCGCGCGCGATCAGCAAACGGCGTCTGCGGCTGTCCCACAAAGCAAAGGCAAACATGCCGTTGAGCTCGCGCATCATTCCGTCGCCGTACTCTTCGTACAAATGTGGTAGCACTTCTGTGTCCGAAGCACTGCGAAAAGCGTGTCCACGTTTTTCGAGTCTCGCGCGCAGCTCGCGATAGTTGTAGATCTCGCCGTTGAGGATTACCGCGACGCTCCTGTCTTCGTTGAAGACTGGCTGCTCACCAGTGACGAGATCGATGATCGCAAGTCGTCGCATGCCGAGCGCTACGCCGCTCGTTACATATAAGCCTTCCGAATCAGGACCACGATGGACCATCCGCTCACACATCGCGTGGAGCAAATCCCGCGCGCCGTCAGGTGGCGGCGTGTGAGAATCAAGATTGGCCCAACCGGTGATACCGCACATGTTGTCTATTTGTGAGACTTTGAATTGTTGAAGCCGAGGCGTTCGCGCACGGCGTAGATAGCTTTCGCTTGTGATTCGTGATAGGTGCGTACGAGCATTTCCGCCAGCAGGCCCATCAACAGAAACTGCACTCCCACCGCAAACATTACGACGCTCAAAACCGGCAGCGGCGTTTGCACGAAGTCAGCTTTGTGAATGATTTTGAGAAAGACGGCGTAGAGTCCGCTCAAAAGAGAGACGGCAAACGCGAGCATGCCGAACGAGCCGAAGACATAGATCGGTTTTGTTTGATACGACGCCATAAACTTAATCGTCATCAGATCGAAAACGACTTTGAGCGTGCGCGAAAGTCCGTATTTCGATTTGCCCATCGTGCGCGCATGATGTTCGACCGGAATTTCCGTGACGCGTGCACCCGCCCAGGCCGCGTAAATCGGGATGAAACGATGCATCTCTCCATACAAACGCACATCTTCGAGCGACTCGCGCCGGTAAGCCTTCAGCGAACAACCGTAATCGTGAAGCGGCACGCCGCCGATCCACGAGATCAAACGATTCGCGAGCATCGAAGGTATCTTGCGCGTGACCATCTTGTCTTTCCGATTTTTGCGCCAACCAGAGACGACGTCGTAGCCCTCGTCGAGTTTATCGAGCAGGCGGGCGATGTCTGCCGGGTCATTTTGTAGATCGGCGTCCATCGGAATCAGGACTTTTCCTCTGGCGGCGTCGATACCCGCGGCCATTGCTGCTGTTTGGCCGTAGTTGCGGCGCAGCGCGACGACGCGTACTCGCGGATCGAGATGCGCGATTTCGCGGAGGATTTTCAAGCTGCCGTCGCTGGAACCGTCGTCGACGTAAACGATTTCCGCGGAGCGGCCGAGTGTTTTGAGAGCTTCGTCGAGCTTTGCGTGCAGCGGCCGGAGGTTGGGTTCTTCGTTGAAAACGGGAAGAAAAACGGAAATATCTGGCGAGTCGGTTGGCAGAGTTGTTCGATCTTCTGCTAGCTGTTCCTGTTCGTCGAGAATCTTCATGAGTGGCTGTGTGGACGGTTCCTGGCGTCCGCAGGGCGTTTGCACGGACGACATTGTAGAACAGATTCACAAACCTCTCATCCTAAACCATTCGACAAAGCGGCGCAGGCCCTCTTCAATCTGTGTTTTGGGGTTGTAGTTTAGCAACGCGCGCGCATGGGAAATATCGGCGTAGGTTTGGGGGACGTCGCCTGGCTGCGGCGGTTGACGTTCGATTATTGCATGTGTGTCGAGTTCTTTTTCGAGAAGTGAAATCAGCTCGTTGAGCTCGACTGTGCGTGATTCCCCGAGGTTAAAGATGTCGTAGTTCCCATGGTTGTAGTGGATGGCGGCGATGACGCCGTCGATGATGTCGTCAACGTAGGTGTAATCGCGGCGCGTGGTGCCGTCGCCGAAGACTGGGATTGGTTTACGCTGGGTAATTAGTTTTGCAAATTTATGAATCGCGAGATCAGGGCGTTGGCGCGGGCCATAGACGGTGAAGAATCGCAGGCACACGCAGCGCAAGCCGTACAGATGCGAGTAAGTGTGACAGAGGAGTTCGCCGGCAGCTTTGGTCGCAGCGTATGGGGAAATCGGTTGTCGAATCGGGTCGACTTCGCTGAAAGGTACGTGAGCGTTGATGCCGTAAACAGACGATGATGAGCCGAAGACAAACTGTTTGATATTGTGGTGGCGCGCGAGCTCGAGCAGGTTAAGCGTGCCGTTGATGTTTGTTTCGGTATAGAGCTGCGGTTCTGAAAGCGACGGTCGAACACCTGCGCGGGCAGCGAGGTGAACTATGCAATCGAAGCTCCTGTGATTGAAGATTTGTTCGAGTGCAGCGCGATCCCGAATATCGATTTCGTGAAGGCTGTAGCGTGGATCTTTTAGCTGCTGGCTGATGTTTTCACGTTTGATCCCGGGATCGTAAAAATCGTTGAAATCATCGACGACTGTAATGTGTTCGGCGTCGCTTGATAGCAGTCGATCAACCAGATGAGAGCCGATAAAGCCCGCGCCGCCAGTTACGAGAAAGTTTTTCATCACTTACTTTGTAGCATAAATCCAAAGGTGCCAGCCCCATCGTGACGCGAGTCGCGATTCGATGGAGCGTGGCAGGATTGGACCAAGTAACGGCAGCCAGCGTTTGTTGAGAAAGTAGGAACGCAGCTCCACGTGCGCGAAGTCCTTAAAGAGCTCGCGTGCTTCGGCGCGGGAATAAACGCGCGCGAGCGGATTGCCGGCGCCGTCAGTGTTTCTGCTCAGGAATTCTTCTGAGTTTGAATAGCCGGATTGATCGTTTAATCGTTGAGCGTGTTCGCGCAGGCTGTCTTCCGCTTCCCCAGTCAGGAGATGAACCAACTTAACGCCTGCGTTCCATTTCAACAGGTTTACGCCTGCGCGACGCAACATCGATATGTTGATGCGATAGTTGTAGGAGTCACGATGGTAGAGCATAACGACCGCCTTGCCGCCGGGACGCAGCACACGATGGATCTCGCGCACGGCTGCGGCGGTATCCGGCGTGTGATGAAGCACACCATGCGAATAGACGATATCGAACGAGTTGTTTGGAAAATTCAGTCGTTCTGCATCGGCAACTCGAAAAGTGCCGGGCAGGTCGAATAATTCGAAGCGCCGTTTTGATAAATCAACCGCGGCGTGAGTGAGATCGATACCCGTGTATTTCGCCCCCGCTTTGGCAAACTGGGCGCCATCAGTCCCGAGCCCGCAACCCACCTCGAGCACATTCAGATCTTTTGAATTGGCAAATCCAGCGGCCGCCGGAATGTGCCACTCCTTTTTATAGCGATGCTCTTCTACGAGCTCATAAAATCTGCGTGAGCCAGGAGGCGCATCGGCAAACTTGGTCCCACAGGGATTCTGTTGCCAAAACGCGCGCACGCGATCTTTGAGCATTGAATTACTTTGCGACATCTCGAACCTGGAAGAATACCAGTAGCGGAAGGTGCTCGACAAAGATTGGTCTCGATCCATATTTAATTTTTGAGCGGCGGCGTCTTTTCATGTCTCGCTGCCTTGTGCCTCAAGGCCTGCCTTGCTGGGCGAAGCTGCATTGAGGCACAAGGATCAGCTGCGTCGTTGGGGTGAGGTGCCCAAATCCGGTGAAGGACCCCACCTGTCCTACCAGTTGATTTTGCCCCCTCTACCAACTGGCCCGAATCAAACGCTCACTCGAGGAACCTCTCTCGAAATCTTGCCATTCATCAGACTTGCTCTTAAAATTTGCGAGCCCGTTGAAAGCAATTGCGCTTAACGACGGGCGCAATATATTCCAGCTTTAAGCAGAAATCCTTAGAACAATCTAAAAAAGATCTTAGTAATTTCTAAGGATTTCCGCCTCATCAGTCTCTATTATTCGACAATCGTAAATTGGACCAGACTAAGTGGGAGTAGTCTATGCCTCATAACAACCTCTGCTACGAATTTGGACCGTATCAACTGAATGTAAATACACGCCTGCTTAAACGTTCAGGTGAAACGATCTCACTCACGCCCAAAGCCGCTGATATCCTGGTGCTGCTTATCACGAGGGCTGGGCAGCTAGTTGAGAAGGATGAGCTGTTGAAAGAGATCTGGCCCAATACTTTCGTTGAGGAAGCGAATCTTAGTCAGAATATTTTTTATTTGCGCAAGGCTTTGGGAGATGATCGCGCTGGTCCGAAATACATCGAAACGGTCACACGGCGCGGCTATCGTTTCATCGCGGGTGTGAGGGTAGTTGAAGCTGAAGAGAATCACCTGTCAAACGGTGTTCACGTTAACAACCAGCCTGTTGTCGCGGTGCTTCCGTTTACTAATGTGATGGGCGATCCTGAGGTGGAGTATCTGGTCCAGGGGATTACGGACAATATCATCAACAACCTCTCTCGAATTTCCAAACTGCGTGTTATGTCACGCAGCGCAGTTTTCCGCTACAAAACGAAAGATCCACAACAAGCGGGCAGGGATTTGGGCGCTCAAATCGTGGTAGTCGGAAAGATTAACAGCCAGCCGGGTCAGAATGTGATCGCGGTAGAACTGGTGGACACGTTAACTGGTTGGCAGTTGTGGGGCGAGAGCTTTGATTCAGAAAAACAGGACCTTTTGGAAGTCCAGGAGGCGATAACGCGGCAGATTGTAGCGTCGTTGAAGCTGCAGTTAAGTGGCGACGAAGAGAAGCAAATTTCGACTCGCTACACTGAAAACGCTGGCGCGTATCAAGCGTATCTTGAAGGGCGGCATTACTGGAGCAGGTATACGCGGAGTGGCATTGAGCGGGCGATTCGTCACTTTCGGAACGCAATCGAGCTTGATTCTAATTATGCGCTGGCGTACGCCGGGATCATTGATTGTTATCTGAGACTCGCCACGAACTATTTGCCCCCCGAAGACGACGTGGTTGGTCCAGACGACGAGGCAGCCTATCACCTCCCCAGCAACGCCGCCGAATCCGACCCCCGCGTAAAGCTGCGCTTCGAGTGGGACTGGAAAGGAGCCGAGCGTGAACTCCGCCGCGCTAACGAATTACAAACAAACTACCCCACCGCCCCCCAATGGTACGCCGCTTACAAAAAAACTTATGAACTTAACGGCGAAATTACTCGCAACCGGACCAAGCAACCAAAGTTCAACTTCAAATGCGGACCTGAAAACACATTAATAACACAATTTGCCTCACTCGACTTAAACGTAAACGAAGAAATTCAGGTTTATTGCACGATTAGCCGTGAGCAAATAGACGCTGGTAACTATGACGCCGCCTCTAGGATTCTCCGACCATGGTGGCAGTTCGGTAGTTGGCCAAAGCTTGAAGGCTTGAATCAAAAGTCCTCAGCTGACCTGCTATTTACTACTGGTGAGCTTGCTGGATTTGTGGCTAGCACGCAGCAGATCCCGCAGGGCCAAAGACATGGCGAGGAGTTATTAATCGGATCTATAACTCTCTTTGAATCTCTAGGGTTTAGACGACGAACGGCGGAAGGAAGAATCGAACTTGCGCTTTGTTATTATCGACAAGGCCTATTCGATCTCGGACGTTCGATTCTAGCTCATGTTCTTGCCGACCTTTCTGAAGATGATTGGGAACTGCGCAGTCTCGCCTTGATTCGATTGGCCAGTCTAGAGCGACATGCTGGTCGCCTAAGAGAAGCACTCGGTAGATTGAATGAGGCTACCGAATTGGTAAAACTTTCAGGTCCATGGGCGACAGGCCGCCGTAATCTAGAGCTAGCTTCAACATACAAAGATTTGGCTATAGCTGAAGCGGAGAGTACTTATTTCAACAACGCCAAGGAATTCTATTACAAGGCACTTCACGAATTTGAGGCCGTTGGCAATCACCGCTATGTTGCTATAGTTGAAAATAATATCGGTTTCCTCCTATTAAATGTTAATGCTTACCAAGAATCGGAGTGCCACCTTCTTAGGTCCAGCCGACTTTTTGAAGCGTTCTCTGATGCCGTTCGAGGAGCTCAGGTTAAAGAAACACTGGCCAGACTATATGTTGCAACGAAACAATATATCGCAGCACAGAATGCAATTAAAGAAGCGGTGCAGATTCTGGAAAACACCGATGGTGAGGCGCTGCTAGCGGAGGCCTTGACTACAAATGGCTTGGTAGAAAGCAGGCTGGGAAATTACGTCAGCGCCAAGAATATCCTCCTTGCAGCTTGTAGCATAGCCGAGAGATGCGGTGATTACGAGGGGGCTAGGCGCGCCTTGCTAATTTTGTTAGAGGAGTTAAATCATCAACTTGGACTGTCGGAAAAACTACAGGTATCTGACAAGCTAAAGGCACTGATTGTAACTAGGCAAGCGAAGAAGACAAGTTGACGCTATACGCCGAAAACACACAGCCAAATATTTAAAAGCGAATGCCTTGCGGCGTAGACTACAGTTCAGTCTTCAATTTGCTTTGAGATTCTCTTGGCTGTCTGTAAATTGACTGCGATGGCCGTTGGCAGACGATCAGCAGGCATGGCGGTTAAATCACGGTCGATCAATTTTCCCCTAAGTAACACGAAAGGGCTCATAACGGGACTACCCTTCGAACTTTAGTCCGCTGGAAAAATGAATCCTTCCAATTCGTTTAGCTCGTCGAATTCTGCGCATTGAAAGTTCATAACCAAATCCTTTCTGCGGTATGTGGGTTGCTCAGATTGGGTCTCGAAGTGTTTTGCAGTCCAAACACTTCAATTTGATAGATTTTGATTAGTGAATAGCCCGTTCTGACCGGACCGCCGTGACTTTGACACTGTTACCAGATGTTGATAAAGGCAACCAAAAGGTCCAAAAGCTGAGCACCATTCATATCACTGAATGGGCTGACGCGAGTGGTGGAAATAACTCCAGTGCGTGTTGTCGAGATTACACCTGAACGACTTCCGGTTGTTGAGATGACTCCGGTTTTGGTTGTTGAGATGACTCCGGTTTTGGTTGTTGAGATGACTCCGGTTTTGGTTGTTGAGATGACTCCGGTTTTGGTTGTTGAGATGACTCCGGTTTTGGTTGTTGAGATGACTCCGGTTTTGGTTGTTGAGATGACTCCGGTTTTTGCAAACGTGGTGGTGGCTGATAGGGCCGTAAGTAATAACACTGCGCAAATAGCTGGTTTAAGGTTCCTCATTGTTTTGCTCCTGGTGATTCGAAATCAGGGGTAGTTGGGTCGGCTTGGAATTTGCCGCTAAGCCTTTTCAAGTCGACCTACTGATACGCACTTAGGCTTTTACAAATAATGTGCCAAACCATCGGAATGCGAACAGCTCGTTTAAGATATAGTGGACACAGAGGTTACGGAAGAGCTTGTCGAGACATCCTGACGGTATTAACTTTTTCCTCTTGCTGATTAGTGAGTAAACAAACTGGGAAACACCAAAGAAACAAGGCGCTTTCTTAGGCAAATGCTTGTTCTTGCGGATCACTAGAAAAGATCGAACCATGTATATGCGAGTAGCAATGGATATGTGGTATGCAATCAGTTGGCTTAGCTCTGAGCAAGCCTTGCTGTAGTGTGAATTGAGATGGCAAGAGTCACATCACTGAAGAACAAAACTCGGGAGAACCCGATTCAGATCGATCCACTCCGCGATAGTGAGCCAGTTTTAAGCTGCTGCTCAATAGCGCGAGAAAAGATCGAAATCGGCGACTACGATGGTGGTTGCGCCGTCCTCGCCCCTTGGTGGAAACTCGGAGAATGGCCAGCTCAGCACGGTCTAGAGCCTATCGCTGCGGGAACACTTCTTTTGAGTGCTGGTTCACTCACTAATTCAGTGGTTAGAGTTAGACGGATGCCAGGAGGCCAGCGTTTAGCCGAGGCACTTTTAAGTGGTGCCATTGCCCTATTCGACCATTTGGCGGAGAGCACGAAAGCCATTGAGGCGCGGATTGAGCTGGGTTGTTGCTACTACCACCAAGGGCTTTTTGATTTAGCTCATTTCACTCTGAATTCATGCGTTGAGCAGCTTACGACTGAACATGTTGAATTGAAAGCTGTTGCGCTAATTAGACTTGCTATAGTGGAGCGTCATTCCGGCCGACTGCAAGAAGCCCTCAGTCTCCTCGAATCGGTTTCCTCGCTCGAAAGGACCTGCAGTGCATGGACCAAAGGCCGCTTTCGAACGGAAATGGCTAATACGTTGAAGGCTTTGGGCGTCGCAGAGGGGAAAAACTATTATTTCGATTATGCTCTGGGGCACTACAGGGAGGCTTCATTACAGTTTGAGCAAGTTGGAAACTTAAGATATGTCGCCGCAGTCGAAAACAACCGGGGACACCTTCTACTGAGTCTACAACGATTCAAAGAGTCGGAAGTCCATCTTGAACGCGCGCGCGGTTTATTCAACAAATTGGGAGACGCGATTGGGTGCGCCCAAGTTGACGAGACCTTGGCCCAACTCTTCCTTGCTTCAGATCGACATAATTCTGCGGAATGTGCCATCAAACGAGCCGTCGAAACACTTGAAGGGAGTGGTGAGGACGCCCTCCTTGCAGAAGCACTCACTACGCGAGGGCTCATTCTCTGTCGGCTCGGGCATAAGCAGACGGCGAAGCCCATCATCGAACGTGCCCGGCGTGTGGCCGAGAGGTGCGGCGATCGAGAAGGTGCTGGGAGGGCGTTGCTGATTTTGATTGAGGAGATGTGTGAGCAGTTGGCTGATGATGAACGAAGGGAGATTGGGGCGCAGGCTAACCAGCTACTCGCTAATTCACAGCAACATGCTACCCGGGAAAGGCTGCGGAAGTGCCTCGAAACCATCGCTGAGGCCCACACGCGCTATGAAGCCCAGCGTGAACAGGAAATACATGCTCAGAAGATGGCGGCCCTTGGCGAACTGTCATTCGGCGTCGCCCACAACGTAAACAACACCCTTACCGGCATCCTCGGTCGTGCCCAACTGATCCTCCGCAACAGCAACGACCCAGGCAAAGTCGAAGCCGGCCTCGAATTAATCATCAAGAGCGCCGAAGATGGCGCCCACATAATCCGCCGTATTCAGGATTTCGCCCGCCAGCGGCCCAGCCGCGAGTTCGAAACCGTCGCTGTGGCCGAGCTGCTCAAGGATGCCTGTGAAATGACGCGCCCGCGCTGGGAAACGCGCTCCGAATTCGCCCCGATACGCTTCGCCCTGCACGCAGACTGCACAGCCCACATCCAAGGCGACCCTGTCGAACTCCGCGAAGTGCTGGTAAACATGATCTACAACGCCGTCGACGCCATGCCATCCGGCGGAGAAGTGCGCGTTTCCACACAGGAAAACCGCGATAGCATAGTCATACTCATCACCGACACCGGCACCGGAATGGGGCCCGACGTCAAGCAACGACTCTTCGATCCGTTCTTCACAACCAAAGGCAAGGCTGGCACCGGCATGGGGCTCGCCGTCAGCTTCGGTATCATCCGACGACACGAAGGCTCCATCGAGGTCGACAGCGAGCCAGGTCGCGGCACCACCTTCAAGATCTCATTGCCCAAAGTGACCCAGGACGCGCCGGAAACCCAAATCGCCAGCCCGTCGGAAGTGACTGTTTCCACTTCGGAAGACAAGGTTCGCGTGCTCGTCGTCGACGACGAAACACACGTCCGCGAAGTGTTAATCGAAGCTTTGGAGGCCGAGGGTTGCGAGGTCGTCTCGGCCCAGAGCGGCGAGATCGCTCTGGCGCTTTTTGATCAAAACAACGGGAAATTTGACGGAATCTTCACCGACATCGGCATGCCCGAGATGACCGGCTGGGAACTGGTAAGCGAGATTCGGCAACGCTCGAAGAGCATGCCAATCGCCATCATCAGCGGCTGGGCCGACGCAATCAGTCTCGAAACGAAGAACGCCGTGAAAGCCGACTGGGTCGTCGCTAAACCCTTCGATATTGATAGGATTTCGAAAATCGCGCAGGAAATTGCGCAACGCAGGACAGTCAGTGTGACCTAAGCACTGACGCTGAGCTCGTGGCGCTCAAGCTTGAGATAGAGACCACGACGCGTCAAACCAAGCTCACGAGCCGCGCGTGAGATATTGCCACCGTGCCGGCGCAAAGCATCGGAAATCATTCGCCGCTCAACCTCAGCCAGAGCCTCGGCCAGCGTACCAGTTCCCGTGGTTTGTATATTGTTGGAGGGCGGTAGTGAAGTTATTGACGCCGCTCCCGAAGGTGTAGTCGGAGACGATGTACGCTTGAGCTCCGGCGAAAGATGCTCAGGTCTGATGATCGCGCCATCCTCCGCACGAGCCACGGTGCGCTGAATCTCATTGCAAAGCTGGCGCACGTTCCCCGGCCAATCACTCACCATCAACAAGTCGACCGCCTGTGGCGTGATCTGAATATCCTTTCGACCAAACTTCGCCGAATAATGATTGACGTAATAATTGACGATGGTCGGAATCTCCGATCGGCGTTCACGCAAAGGCGGCACGCGCAGCCGAATCACGTTCAGGCGGTAATACAAGTCCTCACGAAATCGGCCCTGCGCGACCATATCTTCAAGATCCGTATTCGTCGCCGCGATGATACGCACATCAACCTTGGCTGGTCGCTGCTCACCAAGCGGTTGAATCTCGCCTTCCTGCAGAAAACGCAACAGCTTTGGCTGAACGTCGAGCGGCAAATCGCCGATCTCGTCCAGGAAAAGTGTTCCACCGGCGGCAGTTCGAATCACACCGTGCGAATCGTTCACAGCACCCGTAAACGCGCCTCTTCGGTAACCAAACAGATACCCTTCCGACAACTCCTTCGGGACAGCCGTACAGTTAAACGGCACGAAAACCTTCGCTCGTCGCGACGAAATAGCGTGGATCGCGCGCGCCACCAGTTCTTTGCCAGTGCCCGATTCACCCGTAACCAACACGGTCACGTCAGAAGATCGGATCTTGTGAACTTCCTCAACTAGCTGCGTCATCGCCGGGCTTGAGTGAATAAAGCCGGGCATCAGGCTCGTGCCTGTCAATTCGTCAGAATGCTCATTCGTGCCACTCTTCTGCGCGCCGGCACGCAAGGCGCAAACGTCCATTCCCAACTCAACCACGCGCAATAACGGCTCTAGCGAAACTCCGTTCGGCAACTTCGAGCGATTCCGCGGCGAAAGGTACATCTTCGCTTCCGGAGCATTAGACGACTTCAGAAAGATCACTTCTGCGTCGTGTTTTTTACAATAACGGTCCCGCGCCGAGTCGTCTTCAACCGAATCCAGCTCGACCGCGATCTTCTCGTTCTCTGCGGGCGTACCCCCCATCGCAACGACGACTTTCGGCTCGTTACGCTCGCCACGCTCGGTAATAATTACTCGTTGCGCACCGGTTTCCTGGCGCATCACCGCCGCCAGCTCGCGTAACAACAACTCGCGCGACGCAACTGCCTCCGCAAGTCGCAGCGTCAAGAGCTGAGTCAACGCCGACTGCTCCTGAATGCGCTCAGGTGTCGCCCGCGCAAGCTCTCTCAACTCTTCCTCGGCCCGCGTCAAATCTATCCGCGCGCCCAAGTCACGAAATGTATTCAGCGCCCGGCTGAGATGTTCACCAGCCCGCTCGGGCCTGATGATCGCGTAGGCACGGCCCAACTCAAGATGTGCGCGGGCCGCACGATAGCGGTCGCCGAGCATATCGAATATGGAAACACTGCTGCCGAAATGCTGCGCCGCTGACTCAGCATCTCTGCGCGCCATGTCGAGCATTCCGTTGAGCCGGTGTGCTTCGCCCGTGAAATTCAGATCAGTGGTTGCGTCTGACGTCTCAGCGGTAACGTACTGAAGTTCTCGATTACATTCATCGAGCTCGTGCGTTTTCAGGTAAGCTTCGGCAGCAATCAGACGCGACTCGCAAATTCCCTGGCGGTCGCCGATGAGCTCAGCGAGACCGAGTGCTTCTTTCGCTTTGGCGAGCGCACTAGCAGGATCGTCGGTCGCGAGAGAACAGCGTCCGGAAGTTCTTAATGCCTGACCCGCATACCACTTGTTTCCGTTTTCATTTGCGAGCGCAACGGCCCGACCCAGATAATCCTTCGCTCGATCGAGATCGCCCCGCAGCATGTGCAGCTCGCCCAGCGAATCAAGGATCATGGGCACTTTTGCGCCGCGCTCATCAACTTCAGTCGCGAGGGAAAGCGCGCGCTCCAATGCTTCCTGAGCCCGGTCCCACTGACCAATCAGGATCAGATTGATGCCGAGATTGTTATAACCATTGGCAGCATTTGTTTTGTGGTCCGTGCGCTCGTAGTAGGTAATCGCTTTCTTTAGATAATCGATACCTTCCTGCGGACGTTTGAGGAACCAGCAGGCGCCGGCCATATTTGCGTAAATCCGGCCGAGCATGTAGGCCGCCGGACGATCGCCGATGAGTTTGAGTGCTTGCTCGAGGTTTTCAAGACACTTCTCGTAATTTCCTTCGTGAATATCAGCCACGCCAACGCCGAAATAAGACTCCGCGAGACCGCGCCAGTCACCATTCTGACGGAAACTCTCCAGCGCCCGCTGCGCATAATCACGCGCAATCGGATATTCACTGATCATGCGGTACGTGCGAGACAGCGCTGCATAAATGTGACCTAAATTGATCGCACCCTTGTCTGCGTGATCGCGCAACGCTGCCTGAAGCATCGCGATCGCTTTCGGGTGATCTCCGTTGTAATTGTGTGCAAGACCGATTTGCACACGCAGGTAACTCACCGTCTGCTCGTCGAGTTTTGCGCGTGAATCGGAGTCTTCATACATCGCCACAGCAGCGAGCGAATCACGGTAATGGCCCTGTTGCTCGAGCGCTGTGGAGAGCGCACATCTCGCAAGCGCGAGTACCGTGGAATCATGGCGCGAATTAGAGATGAGTAAGGCGAGACGATCTTTTGCTTCGGTGGAAAGTCCCTGGTCTAACAATGAACGGATCTCATCGAGCTCACGCATGAGCGACTCATGCGTAGGCTTCGCTCGCGAGCGAATTCTCACCCGAGCGTCAGAGAAATCGACCACACCTCGGTCTGTAGGGGGCTTTTGATCACGTCCCAGAGGGCCGTGACCCACACGTTTATCCATTTAGTACCTATAAAAGATCAATCAGGCCGAATTTTCATGATGCGTTGTTGGGAGGGAAAACCGTCAAAACTCGTTGCTAAAGTTTTGCCGCGCAAACGTGTATTCGTGGTGAATTTAACACATGACTACGGTCCCGTACAGTTTTCTTCCGCACAGAACCACAATTTTATTTTGTCCAAGGGAGTTCAGTCGCTGATGCATAAATTAACTCTCCAAAAGACAGAGGTTTACGCACCAGTTCCGCGCCTTGACACCCCAAAGGTCGGCCGCTATCATTTCCGTTTCCGTCTGCAGCGCGGAACTTCGCCTAGAGTTATATGTTTGAGTCCCTCTCGGACAAATTAAAACGCACGCTCAAGAACTTGCGAGGCGAAGGCGTGCTGACGAAAGAGCACGTCGATGCTGCGCTGAGAGAGATCCGTCTGGCCCTTTTGGAGGCCGACGTCAACTATAAAGTCGCCAAAGACTTTATTAGTTCAGTTCAGCAAAAAGCCGAAGGACAGCAGGTCTGGCAGGAGCTCAAGCCGTCGGAACAAGTCGTCAAGATTGTTTTCGACGAGCTGGTTGAACTGCTCGGCGGACAGTCATCGCGGCTTGTTTTTACGAAGCAGATTCCGAACACGGTGATGGTGGTAGGCCTGCAGGGCTCCGGAAAGACCACCTCGACCGGAAAAATCGCGCGCTGGCTAGCGGCAAACCAGGATCGAAAGCCTTTACTGCTTTCGGTCGACGTTTACCGGCCCGCGGCGCGTGAGCAGTTAAAGGTCATCGCGAAAGCGACTGGCCAGCAGATCTTTGAATATCCGCAAAGTGACGATCCCTTGACGCTGGTGCGTGAGGCACAGAAACACGCACAGCAAACGGGCTTCGACACGCTCCTGATCGACACTGCAGGCCGCCTGCACATCGACGACGCTCTGATGGAAGAGCTCGTCAAAATCAAACAGGAAACTCACCCGGTCGAGATTCTTTTTGTCGCCGACGCGATGACCGGGCAGGACGCAGTTCGTTCCGCTGAAGAGTTTCACCGGCGCGTCGGAATCACGGGCGTAATCCTGACGAAGATGGACGGTGACGCTCGCGGTGGCGCGGCGCTTTCGATCAAGCAGGTTACCGGACAGCCGGTGAAGTTTGTCGGCGTGGGGGAGCGTTATGACGCGCTCGAGCCGTTTTATCCGGATCGTGTCGCCCAGCGAATCCTCGGCATGGGCGACGTTTTGTCGCTGATCGAAGAAGTTCAAGCGAAAGTCGACCAGAAAGAAGCTGAAGATCAGCTCAAGAAGCTTCAGAAGAACGAGTTCACGTTAGACGACTTTCGCTCCCAACTGCGCCAGGTCAAGAAGCTCGGCTCGTTCTCGAAAATAATGAAGCTCTTGCCGGACCAACTGCTGGGCGGTATCGGCATGCCGCAGTTGGACGAAGAGCAGTCGAAAGCGATGGAACAGGAGCTCAAGCGCACTGAAGCCATCATCGATTCGATGACGTGGGAAGAGCGCAACGATCATCGGATTTTGAACGCCAACCGGCGTCGTCGCATTGCGCGTGGATCGGGAACGTCAGTCGCCCAGGTCAATCAGCTCATCAAGCAATACGTCGAGATGAGACAGATGATGCGACAGCTTTCCAGCGCCGGGATATTCGGCGGTGCTGGTGGCGGCGGCCTGAAAGGCAAGATGTTGAGAAAGATGACGGGCATCCCGGACATGGCCGGGTTTGCCGGTGACGAAGGTGAAATGCCCTCGTTGCCGTCGCTGCCCGCGGCACCGTCACGAAAGAAGTTGAAAAAGAAAAAGAAGAAGAGACGCAGGTAAGCCACGGATCAGTGGCGCTTGAAGGAGGAAAGAATTGTTAGCGATTAAGTTAATGCGCACCGGAGCCAAGAAGAGCCCGTCGTACCGCGTGGTTGTGAAAGAGAAACAATCAAAGCGCGACGGCGCCTATCTCGAAAACGTCGGCACCTACAATCCGACGCGAAACCCCGCCGAGATCAAACTCAATCTGACTCGAGTTAACTACTGGATCGAGAAAGGTGCGCAACCCACTGACACAGTCAGCCGGTTGATCAAAGCCAGCGCACGCGCTGAACAAGCCGCAACCGAGGCACAGGCGTAAGCTTTCGAATTATGCGAGACGTCATCGAGATGATCGTCAAGGCACTGGTCGACGATAGCGAGAATGTTGACATTCGCGAGGTCGAGCAGCGCGGAGCTACGCTCATCGAAGTGCGCGTCGCGCCGAACGACGTCGGCAAGATCATCGGCAAGCAAGGCAAAACGATACGCGCGCTCAGATCTCTCGCACGCATCGGTGGCACCAAGAAGAACCGGCGCTACTTGCTCGAAATCGTTGAGTGACCGATGGAAGAGTTGGTGGTTATCGCGCGAGCGGTGAAACCCCGCGGCCTTAAAGGCGAAATCGTCGCGGAGCTTTTGACAGATTTCCCGGATCGGTTTGAAGACGTCGACGAACTGATCCTCGTTTCGCCAAGTGGCGAGCGAACGACAAAACGGCTCGAGGATTACTGGTTTCAGAACGATCGAGTCGTATTGAAAGTGGCTGGTTTCGACGACGTCGAAACAGCCAAAGAGCTGGTCGGGTTTCAGTTCGCAGTTCCCGAACAAGATCGTGTGCCGCTGCCGGCGGATCATTATTACGATTGGGAACTTGAAGGATGCACGGTCAAGGTTGGCGCCGAGAATATCGGCACAGTCAAATCCGTGTTGAAAACAGGTGGCCCCGAGATCCTCGTTGTCACCGATGACGGCGGTAAAGAACGACTGATACCACTGGCTGATTCGATCGTCGTGGCAGTCGACACTGCGGGAAAGACAATCGTGATCGACCCGCCCGAAGGACTTTTGGATCTTTGATTCTCAAGAAGGATGCTGCGCTTCGATATCATCACGATCTTTCCCGAGTTTTTTAGCGAGGCGATCGATTGTGGGATTTTGCGGCGCGCTCGTAACGCCGGTCTGGTTGAAATCACGGCGCACGATCTGCGGCAGTGGACCACGGACAAGCATCACGTCGTTGATGACCGACCTTTCGGCGGAGGCGACGGGATGGTTTTGAAACCGGAGCCAATCTTCACCGCGGTCGAGGCTTTAACTGGCGCTTCGCGACGAGAAGACTTTCCGGCCAAAACGCGCGTGATGTTGCTGTCGCCGCAGGGTCAGGTCTTGTCGCAAACGCTCGCGCAGGAGATCGCAGAAAACACAGCGCACGTCGTACTGATTTGCGGGCGTTATGAAGGAGTCGATGAGCGCGTCGCAGAGGCATTAATCACTGACGAGATCTCGATCGGCGATTACGTGCTGTCAGGTGGTGAACCAGCGGCCACAGTAGTGATCGATGCTGTTGTTCGATTGTTGCCAGGCGCGCTGGGTAGTGAGACGTCGGCAGTGTTTGAGTCCTTCTCGGAAGGTTTGTTGGACCACCCGCAATACACTCGGCCACCTGAGTTCAGGGGAATGAAAGTGCCGGAAGTATTGCTGAGCGGCAATCACGCAGAGATCGAACGTTGGCGCAAGGAAGCGGCAGTCGCGAAAACAAGGCGTAAGCGTCCTGACTTGCTGAAAGAATAAAGCGGATTTTAAGGAGCATCGAGCAATGAATCGATTGGACAGAATTGAACAGACGCAATTGCGTAGCAATATCCCACAGTTTCAGCCAGGCGATACCGTCCGTGTTCACGTGAGGATTAAGGAATCCGAGACCAAAGAGCGGTTGCAGGTTTTTGAAGGCGTGGTGATCGCGCGCAAACACGGAGGTGCGCGCGAAACGATCACGGTGCGAAAGACGAGTTTTGGCGTGGGCGTTGAAAGAATTTTCCCACTGCACGCAACGATCATCGACCACATCGATCTGGTAAAGCGCGGTCGCGTCCGGCGCGCGAAACTTTACTACCTGCGTGGCTTGCGCGGTAAAGCGGCACGTATCCGTGAGCGCGACACGCGCAGAGACGACGCCCAAGCCTCCGCTGCCGGCAAGAAATAAAACTAGCCACAAGAGGCACAAATCAGAAGCGACGTTCTGTGTTTTTGTGCCTCTTTGTGGCTAAAAATCTTTTGAGGCAAAGTGCGGATCGCAATCGATGCTCACACGGTCGGAACGAAGCTCGGGGGCAACGAAAGCTACGCTGTCAATCTCATCGAGTCGCTCGCAACGATCGACAGCGTCAATCAATACACGATCTACATAACTACAAACGAAGCCCGCGAACGCTTCAGTAGCCGTTGGCCCAACTTCAAAGTTCGCTCGACACTCCCACACACACCTTTAATCAGAATTCCGCTGACACTCAGCGCCGAGCTCCGCAAGAATCCAGTCGACGTGTTGCACGTTCAGTTTACAGCGCCCCCGTTTTGCCCGTGCCCGGTCGTCGTAAGTATTCACGATCTCTCGTTCGAGCACTTACCGCAGACTTTCAATCGTCGTAGCCGGACACAGTTGAAACTGACCGTGCGGCATTCTGCCCGCCGCGCTGCACGAATTCTTTCGCTCTCGGAACACACCCGACGCGACATCATCGAAACCTACAGCATCTCGCCTCAACGCGTTACTGCGATTCCCATCGCCGCACCGGACCACTTTGGTCCTATAATGGACTACAGGGAACTGCAACGCGTACGACACAATTACGGGATAGACGGTGACTACATTCTCTCGGTCGGTTCGATACAACCTCGCAAGAATCTGACCCGTTTGGTCAGAGCTTACGCCTCATTGCGAGAAAGTGGTTCAGCGGCTAAGCTGCCTAAACTCGTCCTCGTTGGAAAGTGCGCCTGGCTTTACGACGAAACCTTGCGCGCTCTCGACGAGACAAATATAAAAGACGCCGTGGTTTTGACAGGGTACGTCCCGGAAAGGGATCTCCCCGCGCTATATTCCGGGGCATTGTGTTTTGTTTACCCGTCGTACTTTGAAGGATTCGGACTGCCACCGCTCGAAGCGATGAAATGTGGCGCAGCGGTGATTGTCGGCAATAGGACCAGTTTGCCGGAAGTTGTCGGAGATGCGGCCCTCGCCGTTGATCCATTCGACATTGACGCGATTGCCGGCGCTATCAAAAAATTAATCAACGATCCGGCACTGCGAAAAGCCTTAGGCGTTAAAGGGCAGGAACGAGCAAGAGAATTCAACTGGCGAGAGACTGCACGTAAAACCCTTGCAGTCTATGAAGAAATCGCACGGGCCTCGACAACCCCGTAATCTGATGCGCATCGCTATTTTAGGAACACGAGGCATTCCGGCCAGCTACGGCGGGTTCGAAACGTTCGCGGAACATCTCGCGACGCGTCTCGTGGCGCGTGGTCACGACGTCACAGTCTACTGCCGCGCGCACTACGTTTCACCAAGACAGTTGGAGTATCACGGCGTCAAACTAAAAGTTTTGCCGACGATCAGGCACAAGTATTTTGATACTGTCATTCACACTTTTCTTTCCGCGCTCCACGCAGTTTCAGGAAGGTACGATGCGGCGCTGATCTGCAATTGCGCGAACGCTCCGTTTAGTCCGATCCTGCGGCTTACCGGAACGCCTGTGGCGATCAATGTCGACGGGCTCGAGCACAAACGCAAAAAATGGGGCTGGCTTGGACGCCGCTACTACCGGCTTGCGGAGTATTTGTCGACTCTTTTGCCAAACGAAATGGTGACCGACGCTCAGGTGATTCAGGACTACTATCTCGCACGTCACAATGCGTCATCGACAATGATTGCTTACGGAAGTGAAGTCGAGCGACGGCCGGATCGCGCCGCGGTCCGCAAGTGGCGAGTGGAGCCGAATCGATACGTTCTATACGTGTCGCGGCTCGAGCCGGAGAATAATGCGCACCTTGTAATCGAAGCTTTCAAAAAAGTGCGGACTGCTTACCGGCTGCTGGTCGTAGGTGATGCGCCTTATGCCGAGCAGTACATCAACAGTTTGAAGGCCAGCGCACGCGGTGATAAGAGGATCATTTTCACGGGTTTTGTGTTTGGTCAGGACTACCGCGCGCTCCAGCAAAACGCCTACTGTTACGTACACGCGACCGAAGTGGGCGGAACGCATCCGGCACTGCTCGAAGCGATGGGATATGGAAACTGTGTGCTGACACTCGCTACACCCGAGAACATGGAAGTTGTGGGCGATGCGGGTGTTCCATACATCGATGAGTATGATTTGTCGGAGAAGTTACAGCGAGTGCTGCGCGACGGATCTCTGGTCCAAGCCTACCGAAACCGAGCCCAGCAACGCATCCAAACTCACTACGCCTGGGACAACGTCGTCGACGAATACGAACAACTCTTCGCACGGATGTCCGGCCAAACAATCTCACCTCAAGCAACACCAGTCGAAACCGAATCTACGCAAACAGTAAAAGCTTGATTATTAAGCCTGCAGTTCTTGGCTCTTAACCTGCAAAGCAGGTGTAAGCATAAAGCCTGGGGCGCGAGCCCCAGGATCGAATTTAGATATAAGCCTCGAGCCCGCGCAGCGGCCGACAGCCTGAAAGGTCCAAGGCTGTCGCCCGTTTCACGGGCTCAAATATTTTGTTTTCGTGATCCTGGGGCTCGCGCCCCAGGCTTTACGCTTACACCTGCTTCGCAGGTTAAGAGATCCAGCACTAAACATACAGCTTACTTCGCAGGTTAAATCAGGCGCTTAAAAAGGGGACGCCCCGTCTGTTCTTTGGGAACAGACGGGGCACAAGCGTAACGGGTAGGTTCGGGCAAAACAGGGTGGCTGAAAGCATGAGAATCGCCTAACTGCAACGATTCATACGGGCGGCGCGTTTGTGCGGGGAATTAGTGCAAAAAATTTATGTAAGACGCGCCTGCCAACTACTTCAAACCAATCCAACAACCCTTGCAATTCCCTTATGTGCGAAATTATACGAATAGCTCCGCGCTGTCAAGGACAATTTGAAACGCTTTCGAAAAAACTTCGTGACAGGTCCAGACAGTTGCGGTTAGAAATCTCACTTCGTTAAGTGAATATGGGCATTTCATGCCATTAGGCTGGTATAAAACTGCTGAGCAATTATTCTCCCGCGCGCACCTGCGCGAGCCGGTAAGCCTGCCGGCGCACGGCTTCGGAAACATTTCGATTCTGCTGGAGGCTCTGCAAGTCTTTCGTGCGGATACGCGGCAGGATGTTCATCGCAGTCGGGACGGGGGTGCGGGGATTCTTTGCGAGGTTGTGAATGATCGTGTAAGAGCGCACCCAGGTACGATTCATCGCGATGATCCGCAGCACCTCATCGGCAACTGTTCTCATCGCGGCGATATTTTCGATTTCCTGCTCCGTAATCCGAGGATTCTTAACTACTGCCGAACACACGACTTTATTTGAATCGCGGACAAGAATGCTGCGTGCCTCGCGGTCGCCCTTCATCGCCAGCTTCATCCGATCCTTCGTGTTCATAAACATGATGCGACGAATGAGCGAAACGCGCTCCGCACTCACCTCGCCCGATTCCAGGCGTTCGCTGTCGATGACGCGTTGCGCGTTTGCCGCCGCTTCAGCCGGAGACTCCGACATGAGCTCTTCATAACGCTCGGCGGGAAGCCACGAGTCGTCGAGATCAGAATCGGAGACTTCGATGTGCTGTGCGATAAGCCACGCGTCTTCAACACTGATCTCGCCGCCGACACTCGTCAATTCCGCTGTTTCGAAAAACTCTGCCGCCGCAGTCTGTCCGCGCGCTCTCAGCTCGTCAGCAATCTGTCGTGCGCCACGTTCTTTCTCGAAAAACTCTTTGCGCGTTTCGCGGGCACGTCTTTCTGCGTCTCCGCTACACACCGGATTGCTGAGTATGGCCTCAATGATCTCAGGCGAACGAACGAGTCGCTGTTGATTAATCGTGATGAGCTCGAGCAGTGAGTTGTGCGGCGTGACAGCAGCCAGTTTTGCGAGCGCGTGATCCGGAGTTTGCGTGTTGAGGATTGCTGCTTCGTAGAGCTGCGGTGTTCCGTCGGATCGGGTCGCGAGATATGCGAGGACGTTTGGTGCCGTTTCTTGATCCGAAGCGGCGCTCAGAAGATCGTCGTTGCTCTCGGCCTTCAAAGTCTCAGTCGCTGCGGCGGAGATTTGTGCGTCGTCGCTGGTGGTGAGCGCAACGAGGACCTCGAGCAGATCGTTTTGCGGCAACGGCAAAAGACCGCGCGCCGCTGCCAGACGGGCGGGCTGCGGAGCCTTGCCGGTGATGATGGCTTGAACGACTGGATTTGTAGATGTGATTTCGGCGGTCAAGGTGGGAAATTAATAGGTCCTATTGGTCGAATAGGACCTCCGTTAAGCGTTGATGCCGTGGCACTTTTTATACTTCTTGCCCGAACCGCACGGGCAAGGCTCATTGCGTCCGACTTTCGGCTGGTCTCGAACCACCGTCTTCACCTTACCTTCTTCCTCGCCTGCCGGAGCCGCGCCCTGGTTTGGTCCAGTGAATCTCAATGAGCCGGGACGTCGTGGCGGCCGCCTATTCTGCAGACTCTCCGGAGTGCCTTGTTCAGAAACGATCTGCAAGTTGAACAACGATCGGATGGTCGTGGTATCGATGCGATCGAGCATCTCCTGGAACAGATCGAAACTCTGCTTCTTATACTCGACGAGCGGATCTTTCTGCCCGTAGCCGACAAGCCCAATGCCCTGCTTCAAGTGGTCGAGCGACAGCAGGTGGTCCTTCCACTGCGCGTCGATGATGTTGAGCATGATGATGCGCTCGTAAGTGCGCATCGCTTCCGGTCCAATCTGGTTCTCCTTGTCTTCGTACTTGGCCTTGAGCCGTTCCCAAATCGCGTCGACCACTTCCTGCGACGTCATGTTCGGGATGTCGATCTGCTCAACGTCCGTATCTAAATCGTAGATCGTCTTGATCTGGATCGTGTAGTTCTCGATGTCCCAGGCATCTGGCGACACATCGGGATTCAAATATTGCCGCGTAATGTCAGACAACAAATCGTAAGCAACACCAGACGCCGGCGGATCGCCCATCAAGTACTCGCGCTGATCCGGCTCTTCCATCAGTTGACGACGCAAGCCGTAAATCGTCTCGCGCTGCTTGTTCATCACGTCGTCGTACTCGAGCAGGTGTTTGCGAGCTTCGAAGTTGCGGCCTTCAACTGACTTCTGCGCAGCGGCGATTCGCTTCGAAACCATCCCCGACTCGATTGCGACGCCTTTCTCCATGCCGAGACGCTGCATCAATGCCTTCACCTTGTCGCCGGCGAAGATACGCATCAGATCGTCTTCGAGCGACAGGAAGAACCGCGACGATCCCGGATCGCCTTGTCTTCCAGCACGACCACGAAGCTGATTATCAATGCGCCGCGACTCGTGACGCTCGGTCCCGATGATGTGCAAACCGCCGAGACCCACGACTTCATTGTGCTCATCTTCGACGATCTGCTTCGCTTGCGCGTACGCGACTTTCCACTGCTCTTCAGTCGCCTCGTCAGGATCGATCTCATCCTTCTTCAGAAACTCACGCGCCATGAAGTCAGGATTGCCGCCCAGCAGAATGTCGGTACCACGACCAGCCATGTTAGTCGCGATCGTCACCATGCCTTTGCGTCCAGCCTGCGCGACGATCTCAGCCTCACGCTCGTGATATTTCGCGTTCAGTACATTGTGCGGAACCTTCTCTTTCAGAAGGCGGCGCGCGATCAACTCGGAATTTTCAACTGAAACCGTACCAACGAGAGTCGGCTGACCTTTCTCGTGACACTCCTTGATCTCTTCGATCACCGCATCCCACTTCTCCGGCAACGTGCGATAGATCACGTCGGAAAAGTCGGTACGAACCATCGGCATGTGCGTTGGAATAACGATGACGTCGAGCTTGTAAGTCGAGGCAAACTCGGCGGCTTCCGTTTCAGCCGTGCCCGTCATGCCCGACAGTTTTTCGTAAAGTCGGAAATAGTTTTGCAGCGTGATCGTGGCGAGCGTCTGGTTTTCTTTCTCGATCTCGACGCCTTCTTTTGCTTCCACCGCCTGGTGCAAACCGTCAGACCAGCGACGACCTTTCATCAAACGTCCAGTGAAGTCGTCGACGATGATCACTTCGCCGTCCTGGACCACGTACTGGTGGTCCAACTTGTAAAGCGTGTGTGCTTTCAAGGCCTGCTCAACGCAGTGCAACAACTCCATGTTCGACGGATCATAAAGATTGCCGACACCAAGAAGACGCTCGGCTTTATCAACACCCTCTTCCGTCAAAACCGCAGTGTGTGCTTTTTCATCGACGACGTAATCGCCCGTCTTCTTTCCATCGATGTCCTCACCTTTTTTCAGGTGCGGGATGATCGCGTCGGCGTTTTTGTACTTGTCCGTGGCTTCGTCGGATGGTCCTGAAATGATCAGCGGGGTGCGCGCTTCGTCGATCAGGATCGAATCAACCTCGTCCACGACCGCAAAATAATGACCACGCTGCACACACGTCGCGAGGTCAAACTTCATGTTGTCGCGCAGGTAATCAAAGCCAAACTCGTTGTTGGTGCCGTACGTGATATCAGCGGCGTACGCAGCCTGGCGCTCGAAGTCGTCCATGTCGTTCTGAATACAACCGACTTCGAGACCGAGGAAGCGATGGATCTGGCCCATCCACTCGGCGTCACGAGAAGCGAGATAGTCGTTAACCGTGACGACGTGAACACCGCCGCGTCCCGTGAGCGCATTCAGGTAAGAAGGCAAAGTGGCGACGAGCGTCTTGCCTTCGCCCGTGCGCATCTCCGCGATCTTGCCCTGGTGCAGCACGATGCCGCCGATCATCTGCACGTCGAAGTGGCGCATGCCGGTCGTGCGCACGCTTGCTTCTCGGACGAGCGCGAAAGCCTCGGGCAGGATTTCGTCGAGCTCACGGCGCTCACGTCGCTTTCGCTCTTCCTTATCCGTTACATCCGCCACCGCTTTTTGCAGGCGCTCTTTAAACTGCGCCGTGCGCCCACGCAGTTCGTCGTCAGAAAGCGCCTTTATCGACGGCTCGAGCAAGTTGATCTTTTCGACCAGCGGCATGATTGATTTCAAAAACCGCTGGTTGCTGCTGCCAAAAACTTTAGTAAGGAATTTATCGAAACTCATAGCTCAATTAGTTTAGCCAATCAGTAATAATCTGTGAACTCTGCGGCCCTCTGCGTATCTCAGCGTTCTCTGCGTTAAATGGAGTATCTCAACGCAGAGTTCGCAGAGATACGCAGAGGGCCGCAGAGAATCCGTTACTTAAACTCCTGGTTCTAGATTCTTCTTGATCATATCGATGACGCTCTGCCGCGGCATCGAGAAGTTAACCATTACTCGCTTCCCGTCAGGCGTCGCATTCGTATTCTTCATCAACACTTCTTCATCGTGGCCCTTACGCGTGGTCGCCCCGTAGTACAGCAGGGTGTTCAGCGCTTTCGCGAGCGACTCTGCTTTTTCCGTCGAAGCGGCTTCTGACGCAACTGAAGCCAGCACGTCCTTCTCACCCTGCTTGACTGTGATCTTTACCGTCGCGCCGGGATTGTCTTGGCTGATCGGCTGCAGGTACGTGAGAAAGCCACTATCGTTTAGCGCCGCCACGAGCTTGCCAAACAACTCAACGAGATTCTCGTCGCCGGATTTCTTCGTGAACTTCGCATCCTTCAGTTTGCCGTTCTCGTCGAGCTTCGCTTCGATCTCGATCTCGAAAGGCTTCTCGAAATCGAGCTTGCCCTGGTTCTTCAAGTCGTTCGCGTACGTGGCGAAGTCTTTCAGGACCTTCTTGTTGATCTCGTTTTCTTCCGGTAGCGTGACGTTGTTCTTTTCCGCGGTTTTCTCGAGCTCTACTTGTGCTTGTTCGGGAGTTAGCGGCGAAGCTGCTGGACTAGCCTGAGCGATAGCCGCCGCCGACGGCGATGGACTCGCTACTGGTGACGGACTCGGACTCGGTGACGGCGACTTTTCCGGGTCGACCTTCGGTTCCTTACTCGCCTGCGAGATGATCTTCGGCGCGAACGGATCTACGACGGGCGCTTGTCCGGGTACCTGTCCTGCGGCGAGCTGTTGTGCGAAGTAACCCTCCGGGTAATGAAACTTGTCGCTCAACTGGACCATTTGCACGCCGTCGCCGATCTGAGTCGCCTCGTAATCTTTTTCAACAAACTTTGTCCTCGCAATCAGTGCGGCAATGTTCAAGGTGTCGCGTAACGCGGGAACGTAAATCACCATCCACACGAAGACGAGATGCAGAACGAGCGAAGCGCCGGCGAGCTTTGCTAAAACCTGCCACCGTGGCTCGCGATTAACCTCAAACTTCTCGAACAACTCAGACATCTGCAAAAATCTGTCTTAAAAGCCTCCGCGTTAGACGCCATTGTAACTCTCAGGGTTCGCGTTAGCACTTCGCAGGCCACACTCTGAAAGTTAGAATGGCTTCGTGCGCCGAAATACCCGAAAAAACTGGGACAAACGCCGCTCGCGTGGTCGCCGTGGTCCCGAAAAGTCTGCCCGCCCGCGCGACCATGGGGCTAACGAACCAGCCTCGCGCATTGTTTCAACGTCGCGCGACACCAAACGACTGCTCGAAGGCATCGGTACACCTCGTAAGACGCCTTTCAAGCCCGATCCGTTTCAACTCGAAGCACTCGCGAGCCTCGAATATGAAGATGTGCTGGTCACAGCGCCGACCGGCAGCGGCAAAACGTGGATCGCGCGCGAGGAAATCCGGCGGCTCATCGATAACGGGCGGCGCGCTTGGTATACGTCGCCCTTGAAAGCACTCACAAACTCAAAATACCAGGAATTCATTGAGGAATTCGGGGCGGAGAGAGTTGGAATACTGACGGGCGACCGCAAAGAGAACTCCGAAGCGCCGCTAATCGTCGGGACGACTGAGATATACCGCAATCAGCTTTTTGACTCGCTGCGTGGTGGCAATGAAGTCAGCGCGGATCTCGTGGTGTTGGACGAAGCGCACTATCTCGCAGATGAAGACCGCGGTCACGTTTGGGAAGAGGCGATTATCTTAACGCCGCCGCGCATTCGCTTGTTGTTGTTGTCGGCGACGATCGGCAACGCGCACGAGTTTGCAGTGTGGCTGGAAGAGATTCGCGGCGTGCGCTGCGGAGTGATCACCGGACCGGCGAAGCGACCAGTGCCTTTGCGATCGGCGGTGTTACTGCCCGACAAGCGATTGTTGCGGTTGTTGGATGAATCAGGAAGATTGAATCCCGAGATCCTGGCTTTAACTGCAGACGAACGCCGATGAAATTACGGATGCCCGAAATGCCGTCAGCGACGTTACTGGCGGCGCTCGAAAGTTACAACTTGCTCCCAGCCATCGTGTTCCTGCCGACGCGCCGTCGCTGCGATCAGGCCGCCTCCGAAGCCGCACTCACGCGCCGTGATCCTAACGATACCCGCCGCGAGGCACGACGCGATTTCATGCGCGCGTTTGTCGAAGAGCATCCGGAAGTTCGCGGTCATCGCCACTGGGACACGATCATTCGCGGTGGCGTCGCGTCGCATCACGCCGGACACATTCCCGCCTGGAAACTCGTGATCGAAAAATTGATGAGCGCAGGACTGCTCGACGCGATCTTCGCTACAGCGACGGTGGCTGCCGGTGTCGACTTTCCCGCGCGCAGCGTCGTTCTCACTGGCGCAGACGCACGCACGGGCAGCGGCTGGCGTGCGCTTTCAGCTTCCGAAATGCAGCAGATGACCGGGCGCGCCGGACGCCGTGGCCGCGACAACGTCGGCTTTGTTATCGCAGCTCCCGGTCTTCATCAGGACCCGCAACTCATCGCACAACTCCTGAAAGCGCCACCCGATGCGCTCGTCAGCCAGTTTCGCGCCACTTACACAACACTGCTCAACCTCCTCGACGCCTACGGAAGTTTCACTTCAGTCCGCGAGATCGCTGAACGCAGCTTTGCGTATCGCGACTTCGCGCGCCAGATGGCTCAACTCGAACGCAGCCGCAGTGAAAGCGAAGAAAAGATTCACAACGCATTGAAAGAAAGTGACTGCGATATTCCGGTCTCAGCAGTGCTCGGCCTCGAGCGACTCATCGGCGTGCGCGCGCGTCTGCAGGAAGCCAAACCGCAAACACGATCCGAGGTTTTTCATCGCTGGCTCAACGAGGTGGTGAAGCCGGGCCGCGTGGTGGGAATCGGCCGTTCCGGTAAGCGACTGGTGATGGTGACTGAGAACCGCGAAGGCAATGTGCGTGGATTTCGTGAAGATGGCCGTCAGGCGAGCTTTCCGCAAGAGCGAATCGGGCGCGTGTATGCCCCCGTTTTTCGTTTGAAAGAAGAAGAGATCGAGCGCGCGTTCGACGAGATTCGCCAACGCGGCCGGGATCTCACAATACCTGAGCCACGTTTGCGCGACGCTGACGCCGAAGAAACGGACGCACTCAAGATCATCGACGACTCGATTGAAAACCTGTTGCCGCAGAATTCAGACAAGCACCGCTGCACCGACATCGTCTGGCAGCTTCACACAACGGCCGAAGACTACGAGCGCGCGTCGCGACGGATCGATGCGCTGCGCGAAGAAGTGTGGCTGCCTTTTGAACAGCGCGCGAAAGTGCTCGCGATTTTTGGTTATCTCGATTACGAAGCGGAGAAGGTCACGGAGCGCGGGCGCTGGCTGGCGGATCTGCACATCGATCGCCCGTTGCTCGTCGGCGAAGCCCTCGAAGCACGTCTCTTCAATTCACTCGAGCCAAAACAACTCGCAGGAATCATGGCCGCACTGACTGCCGATGAAGATCGCGATTACGGCGAGCTCGAGTTGTCTGATGACGTTGTGACTTCACTCGCGCGTTTCGAGGACATCGGTTTCAAAGTCTCCGCCGAAGAATGGAAGCACGGACTCGAGCCCACGCCCGAGTTGAACTTCTCAGCAGCGGGCGCCGCAGTCCGTTGGGCCGGCGGCATGCACTGGTCCGACATCGTTCGCGAGACTCGCGCTGAAGAAGGCGATCTGTTTCGCATGTTTTCACGCACGGGTGAGGCGCTGCTACAGATCGCGGGCCTGCATCGCAGCCATCCGGAAGCCGCGAATATGGCCGCGGCGGTCGCTGAGATGGTCTTGCGTGACCCGATTCGATAGTATCTCCCGCGTATCTACATAGATAAATACGGACTAAAGACAGAAAGGAAATTCATGTCTACTTCTTCTGCAGCCCAGGAACCATCCCCGCTACTGTTTTTCCAAACTATCAACGCGCACCAGCGCACCGAGGCTTTGAAAGCCGCCATCGAGCTTGAGGTGTTCACCGCCATCGGCGAAGGCAACACGACCGTACCCGCCATTGCGAATCGCTGCCAAACCGCCGAGCGTGGTGGCCGCATTCTTTGCGACTACCTGACGATTATGGGAATGCTGACCAAGAACGGCAACGAGTATGCGCTGACGGTCGACTCTGCAACTTTTCTCGACACGCGCTCGCCCGCATATCTGGGAGGAATTATCGGCTTTTTGAATACACCGGAGTTGCTGGAAGGCTTCCGGAATATGACCGAAGCAGTTCGCAAAGGCGGCACCGCTGTTGATAACGAAGGCACGGTCAAGCCTGACAATCCAATCTGGGTTAAGTTCGCACGGGCGATGGCGCCGATGATGATGATGCCGTCGCAAATGATCGCCAAACTGGTCGATCCAAATGCCGATCGCAAGTTGAAGATTCTGGATATCGCGGCCGGACATGGTCTCTTCGGGATTGCATTTGCGAAAAACAATCCGCAAGCAGAGATTCATGCTGTCGATTGGAAGGCCGTTTTGGAAGTGGCCAAGGAAAACGCGCAGAAAGCCGGCGTCGCTGAGAGGTATCACACGATTGAAGGCAGCGCGTTCGATGTCGAGTTTGGCAGTGGTTATGACCTGGTCCTGATTACTAACTTCCTGCACCACTTTGATCCGCAGATGAACGAAACGCTGCTGCGCAAAGTGCACGCTGCGCTCGCCGATGGTGGTCGAGCCGCGACGTTGGAGTTTGTGCCGAACGAAGATCGCGTGACGCCGCCGGATACGGCCCAGTTCAGCATGGTGATGCTGGTCGGCACGCCGTCTGGGGATGCGTACACGTTCGCCGAGTTGGAAAAGATGTTTGCCAACGCGGGATTCTCACGCAGCACGCTTCATCCGCTGACGCCCACAATCCAACAAGTAGTTATCTCCGAGAAATGATGCGATGCGCTTGCTCATATTTCTGATGTGTGTGGCGATGTTGCTACCGCAAACTCAACGAACTGCACCACCGGAAAGTGACTACCTGCTCAAGCCGGCTCGCGTCTTCGACGGCGAGTCGGCGCAGGTTCACGATGGCTGGGCCGTGCTGGTTCACGGTGACAAGATCGTGCGTGTTGGACCAGCAAACGACATCAATCCTCCCGCAGGAGCGAAAGTGATCGATCTGCCGGGGCTGACGCTGATGCCCGGTCTGATAGAAGCTCATTCACACATCCTGCTTCATCCGTACAGTGAAACTCCCTGGAACGATCAGGTCGCGCGCGAGTCGCTGAGTTTGCGGGTCGCGCGGGCCACAAACCACCTGCGCAACACGCTTCAGGCGGGTTTCACGACGATTCGCGATCTCGGTACGGAAGGCGCTGGCTATGCTGACGTCGGTCTCAAGCAGGCGGTCGAGCAGGGCATCATTCCCGGACCGCGGATGATCGTCGCTACGAGAGCAATTGTCGCGACCGGCAGTTATGGACCAAAGGGTTACGCGTCAGAGTGGACGGTGCCGCAAGGCGCTGAAGAAGCGGATGGCATCGACAGTCTGACGCGCGTCGTTCGCGATCAGATCGGACACGGCGCCGACTGGATCAAGATCTACGCGGACTATCGCTGGGGCAAGTCAGGTGCGGCGCCGACTTTCTCGCTCGACGAGATCAAGCTGGTCGTTGAAACAGCGAAGAGCGCGGGCATTCCCGTCGCTGCACATGCGACGACGACAGAAGGAATGCGACGCGCGGCGATGGCCGGAGTCGAGACGATCGAGCACGGCGATGGCGGCACACCCGAAGTTTTTCGCTTGATGAAGGAACGTAACGTCGCGCTGTGTCCGACCCTCGCGATTGCCTCGCGTACAAATGTTGAACGGAAACAAGCGGCATTCAAGGCCGCGCTCGATGCAGGTGTGACGATTGCGAGCGGCAGCGATGTCGGAGTTTTCGCGCATGGCGACAACGCGGTTGAGATCGAGACGATGGTGAAATGGGGAATGCCGCTGATCGACGCGCTTCGTTCAGCGACGTCCGTAAACGCCCGCGTGCTGCACATGTCAGACAAGATCGGCGCGGTTAAGCCGGGCCTGCTGGCGGACGTGATCGCGGTGGAAGGCGATCCGACGAAAGATGTTGGCGCGCTGCGAAAGGTTAGGTTCGTGATGAAAAACGGCGTCGTTTACCGTGAGTAAATCTTAGCCACGGATTACACGGATTGTTAGACGGATTCTTTTGAGACCAATCTGGCTACGGTTAGCAGCAGCTCTTCCGTCCGGAACGGTTTGCCCACGAAGTCGCTGAATCCGGTTTGCAGGGCCCGCACGCGGTCCTGGTCCGTGTGGGCCGTGACCGCCACACAGGGAATGTGGGCCGTCGAGGAGTTGGCCTTGAGCTCCCGAAAGACCTCCCAACCGTCCAGCCCCGGCATCGAGAGGTCGACCATGATCAGATCCGGCGGGTTCTCGCGCGCCAGCTCCAGGCACTCGCGCCCGTTCCGCGCCTCGCGAACGTCGTAATTGGCCCCAGCCAACAGCAGCCGCAGCAGCTCTCGGTTATCGTCGTAATCCTCCGCTATGAGTATCGTAGGTGGCATATTTAACACTGGACGACTATCGGGTTAATCCGTTAGATTACCAGACGACGCCTTTTGGCGAAAAACGATTTCTTGACTAGCTGAATACCAGCCGTTCATAATCATCCCCAGAGTTCTTGCGGCCCCTGCGGGACTCACCATTGCAAATAATCAACCTTGGGTTAGAAATCCCTACCTGAAGACCTTGAGGTTCGTCAAAACAACACGAGGATACGGAGGAGCGAGCTGTGGTTAACGGACACCTGGAAGACAGTTTGCGGCGTGAGATCGAGAGCCATCTCGAAACCCGCATGAGTGCGGTAAAGCAGGAGATAACCACTCTGCAAAGTCTACTCAACGAGTCGCTTTCGGCTTTTCTCGAACGCCAGTCAGACGTGCAGATGGAAGGCAGCATGCTAGCCTCCATCACCGAGCACCTGCACGCGGCTCACGAACGAGGTGTCGAGCTCGCCGCGTCCGAGTCGTCCCGCGCGAAGGCCTCGAGCGACATGGCCATCGTGAAATCGGCCATCAGCGAGATAAACGAGCAGAAATCGCAGGCCGAGATTCTCAAAGCGCTCGTCAACCGTGCTTCTTCGTTTGCGCCACGCGTCGCTTTCTTCGTCATCAAAGGCGAACAGGCGTCAGGCTGGCGCGGTCGTGGTTTCGAAGGTTCTGTGGGTGACGATGCGATCCAGGAGATCTCGTTTTCAGTGAACGCTGACACGGTGGTCGGCAGCGCTGCGAAGCAACTCGCGACGTGGAGTGGTGAACCAGGTTCGCATTCAGAAGATCATTTGATACTGAGCCGCCTTGGCGAAGAGACTGCGCAACGTATCGTGGCGATTCCGCTGAAAGTTCGCGGACGCGCGGTCGCCGTTCTTTATGCTGATTCAGCCGCTCTCGACTCGGAGTCGATCAATCTCGAAGCACTCGAAACGCTGGTCACCGTTTCGGGAATGGCCGTCGAGCTCTTGTCAGCCGCACGTGGGGGGACACAAGCCCCCAAACGTACAGCCGAGGAAGCGCCCGCGCCGGTCGAGCAACCACAGCCGTCGCCCTCGTCCTATGAGCCGACGAGTGAATACACTCCAGAGCCGGAACCGGAGAGCACTCCGGAACCGTCTTTCTCCGGTGCTGAGACGATTGAGAACTATCAGCCCGCCTACGAAGCAACACCGACTTATGAAGCAGCGCCGGTTGAGCCGGCTTCGTTCGTAGAGGCTGTTCCGGTAGAAGAGCCGTCTGGAGTGTTTGAGGAATCAGCAGAACCGCCTTCAATCGCCGGTGAAGAGCCGCCCTCATGGAATACGCCGCCAGTCGAAGCGGCCGCGCCGCCGCGCCGGCGTTATGGTCAGGATCAGGAACTGCCTGTGGAAGTCCACGGCGACGAGGAGCGGCGTTTGCACAACGATGCGCGACGGTTTGCACGCTTGCTGATTTCCGAGATTAAGTTGTACAACGAGCAGAAGGTTGCGGAAGGTCGGATCGAACACGATTTGTACGACCGTTTGCGTGAGTACATCGATCGGTCGCGCGAGATGTATGATAAGCGCGTGAAAGCCGAGGTCGCCACTCGTTACGATTATTTTCACGGCGAGCTGGTGAACACCCTGGCCGAGGGTGATGAGTCAAAACTCGGCGCGAATTATCCCGGCGCAACCGTGAACGTGTAAGTGTCATCCACAGATTGCGCAGAATCAATCTGTGTAATCTGTGGATAAAAGTATTACCAGTGGCCAAACATCGCTTACTCTTTATTTTCATCGGCGTTGCTCTGGTTGCTGTTGCCTCGCTTCCGTTCGTTCTGAGCGCGAGCTGCGTCACGCGGCCGCAAACTCTCGCAGAACAAAAAGCGCTCGAAAGTCTGCGCAGCATGACGCGCAACGACGTACTCCCGTCTGAAGACGTCGTCGCCGGAATCGAGAACCAGTTTCCACGCACTAAAACCGCAGCCCTCGCGCGAATCCTGCGCGCGCGAATCAAACTCAAAGCCGGAGACGCTGCCGGCGCCGCCGCGTTACTCGATACCAAACTAATCGCCGAACAGACGTCGCTTGCCGACTACGCACTCTCGTTGCGTGGCGCTGCTCTCGAGCAGGCTGGAAAGACGGCGGAAGCACGCGCGGTTTACCAGGAGTTGATGCAGTCGTATCCGACGTCGCTGCGCGCGCGTGATGCGGGGTTGCGAGCGGCGGATTTGATGACGAAGGCCGGCGAGATCGCGGCGGTTCCGTTGTTGTTGAAAAACTTCGCGCAGGCAGATGACCCTGGCGCTCTGCTCCTAACAGCCAAAGCTTACGAGCAGACTGGCGATCAAACACGCGCTCTCGCTGCGTATCGTCGACTCTATTTCTTCGCCCCTGAAGCGGCTGAAAGTGCTGAGTCGGCGACCGCGATAACACGGCTTGGATCAACCACGTCGCCTGCGTCCGCAGAGGAAGCAATCACGCGTGCTGACCGTTTGTACAGCGCTAAGAAATATGCCGACGCGCTGAGCGCTTACACGGACGCCTTTGCGAAGTTTCCCGCCACTGCGACCAACGAAAACCAACTCCAACGCGGCATCGCTGCTTACACTCTCAGAAGAACTCCTGACGCTGTCGCAGCACTGAACGCGATCCCGACTTCCGCAGCCGAGACACGCGCTGAAGCGATGTTCTACCTCGCGCAAACGTACGCGCGCGCGAAACAGTGGGAACAAGCCCGCGCGACTGCTGAAGAGCTGCGGCGTAGTTTTCCAAACAGCAACTTCACACCGCGCGCGTTTGTCGCGGTTGGCCAGATCGCGTCTGACGCAAACAACTCTGCCGATGCTTCGTATTTCAAGCGCGCCGCAGTCAATGGTTTTGCCAGCTCGATTGAAGTCGCGCAGGCGCAGTTTGATCTCGCGTGGGAGACGCATCAGGCGAAAAACTATTCGGAATCGTCGCGAATGCTGACCGAGCATCTCGCCAATTACGCCGACAAGAACACCGACAATCGGGGACGCGCTGGATACTGGGCCGCGCGCGATTCGGAACGCGCAGGCAAACTTGCTGAAGCGCGTGCGCTTTACGAGGCGATGCTCGAGCGTTACGACGCGAACTGGTACGGTTATCTCGCCAAGCAACGACTGGATGCGACCAAACTTCCCGCGAAAACTTTTCCTCCCGATTCTGTTGTGGCGCGTGCCGTCGCGAATCTGAAGACCGTCACGGTCGCAGAAGAAACGGTTGGACCAGAAGAAGACTCGCGGATCGCCAAAGCAGACGAGTTGTCGAATATCGGACTCGACGATTGGGCCCAGAAGGAACTCGCGAAAGCCGGTGAAAAAGCTCCGGACAGTCCGAAGGTCAATCTCGCGATCGCGAAGATCTATCGATCTGACGACGACAACGTCCGTGCGCTCAACACGCTGCGACGCAGTTTCCCCGACTATTCGCAGATGAAGCCGGAAGAGATGACGCGCGAGCAGTGGGACGTGTTTTACCCGCTCAATTACTGGGACATCATCGTGCAGGAGTCGAGAGCTCGTAATCTCGATCCGTATCAAGTCGCGGGTTTGATTCGCCAGGAGACGGTATTCATCACGCGCGCGCGTTCGGGTGCGGCGGCCTACGGACTGATGCAGGTGCTCGTGCCAACAGGAAGATTGACGGCGAAAAAATACGGTGTGAGCCGGGAGATCACGGTCGAATCGCTTTACGAGCCGCGTTTGAATATTCAGCTTGGCACGGCTTATTTGCGCGATCAGATCGATAAATTTGGCCGCATCGAGTATGTGGCGGCGGCTTACAATGCTGGACCGGGGCGGGCGGTGCAATGGAAAGCGTCGCTGCCGTTGGAGATCGACGAGTGGGCTGAAGCGGTGCCGTTCAAAGAGACGCGCGGGTACGTTCAGGGTGTGGTGCGAAACCGTTTACAATACCTGCGGCTTTACGATGAAAAGGGAAACTGGCGGCCGGGAGTCGGATCGCGAGCGGTGACCGGTGGGGATTCTAACGTGAGGAAGCGGCGCGTCAGTGGCAGCGGCGAAGAATAGCCACGGATTACACGGATTGTTTACGGATTATGAAGTTAGGATTTGCGGTACTGCTATTTTTACTCATCGCGCCCTCGATTCACGCGCAAGCCTCGCTAACGATTACAAGTGAACCAAACGCCGTGGTCTGGATCGATGAGATTAGACGTGGGACGACCGACGCGTCCGGGAAACTCACGCTCACCAAAGTCTCCGCCGGACGGCATTCGGTTCGCGTTCGTGCGAATGGATTCAAAGAGACCACAGCCGCCTTGCTTCCCGGGCGTCGTGCGCTCGCTGTGAAGCTCGTGGCCACGACTGATCCGGCAGAGCTCAAATTCCAGGAAGCGGAAACGGCGCGTGAGAAAGGGTCATTGCAAAACGCCGCCGATCTGTATCGTGAAGCGATCAAACTCCGGCCTGCGTTTCCCGCAGCACAAGTCGGACTCGCGCGTGTGCTGATGTCGCTCAACGAGTTCAAAGATGCACACGCCGCGATTGATGCCGCGCGCCGCACGCGACCCGCGTACGCCGAAGCTTCAGCAGTTGAAGGTCGCATTTATCGCGAAGAAGCGTTTGACGATGATGCAATACGATCGTTTCGCCGCTCGATCAGAGAGGGCGGCGGTGTGCAGCCTGAAGCTTACGTCGGCATGGCGAAAGTTTTGGAAGACAAGGGTCGGTTTGAGGAAGCGATCGTCGAATACAAAAAGGCGCTGGCCCAACTTTCTGACAGCGAGCCGGTGATCTACCAGATGCTCGGCGCTGCGTACGAACGCGTCGAGAAGCCGAAGGAAGCCGTGACTGCTTACGAGAAGTATCTCGAGCTGTCGCCCAACGGCAGCTACGCCGCGGCCATCCGCTCAATCCTCACCCAACTCAAACGCGAAGCCGCCGGCGAGCAGATCATTCCTTAAATCCGTGTCATCTGTGGTTAAATTGCTTTCCTATGACTAGTCCATCACCCTCAAAAAGCAGGCATGTATCGAAAAAGGCGAGCTCGTTTACCGAGTCGGTGATTCGGGAAATGACGCGCGAGGCGTTGAAGTATGGCGCCGTAAACCTGTCGCAGGGCTTTCCTGATTTTCCCGCGCCTGCCGACATCAAGCGCCGCGCGATGGAAGCGATCGATCAGGACATCAATCAGTACGCCATCACGTGGGGCTCGAAAGATTTTCGCGACGCGATTGCTGCGAAAACGCATTCGTATCTCGGCATCGAGATCGATCCGGAAGCTGAGATCACCGTCACGTGCGGCTCAACTGAAGGCATGATCGCGGCGATGATGGCGACCGTCGATCCCGGCGAAGAAGTCATCGTCTTTGAGCCGTTCTACGAGAACTACGCGCCTGACGCGATCCTTTCCGACGCGCATCCGATTTACGTGCCGCTGCGCGCGCCTGAGTGGTCCTTCGATCGCGATCAGTTGCGAGCGGCTTTTAACAAAAAGACTAAAGCCATCATCGTCTGCAATCCTAACAATCCGACCGGAAAAGTTTTCAATCGCGAGGAGATGGAGTTTATCGCCTCGCTCTGCCAGGAGTTCGACGCGCTCTGCTTCACTGACGAGATTTACGAGCACATCCTTTACCCGCGTGAAGGCGTTGAGATCAAACACATCTCGATGGCCCAACTCGACGGCATGCGCGAACGAACAGTCGTCGTGAACTCGATGTCGAAAACGTACTCGGTGACGGGCTGGCGCGTGGGTTACTGCATTGCGCCGCCGGAGATCACGGGCGCCATTCGCAAGGTCCACGATTTTCTGACAGTCGGTGCGGCGGCGCCGTTGCAGACCGCGGGCGCTTACGCGTTGTCGTTGCCGCAGGAGTATTACGACACGATGCAGCGCGAGTATCAGAGGCGTCGTGACATGCTGTTGCCGGTGCTCGAGCAATCAGGTTTCGGAACGTTTGCGCCCGACGGCGCTTACTACATCATGACGGACATCTCGAAGTTTGGTTTTGCGGATGACGTGGAGTTCACCCGGCATTTGATCCGGGAGATTGGCGTGGCGTGTGTGCCCGGATCGAGCTTCTACAGCAATCCCGCCGATGGCGCGCAGCAGGTGCGTTTCTGCTTTTGTAAGAAGGATGAGACGCTGCACAGTGCGGCTGAGCGATTGTCGAAACTGAGCCACAGATGAACACAGATAAAAGCAGATTTGTTCGTGCTCTATGCACGATCCTTGTTCTGGTGTGTGCGCCGGTGGTGTTTGCGCAGCAACAAGCGGATCCCGAGTTTGACACCTCAGTCGCGAAGCCCGCGTACAAAAAAGATGGGCCACGCGTGATGTTCGACGAGGCGCATCACAACTTCCACACCTCCGACGGTCGCTATAAACCATTCGTCGATCTCCTCGTGAACGATGGCTACAACGTCATTCGCAGTCGACAACCGTTCGTTAAGACACGACTCAGCGGGTTCAAGATTCTCGTCATCGCGAATGCGCTCGGCGCCGAAGAGGACGACGACAAAGGCGCTGACGACTCTGCGTTCACGACGGAAGAAATCGACGCCGTCGCTGATTGGGTGAAAGGTGGCGGCGCACTGCTGCTCATTGCAGATCACGCGCCGTTTGGTGGCGCCGCGTCGGCACTCGCGAATAGTTTCGGGGTCGATATGAGCAAGGGTTACACGTTTGATCCGGAACACTCGGTCGAGGATCCAACACATCTGATCTTTTCGCGCGAGAACAAACTCCTCGCCAACCACCCGATCGCTGAAGGCCGCAATGAGACTGAGCGGATCAATCTTGTGCGCAGTTTCACGGGTCAATCTTTGAAAGGACCTGAAGGCAGTGTCGAGATTCTCAAGCTGGCCGACTCGGCGACTGATAAGCTGGAAGACACAGCCACAACGTCAACCTCCGCCGCCGGGCTCGCTCAAGCGATTGCATTGAAGTTTGGCAAAGGCCGCGTAGTAGTCCAGGGCGAAGCGGCGATGTTGTCGGCGCAGATCTCAGGGTCGGACAAACACAAGATGGGCATGAACGTGCCGGGAAACGACAACAAGCAATACGCGCTCAATCTGCTCCACTGGCTGTCAGGGATATTGAAATAGTGTGGGACAAGAAGCGTCAGGTGATATGGATCGTGGGCGGTGTGCTGATGGGAACGTACATCGCTTTCTCGAACGCGTTCACAGATGAGAAAGAGTTTTCACTCAGCTTTTTCATCTTCATGGAACTGATGATTTTGCTGATTATGGGCGGGCTGTTTTATTTGTACTCGAGGAAGGGTTAGTTGGGTTGCTGCATCGATTTGGACCGAACCGTGATGCCTTCATTACCGACCACCAACAAACTGCGAGCTTGCCCGAATGGTGCGCTGGACGGCACGTACGAGAGAACGTAACGGTTCTGTCGTAGCTCGTCACAAATCGCTTTCGCTGCTACTGACGGTTCATCAATCGAGAAGATTTGCCCGCCGGTTCCTTCCGCCAGTTTATCAATCACCACTTTCGGTTTCGGCACGTCGCGTCGAATCGCGCCACGCGTGCGGTCGACGGCCTGCACCGCGTAGACCATGATGTTCTCGGTCTGCAGCTCCGCGAGCGTCTGTTCAAACGTCGCTTTGCTACCACGATCGAGACCGTCACTGATCACAACGATGATGCGCTTCGGATTCTGTATCGGCCGCAACGCTTCTTCGACCACCGCGCGAATCGCGTCGAACAAGTAAGGCTGGCCCTTCTTCCGAAACAGCTTCAACGACGATTCGATTGCTTTCGCATCGTCGGTCCAGTCAGAGACGATCTCGGCATGTTCGTCATAGCCGACGATCAAAAGCTTGTCGCCTTCGTAAATCTCGTAAGCAAACTCGCGCGCGGCCTGTTCGAGCTTCTCAACGTCCGCGCGAATCGTGAGTGAATTGTCGACGAGGAGAACGATGCGCGCCGGGGACGGATCGGGTGTGAAATTGCGAATCGACTGTTGAATGCCGTTGTCGAAGATCGCGAGGTCGTTGCTCGTAACTGGATTGGTCTGCTTGTTGTCGCGTCGCGCCACGACGCCAATCATCACTCCACCCGCCGCGTTCGCGTTTGGTCGAACGCCGGATTGGGCCAGAATCGAAATTGACAGTAATCCGGTGACGAGGAGCGTGATCAGGAGTTTAGACCGCGAACGCATGATTGAAATCCGGAGCGGCTATTCGCCGGTTGAAGCTTTCGGAGGTGAAGTCTTGTCGGAAGTCTTCTTCGAGGAGCTCTCTTTCTTCTTTTCTGTTTTTTCCGTTTTTGACTCGGCCGTTGACTCGGATTCGGACTTCTCGCTTTTAGTTGTCTTTCCGCCGTAATCCGTGACGTACCAGCCGGAGCCTTTGAACTGAATCGCGGGCGCGGAGATCTTCTTCTCCAGCTTCCCCCCGCACTTGCGACACTTCGTCAGCGGCTTGTCGCTAACCTTCTGAAAGGCCTCGACGTGCGCCCCACATTTCCTGCATTCATATTCGTAGATCGGCATGCTGGGTTATATTAACCGCGGATAACGCGGATAACAAATCCGATTTTTTTATCCGTGTCATCCGTGGTTAAATTGTCCCGACGATGTCGAATACCGCTCAATCCCTTTCTCTGGAACGCAAGATCAAAATGCATGAGGCGCGCGAGGGGATTATCAACCGCCTCGCGATGACCCTGCCTCACACTATCAATCTCGACCGCTTCCTCAACGTGATCGTCTCCGAGCTGGGACGGATGATGAACGTCGATCGCTGCGACGTGATCCAGTTGAAATCTGCGAGCGAGCTGCGCATCAGTCACGAGTGGCGCGCGTCGAACGATGTGCCTTCGAGTCTCGGCACGGTTATTCCGCTCGACCTCAAGCAACTTCAGGAACACGTCGACCTGCGGAAGCCGATACGGCTGGACGACATCTCGGCCTCTGGTCTCGATCAAAAGGTGCGATACCTTGCCGCAAGTCTCGGTACACGATCGTTGCTCGTTGTGCCGGTCATGCTCGGTGAAGACGTGCTGGGCCTCGTTGGCCTGCACACGACGCACTCGCCGCGCGAGTGGCTCGACGATGAAGTGAGTTTCCTGCAATCGATCGCCGGGCAGATCGCGATCGGTTATCAATACACGCGGCTCTACACCGATAAGGAACGCGAAGCCGAGACGAAGCGCGCCCTCTTGTCGATCGCGAATGCGTTGAATGCGCGCTCGGATTTTGGCGAGGTTTCGTCGCTCGTGCTCGAACGCGCGATTGCCCTGGTCCATGCTGATTATGCGGCGCTTGGTGTGCTCGATCCGACAGGTGGTCGTCTCAGTCTCGCAGCGTTCAAGGCTGCTCCCGAAGCGGCCGTCGATTCTGTTCACGGACTGTTTGACTCGCATGGCAAATCGATCGATTTGACTACGTTTCCTACGATGATCGAGGTGCTTGCACAGGGAAAAACGCTGCGTTTGCTGGAAACTGATCTGCCGTTTACGTGGCGAATGGCGTTCAACGTCGTGCTCGGCGCGCGCGCAGCGCTCGTGGCTCCGGTGCGTGTTGGTGGACAGACGTTTGGCTTACTCGGACTGGTTTGGAGCCAGGTGCGCGATGGTTTTGAGGATCACGATGTCGCGCTCGTTGAAGGCATCGCTGATCAAATCGGAACGGCGCTCGAGCGCGATCAGTTGTCGGCAGAGATCATGCACCTGCGCAGCGCGCTACACGAGCGTTACGGTGAGGAACGCATCATCGGTCAGGCACCTGCGATACGTCGCGCGATCGAGCTCGCGTTGAGCGTCGCTGACACGCAGACCACGGTTCTGATTGAAGGTGAATCGGGAACGGGTAAAGAGCTGCTCGCGAATTTGATCCATTTCAACTCGGGCCGCGAAGACCACCCTTACGTCAAGCTAAACTGCGGCGCGATTCCCGAGACGCTGCTCGAGTCGGAACTGTTTGGTCATGAAAAAGGTGCGTTTACTGATGCGCGCATGCTGCGACGCGGTAGGTTTGAAGAAGCAAATGGCGGGACGTTGTTTCTCGATGAAGTCGGTGAGATGAGCCCAGCGGCGCAGGTGAAGCTGTTGCGTGTGTTGCAGGATGGCGAATTGACGCGCGTTGGTGGCAGTGAAGTGATCAAAACTGATGTGCGCGTGATTGCGGCGTCGAATGTCGATCTGAAACGCGCGGTTGACCTCGGGACGTTCCGGCAGGATCTGTTCTATCGTCTGTCAGTGTTTCCGATTAAGCTGCCGGCTCTGCGCGAGCGGCCCGAAGACATTCATCCGCTCGTGATCCACTTCCTCGAGCACTATAAACAAAAGACCGGTCGCTTCATTTCCGGAATCTCGAAAGACGCGCTCCAGGCGCTGATCACGTACGACTGGCCCGGCAACGTTCGTGAGCTTGAAAACGCGATCGAGCGGGCGGTAATCATCGCCTCCGGACGCGCGATTGAGCTCGAAGACCTGCCCGAAGCAATCAGCAAGATCGCGTTGCAGGATCGTGACCGGATCAAAGTCGAACGCGCGAAAGCCGCTAGCGAGGGACGTACCACGACTTTCGAGGTCACGGTTCCTTCGTCGATGGAAGAGATCGAGCGCCAGGCGATCGAAGCCACGCTCGACTACACCGAAGGCGACAAATCCCACGCCGCCCGCGCCCTCGGCATCGGCCGCAAGACCCTCTACCGCAAGCTGGACCAGTACGACAGCAAAAACTAACCACAGATTTTCACGGACGGGAGACGGATATCCGCCTTCATCAGTGCAGATCCGTGGTTAATGTATGCTATATTCCAAGACCGTAAAAATCTCAGTGGTGTTAAAGAAAGGACCCCAGAAAATGGGCGACGAAAATATTTCGAACAAACTGACTTACCTGCTCATCGGCGGCGGCATCGGTGCGGTTCTCGCACTGCTTTTTGCCCCTAAATCAGGCCACGAGCTGCGCGGCGATATCGCCGACGCGACCCGAAAGGGTATCGATCGCTCGCGCGAAGCAGCGCAACAGTTGGGTGATCGTGCCGGTGAATACTACGAAGCAACGCGCGGCCGTGCCGCCGAGTTGTATTCGCAAGCGGCGGAGAGAGTTTCCGACGTGGCCCAGACCGCGCGCGACGCGGCGTCACGTCAAACCGGAACGCTGACCGCAGCCATCGACGCCGGCAAGAAGGCTTACCAGGAAGAGAAGCGCAAGACCGAAATGTCCGGCCGCATCGAAGCGCCGAACTTTGGTGGTGGTGAGTCGACCAACTAACCAGAAATGAATCTCGCACTGCTTTTACAAATGAGCACTAACGATCCGATGTTCTGGATCATGGTGATCATCGCTGCTTCGTTTGTCTTTATCGCGGTGGCGATGATCGCGCTCGCGGTTTTCGTCAGCCGCGCGGTGAAGACTGTGAACAGGCTTGAAGCGAAGGTCGAGCCGCTGCTCGAACGCGTCACCGCAATTAGCGAGCAGGGCAAACTCGTCGCCGTGCAGGGGAAACTGATTGCCGAGCAGTTCACGGCAGTTTCCGGTCACCTCTCGACGGCGACTGGGCACGTTTCCGAGTCGCTGGCGGTGATCAAGAGTGAGATCATTGAGTTGAAGGAACTCGTGAGTGATACGGCGGTCGAGGCTCGAGATAAAGTCGAGCTGGTTAGCCGCACGATCGATCGCACGCACCTGCAGGTGGCGCAAACGACTGACTACGTGCAGTCGAAGGTGATAGAGCCTGCGCGCGAGATTGCGGCGATTATGGCGGGCTTCCGCCGTGGCCTCGAGGTTCTCGTGGCGCCGATGCCGAAGCCCATTAATCAAACCTACGCCGAAGATGAGATGTTTATCGGTTGAGATAATCACGATCGTGATTTGCAAAGAACCCGAGCTCATCCAATGGGCTCGGGTTCTTAGTTTTATGTGGACAGGATTACAGGATTTACAAGATTCAATCCTGTAAATTCTATGCATCCTGTAATCCTGTCTAAGGCTTTGTTACTATCTAACACTTACGCTTATGTCTACTGAAACCCCGCTAGATCTCAAGAAGACCGTCAATCTGCCCAAGACCGCCTTCGCGCAGAAGGCCAATCTGGCGCAGGCCGAGCCAGCGCGACTGGAGAAATGGAATCAGCTCGATCTCTATCGACTCATTCGCCGCGCCGGCGAAGGCCGTCCGAAGTTCATCATGCACGACGGCCCGCCATACGCGAACGCCGACATCCATCTCGGCACCGCGATGAATAAGATTTTGAAAGACTTCATCGTCAAATCACGCACGATGATGGGCTTCGACACGCCTTACGTTCCCGGTTATGACTGTCACGGTTTGCCGATTGAAACGCACGTCGAAAAGGCGTTGGAGAAGAAGGGCAAGAAGAAGAACGAGTTGAGCGTCGAGGTGTTTCGTCGCATCTGTCGCGAACACGCTGAGAATGCGTTGAAGAGCCAGACGCGAGATTTCAAACGACTCGGCATCCTCGGCGAGTGGGATGATCCGTATCTCACGATGTCGAATCACTATGAAGCCGAGACGGCGCGCATGTTCGCACGTTTTGTCGAGCGTGGCTGGGTTTACAAGGGCGCGCGTCCGGTTTACTGGTGCATCAAGGACCAGACGGCGCTTGCGGAAGCTGAGGTTGAATATCACCAGCACACGAGCCCGTCGGTCTATGTGAAGTTTCCGCTAAAGAGCGATCCGGCGTTGATCGATCCCGCGCTCGCCGGGCGAAAAGTGTTCCTGATCATTTGGACCACGACGCCGTGGACCTTGCCTGCCAATCTCGGCATCACGGTGCATCCTGATTTTGAATATTCGGCATTTGAGTATGGCGACGAGGTTTATATCGTTGCGAGTGAGCTTGTCGGAGCAGTCGCCGGAAAGTGTGGTCTGGGATCTGATCTGAAGGTGCTCGCGCGCTTTCCGGGTTCGAAGTTGGACCGACTTGAGGCGCGTCATGCGTGGCTCGATCGTCCGTCGCTGCTGATGGTCGGTGAGCATGTGACGCTCGGCGGTGAAGCCGATGCGGAGACGGAGCTCGATGTCAGCGAAGCGCAGAAAAAATCAGATCACAAAGCCGGCACCGGTCTCGTACACACGGCGCCGGGGCATGGTCATGACGACTTCGTAATCGGCAAGCGTTACGGTCTCGATATTTATTGTCCGGTCGATAATGCGGGACGTTTCACGCCTGAAGTCGAACATTTTGCCGGACAGCGCGTGTTTGATGCGAATGATCCGATTGTTGAGTTTATGCGCGAGAAGGGTGTGCTGCTTTTCAGTGAGAAGTACGACCATCGTTACCCGCATTGCTGGCGTTGCAAGAATCCGGTGATCTTTCGCGCGACTCCGCAGTGGTTTATCGCGATGGACCAGGCGCACACCGATCTCGTCGAGAAGGATGAAGACGGTCGCGACCGTAGCAATTTCACTGACAACTTGCCGGAGACACCTGCGGTTTCGTTGCGGGCGGCGGCGCTTTCGGAAATCGAGCGTGTCAACTGGATTCCGGGCTGGGGCGTCGATCGCATGCGCAACATGCAGAAAGGTCGGCCTGACTGGTGTGTTTCGCGCCAGCGCGTTTGGGGCGTTTCGATTCCCGTTTTCTACTGCGCGCGCTGCACCGAAGCCGTGGCCGATCCGTCAGTGATCAATCACGTCGCGGACATCTTCGAACGCGAGTCAGGTGATGCGTGGTACACGCATCCGGCCGAGGAGCTGTTGCCGCCTGATTACACGTGCAAGGGATGTGGAGCGCAGGAGTGGACCAAGGAGACTGACATTCTCGACGTCTGGTTTGACAGCGGCACATCGTCTGTTGCAGTGCTGGAGAATCGTCCGGAGCTGCGCTGGCCCGCCGATGTATACATCGAAGGTGGCGATCAGTTTCGTGGTTGGTTCAATTCGTCGCTCCTGATCGGCATTGCGGCCCACGATCGCGCGCCGTACAAGACTGTGATCACACACGGCTGGACGCTCGACGCGCAGGGTCGCGCGATGCACAAGTCTGCCGGCAACGCGGTCGAGCCTGAAAAAGTGATCAAGCAGTCGGGCGCGGAGACTATTCGACTGTGGTGTGCGTCGACAAACTATTTCGACGACATGCGCGCGTCTGACGAGATCCTTCAGCGTGTGACTGACGGGTATCGCAAGTTGCGAAACACGGCGCGGTTCGCGCTCGGCAATCTCGACGGCTTCGAACCAGCACGCGACACGGTGCCTTACGACGAGCTGGAAGAGATCGACCGTTGGGCGCTCGCGGAGCTCGGCCGCGTGACGAAAGAAGTGCTCGCGGCGTATGAAGCTTACGAGTTTCATAACGTCTATCGCGCATTGTTCAATTGGGCGACGGTGGCATTGTCGGCGCGGTATTTCGACATCATCAAGGATCGGCTTTACACGTTTGCGCCGCGTAACAAAGCGCGGCGTTCGGCGCAGACCGTGCTGCTCGCGATCGCAGACGCGCTTGCGCGAATGCTCGGACCAATCCTCGTGTTTACGGCTGACGAGATCTGGGAAAACTTGCCCAATCGTGCGGAGCCGTCGATCCATCTCGCGCTGTTGCCGAAGGCTGCGGAAGAGAGTCACGAGGGGCTTGTGTCCGAGTGGGAACGGCTGTTTGCAATCCGCGACGACGTGTTGCGAGCGTTGGAAGAAGCGCGTGTCGCGAAGCAGATCGGGAGCTCGTTGCAAGCGAAAGTCACGTTGCAGGCTTCGGGAAGCGCGCTCGAATTGCTTCAGAAGCATCAGAGTGATTTACGGTATTTGTTCATCGTTTCGCAGGTGGAGCTTAGTGCTGGCCAAGGCGAGGGCGTCTCGATTGCGATCTCGGTTGCTGACGGTGAGAAATGTGAGCGCTGCTGGAACTATTCGACGCGCGTCGGTGAATGGGAGCGCTACCCGACCGTTTGCGAGCGCTGCGTCGCCGCGTTGAAGGAGATCGAGGCCACGGATGAACACGGATAAAAATCCGGATTTCTTTCCGTGTTTATCTGTGGCCAAATAATCGTGGATACCAGTATCGAAAAGAGGAGGGACTTTCGCACGCGCTTCGCCTGGCGCGCGGGTTACCTGCTGGCTGCGTTCGGTTTGTACATGGCCGATCAGGCGTCGAAAGCGTGGGCAGTGAAGACGCTGCGGTTCGGCGACGAGCGCGTGGTGATTCGCGGGTTTTTGCAGTTCATCTACACTGAAAACCCCGGCATCGCGTTTGGGCAGTTGCAGGAAGGTGGCGCGTTTGGCCGCTGGTTCTTCGTCGTGCTGGCGGTGCTCGCAGCGGTCGCGGTTTTTTATTACTTCATGCGCACGCCGCGCAACGACGATCGCGTGCTCGGCGCGTGTGCACTTCTGCTCGCGGGGATCTCGGGCAACCTGACTGACCGCGCGCGACTCGGTTACGTGATCGATTTCATCGTCCTGCACGCCGGCGACTACCACTGGCCCACGTTCAATATCGCCGATGCGAGCATTACTGTCGGGGCATTACTGCTTGCTTACGACTTAATATTTAGCCGCGGATCTTCGCGGATGAACGCGGATAAAACTTAAATAAAATCCGCGTTCATCCGCGTAAATCCGCGGCTGGTTTTTATATGTATCCTGAACTTTTTCGAATCGGTAATTTCCCCATCAACACCTACGGTGTGTTTCTCGCCCTCGCGTTTCTCTGCGCGATTTTGATTGCGGTTAGACTCGCGCGGCGCGATGGGTTGCCAGCCGAAAAAATCTACGACCTCAGTTTGTGGATGTTGCTAGCCGGACTCGCCGGCTCGAAGATCCTGATGCTCTTCACCGAGCCTGATTACCGCGACAATCCGGCGTTGCTGCTGTCTCTCGATTTTCTGCGCTCGGGCGGCGTGTTTTATGGCGGACTGCTCGGCGCCGTGCTCGCCGGCTACTTCCTGATGAAGCGTTACAAGTTGCCGTGGTGGAAAACTGCGGACGCATGTGCGCCCGGCATCGCGGTCGCGAACTTCTTCGGTCGCCAGGGCTGCTTCGCGGCGGGCTGTTGCTGGGGCAAGCCGACCACGCTTCCGTGGGGTGTGAAGTTTTCGGAGTTGGGCCACCAGATCACGGGTGTGCCGACTGACGTTCACCTTCATCCGACACAGCTTTACGAGTCGTTCGCAATGCTGCTCGCGTTTTTCTTTTTACTCTGGCTGCACAAGCGCAAACGCTTCGATGGACAAGTCATTCTCGCGTACGCACTGCTCTACTCAGCAATTCGTTTCGCGATCGAATTCGTGCGCGACGATCCGCGTGGCGATGTGTTTGGTCTGACGTCGCTGACCGGACTCTCGACCTCGCAGCTGATCAGCCTCGTCATCGGCATCTGGGCGCTGATCCTCCTGATCCGTCGCCGCCGCCGCGCTAATTCTGTAAATCTTGAAAATCCTGTAATCCTGTCTAAAACAGCCGTATGAACCCACTTAAACTACTTCTGTTTTTAATCGTCGCTGCTCTCTTGTTCACACAAGACAATCAACTCGCCCTCCCTACCGAAAAGCACCTGGCCAACCTCAAGCAGCTAACCTTCGGCGGCGAGAACGCTGAAGCTTACTTCTCGGCCGACGGCAAGCAGCTCATCTTTCAGTCAACGCGCGAGGGCCACGGCTGCGATCAGATCTACACGATGAACATCGACGGCTCAAACGTAAAGATGATCTCGAACGGCGATGGCCGCACGACGTGTTCGTACTTCTTTCCTGATGCTAAGCGCGTTCTTTACTCATCAACGCATCTCGGTGATAAGCAGTGTCCGCCACGTCCTGACTTCTCGAAAGGTTATGTTTGGGCGGTGTATCCGACATTCGACATCTTCACCGCGAAACCCGACGGCACAGATCTCAAACAACTGACAACTACTCCAGGCTACGACGCCGAAACAACGATCACGCTTGACGGCAAGAAGCTCGTGTTCACGTCGATGCGTGACGGCGATCTCGATATCTACACGATGGACGCTAACGGCAAGAACGTGCGTCGACTCACGAACGAACTCGGATACGATGGTGGTCCATTCTGGTCTTACGACGGCAAGCAAATTGTATATCGCGCCTATCATCCGCAGACGGACCAGCAGAAAGCCGACTATACGGATCTGTTGAAACAGAATTTAATTCGTCCGACGACGCTCGAGATCTGGGTGATGAATGCTGACGGCTCGAACAAGCGACAGGTGACCAGTAACGGCAAAGCCAACTTTGGGCCATACTTCTTCCCGGATGGAAAGCGAATCATCTTCGCATCGAACATGGACGATCCGCGGGGGCGGAATTTCGATCTCTACAAGATCAACACGGATGGGACCGGCTTAGAACGGATCACATTCAACGACACCTTCGATGGTTTCCCGATGTTCTCGCCTGATGGGAAGAAGCTCGTGTTCGCGTCAAATCGAAATGCGAAAACGCAGGGCGATACGAACGTGTTCATCGCTGATTGGGTCGAGTAAGAGATTTCTCACGCGGCGGCGCAACGGCGCAACGGAAGAGTACGCCGCGCCGTTGCGCCGCTGCGTGAGAAAGAAAGAAGCGAATCATGAAACTTCAAAGAATTACGGTCCTCGTCGCCGCAGTCCTCTTATTCACGTGCGCCGTTGTTGCACAGGAACCTTCCGCTGCGAAGATTCAGCAGTACGTGACCTACCTCGCGTCTGATGAGTTGGATGGTCGACGCACTGGAACCGCTGGCGCAAACGAAGCCGCGAAGTATATCGCCAAAGAGTTCGAGCGTCTCGGCATTCGCACTGCGCCCGCCACTGACTCTCGCAAGATCAACGTGATGTTGGCGCGGTACCTGCAAACGTTTCCATACATCGGTAGCGTCGAGCTCGGTAAGAACAACGTGCTCTCAACAAGCGGCAGCGCATTTCGCATCGGCGAAGACTGGATGCCACTCGGCATCTCAACCAATAAGAAGCTCGAGTTAACAGAAGTCGTATTTGCTGGCTACGGCATCACCGCCAACGAGCTCAATCACAACGACTATAAAGGCACTTACACGAAGAACCAGGTGGCCGTGATCGAAAAGGGCACGCCCGACGGCGACAATCCACACGGAAGATTTACAACCGCCGGTCAATTACGTTTTAAGGTCGCGGCCGCTCAGAGCGCGGGCGTCGGCGCGCTTTTAATTATCTCGAGTGAAGACGACCTCAAGAACGATGCCCTCGCGAAATTGCACTACGACAACGCCGGACTCGCTAGCATCCCGGTTGCCGTGATCTCCAAACAGGCCGCGGAAAAATTAAAGAACGCAAAACAGGTGACGCTCGCAACCGACGTCGTCCGTGCCGATGTCCCGGCACACAACGTCGTCGGCGTGATCGAAGGCTCAGATCCGATTCTGAAGAACGAGAGCATCGTCATCGGCGCGCATTACGATCACCTCGGTCGCGGCGGGGAAGGAAGCCTCGCGACGCGTTCCGGCGAGATCCATCACGGCGCTGACGACAACGCCTCAGGAACCGCAGGCGTGCTCGAGCTAGCGCGCATCTTCAGCTCACAACGACCAAAGCTAAAACGCACACTCGTCTTCATCGCTTTCAGTGGCGAAGAGGAAGGACTGCTCGGCTCGAATTACTACGTCAATCACCCGCTCTGGCCGCTCGACAAAACGGTGGCGATGATCAACATGGACATGATCGGCCGCATGAAAGATCGCAAACTGATAGTCGGCGGTGTGGGAACGGCGAAAGAGTGGCGCCAACTCCTCTCAGCTTCCAACGGCGGATTCGAGTTGACGATGAACGAAGACGGCTACGGTCCGAGCGATCACTCGATGTTCTACAGCAAACAGATCCCGGTTCTGTTCTTCTGGACGGGAACACACAACGACTATCACAAACCGTCTGACACGTCCGAGAAGATCAACTACGCTGACGAAGCACGCATTCTGAGTTTCGTGGCTCGCATCGTTACAGACATCGATTCAGCCGATCCACGACTCACGTTCACAACCGCGAAGAGCGACCCGCCGCGGGGCGGTGGCTTTCGTGTTTATCTCGGAACGATTCCAAACTACGCAGACACTAACGATGGGTTACTGCTCGACGGCGTGCGTGATGATTCGCCGGCTGCAAAAGCCGGACTCAAAGCAGGCGATCGTGTCGTTAAGATCGGCAGTCGCGACGTGAAGAACGTTTACGATTACACCGCAGCGTTAGGAGAAATGAAAGCTGGTCAGGAGTATGTGATCGAGGTAATGCGAGGAGGAGAGAAGTTAACTCTGAAGATCGTGCCTCAGGCCAGAAACTAATTTGCCACGGATTACACGGAAAAAGTTGGGATCTGATCCGTGTAATCCGTGGCCCAAAATGTTACCAGCGGGGCTCGCGCTCGTAACGATCGTTATCGCGATCACGACCGCCACCGCCGCCGTAACCACCCCGACCGCCACCACCGCCACCACGTCCACCACCATAACCACCACGACCGCCGCCGCCCCGATCGGTTCTGGGCTTGGCTTCGTTGACGGTTAAATTGCGTCCGCCAAAGTCTTTGCCATTGAAAGCCTCGATGGCTGCTGCTGCTTCCTCAGGGGTTGCCATTTCCACAAAAGCAAAGCCGCGCGATCGTCCTGTCTCGCGATCTTCAATGACTGAAGCTGATTCGACTGTTCCTACTGACGCGAAAGCATCGCGCAGTTCCTCGCTCGTAGTACGAAACGAGAGATTTCCGACATAGAGTTTTGTAGCCATTCTAACTATCCTTATCTGAAGGGAAGCGCGGGTCTTGCTGGAATTCGCTGATCCAGTTCGGGGGGGACGACCGATACTTTCGGCGAGCTGCGACGAACCCGATGCTCTAAAAATACTCGAGAGCGGCTTCTAACTGGTTGACAACTGCCTCACTCTCTATTCAGCCGAACCTCGTCGCCTTAACGATCACGGGCAGGCGCAATCACCGTTGATGCGCGAGAGCAGGTAACTGGTGGCAAAAGTATGCAGGAGCCCTTAAAAAGGGTCAAGGACAAATTTGACCTTTAATCCACAGATTACACAGATTCGGTATAATCCGTGTAATCTGTAGACAAAAACAATGTAGAAAGGTTTGAAAATGTCGCAACGTATTCCTATCACTGTGGCCAATGGCGACGGCATCGGGCCCGAAATCATGGCCGCCACGCTCCGCATCCTCAAGGCTTCGGGAGCGCCCCTGGAGATTGAAACCATCGATATCGGCGAGAAAGTCTATCTCGCCGGCAATTCATCGGGCATCGAGCCGAGCTCGTGGGATTCGTTACGACGCACCAAAGTCTTTCTTAAAGCACCCATTACCACACCGCAGGGCGGTGGCTACAAGAGTCTGAATGTTACCGTCCGCAAAGTGCTCGGGCTGTACGCAAACGTGCGTCCTTGCGTCTCGTATCACCCGTTCGTCGAGACGAAACATCCGGTGATGGACGTGGTGATCGTGCGTGAGAATGAAGAGGATCTTTACGCGGGTATCGAGCACCGGCAGACGAACCAGGTGGTGCAGTGTTTGAAACTGATCTCGCGTCCCGGATCGGAAAAGATCGTTCGTTACGCGTTCGAGTATGCGCGCCGGAACAACCGCAAGAAAGTCACGTGCTTCACGAAAGACAACATCATGAAGCTGACTGACGGTCTGTTTCACAAGGTCTTTGACGAAGTTGCGGCTGAATATACTGACATCGAAAACGAACATTGGATTGTTGATATAGGCGCTGCGAAACTCGCTGACACGCCGGAAGCGTTTGACGTGATCGTGATGCCAAACCTTTATGGCGACGTACTTTCGGACGTTGCCGCGCAGATCGCTGGATCAGTCGGACTGGCCGGCTCGGCGAATATCGGCGAGCACGTCTCGATGTTTGAAGCGATTCATGGATCGGCTCCGCGACGCGCCGGACAGAACCTCGCGAATCCGTCGGGACTTCTGCTGGGCGCAGTGATGATGCTGGTCCACGTCGGTTTAACTGACCACGCCGAGCGTGTTCACAACGCATGGCTGCGCGCGATTGAAGACGGCATTCATACGTACGACATTTACGACGACAAAGTCAGCAAACAGAAGGTTGGGACGAAGGAATTTGCAGACGCCGTCATCGAGCGGTTGGGCCAAACGCCACAGATTCTGAAGGCGAAGGAGTATCGCAAAGGCGAGGAGTCGCATGCGAGCACCGCGAGCGGGAAGGCGCCGCAGAAAGAGCTCGTCGGTGTTGACGTTTTTCTCGACTGGACCAAGGGCTCGCCCAACGATCTCGGCGATGCACTCCGTAAAGTCAACGGCGACGGCGTAAAACTCACGATGATCAGTAATCGTGGTGTGAAAGTCTGGCCGAACGGGCACAAGGAAACTTTTTGCTCGGACCACTGGCGCTGCCGGTTTCTGACTGAGGCGAACGGCGGCAAAGTCGCGCATGCGCAGGTGGTGTCGCTGCTCGGTCGTGTAGCTGACGCGGGATTCGATTTCATCAAGACGGAAGGTCTTTATACATTTGACGGCGAGCGTGGTTTCTCGTTGGACCAGGGAGAATAGTGGGAGAATAAGATGGCAGAAAAAAATGGAAATAAACCGTTGGTTGCAGTCATTATGGGTAGCCAGTCTGATTGGGACACGATGCGCCATGCGGACGAAACGCTGACTCAGTTTGGAGTGGAGCACGAGTGCCGGGTGATTTCGGCGCATCGATCGCCGTCGCTGGCGGCGGAATTCGGGTCAACCGCGGAATCCCGCGGGTTGGAGATTGTGATCGCGGCGGCGGGCGGCGCGGCGCATCTGGCTGGCGTACTTGCCGCGCATACGACGCTGCCGGTGCTCGGCGTGCCGATGAAGAGCGATGCGCTGAACGGGCTCGATTCGCTGCTAGCGACGGTCCAGATGCCCGGCGGAATTCCGGTGGCAACACTTGCGATTGGCAAGCCTGGCGCGATTAATGCAGCGCTTTTCGCGGTCGCGATACTTGCTAATAGCAGGCCGGAGTTGCGTGAGAAGTTGCACGAATTCCGAGCTGCGCAAGAGAAGAAGATACGGGAGACCGTATTGTAAGAGCCTTTGACGGGATTACGGGATTTGCACGATTTTCAGGATTTTCTTGAAAATCCCGTAATCCTGTCGCACAATCCCCCCATGTAACACTCGCGCCCAAACCACGTCTCTCTCTCGCAACCCGATGGATCCAAGCGAGCATGATCGGCCAGACAGTCTCCCATTATCGAATCCTGGAAAAACTCGGCGAAGGTGGCATGGGCGCGGTTTATCTCGCCGAGGACCTGCATCTCGCGCGGCGAGTCGCGATCAAGTTTCTCACTGCCACTGACCATCACTATCGCGCGCGCTTCATTCGTGAGGCACGGGCGGTCTCCGCGCTGAGCCATATAAACATCGCGATGGTCCACGACTACGGCGAGACCTCGACGGGTCAGCCGTTCATCGTGATGGAGTACGTCAAGGGGAAGTCTTTGAGCGATCTGCTTGACGAAGGACTCACGCTCAACCGCACGGTTGAAATCATTTCGGCTGTTGCTGAAGCGCTCGGCGAAGCACACCAGCAGGGCATCGTTCACCGCGACATTAAGCCTTCAAACGTTCTCGTCAACGAGCGTGGCCAGGTGAAAGTGGTCGACTTCGGGCTCGTGAAGCACCTGTTTGAGCCGCCTTCGAGCGATGTCGATCTCGACGCGAAGACGATTTACGCGACGAAGACGCGTAGCGATGTGATCGTCGGAACGCCGCTCTACCTTTCGCCCGAGCAGGCGACCGGCAAAGAGGTGGATGGACGCAGCGACCTGTTTGCGCTCGGAGCGCTGCTTTACGAATGCATGACCGGACAGTCAGCATTCTCAGGCGGCAGCGTGCTCGAGATCGGCGCGCAGATTATTCACGTCACGCCACCGCCGCCGTCGAAGATCAATCCCAACGTCACGCCCGCCCTCGATCGAGTGACGATGAAAGCGTTGGAGAAAAAGCTGGACGCGCGCTACCAGACGGCGGCTGAGTTTCTTTCAGACTTGAAAGCTGCCGCGACCGGATTGAGTGGCAACGGCGTCCCGGTATCGAGCAAGCCCGCCAAACCGACGGAAGGCTTCAAACGCGCTACAAATGCGTTAGGGACGCTGACGATGCAACTGCGGCGACAGCGTTTCTCAATAGCATCCGTAATTCCCATTTTCATCGGCGCCGGATTAGTAATCTGGGCCGCGTATTACTTCTGGCCCCGCAGCTATTATCAGCCAGCCGCCGGGGCACTGTACTGGTACGATCAAGGAACTGAGCATCTGCGTAACGGCACATATTATCAAGCGAGTAAAGCTCTGACGCAGGCCGTTGAGCTCGACAATCGGTATGCTTTAGCTCATGCCCGCCTCGCCCAAGCCTGGACCGAGCTTGACTACACGGACAAAGCGAAAGATGAGTTATTGAAGGCGCAACAGCTCAAAGACCGGTCACCGCTATCGCAGCGAGACTCTTTGTATCTCGACGCAATCCTCGCAACCACAACCAGACAGTTTGCCGACGCAATCACTGCTTACAGTGCAATGGCAAAACTCTCACCCGATGACGGAGCGGTCTATGTAGATCTCGGATATGCGTACGAGAATGACGGCAACACTGATAAAGCACTCGAAAACTACCTGAAGGCGATCGACCTGAATAAGCAAGATGCGACCGCCTATCTTCGAGCCGGCAACATGTACAACCGGAAGCAGCAAACAGACAAGGCTGCGCAAATGTTTGATGAGGCAGAGCGATTGTACACCGCCGGAAGTAACGAGGAGGGGAAGATCGAAGTACACCGGTGGCGTGGCGTTCTCTTGCGTGACAAGGGTCAGTTTGAGGACGCAAAGCGTGAGTTTCAACAGTCTTACGATGCTTCACGAGCCATCGGGAACGAAGCGCAACAAATCACGGCGTTGATCGATCTGAGTTATCTCCATTCTCAACGAGGCTTGTTTGCAGAGGCAGAGAACTATGCGACACAGGCCGTCACCTTCGCACAGCAAAAACAACTCGAGAACCTCGCTACGGCCGGTTTGCTCGAGCTCGGAAACTCGTTTTCAAGCAAGGGTAACGAAGAACGAGCAGAGTTCTACTTCAAGCAGGCCATCGAGTTTGCCAAAGCAAACAAAGGGCGGCTGCGTGAAGCCCGCGGATTATCGAATCTCGGAGGTTTGTACATCAAAACTTCACGAGTCGATGAGGGAATAAAACTGGTGCAGGAGGCATTGGAGTATTTTCAGCAAACGAATAACGCGCGAAGCGTTGGCATCTGCTTGACGCAACTTGTGCGAGGCTATCGTCGTCAGGCCAACTTTGCCGCCGCTGAACAAGCACTGAATCAAAAGTTAGAGATCGCAAAGCGGAGTAATAACCCGCAAAGCGTTGCTGATGTGGATTTCGAATTCAGTTTGCTTCGTTTCGACCAGGAAAACTATCCAGCTGCGTTGGAAAAGGCTGACAATGCTCTCAAGGTCTATGAGTCAGCGAAAAATACGTTCTCAATGGCATTTACTAATACGAACCGCGCGAAGATCCTGGTGCGCCTCGGTCGCTTCAACGAGGCAAAGGGTCTGCTTGACGACCTCTTCAAGCTTACAGCAGAGGAAAAGAGAGCGGAGCAATTAATTCCGGAGCTCCAACTCATCAAAGCCGAGATGAATTTCAGTGAAGGAAGTTTGTCAGAGGCAATGACGGCCGCAGATGAAGCTGTCAAAAAGGCATCGCCTAAATCTGATCTGCTAACCGAGAGTAAGTACTTTCTCGCGTTAGTGAAAAGCGCATCCGGCGGGAAACGAGATGCAAAACAATTGTGCGATGAAGCTATAGATGTTTCCTCAAACTCCGGCAACTTTGGTCTATACTCAGTTGCGCTCCTGCGTTGCGGAGAGGCTGCGAAGAATGCAGGCGATGCGCAAACTGCTTTGACGCTCGCTACTAAAGCCCAGGAAAGATTCGCACACAGTGAACAGCGAGAATCGGAATGGCGTGCGTGGGCCATTGCCGCACGCGCCGCGGAACAAACGGGAGATAAATCTAAAGCAGAAGAAATGTCCAGAAATGCTGTGTTTGTGCGCTCCAAATTGGAGCAATTGTGGGGCCCAGACACCTTCAAACAATACACTGCACGGCCTGATATCCAGGTTTATATTCGTTAACAAGTTGATCCACCTGGCTCAACTCCCAACTTTGCAAGGAGATCAAGATTATGTCAGACACACCAACCAAAACTGCCGAGACTCCAGTAAACGACGGTGGGACCAACACTACCACTGCGCCGCCAGCACCTCCTCCTCCGACGGAGCCCACTGAAGAAGCGGCGGCTGAGACTCCAGTGAACCAGGGAGGCGGAGGTGATTAAACCTCACTGAGGCTTCCCAGGGCCTTCTGACAACTGAATACTAGAGGCTTGGGCGCTTCCCGACGAGGCGCCCAGCAGCTAACTAAAAACCTTTCCCTTTCAGCCACTCTTTCACAACTTCCTTCGGATCGCGCTTCTGGCCGTCAATCTCGTAATTCAAGCGCCGCATCTCGTCAGTCGAAATCGCATTCGCGAGCTTGCTTAACACTTCTTGCAGCGCGGGCACGCGCGCCAGTGTATCCTGACGCACGAGATAAACGGCTTCGTAAGGTGGAAAGTAACGGCGATCGTCTGCGAGTTGGAAGAGGTCGAGCGTTGGGATGCGTCCTTCGGTCGAGTTGCCGGCGATCAGATCGACCTGTTTTGACGAGAGCGCGATGTAAGTCAACGAGAGGTCCATCTCGCGCACTTCCGCAAACTTCAGTCCGTACGTCTTCGAGAAGCCCGGATAACCATCCGCGCGCGACATGAAGTCCTGCCCGAAACCTGCACGCCAGCGTGGCGCCTCCGTTGCCGCATTTGAAATCGTCTTCAGATTCAATCGTCGCGCATCTTCACCGCGCACGAGAATCGCGAACGTGTTTTCGAACCCTAGCGGCTGGCTCACTGCAACCTTGAACCTGTCTGCATACTCCTGCTTCACGCGGTCGTAAACCGCGCGTGGATCGGTGATCGGCGCGTGCTGGAGTATGGCCGTGAATGAAGTGCCGGTGTATTCGGGATAAAGATCGAGCGTACCGGCGACGAGCGCTTCGTGAGGCAGATTTCCGCCGAGCTCAAGACGCCGTTCGACTGACACACCTCGCTCTTCAAGCATCTGCGCAACTATCTCCGCAAGCAGCGCTGATTCGGTGAAGTCTTTCGATCCGACAGCTATGCGATTCTCAGTCGATGGTGTCGAACGGCCTAGCCAGAAAACAACACTACCAACGATCAGCACCACCGCAACCGCGAGCGCGAGCTTTTGCACAACCGCGCCTTTGGGCTTCGTCTCAAAACTAAACTGTCGCTCTACCAGGCCCAACAGAAAATCAGCCGCGAGGGCCAGCAGCGCTGCCGACAACGCACCCGCAAGCAGAAGGTTATTGTCGTACTGTCGCAAACCACGGAAGATGTAAACTCCGAGCCCGCCCGCACCAACAGCCGCAGCAATCGTCGTCACACCGACCGCGATCACCGTCGCGACGCGAATGCCAGTAACAATCACACCCATCGCAAGCGGCAGCTCAACTTGTCTGAGCACCTGCCCGCCCGTCATTCCCATCGCGACTGCCGCTTCCCGAACGTTTGGATCGACGTTGAGTATTCCCGTCACCGTGTTGCGAATGATCGGCAAAAGCGAATACAGCACGAGCGCGACGAGCGCCGTGCGCGTGCCGATGCCGCCGATGAACGGAAGCGGAATCAAAAAACCAAACAACGCGAGACTCGGTATCGTCTGCATCACGTTCGCGATACCCAACACCGGACTACGCAACACGCGATACCGCGTCAAAATAATCCCGGTCGGAACACCGATGATTACCGCGACGAGAATCGAGACGAAGACGAGCACGATGTGCTGCCGCACGAGCAGTAACAGCTCCGACCAGTTTGCCTGGAGAAACTGCCAGAAGCTCAATGTGCGCCTCCGTTCACGTTCAACGTTTCGAGATAAGCGCGCGCCTGCGGATGGTCTGACGCGCGAAAACGTTCGGGCGATTCGAGCAACAGCAACTGTCCTTTGTGCATGAGCCCGATGCGTTGTCCAAGGATCATCGCTTCTCGGACGTCGTGAGTGACGAGCACCGCTGTCTTGCCTAAACGCACCGCCAGCTCGGCAAATTCACGTTGCAAACTCGCGCGCGTGAGTGGATCAAGCGCGCCGAAAGGCTCGTCAAGCAACAGCAACGGCGGATCGGCTGCGAGCGCGCGCGCGACGCCCACACGTTGTCGTTGTCCGCCTGACAATTCGCGCGGATAACGCTCAGCGAACCGGGCCGGATCGAGTCCGACCAGATTCAACATCTCTCGCACGCGTTCGTTTGCTCGTGCTGCGTCCCAACCGAGCAGCGCCGGCACGAGACCGACGTTTCGCGCGATCGTGAAATGCGGAAACAGCCCACCTTCCTGAATCACGTAGCCGATGCGACGCCGCAGCTCAATCGGATCCCACGCCGTCGTCGACTTTCCCTCGACCTGCACCTCACCGGAAGACGGCGTCAACAAGCGATTGATCAACTTGAGCGTCGTCGTCTTCCCGCAGCCTGACTCGCCCAGCAAGACGAGCGTCTCGCCTTGTTCCACAGTCAGGTTCAGGTCAGAAATGATGGTGGCGTTTGGAAGGGAGTAAGTGACGTTGTGAAACTGGACCAGTGGCACTGGATCACTTGGCGAGCAAGAGATTACTGCTGAAACGTTCCTGCGAGTCGGTCCACGTCCGCGACAGCTCAAATTCTGTTTGCGCGGCGAGGCCGCGAATTCCGTCCATGTCGTACTTGTAAGAGTTCTCAGTATGAATCAACTCGCCCGCCGCAAACTCGATCTCCAGGTCGAGCTTCTCGATACGGACGCGCTGGTTCAGCAAACTCTCGATATAGATCTCGATCCTTCCGTGAGCTTCGTTATAAAAAGCGCGATGACGGAAGGCGCGCAAGTCAAATGTGCCTTTCAACTCCCGATTGATTCTGGCCAGCACGTTAAGATTGAAAGCTGACGTAACGCCGAGCGCGTCGTTGTACGCAGCCTCGAGGATCGCCGGATCCTTTTTGAGATCCGCGCCGAGCAGAAGCGCGTCGCCCTTGTTGAGCTCACTCCGCATCGCACGCAGGAACCGCAGCGCCTCATCGAGGTCGAAGTTGCTGATGTTTGAACCGAGGAAGAGCGCGAGTGTTCGCGTGCGCGGCTTCTTTCCGAGCTCGGCGAGACCGGCGAAGTAATCTGCCGCGTAGGCCTCGATCTTCAGGTGCGGGTACGACTGCAGCAGTATGCGCGAGCTGCTCTCGAGCGCCGTAGCCGAAATATCGACGGGCATAAACAAAAGCTCCTGCTGCCGTCGCAAGAGCGCTTCGATGATCAGCCGCGTTTTTGACGCACTGCCGCTGCCCATCTCGACGAGAGTCTTATTTCCCTCAACAGCCGAGACGATCTCATCGGAGTATTTTTGCAGGATCTCGTTTTCGGCGCGTGTTAAGTAATATTCGGGCAGCAGGCAGATGGCTTCGAAAAGCTGCGAGCCGAGCTCGTCGTAAAAATACTTCGGCAAAAACCGCTTAGGATGAGCCGTGAGACCCTTGCGCACGTCTTCCGCAAGACCCGTCAACGGATCGCGCTTAACGAGGTTATGGAGGTATAACCGGGAGTCTCGCCTGGGTTCGGACCTTGACACAACCGGGACATGATACCGTATAAGCCACGGATTCACACAGATCTCTGCCTCCGTCCGTGAAATCCGTGCCAATCTGTGGCAAGATTCGTCGGCAATGATTAGAGCCTTAACAGCAATACCAGTACTAATAATCCTCTGCTTTTCCGCCTTCGCCCAGGGCTATAAATCGGAAATCGAAGCGCCCGAGAAGGTGTCGCTCGTCGTCAAAAATCTCGACGGTCGCGTGAGTGTTATCGCGTCTGAAGAACAACAGAAAAAGGTGACGATCGAGGCGAAATCCACCGGAGCGGCGGTCGCGGCTGAAGACGTGAAAGTCGAGAGCAAGGGCAGCGACATTCATATCGACGTGCGGCCGCGCGGCGAGAAGAATCGCATCGATATCGTCGTCACGATTCCGACGCGCTCGAAAGTCGAAGTCGAAGGACAGGCGGGCGCGGTTGACGTGATCGGCAGCGTTGAGTCAGCCGTCGTGAAGACCGATACCGGAACGATTCACGCTGACGTACCGCTCGATGCAGTTAAGTTCAACTTCGTTTGGGAAGCCAGCAAGCCGCGCTACATGAGCGACGTCGAGCTGCCCGACATCAAGGAAAAGGCGGGCGGCGTTTACAAGCTTTCCGGCCGGCTCGGCGAGAAAGACGTAAAGAAAGAAGATGGCCTCGTCGCGCTCGACTTTCGCACGCAACGCGGCGTTGTGCTGCTGAATATCGATCCGGAGCGCGCGCCGAGTGATCTGCGTGAGCGTCCGCTGACTGAAGCTGCACGCGCGATTGTTCGTAGCGGCGACAGTGAGCTCGTCCAGGCGATCCGCAAAGTGTCGCCGAAGATGTTTGGCGACTACGCGAAGACGCTGCCGCCGCCTGAGAAAGAACCGGAGCTGGTGCGACGCGCGCCGCCCGGAAGAATCGTTAGCGCGGTGGCGCCGCAGTTGATGCGTTTCAATGCGAGTGTGACTGATCGCAATGGACGCGCGATCGGCGGCATGCGTGAGTCAGACTTCACGGTTTGGGAAAACGGGGTGGAGCGACGCGTAACGAATGTCTCGCCCGCGAATGAGCCGTTCAATCTCGTGCTGCTGCTTGATGTGTCAGGCAGCGTCGAAGAGCGAATGGATTTTATTCGCAAAGCCGCGCGCGATTTTCTGCGCACGACGAGTCCGCAGGATCGGATTTCGATCATCAGTTTCCGTGACGATATTCAGGTGATTTCGGATTTCAGCACCGATCGCGCGATGTTGTCGCGCAAGTTGGACGAGATCGACGCGGGTGGTGGCACGGCCCTTTACGATGCGCTCGGGTATGTTTTGAGTGAGCCGCTCAGGAAGCTGCGTGGCGAGCGCACGGCGATCGTGGTGATGTCAGATGGTGATGACAACAAATCGTTTCTGCCGTTTCCGGCGATTCTCGAGGCGTTGCTCGAATCGGGCGCGCTTGTTTACCCGTTGTACGTGCCTTCGGGTTTGATACCGGAGGGGAGTGTGCCGAAGCCGGAGATCACGATCGATCCTTTGCGCACGCGCTATCTGACGTTGACGACGCGCGCCGAGGTTGAAGGTCGCAAACTCGCGACTGTTTCCGGCGGCATTTACTACCCGATCCGGCGGCTGGAGGATTTGCAGAAAGCGTACGACGATGTAGTGGCGCAGCTTCGCTCGGCTTACACGATCACCTACGCGTCAAATTCCGTCTCTGCTTCGCCGCGCGTGCGCGTCCGCACCAATCGCGATGGCGCGTCTGTGAGATTGAGTCCCGTCGTGGAATTGAACACGCCTTAAAGCTTCTTCTCTGCGCAACCTCTGCGTTCTCTGCGTCTCTGCGGTTAGGAGATCCGGTAAACCGCAGAGGCGCAGAGAACGCAGAGGTTGCGCAGAGGTTTAAAAGGAAGAATGAACCAACCCCTCTTCAACGCGCTATTCGACGAAACCGAACGCCGCCCGCTAACCGTCTCCCAACTAACAAACTCGATCCGGATCGCGCTTGAGTCACGCTTCGTCTCCGTGTGGGTTGAAGGCGAGATATCAAACTTCAAAGATCACTCTTCGGGACATTGGTATTTCACGCTCAAAGATGAGAATGCACAATTGCGCGCGAAGTGCTTTCGCTCAACGAACACGCGCATTCGTTTTCGTCCCGCCAACGGTTTGAAAGTTCGCGCGCGCGGCAAGCTTTCTGTTTACGCGCCGCGCGGTGAGTATGAGCTCGTTGTTGATGCGCTCGATCCGGTCGGCGCGGGTGCGTTGCGGATCGCGTTCGAGCAGCTCCGCGACCGTTTGCAAAAGGAAGGTCTGTTTGCGAAAGAGCTCAAGCGCCCGTTGCCGGTGTTTCCGCGTCGCGTGGGTATCGTAACTTCACCGACAGGCGCCGCGATTCGCGACATTCTCAACGTCATCTCGCGTCGCACGAGAACGGTGCACGTGCTGTTTTCTCCCGCGAAGGTGCAGGGTGAGTCTGCCGGACCCGACATCGCACGCGCCATTCGTTGGATCAATCTTTATCACGAGCAGGCTTTGCGCGAAGGACGTGATGCGGATCTCGTCGATGTTTTGATTGTTGGTCGTGGCGGTGGCTCGACCGAAGATCTATGGGCGTTCAATCAGGAAGAGGTGGCGCGTGCGATTCGCAAATCCGCGATTCCCGTGATCTCTGCTGTGGGCCACGAAACAGACTTCACGATCGCCGACTTCGCGGCGGACGTTCGTGCGGCAACACCGTCGGCAGCGGCTGAGATCGTTGCGGCGCGTGAAGATCAGATCTGCTCGGCGCTGAACAACATGGGCCGTCAACTCGTGCGCCTGACTCGTTTTCAGATCGTCAACCTGCGCGCACGTGTGCAGGAGCAGGCGTTGTCACACGCTTTCGACGAAGTTAAATCACGGCTAGCAAAAGCACGTGCGCGACTCGATTCTGCGACAAATGCGTGCCATGTGATCATAGATGCGAAGGTGCAGGACGGGCGCGAACGGCTCGCGCTCGCCGCCGCGTCGCTTGACGCGTTGTCTCCGCTTGGAGTGTTGCAACGAGGTTACGCAATAGCGCAGGATGCATCAGGTAAATTGGTGCGCGACGCCGGAACGGTGAAGCCTGGAGATGAAGTAACCGTTCGTTTGGCGAAGGGAAAGCTGGGAACGCGGATCGAACGGATCGAAGCCACGGATTAACGCGGATCAAGCATGCGGCAAAAAATTGTAATTAATCTCGACCAGCCGGCGACTGCAGGAGCGAAGCCTGTCCGTAAACGTCGCCGGTGGCCGCGTGTGCTCGGGATTCTGGCGTTGCTCGTTTTGCTGTTTGTCGTAGTGGCGGCGGTGGGTGGATATTTCCTGGTGCGGCGTTACCAGTCGTCGCCGACTTACGCGCTCGCGCTGATCTTCGATGCGGCACAACGCAATGACGTCGCGGAATTTCAGAAACGCGTTAATGAAGATGAGATCGCGAAGAATATGACCGCTGCGGTCAGTCAAAAAGCTACGGCGCGTTATGGGCAGGCGATCGATAGCTCGACGCAACAAAAGATCGATAGCACGATGCCGTCGTTGCTACCGCGTGTGAAGCAGACTATTCATGACGAATTCCTGAACTCGATTAAGGCAGCGTCGCCGGAGCAACGATCATTCATATCTACCGTCGGAGCAGTTCAATCGTTGATGACAGTCACGACCAACGGTGATTCTGCAAAAGCCGCTGGGAAGATGGCGGGCCGTGATATTGAACTCGGGATGCGACGCGACGCCGATGGCTGGAAGGTGATCGACGTGAAAGATGACGCCATCGTGCAGCGAGTTGTTGACACTGTGATGAAAGATTTACCTGCGATCGGCAGCGGCAACACGGAGTTTCCATTTATGAAAAAGTCAAAGTCGAAGAGATCGCGTCGTGGAAGATAAAGATGAGTAACGGTGCAGAACAAAGGACGTTTGAAACTTCGCTCGAAGCGCTCGAACAGATCGTGCGGCAGTTGGAAGATGGGGACTTGCCACTCGAGAAGAGTCTCGAGTTGTTTGAACAGGGCATCCGGCTCTCGCGCGAATGCCAGGAGCGGTTGAGCCAGGCCGAGCGGCGCATCGAGATCCTGCTGCGCGATAACCAGGGACGGCCGGTGGCGGCGGCGTTCAAAGAACCGGTCGGTGAGGATGCGAATGGTCTCTAACGCGATTCAAAATCCGCTCGAGCTTGATAGTTTATTAGCGGGCAGTCGCGCACTGGTTGAGCTCGAGCTCAACAAGCTGCTGCCGTTGTCTGGCACCGCGCCTGAGAAGATTCACCAAGCGATACGTTGGAGTGTTTTTGCAGGTGGGAAGCGTTTCCGGCCCGCGTTGTTATTGGCAGTGGGCCAGGCGTTCAGCGCGCCTGTCGAAGCATTGATACGGACCGCGTGTGCGTTTGAGATGGTCCATACTTACTCGCTGATTCACGACGATCTGCCGGCGATGGACGACGACGATCTGCGACGCGGGCGTCCGACTTGTCACGTGCGTTTCGATGAAGCCACGGCGATCCTCGCGGGTGATGCTTTGCAAACACTCGCATTCCAAACGATCGCTGAAGACGTCGCGTTGGATACTGAAACTCGTATCGCTTTGATCACTGAGCTGGCGCGCGCGGCGGCGACGCCGGACGGCATGGTGGCAGGACAAGCGCTCGACATGGAAGCCGAGACGCGGCAGGTGAGTCAGTCACAACTCGAGGAGATTCACCGGCTCAAAACCGGCGCGCTGATCAACGCAGCGGCGCGTTGTGGCGCGATCATTGGTCGTGCGAACGACAGCGAGCTTTCAGCAATAACCAGCTACGGCTCACATCTCGGATTACTCTTCCAGATCACCGACGACTTTCTAGACGTAACCGCCACCGCCGAAGATCTCGGCAAAACTCCCGGCAAAGACGCACGCTCAAATAAAGCAACCTATCCCGCCCTCCACGGCATTGAAGAAACTCGTCTCGCAGCCATCGACGCTCATCGCAACGCCTGCGACGCCCTCAATCAGCTCGATCGCTCAACCGACGTTCTGCAACGCATCGCCGACTTCATCCTGCACCGCACGGGGTAGGGATTTCTCCCGCGGCGGCGCAACGGCGCAACGAAAGTTCCGGTTTTCCGTGGCGCCGTGGCGCCGCCGCGGGAGAATCTTATTCATACGCCAGGGCCTCACGGACGGTAACTCTTGAAGCCTTCCACGCCGGCAGGAAACTCGCCACCGCACTCAACCCGATCGACACGAGCATCCAGATCACTAAACCCAGCGGCTCGAAAGTAAAATCCAGACCGCTGTGAAACAACATTTTCACAAACGAATTTCCGATAGCCTTACTCACCGGCCACGCGAGCAGCGCTGCGATGGTCCAACTCAACACTCCAATCACCACGCCTTCCGCGACGATCATTAGCCAGATGATCCGCGGCGTCGCACCTAGCGCGCGCATCACACCCATCTCGCGTCGCCGCTCGAGCACGTTGAGACTCATCGTCGTCATCAACCCTAATCCGCCAACACCACCAACTATCGCCGACATCACGATCAGAAACACGTAAATCATCACCATGTGCTGATCGAACCCGAACCGGCTCTCACTCTTCGTCGAGCTGCTGCGCGCACGAATACCTTCGGCCTCGAGATTTCGATCCAGCTCCGTTTTCAGCGCATCTATCGAATCAGGATCAGCGTTGTCGAGCGCGAGCCGAAGACTGTTTACCATCCCTGTGAGCGGTATGTAAGCGATGGGAGTGGGCGCGAACGCCTCGCGCGCGATTCCGACGACGCGACACGTTTTCTCCTCCGCGCCAATGCGCAACGCAACAGTCTCGCCGACGCGCATCTGCGGCTCTCGACCAGCGAGCGCGTTGTTGATAACAATCGCGTCCGTGTCTTGCGGCGTTAGCTTTCTTCCCTCCATGATGTTGAAGTCGAGAAGCTGTGTGTCGGCAGGCAAAGCAACCACAGCAAAACGATATTCACCAAGCGATCCCTCCCCCGTGAACCATCCTTCAGCACGTTTCACGCCCGGCGTGTTGCTCACCGCTTTCTGAATCTTCTCGATCTCGTACGGCTTCGCAAGTGACACGGATAGATCGGATTTCCTTGCTGCAAACATTCGGTCGAGCGTGTTCACCATCGACGCGCGAACGTTCAGCGCCGACAGGAAAAACAACCCGCCAGCCGAAAGCGTCAGCAGCGTCAACACGAGTCGCGCGCGTCGTCGAAAGCTGTTGCGAATCGCGAAAGCGATCAAACTAAACGTGCCGCCGATGCGCGTAAGAGCTCGGTCGAACGCACCCGCTCCGAAGTTTGTTTGCGACAGTCCGAAGTCTGCGAGCGCAACTCGCACCGGCGTCGCCGTTCCACGCCAGACCGGATACGCCGCAGCCATGAGAGGTGCGATGACGCCGATCAACGCGACGAGCAGGTAAACCCAGATCGTCACCGCAAAGCTGTTGATGTCGAAATTGAGAAACATCGCCATGTACTGGCACAGCGCGCGACTGCCGAGAATTCCGAGCGGTATCGATACGATCACCGCGGCGATTCCGAGAAACAGCGCCTGCGCAAAATATATTCGCGCCACGGCCCAGCGCGTACCCCCAATCGCTTTCATCACGCCGATCTGTCGCACCTGCGACGCCATCATCGCCGTCAGCAGATTAATCACGAGAATTCCGCTCAGCACGAGCACAAACAGTCCGAAGCTCGACATCGCTAACAGCAAAACGCCCATGAGATCCGAGTGCGGATGCTTGCCGGGCGGAGGAATCTCGACGCGGCGCACGTCGTGTCCGCGGGCTTCGCTCAACTTCTCTACATCATTCGCCACGTGCCTGATGTGGTCCTCGTCAAATCTGTTTTGCGCGACGAGGATGTTCAACTGATCGAGCCGCGGCTCTTCGCCGAGTTGGACCAGGGTCGCGAGATTGATGTAACCATAGACGATGTTCTCCATCCGCGCCTGCGCCTGGCCCACGTCGTGAACGCTGCCGCTGATCACGAGCGGTGTCTCTACGCCATTCACAGTCTTGACCGTAACAGCGTCGCCGATGTTTAACTTCGCGACCTGAAACGCATCGCGCTCGATCAGTATCTCGCCGTTCGCAGGCGGCCACGCGCCGCTCTCCGGCACCAGCTTGCTGACGCGAATGTTACCGTAGTCTTCAACGACAAACAGGATCAGGTTGCGCCACTGCACTGGACCAGCCTTGATCTGTCCACTGATCGTGCGGCGCGGTTCTGCGTCGCTCACTTCCGGATTTTGCAGAATCGCTTTAACGAGATCGTTATCGATCGAATCTACGCGCAACACTGCCGATGCCGGGTTCGTCTCGAGATAACCGCGATCGAGCTCGCGCGTGAGTATCGCGTACGACGACATCACCGCCGCGAACGCCGAGATGCCAAGCGCGATCGCCAAAACAACAAGCGTCGTACGCGCGCGTTCCTGCCAGAAATCGCGAATAGCTTTGCGCCAGAGTGTCGTCATAGAGAAATAAGTCCGTCGGAGATCTCGATCTTGCGATCGATCACGCGTGCAATATCGGCTTCGTGAGTAGCGATGACGACGGTCGTGCCGCGATTCGCCATGTTGCGGAACAGATCGAGAATCTCCGTCGCCGTCAGCGAATCGAGATTGCCTGTCGGCTCGTCGGCGAGGACCAGCGGCGGCTCGTTTGCGAGTGCGCGCGCGATCGCGACGCGCTGCTGCTCACCGCCTGAAAGCGTTGCCGGGAGTTTGTCCGCATGGCTCTTGACCGCCACTAGCTCGAGCAGCTCAACCGCCCGTTTGCGACGCTCGCGCAGTGGAATAGTCTTTGAGAAGTCCATCGGCAGCATGACGTTCTCGGCCGCAGTTAGCGTCGGCAGCAGTTGAAAGAACTGAAAGACGAAGCCGACATTTCGCCCGCGCCACGCCGCCAGTTTGTTTTCTGACAGCGCGTGGATCTCTGTGCCCGCGACTGCGACCGATCCCGACGAGGGACGATCGATGCCAGCGACGAGGTTGAGCAGTGTCGACTTGCCACTGCCTGACTTGCCGACGACGCCGACAAACTCGCCGGGTCGAATCTCGAGATGGATATCTTTCAGCGCCGCGAACTTGCCCGCCGGTGTTTCGTAAGTTTTGGAGACGTGGTTTAAGGAGATCATAATTTGTTCGCGTGTATTTTTCAGATCGGAAGACTTCTGTCCAGCGTTATGATGGCCGCTCGGGTCGTAATCGAACAAAGAGGTAACGAATGTCCAACAACCAGCACCTGCCTCTTGCCGGATTGAACAAGAAGACTGATGCTCGCGTGCGGCGAACGCGCGACGCGCTGGGTGATGCGCTGGTCGCGCTGATGCAGGAGAAGGCGTTTGAAACGATCACGGTCCAGGAGGTGTTGGACCGTGCGCACGTCAGTCGTTCAACTTTCTACATGCATTACAGTGACAAGGACGACCTGTTGATGAGCGACGCTGAGGAGTTTTTTGAGGCGCTCTCGATGGCGCTTTCCGAGCACGATGATAAATCGGACCGCGTGTTTCCGGTGCAGGAATTCTTCCACCATCTCGCAAACGTGCAGCCGTTCTACAAAGCGCTCGTTAAGTCGAGCAAGTTTCAGGAGAACATGGAGCTCGCGCGTGGGCACTTCGCGCGCGGGATCGAGCGCAGGCTCTCCGAGTTACCTCGCGCGAAATCAATCCCCGCAAGCGAACGTTCGGCCATCGCCTTCACACACGCGGGCGCAATGCTGTCGTTACTAAGCTGGTGGCTCGACCGCGGCATGCGCGAGACGCCCGGGCAGATGGACGAGCTCTTCCACTGCATGGTCTGGAATGGATTGTCATAGCCACAAAAAGGCACAAAAAGCACAAAAGAGAAAGTTAAGAGTGCTTGAGCTCTCAACCTTCTCTTTTGTGCTTTTTGTGCCTTTTTGTGGCTACTGATTGGCTTTACTGGTGTCTTCGGGTTTCTTCTTGACGTAAACGTCGCCACGAAGTGTCATGTTGGCCTTTTCTGCTAGCGTGACCAGCACTGATTCGAGCAGCGCCTTGTCACTGATCTTGAAGCTCGTGATTCCCGAAATCTTCGAATCCGGATCGCTGTATTGCAAGGTCAGGTAGCGCACCTTGTGTTTGATGAAGTGCGCCGGTAGTGCGTAAATCGACGGCACGTTGCTGGCGACCGTGGCAGCGGCTGGCTGTACTTTTTTTGAGTCTGCAAAAGCCGAAGTGATGGCCTCGTACGGAATCGAGATCTCTTTCGGCGGCTTCTTATCTTTGAAGATCAGACGGTTGTTGGCGTCGTCAAACGTCAACGTGCCTTCCATCGTCTTGGTGTAGCCAAACACTCCGCCCTCATATTTCGCATTAACCGTTTTCGGAGCCGGCGCGGGCTTGGGCATGGCGGTCGATTTTGCAGCCGGTTCCGGCTGCGGATCCATGGAGCGTGGACGCTGCGCATACGCGCCCGTGAGCAAAGCTCCCAAAAGGAGCAGAGTGGAAATGATTTTCATTGCATTCTCCTTCAAACTAATTGAGTTGATTTGCCCACATTGGCGCCTGGTAAAGAACCCACCAGAGCAACAACTGAACTGCCGTTACAACAACTCCAACAATCGTGCTCGCGTAACAGATACGGCGAGAACTGACTTCTTGTGATCGATAAGATCTAACTACGCCGACAGTGCCGAGCACGACCGCGCCGGGACAGAACAAAATGCCGAGATACGGCACCAGAGAATAAGTCGCAAACGCCCTCGCTGTCCCAGGCAAGCCACTCATCTATTTGGCAAACGGCTTCACACGTTCGATCGATTCCTTCAGATCGGCATCTGACGGCGCTAAGCTGGAGCCCTTCTGATAAGCACCCAGCGCCTTCGCGTATTGCTTTGTCACTTCATACGCATAGCCGAGCTCGCGATAGACATTCACGTCGTCAGGCGTTTTCTTCGCGGCTGATTCGAGGGCCGCGATCGCCTTCGGAAAATTCTGTGCGCGCGACTGGGCCACACCAAGGAGGTAAAACGTGACGCCGGTCGCATCCGGCGCAACGGTCGCGCGTTCGAGCACGCCGGCCGCGCGTGCATACTGTTTCGATCCGATCAAAGCTTGTCCGAAAAGCGTGACCGCTTCCGCGTCAGTTCTCAACTTGATCAAACCCTCGCCCGCACGCACGGCGCTGAGGTAGTCAGCATCGGCTTTCGACTGATCTGTGCTCGTCGCCGCACGACGCAGGTAAGCTGTGGTCAAAAGCGCCCACGCTCCTGTCATGCGCGGATCGTTAACCGTGGCGCGATTCAGACTGGCGATCGCTCCGTCGATATCGTTCTTCGCGAGTGCGATCTGCGCCAGATAAAAAGTTGACAGCGAATCCTTCGGGTTGAGTCTGAGGACCTGGTTGAAACTCTTTTCTGCATCCGCGATCTTGCCGGTCTTGTACTCTGAAATGCCGCGATAGTAAATCAACATCGAATCAGGTTGAGCCGGATTACGATTGACGGCCGCAGTCAGGAGTGGCAGCGCTTCCTGATACTTCTCGGAAAGTACATAAGCCTGTCCGAGCGCGCTCTCCGTGTTTGGATCTTCCTGCTTCGCAAGGCGCTGTAGCTCGACCGCTTTCTTTCCAGCACAGTGGGATCCGAAGCTTGGAATTCACGTGACTTGAAGTCGCGGCC
>JADMIO010690230.1_pt1 | contig 77402 bp, 73 predicted proteins | sample 8958161 | NCBI WGS metagenome assembly JADMIO01 (sample SAMN16585339, study PRJNA669376) | soil metagenome | isolation source: Crop rotation soil | place: USA: Cullars Rotation, Alabama | collected 2011
GCCGCGACTTCAAGTCACGTGAATTCCAAGCTTCGGATCCCACTGTGCTGGAAAGTGAGTTGCTGGCTTTGCAGAAAAAATACAACACCCCGTTCCTCTACGAATCAGCCTGCTGCGCCAGCATACCCGTGATCCGCAACCTGGAAGAATATTATGACAACGACCTGTTACAAAGCATCAGTGGCATAGTTAACGGCTCTACCAATTATATCCTTACCAGGGTATTCCAGGATAAGCTGAGTTTTGAAGATGCCTTGTTACTGGCACAGGCCGAAGGCTTTGCGGAAAGCAATCCCGCATTGGACGTAGAAGGCATTGATGCGGTAAATAAGCTGTCTATATTGCTGACACATGCGTATGGCATTGTCACCCATCCGCAAACCATTGTGCACAGCGGTATTCAGAACCTGCAAACGCAGGATGCCATATTTGCAAAGGAAAAGGGCCTGGAAATAAAATTAGTGGCGCAGGCCAAAAAGCTGGAAGACGGCAACGTGGCAGCCTTCGTATTGCCACAGTTCGTGGACAGCACCAGCCAATTGCACAATGTAAGGAATGAATATAATGGCGTGGTAATAGAAAGCGGGCTGGCCGACAAGCAGTTTTTTTACGGTAAGGGTGCAGGCAGTTTCCCTACTGCGTCTGCTGTGCTAAGTGACCTATCCGCACTGCGCTACGATTATAAATACGAATACAAGAAACTAAACAATAAAACTGCCGGAACGCTGACCGATAATTTTTTCCTGCGTGTGTATGTGAGTTTTGAAGGACTGTTCCAGGTGCCTCATGAGAGGTTTGAGCGTATTGAAGAATGGAGCAGCAGTGAAAAACGCTGCCACGTTATAGGCATTATCCGTTTCTCTAAGCTGCAGGACAGCAAATGGTGGAAGAAAAAAGGCACGTCGCTTATTGTGTGGCCCGATGCTTTTGTAGACCATGTGGAATTGAAACAAATACCGGAAGAAGAATTGCTGGCTGTGATCTAAAAACGTTCCGCCATCCCCAACCCGAACAGTGCATAGTCATACACCGTGGGGTCACCGGGGTTAAGTTCACGAAGCTGTGCGGTAAGGGCCAAAGTGTTTCGCCAATTCGATTTTTCATCATCGATCAATTGAAGTCGAAACGCTACCCTTGCCACGTGAACATCCAGCGGGCAAACGAGTTGCGATGTTTTGATCTTATTCCAGATGCCCAAGTCAACACCATTGTCATCTTTTCTTACCATCCACCGCAGGTACATATTGATGCGTTTACAGGCTGATCCGCGTGCAGGTGTTGAAATATGTTTGCGTGTACGTTCAGGATGTTCTATGGAAAAGAAATGGTTGTGAAAATGTATGAGCGCCTGCTCCACAGTTTCTTCCTTATACGTTTTGGCAGGGACGAATGCATCTTCAAGACTGTTGTATTGCGAATAGTGATAGTGTAGAAAATGGACGAAGTACAACAGATCGGTTGCATTAAATGTGCGATGGGCAAAGCCCAGCATTTTTTTCAGATCGGTTTCCTTATGGTTCAATACAAAATCGTGGGGAGCATCATCCATCCAGGCCATCAGCCTATTGCAACTGTTGATGATGCTGGTGCGGTTGCCCCATGCCAATACCGCAGCAAACAGGCCTGCTATTTCTATATCCTGCTTTTTGCTAAAACGATGAGGCACTTGTACAGGATCGCCTGAAATAAAAGAAGGCTGGTTGTACAGCCTTACCTTATCATCTAGTAATTTCTTCAAGCTCCTCTTATCCTTCATCGCACTGCTGCTTAAAATATGCCCAGGAACTTCTTTTTCTTAATGCGCACCTTTATCATTTTAATGTTCTGCTTCGGACGGTCGGCGCCATCACGTTCTACGCTGGCTATTTTGTCTACCACTTCCAATCCCTCTTCCACAATGCCGAACACTGTATAATTCCCATCCAAATGAGGTGTCCCCCCTTTGGTTTTGTAGATATTCCGCTGCATAGGGGTGAATTTGCGGCCTGACTTGTCTGATATGGTATTCAGTTCCTCGTCAGTATATTTTCTTCCCACCACAATGTAAAACTGGCAGCCGCTGGATGCCTTTTCCGGATTATTGTCGCGCGCCATGCCTACAGCACCGCGCTGGTGAAAATCGGTCATATTGATCTCTGCCGGAACACGGTAGCCTACATCACCCTCACCCAATGCCTGTCCTGGTGTTGCCTTTTTAGAGTCTGGGTCTCCACCCTGTATCACAAAATTCGGTATCACACGGTGGAATAAAGTGCTGTCATAGAATTTCTGTTTGATCAGCTTGAATATATTGTCCCTGTGTTTCGGAGTGTTGTCATATAAAGCCAGCACTATTTTACCATACTCTGTTTCAATCACCACCTTATCCTTGTTCCGGTTTTGTGCTGTTGCCGCTACCATCATACAAAGGCCAAGCGCTGTAAGCAAGGTTTTTCTCATACCGGTATAATTTATATTATAATACATATTATTTAATTGTGCGAACATAATAACAAAAAACTAAATTAGCATATAATATATCTTATGTATGCCGGTAAGCACTCCCGTACGTGGTTTGGCAAGATTGTTACCTGAATGGACATGGAATGCTTCTAAACGCAAACCCATCGCTTCCTACAATCCCACCCGGGATGCGGTACGCAAACCGGACGCCCCCACTACCTACACTGTATTCGACTATGATGCGAACAGTTATATTGAAAAAAAGCTGACCGATGAGCGATCATGTTATGCCTATAAAAACAGCGGCAAGGTAACCTGGATAAACGTAGATGGCCTGAAGAAGGACGAGGTAGATAAGCTGTGCGCCCACTACAACATTCACCCGCTGGTTGTAGAGGATATATTAAGTATCGGCCAACGTGCTAAAATGGATGAAACGGGCAATGTCATCTTTTGCCTGTTGCCTATGCTCTACTACAACGAAGGCAGTGGTGAGATTGAAACAGAGCAGGTAAGCATCATATTAGGGCATGGGTTTGTCATTTCCTTCCAGGAAGACCCGGAACGTGATGTGTTCAACAGCATCCGTGAAAAAATAAGATCAGGCGGGAAGATACGGGAGCGTGATGCGGACTATCTCTGCTATAGTTTGATAGACAGCATAGTGGACAGCTATTTTGGCATCATCGAAAAGCTGAATGATAGAATAGAACGCCTGGAAGACCAGTTGCTGTTGCAAAAGGAAAGGGGCGCGCTGGAAAAGATAAGCATACTGCGACGGGAGGTGATGCTGATGCGCCGTTCTATATCGCCGGTGCGCGATGTAGTGAATTGCTTTTTGGTAAGCGAGAACAATTTGCTGGAGGAAAGGCATGAAAAATACTATAAAGACGTCCTCGATCATATTACCCAGGCAATAGACTACTCGGAAAACCATCGCGACATGCTGATGAACCTGCAAGACCTGTCTATGAGCCAGATCAACTTGCGCATGAATGAGGTGATGAAGGTGTTTACATTACTGGCCACGCTTATGGCGCCCGCCACTGTTATTGGAGGCATATTTGGAATGAATTTCGATGTGATTCCATTGGCACACCACAAGGAAGGCTTTTTTCTTACCGTGGGGATAATGCTTGCAATACCACTGCTGATGATGATCTACTTTAAAAGGAGGGGATGGTTTTAACGATGGCATCTAACAAACAACATAGTGCCCCTTTGGTAAGTATAGTAATGCCAACACTGAACATGGCAAAGTTTATTGGCGAAACCATTGATAGCATTTGCAGACAAACTTACAGCAACTGGGAACTATTGGTGATGGATGACGGCTCTGATGACATGACCAATAAAGTTGTAGAACGATTCCAGGCAAATGACGACCGGATACGATATAATAACAATGGCGTAAAGCGCATTACCGGGAAACTTAGAAATAAAGGTATGGAACTAGCAAACGGGGAATTGATAGTCTTCATCAATGCAGATGACATATGGCCTGCTGATAAGCTGGAAAAGCAGGTAGCGATCATGCAAACCTACCCCGAAGCCGGATACTCATTTACCAATGCACTAAGTTTCAGAAGTGAAGATCGCGTGGTAGAAAACATCTGCTATGAACGACAAGCAGGGCATGTCTGTGCCGATTTCTTTAAATCGGTTTGCAGCGGTGAGATAACTGTGTACATTTCTTCGATGATGGTTTGGAAACACCTTACCCCTGAAAACCTGTTCCGCACGAACCGTAAGTTCACTGATTTCAGTTTTATCACTAACCTGGCACAACAATATAAAGGCGTCATCATTTACGACCTGCTTTTACAGCGTAGGGCCCGTGCCGCCGGCAGTTCTAATGCCAAACTGATGGCAGACTACGAAGAACACATAGAAACCATAAACCGGTACAAACAGGAACACAAGCTTGATGCAGCCTTTGCCAACCATATTTTGTTTGACCTGCACATAAAATGGGGAGAGGAATACCTAACCCGGAACCTGAAAAAAGAATCCAGGAAAGTCTTCAGGCATGCCTGGCAATACAATAAAATGAGTGTTGTGCCATTCAAAAAAACGCTAAAGTCTATCGTCAACCGCTGACTTATCCCTGTTTTTTCCTGATTCATCTGCTATCTCATGTATTGACATCAATGCAATGATCTATATGGCATGTTAATTGCGTAACTTTAGTACACACTATAAATAAAGGACTATCGAGGAAATGCGTGTACTCTTTACCCATTCTTATTTTCTAAAGTACGACCCCAAGCAATGGCGCCTAATGCAGCCCTATGCTCCGTTGGGAACGATATATGCTGCTGCCTTTTTACGGCAGCATGGCTATGATGTGTACCTGCATGATGTAATGTTTGCCGATGGACCTGAAAGCCTTGACCCCGTTTTGCAATCGGTGAAGCCCGATGCCTTAGTCATTTATGACGATGGGTTCAATTACCTCACTAAAATGTGCCTTACCAATATGCGCGAGGCGGCATTTAAAATGAGCGAGATGGCCAGTAAATTTGGCTGTAAGGTTTTTGTGTCATCGTCGGACTCTACAGACCACGCCTCGAAATACCTGGATCACAAAGCCGATTACGTGATGGTGGGTGAAGCAGAACAGACACTGCTGGAGTTGCTCAATAGTATTAAAGGCAATACTGATGCTATTGACATCCGGGGACTGGTTTATAAAAAAGACGGGCATATCATGCGCACCGGCGCGCGTCCTGTGATGACACAATTGGACGAACTTCCACTACCTGCGTGGGACCTGGTGCATGTAGATAACTATCGCAATGCATGGATGCAGAGCACAGGTTACTTTTCTATGAATGTAGGTACTACGCGCGGTTGCCCTTTTAAATGCAACTGGTGCGCTAAGCCCATCTACGGCAACCGCTATAACGCACGCTCCCCGGAAAATGTGGTGGCGGAATTAAAGATGCTCAAAGAGCGATACAACTTCGACCATATCTGGTTTTGTGATGACATATTCGGGCTAAAACCGGGATGGGTAAAACGTTTTGCGGAGCTTGTGAATGAAGGAAGCCTACAGTTCAAATTCAAGATACAATCGCGCGCCGACCTGCTTTTGAAAGACGAACAGATACAGCCGCTGGCGGACGCAGGATGTGATACCGTATGGATGGGCGCAGAAAGCGGATCGCAAAAGATATTGGATGCAATGGACAAAGGCACTACCGTAGAGCAAATAGCAGACGCAACCGCTTTATTAAAGCAATATGGCATTAAACCTGCGTTCTTCCTGCAATTTGGCTACCCAGGTGAAACAAAGGCTGATATTCAACTCACCCTTGACATGGTGAAACGCCTGCTACCCGCCGATATAGGCATATCTGTTTCTTACCCGCTGCCCGGTACCAAGTTTTACGAAAATGTGAAGGCGCAACTGAAGGACAAAACCAACTGGACGGATAGTGATGAGTTGGCGTTAATGTTTCGCAACACATACAGTCCTGAATTTTACAAACAGTTGCACAGGTATGTGCATGCGCTGTTCAGGCGGGCTACGTCAGCGGTAAAAGTGAAGAGATTTCTCAAAAACCCAGTCGGTTATAGTTTCAGTGACCTGTACGTGGCTATGAAATGGCCTTACTACATGATGAGGGAAATGCAGCAGAAAATGTTGCTGAACAAATTATTGTAACGATATTGCATTTATGCAGACGGCACAGGAAATAACGGTCAGCAGTGCTTTTTCCAGACAATCCGGTCATTTTGACGATGTCTATGATAATAACCGGGTAACAGTTTGGGCGCGCAACAGGGTACGTGAAGAAGTGAGCCGGTTTTTAAAGCCTCATGCGAATATGCTGGAATTGAATTGCGGCACCGGCACTGATTCTGTCTTCTTTGCCCAAAAAGGCCACCACGTGCTTGCAACAGACAATGCCTCCGGAATGTTACAGGCTTTGTATAGAAAAATTGATGATCACCAACTGCAGCAAAATATAGAACCATTGCTCTGTTCCTTCAACAACCTGGAACAGTTGGGCAACAGGCAATTCGACTATGTTTTTTCCAATTTTGGTGGGTTGAATTGTACCAATGAGCTATCAAAAGTCCTGGATAGTATTAGCAAATTGCTTAAACCGGGTGGATGTTTTTCGTTAGTCATCATGCCTAAGGTATGCCCATGGGACTTGCTGACTGTTTTTAAAGGCTATTTCAAAACAGCCTTCAGGAGATTTCAAAAAAACGGCACCACGGCGCACCTGGAAGGGGTTTACTTTCAATGTTATTATTATCCTCCATCCTACATTACCCAACATCTTGATCGAACTTTTACTTTGCTGTCGTTGAAATCTTTATCTCTTGCAGTGCCTCCGCCTTATATCGAGCATTTTGTAGAAAAGCATCCCAAACTATTTTCAGTGCTGGAGAGAATTGAAAAAAGGCTTTGCACAACTCCTCCGTTCAATCGCTGGGGAGATTACTATATCATTACCATGCAAAAGAACTAAGATGCTGGTATTGGCTGATCCGAAACAATATGAGCAAAAGGAAAGGCTTTACATTGATGTAAGGACGAAAGAAGGCCGCATACTGTCTGTTGATGAAATAAAAGGATTGCCTTACAAAGCTCCCGCACACCAGGATGAGTGGCAATTGCGCGCCGCAAACTTTGAACGGTTGAAGCGTTATCTGTTAAAGCACTTTAAAAGCAGCGATACAAAAATACTGGACGTTGGTTGCGGTAATGGATGGATGACACACAGGCTGCATGAAGCAGGATATGATGTCACAGGCATTGACCTGAACATGGAAGAACTGCAACAGGCGGAACAGGCCTTTGGCACATCACCCTCGTTACAATGGGTATATGCAGACGTAATGACACATGATGTTCAGAGCAAATTCGATGTTATCGTTTTCGGGGCCAGCTGCCAGTATTTTGATGACCTGGAGCAGCTCACAAAAAGACTGACAGACCTATTATCAGTAAAAGGCGAAATACATTTGTTAGACTCGGTTTTTTATCGGCGAAAAGATTTAGCGGCGGCCACCATGCGTAGCAGGATCTATTATACCTCGCTGGGTTTCCCTGAAATGGCCATGTATTATCATCACCATGCCATAGAAGACCTAAAAAAAACAGGATACACGAAAGTGTATCCTAAACTTTTTAACAAACCATCTGTTTTGCAATGGTGGAAGTTTATTAAACCATAGCCATTATCCTACAGCCGGTATTAACGGTATCTTTACGTTCTCCTTCAGTTCTCTTAGTACCTTCTTTTGGTAGTTGAGGGGATGATTCTTGGAAACGTACCACCTGGTCTTCATCGCCAGGTCATAGTCCTGCATCGGGTATTTACGTGCGGTCCATTTTATACGCCACCATTTATCGGTGATGCGCATACACAATAAATTCAACTGCTTAGGGAAAAGCAAATTGATAACCGGTTCCAGCATCACCCTTATCCCTTTCTTCGGTTCATGGCCGAAGCATGCCTCTTTGTTCCAGTTAATATTAGGGAAGATATCTACCAGCCAGCATTTATTACTGTCAATAAGTTGATTGTACACATATTTGTTGTACACGGGTATCATGGTGGCCAGTTCTGTGGCAGTAAACTTATTTTGTTCCTCTATACACAAGCGTGATTCATCAATGAAATAATTCATGCAGTAAGAGTGTTGCGCACCCCATAAAAAAGTAAATTTCTTATAGATATGCAATAACGTCCTGCAGATCCACAGCCGGTTCTTTTGCGTAATAATAAATAGATCTACATCCGAATTTTCGTTAGCATAACCTTTTGATAACGAGCCGGAGATACCTACACTTTGTACAAAAGGAAATCTGGATACGATTTTAGCTGAGCGCTTTGCCCGTTCCATTAATTTATCTGCCCTTTCCTTGCCTTCCAGCCTTTTAGATACTAACTGATTATCGTCCTCAATCATGTAAAAACTGTCATGCATATAGATATCGCCTGAATCTACCATTCCATTCAAAGCATCATACAGCTCCGCCAAATTAATATGCATGCCAATAAACCGTTGTATCTCTTCGATATATAACGGGTGTCGGAATAAATGGAAATATTCAAGTACTGCTCTTACGGCCTCTTCTGTCTTCTGTTGTCCTTGCATCTGATTTTTTTGACTAAATAGATCAGCTAAATAATAATAGTATGCAAAGGAGTATGCTTAGTAACGGCTGAGCGAAGGAATTGTACGCCCATAGTAAATGTAGCGAATATTGTGCCAATTTCAGCCGTGAATTTCCCATAAATTCCGTTTTAATGTCTTTATAATTTTGAACATTCTTCAAATACCCGTTATTTTTACCCCAAATCAACGGTATGAGCCTGCAAAAAGACGAATCAACCCAAGTTTCATCTGACAGCATTTACTATAAGTTTATTCGTCTTCTACACAGTATCATCGTCAGCATACGCGAGAACATAGCACTTTTCATTATCTGCCTGCTCATAGGTATTGTCCCGCTACTTATTAAAAACTACATGGATGCTAATCTTTACAAAGCCAATTTTACCGTAGCATATGATGAGTTAGTACGAAAAATATACGGCGACCGGCTTACCAAGATCAACACCATTGTTCAGGCCGATCAGCCGAAACTGATAGGCGACCTGTTGCAGGTAAATCAGAAGGCTGCTGTTGCCCTTAAAAATGTTAGTGGTAAAAACATACTTGGAGAAGACCTCACCAAAGACCTGAATACAGACCGGGTGCCCTTTATAGTGGAACTTACCGTAGATGACAGCTCTCAGATCGTTCCGTTACAAAATGGGATAGTAAAATTCCTGGAAACAGGTAATGAGTTTATGGCAACCAGGAAGACCATAAAACTGCAAGAGAACAAGGAGGAATTAGAGTATATCAACCGCCAGTTGGGGGTAATAGATACAGTCTATAAAAAAGGAAAAGCAGGAGAAACCTTTGTTGCCTCTACAACTTCTTCCACCACCAGTAATACCGCAGATAAGCCTGCGGGTTCCCTGATAGAATTCTCTTACCAGTTATACAAGAGAAAGCAGGAACTGCTGAGGCGCGAACGTATGCCACAGACGCTTACCATTTTGGATGATGCCATAGTATCGGTGCAAAAAAAGAAATCCAACGTGCTTATGGCTGCTATTGGAGCAGTGGCAGGGTTCATTCTGTATGCCGTCATTGCGGGAATCATATTGCCCGCGTTCCGTTTTAGAGAGCGCTAACGAATTTCCTGGCATAGTTCTACAAGTACGCCATTTGTTGTTTTGGGGTGCAGAAAGCATACCAGTTTGTTATCAGCCCCTTTTTTCGGGCTTTCATTCAGCAGTTCAAAGCCAAGGGCCGCCAGCCTTTTCATCTCGGCTTCGATGTTTTCTACCTCGAATGCCACATGGTGTATGCCTTCTCCTTTCTTTTCAATGAATTTGCCGATAGGGCTACCTTCTTTGCTTGCTTCCAGCAGTTCTATCTTAGAATCCCCGGTTTTGAAGAATGCCGTATTCACACCCTCTGATGCTACTTCTTCCGTCTTATAGCATGGTGTGTTCAGCAGCTGTTCAAACAAGGGAATGGAGGTGGAGAGGTTTTTAACAGCTATGCCCAAATGCTCTATTTTCACCATGGTTAATAATTTTTATAAATATCGTTATCTAAAGCTATGATGTAGTCTGCCGCCAAAATACCACAATTGAGGCTAACTTTGTAAGGCGTAATGAAAGGACATTATGGAACTGAAATTGCCGGTTTACCTGGATAATAATGCAACTACCGTGTGCGACCCACGCGTGGTGGAAGCTATGGTTCCCTATTTTACAAGTCATTTCGGAAACGCATCCAGCAGCGGGCATGCCTACGGATGGGCTGCGCAGGAAGCGACGGACATTGCCCGTGAACAAGTTGCCCGGCTCATCAATGCCGATTCGTCTGAGATCATTTTCACATCGGGCGCTACTGAAAGCGATAACCTTGCCATTAAGGGTGTGTATGAAATGTATGCAGCCAAAGGGAATCACATCATCACTACCGTAACAGAACACAAAGCTGTTTTAGAAACCTGCAGGCACCTTGAAAAATTAGGAGCTGAGGTTAGTTATTTGCCAGTGGATAGCCGAGGGATCATTGATCTCAAAGAGCTGGAAAAAACCATAAAGGCCACTACCGTTCTTATTGCCATTATGTATGCCAATAATGAAACAGGTGTTATTCAGCCGGTGAAAGAGATAGGGGCTATTGCCAAGCGCTATGGTATTATCTTTTTCACCGACGCTGCACAGGCAGCGGGCAAGGTACCCATAGATGTGCGGGTAGATGGTATAGACCTGATGGCCATAAGCGCCCATAAGATGTATGGGCCTAAAGGCGCAGGGGTATTATATATCCGCCGCAGGGACCCGAGGGTGCGGCTAACCCCCCAAATGGATGGCGGCGGGCAGGAACGAGGTATAAGAAGCGGTACGCTGAACATACCTGCTATAGCGGGGCTGGGAAAAGCATGCGAGCTATGCATGGATGAGATGCATGTGGAAGCAGGCCGGCTTGCTGCACTGCGCGACAGGCTGGAAACCGCACTGCTGCAAATTGCCGGAACCCGCGCAAATGGTAACGGTGCGCACCGCTTACCGCATGTTACTAACCTTACATTCAGCCATAGCCTGGTAACCGCCTTGCAAAAAGAACTGGCTATATCCAGCGGGTCGGCGTGTTCATCGGCATCACCAGAGCCATCATATGTGCTGAAAGCCATGGGGCTAACCGACAACGAGGCATATAATGCGCTGCGCTTCGGGCTGGGACGGTTTAACACAGAAGAAGAAATTGAATATGCCATAAGGCGTGTAAACGAGGCTGCCGCGCTAAAAAACGCCATGGCCAAAACATTGATGTAACTCATCGTAAACGATGCTATTTAGTACGTAATTTGCACCACTCATAAAAAACAAAAAACTAAAAACACGATAAAACAAACGTTGATATGATAACCATCAGTGACAAGGCGAAGGAAAGGATAAGGCAGTTGGTGAAGGAATCTGCCCTGGATGAGAGTTATTTTCTGCGCGTAGGCGTTGTAGGCGGCGGGTGCTCTGGCTTGTCATATAAACTTGATTTTGATAACGAGGCACAACCTAATGACCAGGTATTTGAGAATGAGGGCATTAAACTGGTAACAGACCTCAAAAGTTTTTTATATCTCTGCGACAGCACACTGGAATATACAGAAGGGCTAAACGGCAAAGGTTTCCATTTCATTAACCCGAACGCTACGCGTACCTGTGGCTGTGGAGAGAGTTTTTCGGTATAGGTAAAAAGCTGTTCATTTTATTTAGCAGGTCCTGTCCCCTTAACTTTGTGAACATGCTAAGAAATGCTAAGATTTTTAGCTGTTTTTGCTTTCCCGTCTTTTTCTAACGCGCGGCGCTGACGGCGGTTAAGGTGGCGTGACAGGCCGGCAATTTCTACCTCGTTCATTTCCATTTCATCTTCCAATAGCTCATGCGGGTAGCGAAAGGCTTCCATAGTGTTAATTGCATTGCTGCTATTATGGGATGGGTTTTCATAGGTGCTGCCGGCCCCTGCTGTTATTTCAGGTTCGTTTTCTAAACCGGCATGGTCCTGGGGAAAGTAGCTGCCGTCGCGTAGTAATTGAGTGGCGGACACATCACGGGCTATGATATCTTCCTTCATAGCATATATTTCTTTGATCACCAGGTTGATCATCTCCTTATCGTTGAGGTCATCTATTAGCTTGTTCCATTCTTTATACAGCTTGTCATCCAGCCGGATAGCGCTGAGGCGCTTGCCCAGGTCGAAACTGTTTTTATTGAGAGTTTGTCCTTTATAGTTGGTGATGGTCTCTGTTTTGGTGAAGGTTGTGGTGAAACCAGGAGTGAGCGCATCCCTCTGCCTGCTGATGGTAACGAGCCTTTCTGCATACTGGCTTATTTTAATGGCGCGTTTCAGCAAAGCCAGTTCCTCTGTCACTGCTTCTATGCGCTGGCGGATGTGCGGCTTTTCCATCAGCCTGCTGGCGCTGCTATAGGCAGCTTCTATGCTGCTGCCGGGGTAGGCCACCAAATAGGCCTGTTTCTGGCTGGCGCCGTTTACCACTTCATTGATAAATACCTGCTGTGCGGGTGTTAGTTTTTCTGTGCTCATGTTCTTATAGTTTTTATAGGGTAAAGTTGAGGGGTGGGAAGGTGGCGGGCAAATTTGTCTATTTTACCCCGCCGCTGGCGGAGCAGGCTATTCTGAATCACGGATTAGGCGGATTGCACGAATTACACAGATAATCTTTTTCAGGAATACAGCCTGATAATCAGCTTAATCTCATTAATTCTGGTTCCAAAGTGCCAGCCCCGTCCGTTAGGCGGGGCCTGCCCCAACTATTGTAGGGGTAAAATTAATAGGTTAACTTAGGTAGTGCGTTAGAGACACTAAGCCGGGGCATCCGCGTTGCAAACGCGGACGAGAGTGGGGGGTTCGCAGGCAAAACATTTTTTATATATTTGAAATTGCCAAAACAGTTGCAATTTCATAGTAGAAACATCTAATCATTCTGATGTCAATTAATACCCACATTAATAATTGGATAAGCAGAGCTGAATTTGTAGATTATTATTCACTTTTTATTAGTGCATGGATTCCCTATAACGCCTGGTATATGCATAATTTTTATGATGAAAATAGCAATCCCAAAAGAGAGACAGACGCTGCCATAATAAGTCACATTAATTCAACATCAAACACTTATCGCGACAAAATCATAAGCTTGTTGAGAGGCACCGATACGGCCGCTGTTGAATTTCGAAAATTGGTTGGCAACCTTCATCAGGCTATGGAAAATAACCCAATGCCAGACTTCGAAAATAGGATTTCGTTTTCCACTATAAGCTTATATAAAAATAACAAAAAAATTGATTTCCAATCGAAGAAGCAGTATACATATTTCGTAGAATTTAAGGATCAACAGCCCAAGGGCTCCAAAAGGTGGATTCTAGAAATACAAAAAAAAAGCAATAACCAAACACTCCACTTTGTCCAATTGTCTAGTTGGTCGATGGAAGAGTTAAACAATGACCCTGATTTCTGTGCAATCCCGGAACAAGAAAAACGTAATCAACTACGAAATGTTTTTGAAAATATTAATCCAAAAAAACCCACTGAAATAATCATCCCAGCTAAACACGTCCGCAATCGGCCAAAGCAACCTAACAACAGTATTATAATAGATAGCGCAAATCACTTATACTTTACCAATGATTTCCAGCTAGTGAGCAAAGTAATTGTACAGTTACTGTATGAATTACGCTGCAAGTTATTTCATGGTGAACTAAATCCAACAGAATCAAACTCTGGCATTTACGAATTCGCCTATCGAATTCAGAAAATCTTGATTAAAGAACTTAAGTAATATGCAATTTATAGAAGCAAAAGACAAGAATCTAGCAGATGTTCTTTCAAACAATCGCTACAAAATAGATTCCTTTCAACGAGAGTATCGTTGGCAGAGGAAACATATCGAAGCGCTAATAAGCGATTTGTGCATTTGCTTTGACAAATTTTATACAGCCGATGACACAATTGAGAACTATGAGGACTATGGCGGGTATTATATGGGACCAATTGTTCTTTGTGATGATAAAAAAAGTCTTTCGATTGTTGATGGCCAACAACGATTGACATCGTTTACACTCCTACTTATCTTTCTCCATCATGCACAACTAAAACTAAATCTACCCAAAGATCAAATTAAGGATTTGAGACAGTTTTTGTATGTTACAAAAGGTGGTAAAACCACATTAGTTCTTAACGTGGAGTCTAGAAATAGTGTAATTGAACACTTATTCACAACCCCAGAAAACGTATACCAGGTTGATGAAAAAACAAATGATGAGTCTATTCACAATCTAATCGCGCGGTATGAAGACATTACCACGTTATTCCCTATCGAATTCAATACAGAAGAAAAAATGCCCATTTTTATTGAATGGATGTTAGACAAGATAATAATGGTTGAGGTTAAGGCGTATTCTATGGATAACGCTTACACGATTTTTGAGACCATGAACGATCGCGGTTTAAGCTTAAATCCTACTGAAATACTCAAAGGCTTTTTGCTGTCTAAGATTGCAGATGAAAATAAAAGCGAGGAGATGAACTTTTTTTGGAGGAGCAGAATTGCGGAATTAAAATCGATGACTGGAATTGATGGAGACTTAGATTTCTTCAGGGCGTGGCTAAGAGCAAAATATGCAGAATCAATAAGGCTCAAACAAATAGGATCTGAAAATGAAGATTTTGAGTTAATTGGCACCCAGTTTCATTCTTGGGTAAAGAATAACCCTACTAAAACTTATTTGAAACAATCAGAAGATTATTATTTTTTTATTCGATCTGATTTTGACTTCTTTTCGAACCTTTACATGAAAATTTTCAAACTGAGAACAACTTGTACTGAAGGATTTGAGGACCTCTATTCCTCAAGCTTTTATCCAGTTGCAGATTCGTTAGCATATCCACTAATGATTTCACCAATAGCGAAAATTGATGGAGAGAACTTAGTTAATAAAAAAATAAACGTTACAGCAAACTTCATTGACGTTTATACACTCACAAGAGTCATAGCGGGGAAAACAATTACCCAAAGCTCGATAAGATATGCTATGTATGAATTAGTAAAGTTAGTGAGAAACCAAGAGCCTGATTCCCTTAGAGAAAAATTCACCATAGAACTTGAACGCTCCGGAACTGGAATAAATTCACCCTTTTCTGTACTTCATAGAATGGATAACTGGGGCTTTTATCACTATCTATTTGCACGGCTTTTATACCGCAAAAATCGAACGCTGGAATTTTCATCGCTCTTGCGAAGTAAAAAGCAAAGTTCCTTAATACTCTTTAGATTTTTCGATTTAGATGATAAGCCAATTAATATAGACGATATGAGCTGGCAAATGCATGTAGATTCTGTTGCAAGTCATTGTCTGGTCAGGAGATCTGATATAGACAACATTTGTTCCAAGCCTGGCATAAAGCGGCTAAATTATTTAGTGCAACAAGGTTATATGCCAGAAATGGTTGGTTCAGATGCACAAACTATTGAAGAATTTATTTCCATTAGGGACGCAAAGCTCAAGAACGAGATCGATGAGTTACTTGTTTTCCCTGCCCCAACGGAATTTATGCTTGTCGAGGACAATGAATAGAAAATTTTCCCCTTTTGGTCGGTGTTGTCACCGGCCAATTTCTCGCGCTACACCTTAAACCATTGGGCATTCCCTCTTACCTCGGGAGATTTCTCCACTCGTGCCTCGCTACGAAATGACGACCGAGGGAGTTGATTGAAAAAGATTCTAAAAAAAAAAGAGCGGCGATGACCCACTACCGCAAGTCTGTGACTTGTGGTAACAGATAGGGCCGGTGTGCAACTGGCGGGCCTTCAGTTTAAAACTGAACTGATCTATTGCCACCGGTTGGAAACCGGCGGCAGAGTTGACGGCCGAAGAGCTTGACTGACAAAGGTTCAAAATCAAAAAAGAGCGGCGCCCCCTTCTGTTCCCGTGGGTCTGCCTGCGGCGACCCGGCGGTACTCGCGATGGGCTATGCTGAACCGCATTTTACTTATCCTGTTACTTCAGATCATTAAGCATGCCCCTTTACCTCGGGAGATTGTCACGTTGCATTTTTATTGATAAGTTTTTGGCAAAGACAACTCACATCTGTCCCGCATATTGCGGGAATGACGGCGGAAGAGATACGTTGCTATCAAAAAAAGAGCGGCACTTGCCGCTTTCTTAGTCTATTTACCCAACATCTGGCGCATGGCCTCCTGCGCTGAATTCGGATCGCTGAGTACGGCCCAGCCAAACATGCTGACGAATATGATAACACATATGATATGCACTATTGTAAATACGGAGCCGATGATGGCGCACACGCGACCCGCTTTCAGGTTGCTGTAGCTGCCGGGGGTGTACATGGCGGGGTTGGCCAGGTAGCGCCTGATGTCTTTGCTGGCCAGCACCAGGGCTATCACGCCCAGTATTAAACCTCCGCCATAGCAGCAGCACCCTATTATGGAAAGTATGCCCAGTATCAACACCGCTGTGGCATTGGGCAATGCTATCTGCGGCTGGTTATAATGCTGTTGCTGCTGATCGTAGGAGTTGTCCATCATAATAATTGGTTTGTGCTGATCTTATAAATATAGTTAGCGATGACCGCTATAGTGGTTACAATATAAAGACATTTTAAAACAAATGCCCCGTGGCGGAAGTCAAAAGACAAATGCAGGGCTAAAAAAATTAATGTAGGTAATACAAACAGTGTAGGCGGGTACAAGTTCCAACTGGTGTGCACGTCGCCATTCAGCAGCGCGATAACGGAGCGCTGCAGACCGCAGCCCGGGCAGTCTATATACAATAGCTTTTTAGACGGGCAGGTGAGCATGTGATGCTGCAGCCAGTGAACCATTGTATAATATGCACCCATGCTTTATTCTGTTATCTCTGCTGCCGCTTTATGTTTGTCCCTGTCTGAGATCAAAATAGGATGTGCCTCGTTAAAAGTAGCCATCACCTTGCTTATCAGTTCCAGCATTTCTCCTTTGCCTTCCTTTGCACGCCCCAAATGCTCTATACGGGCAAGCTGCGGATGCAGGTCCCTGATCTTTACAATGCCCACGCTTGATTTGAGAAAATGGGCCTGTTTATATATAGCTTCCCAGTCATCTGTGTTTTTGATGAGCTCTTCCAGCTTAGTAAGCCCTTCCGGCGTGGTGCTTAAAAATATATCAAGCAATTCATATAGATATTTGTGATCCCCGTCAGAAAGCTCCTGAAGATAACTGAAATCGATAAGTGGCTCCATAGCATTGATATTCCTTGCAATATAATAATTTTAAAGCCGTTATAGAAATGCGGCCCAACAAAAGCGGGGCGCGCCCAACAATATTCAAACCGGTGCCTGCGTTAATTTTTCAGTACATTTGAAAGCAGCATTTCCTTATGACATCTATACCAAGGCTATTATTCTGCCTGCTTTTTCTGGCTCTTCCTTTCGTAGTTTTTTGCCAGGGCAAACCTGTAGGCTACTGGCGGGCGCATATGCCTTATAATACTTCTATAAGTGTGGCCTCTGATGGTAAAACCATGTTTGTGGCCACAGAAAAGGCTTTCTATACTTATGACATAGGGAGCTTTGAAACTGAGGGGTTTAGCAAGGTAGAGGGGATGTCTGACGTGGGCATGGCGTATACCGGCTACGATGCAGCCACTCAAACCGTTGTACTGGCGTACACCAACGGCAATATAGACCTGTTCAAGGACAATAGTTTTTACAACATTCCTGATCTGAAGCAAAAATCGATAACCGGCAGCAAGAATATCAATCACATATATACCGAAGACGGGCTGGCTTATTTAAGCACAGATGCAGGCATTATTGTCATTAACCTGGAAAAAAGAGAAGTGAAGGAAACCTATGTGTTTACGAGCAATAGCCAGACTTTACCCATAACCTGTTTTTCAGCCACAGGCACGGACTACTATGCTACCACAACAAAAGGGTTATACAGAATAAGCAGGAATGCGCCTAACCTGCAGGCATTTTCGGCATGGACCAAGCTGGACACTTCGCGAAACCTGGTATCAATGGCCGTTGTGGATGACAGGGTATTTGTCACAGGCACCGACTCCTTATTCTCCTTAAACGGAAACAGTCTTCAGTATGTGTTCCGTTCAGATACCACTACGCGCCACCTGGATCCGGGTGTGGGCTGCCTGTGGCTTTGCCAGAACTACCCATCTGACTTTAGCGGTCAGGTCAAAAAATTTGACCTTGATGGCACCTTGCTTGACTCATTTAAAATTCCCGGCTTTTGTAAGCAGGTATTACAAACAGACAGCAACACGCGCTGGATAGCCAATGAATTTGGCGTGATGCTGAAACAAGAAGGCGTTGGGCAGCCTTTCGGCACCTTTATACCGGAAAGCCCATCATCTGCGGCTAACTATGATGTCTATGCGAATAACAAAGAAGTATACGTAGCCCACGGTGGTTTTGATGACCAGTTCAATGCCTTATCAACCAGTGATGGCTTCTCGGTTTTTAAAGATGAAAAGTGGACGCGGTACAGGCGGTTTCAAAACAATCTTCTTGGAGATACGTTAGTTGACTTTATAAAGGTTATAAAAGGCAATGAGGGCAATGTGTATTTAGGTTCTGCGCAGAGCGGGTTGCTGATCATCAAGCCCGATGGTTCAACAGAGGTATACAAGCAGAATTCATTCATAGATCCCTCGTCAATATCTAATACATGGTATCGTATTGCCGGTTTTGCTTTTGACAGTAAAAACAACCTGTGGATGACGGTGTATGGCGGAAAGCATGAATTGGCAGTTCGCACTGCCGAAGGCAAATACTACACCTTTATTGTGGCCGCTCCACGCTCGGTGATACCTAATGCAGCAGCAGACCTGGTAGTAGATGACAACGATCAGAAATGGTATGCTACTACAGGTTCTAACAGTGGGGTGATCGTATATAATGACAACGGCACACCCGAAAACCCTACTGATGACAGCTATCGCCAACTGCTTTCAGGAAAAGGATATGGCGGGCTGCCAGATAATGAGGTGTACTGCGTGGCCAAAGACAAAACAGGCGCTATATGGATAGGCACTAAAAACGGTATAGGAATTGTGAACTGCCCTGCCAGCGTGATAGAAGGACAATGTGAGGCCGAAGTAAGGGTAGTGCAATATGACCAGTTTGCAGGTTATTTATTTGATGGTGAACAGGTACGCACTATTGCGGTAGACGGCGCCAACCGCAAATGGATAGGTACTAATAATGGTGTTTGGCTTATTTCCTCAGATGCATCCAAGATCATAAGCCGGTTCACCGCAGAGAATAGTCCGCTGCCTTCTAACTTTATTCAGAAAATATCCATTGATCCGGTTACTGGCGATGTGTACATAGGTACTGAGCAGGGCCTCATGTGCTACCGCGGCACTGCTACCGACGGAGGTGAGCAAAACAGCAATGTGCTGGTATTCCCTAATCCTGTGCCTTCCGGGTATCCGGGTACTATTGCAATAAAGGGACTGGTAGACAATGCCGATGTGCGTATTACAGACATTTCAGGCCAGTTGGTATATAGAACAAGAGCGTTAGGAGGCCAGGCAGTATGGAATGGTAAGGACTACACAGGTCATCGCCCGCAAACCGGAGTGTACCTGGTGTTCATCACCAATAAAGATGGTTCTCAAACCCATGTAGGCAAGATCGTGTTCATGGAGTAACGTATATGCTGCAACCTACCAAAGCTATAGTGCTGCGCTCTATAAAATATGGCGATACCAGCCTCATCAGCACGCTATTCACTGAAAAGCAGGGCATACAAACCTACATAATACAGGGCGTGCGCAGCAGCAAAGCCAAAAGCAATAAAGCAGCTCTTTTGCAACCCGCAACATTGCTGGATATAGTGGTATATCACAAACCCAACACAAAGCTGCAGCGCATCAAAGAATTCCAGTTTGCCTACCTGTACACTTCCATTCAGCAGGAAGTGGTGAAGAATAGTATCGCGCTTTTTTCGGCGGAGCTATTGCTGCGCCTGCTGCCCGAGCAGGCACAACAACCGGAGTTGTTTACATTTTCCTTTTACTATTTCCAGCAGTTGGACAAGGCATCCATTAATACCGTTGCTAATTATCCGCTGTACTTTGCGATAGAATGCAGCCGCTTATTGGGTTACGAAATAAGGGGAAGCTATACGGAAGGTACGCCCTATTTGGATATGCACGAAGGTGCATTTACCGATCACCCGCCTGTTATTCCAACTTTGTTGCAGCGTGAAGATGAACAGGCACTAAGCGAACTGCTGAAAATTAATGAACTGGCAAACGCCAACAATGTGCCCATGCGCTCTGAAACACGCTATCGATTACTGGATTGGTATGTAGAATTCCTGGGCAGGCATACACAGCATATGGGCGGCATCAGATCGCTGGCAGTGCTAAGAGCAATATTGCACTGAGTCCTTTACCTCCGCGTATGCGTCTTACCATTCGCCGTATATAACTTTTGAAAAAACGGAGCTGTCCCATTGGAATACTAACTACAATGACAGCCAGAGGCCAAAGAATAGTAATGAGCAAAATATATAGTATGCCCCACAACATGCCTTTCTGCAACGGGAACATACCCAATATTTTTCTTCCGGCGTAGCCGCAAAGGCTGCCTCCGATAGCGAACGTGAAGATGATGAGGAACAGCCCTAAGCTGCTGACCTTCCATTTATTTTTAAGCCGGGTGAACATTTGTTTGCCTGAAGCGGTGCAAATCTAATGGTATGATTGTATATATCCTTCTATTTCATGAATTTTGACCGTTATTGCATGCGCATGAGGAAGATCATTTTGTTGTTTACCGCCTTTTTTCTTTTTAAGCATACAAATGCGCAAAACTATCCTAAGGACTATTTCAGAAACCCGCTGGACATACCCATTTTTCTTGCAGGCAATTTTGGCGAGTGCCGTCCGAACCATTTTCACAGTGGCATTGATATAAAAACACTGGGCAAGGAAAACCAGCCCGTGCATGCAGCGGCAGATGGTTATGTATCGCGCATAAAGATGGAGCCTGGTGGCTTTGGGCATGGCGTGTATATAACCCACCCTAACGGATATACTACGCTATATGCGCACCTCAACGACCTGGCGCCTGAGTTACAGCAATACGTAAGAGCAGAGCAATACAAAAAAGAAAGCTGGGAGGTAGACCTGCAGCTAAGCCCCTCGCAGTTCCCGGTGAAGAAAGGGCAGCAAATAGCATGGAGCGGAAACACCGGCGCATCTACTGCACCGCATTTGCATTTTGAGATACGGGATACCAAAACGGAACATCCATTAAATCCGCTGTTGTTTGGTTTGAAGGTGGAAGATGATATTGCTCCTGTGCCCACGCAGGTGGCGGTATATAACCTGAGTAAGAGCATTTATGAGCAAACGCCGCAGAAGGCAGCGCTGAAGAAAAAAGGAGGAGCGTATGTAGCTGATACCATTAGTATCAATAGTCCTGTTGCGGGTGTAGGTGTGAACGTCAACGATTTCATGGACGGCAGTGATAACAGCCTTACCTACTATACCGCAGAACTGCATATGGATGGCATACCACAGGGTACTATAACACTAGATGATATAGGCTATGATGAGACCCGCTATATGCATGCCTTTGTGGACTACAAAACAAAAAAGCAAACCGGCGCATGGATGCAGAATATGTTCCAGTTGCCCAACAACAGGCTCAATCATATTTACACCTGGCCTGACAACAAACATGGGAAGCTGGACATCAGCGATGGTAAAGCGCATCATATAGAACTCATCATCACCGATGCATTAGCAAACAAGACGAACATCCTGTTTTACATCAAATACCAGGGCATAGATAGCGCAAGCAGTTGCAGCAATCTTTTCAAATGCAATGCGCCCAATAAATTTGAGCATCCCAATGTAAGCCTGTCACTGAATGACAGGGCGCTGTATGATGATGTATGTTTCCATTTTGCTGAGAAGCAGGATGCTGCAAGCTATTCCGACAGGTACCAAATACATTACAGCTATGTGCCCGTGCATACTTATTTCGACCTGCGCATAAAACCGAACAAAGCCATCCCTTTCAACCTAAAGGATAAGATAGCGCTGGTATATACTGATGGCAATGATGAAGATGGCAGAGCTGCAACGCTTGACAACGGCTTTTACAAGGCATCGGTGAGGAATTTTGGTGAGTACCGTTTAGCGGCCGATAACGAAGCCCCGGTTATACGCTCCGCTTATAGGAACGGTGTGAATTTAGCTAAGGCAAAGCGCATAGGCTTTATAGTGAAGGATGCCATTACATCCGTAAAGCGCTTTCGCGGTGAGCTGGACGGCAAATGGATCTGCTTTGAGCAGCATGGCGATAATTTCTTCTATACCTTTGATGAACATTGCAGCAAGGGCAAACACCAGCTTGTATTTACCGCAATAGATGAGAACAACAATAAACGAACAGTGAACTTTACATTTACAAGATAAGACATGGAATTACAACCCGGCGATAAGGCCCCGTTATTTACTTCGAAAGACCAGGATGGCAACACCGTAGCGCTGAAGGATTACCTCGGCAAAAAAGTAGCCCTGTATTTTTACCCTGAAGATGATACGGAAGTATGCACCGTGCAGGCCTGCAACCTGCGGGATAACTATGAGCTGCTGAAGCAGAAGGGCATTACCATTTTAGGCGTGAGCCCCAATGACGAAAAAAGTCACAAGAAATTTGAACAGAAGTTCTCGCTGCCCTTTACGCTGGTGGTGGACGACGACCTGAAGATCGCTAAGAAGTACAACGTATGGGCAGAGAAGGTATTGTATGGCCACCGCCATATGGGTATTGTGCGCAGCACCTTCCTCATCAATGAAAAAGGCAAGATAGATGCAATAGTAAAGCGTGCTTTGTCAAAGACTCATACTGCGCAGATACTGAAGGCGTGGGGTATGGTTTGATGCTCTTCCCATTGACGAGGTGGCCTTTTCGGCCATTGTTGATGTTCTTCACCAATAATGCTCGCGAAAGTCACCTTCGGCATAAAGAAAAGTAAACGTCCTCATATCTTGTGAATATCTCAAGCGGTTCGCAGGATAAGTATCAATCAGGCACGAGGAGTATCCGTGCGAGGCTTTTTGGTGAAGAACACCAACAAGGGTAAAGGGAACGCACTATCTACATTCACAATCGTCAGTCTCTTCGTCTGGCAAGGGAGATGGTTCGAAAGAACATTCAAATTCGGTATGTGGGCCAGTTACCTGCCAGTGTAACTTCTCAGTTATTTTTGAAATATAGTTCGTTACATAACATAGTCCAATCACCGGGCAACAAGCCCATGCCGCTATTTTTTTTACAGACCCATCTTCAAAGTGGAAAGCAATAACTCCCCCGCTTGCGTGGTCTGTGGAACCAAGATACCACTCCTTTTTTGACTTGACATCTACATATGAAATCAAGTTCCAGAGATCGGTTATGGTTTTCGTATCAGCAACGGCAGAAAAGTTTCCACTCCTACCAAGATATTTCATAAAGCATTGGCCATTTTTTTGAATTTGAAAGCAATCTTGACCTTCGCTGCCGACATTAGCGGATGAGGTAAAATAGTAACAGACTTTTGAGATACTTGCCGGCTTATAATGAGAATTGTAATTTGAAAATCCGTTGTATTTATAAACAAGCGTATCTGTCAGATTGTAAAGTTCTGCGTCGAAAGTATCACTAAAATCCATTGTTATCAGAATCGAATCAGTTGCGGAAGTCTCTTGCCACGATGTATTAATACCAGAATGTACAAGAAGTTGTCTGCCCTTTTTAATAGTAGACAGTGTTCCGGAATTAGTTGAACCGGTTACATACGTTATTTTGCCAGGCAGTGAATTAACGCGTGTTGCGGAGTATGGATTATGGTCGTGCCTAAAAACTAAGCCGGTAGAACCGTCCGGTAACGAAATAAAATTTTTGAACCCGTATGAGTTTGAAACAAGGCTGGTAGAAAATATATGGCCTTCTACCCTGACTCCCATATCCATTACTACGATAACAACACCTGCATCAACAACCAAATCGGTGAGGCCATTGCCATCGATATCCGCCTTAAAAAAAAGAAGAGGATATGTGGACATCCTTTTAGCCAATTTTGCAAACGGATAGCTTTCAGGATAAGGTCTCCTGTCGAGGTAATAAAAATCGTGTGCAGTGCGAGCTTTTGTTCGCGAAATTCCCACAAACTGATTTAAATAGATTACTCCGCTTTTACTTAATTTGGTTATGAGAAATTTTTGGACATTCTCTTTTGTTGTGAGAGAATCAATACCATTCGCATATGCGTCAATTTGCAATGCGGACAAAAAGCTAAACAGGAAAATGATATGTTTTACACAGGAAATCATACCAGCTGCTATCAAAATTAAATAGATTTATACTATAGTTGCTGGGAAAATTTGAATATTGCATCTCGGCCATTGTTGATGTTCTTCACCAACAATGCTCGCGAAAGTCACCTCCGGCATAAAGAAAAGTAAACATCCTCATATCTTGTGAATATCTCAAACGGTTCGCAAGATAAGTATCAATCAGGCACGAGGAATATACGGTGCGAGGCTTGTTGGTGAAGAACACCAGCAAGGGTAGGAACATGCTTTAGAAATCAAACTTTCACCCTTTGGTCGGTGTTGTCACCGACCAATATCTCGCGCAGGGCATTCGCGCACCTATACTCGCGTGGTGGTGTTATATTTAATCATGGAAATAGAGTTTTTCACCGCTACTTGCCTAAACTGGCATCACCTGCTGCGCACCGATGTACGAAAGAAAATCATCACAGACAGCTTGCGTTTCCTGGTAAATGATGGCAGGATATGGCTCTATGGATTTGTGGTCATGCCGAACCATATCCACTTAATTTGGGCCAGGAAAGATAAATGGGAGGACAAGAACGTAAGGCAAATGTTTTTAAAATACACTGCCCAGCAGCTAAAATTTCATTTACTGGATTCCAATTGCAGTGCAGAGCTTTCTCAATACATCAGTACCCAAAAAGACAGGGCGTATCAATTTTGGGAACGCCGGCCGTGGCAGGCACGATTACCCAGCAGGGCATTTATAGAGCAGAAACTGCATTATATTCATATGAACCCTTTAAATGCAGGCTTGTGCGAAAAAGAAGAGGATTATCTTTTTTCGTCTTGTGCATATTACTATGGCTTACCTTCCAGCTGGGACTTTATTACTCATTATCTGGATCACTGCTAATGGCGGAATCATCACCTGTGCATATAATGTAATTGGTCAGTGACAGTGCCTACCAAAGGAAAAGATGCTGCTACCCATCTTCTGTCCGGTATTACGTAATTGGTCGGTGACAACACCGACCAAAGGGGAGAATATAATGGGGGGGTAATATGATCCTGTAACAACGTGTTCAAACCCTAAAAATCAAACTTCAAACTTCCGAATATACCGAAGTAAGAGCGCTTAGGGTCTGTAGCTAACGGCTGCGGCCTTACGCGCCATACAAAGTCCACACGGAAAACTTTTAGGATATTCTCAATACCCGTGCCCAGTTCCATGTACGGGTTATTTTCCAGGGTCTTGAAGGCAAAGCCCTTATTCAGGTTCAGTGCTTTGTTGCTGTCGCTTAGGCTGCCTATTACCCCTTTGGCCGTCCAGAACTGGCGGAACTTCAGTTTTTTGATCAGCGGTATGTATTTCAGGAAACCTCCGCCCATGGAGTGCTCTATATTGAACCCTGCATACTGGTCGCTGATGAACTCGTACTGGTTCATCATGCTAAATGCGTATTTGTTGTAAACATAAGTTTCATTGCCGGGGTGCACCTCCAGTAACGGATAGGGCAGCGTACCAAAATATTTACCGGCGAACAGGTTGACGTATATCTGCCCGAATGGAGCAACGCGAAGGTTGGCAGAGATATTGAACCGCAGCTTGTCATACGTGTAGCCGCCATCAAACACGCCCTTCATACCTCTTGAATACCGCAGCTCTGCAATAGGGTATTTGCTGCCCAGGCTGGTGCGGTAATAATTGCCGTACAGGAAACGTTCCTTATAAGCATAGCGCAGCTTAATGTTCACTTCCGTTTGTGTAATGTTATTGGCCGGGTTGCCGTCCTCATCATTAAAAATGTCTACTGATGGTAGCGGCGGATAAGCTGAGTAGTTTTTACGCAGCAGCGTGACCATGTGGCTAAAGCCACTGTAATATTCTTTATAGAACTCGAACCGCGTATCGTCAGAGAACATGAACTTCATGGGTATGCCCGGCCTGCGCACGGCAAGCGTGAAAATGTTATCAAAGGTTACACGGTCGTAATAGTTTACAGATTGGTCCAGGTCGTGCGTGTAGGATGCAGCTACATATGTGCGCGGGAACTGGTTATGTAGCAGCCACAGGCCATTGATGCTGTACTTGAAACGATCATCCCTTACGCCGTAGGCTACATAGCCATTGATGTAAACATCCTTCGACAGCTTAGGTGTGGTGCCCATAGAATACCTGAACCTGCTGCCCTCAATGGTATTACTGCTATACACATTCCAGTAAGGCCCAAATTCGAACCAGCCCCATTTCACACCACCGGTGGCCAATATCTTCACCAGGTTCTTGAACTTCTTAAATTGCGGGTCGGCCTGCAGGGTATCTATCATGGTGTAGATCGCCTGCTCATTTTTGCTTAGGTTCTCAGGGCGTGAGCCTGCCCAGAATTCCGCAGGGCGTGGCTTTATTGCCGTATCTGCTATCACTACATCTGCCTTTAGTTTTTTACTGTTCAGAAATACGGCAACTGCTGGGTCGTTCACTTTTATATCGGTGTAGATATTCGTCTTTCTCGCTTTAAGCCCGGGAAATTTCAACAGGTCGCCCTGTGATAGCATAAGCTCTGATGTCAGGTTTTCTTTGGTGCAAAACCATAATGAATCCCCCAGCGGCGAATATTCCTTATAAAAGGTTGCATTCTTCAGCCAGTTCAGGTTGGCTTCCTTAGGCACATCTGCCTGTATGTATTGCAGGGCATATATAGAGTCCACTACTTTGAAGGTTCCTGCAAAACAGTTCTCCCCCTTTCTCAGGGGTTCAAAGCTTACGTTGATGATCCTGTGCTGAAAGGCAAGCTGTGTATCCAGTATTTTGTATTTATAAAATGTAGGCCCGGCGTTATTCAGCGGGCTCACGTATTGTTTGTAGAAAAAGGTGATGTAGTTATCATACGGGTTAAAGGTCAGGAAGAAATTTCCGAGGTACTGCGTCATGCTCCTGTTGAAGTTGGGGTTGCTCACACCTTTTACCTGGCTGGCCTTTATGTATTCCCTTTTATATTTCGGGCTTTCCTGGTAGTAATAATCAGATAGCGTTTCAGTAAGATAGAAAGGCAGGAACGGTTGCGCTTCAGATGTGGTGTCTATATTATCGTAGATATAGCTCAGGTTTTTCAAATAGGGCACGGGCAGGTGTTCAAATTGGTCTTTGGTCAGGTTCAGCACATCAACTTCCACCTTGTTATAGGCCTGGTAACTATAGTTGTCAAATCGCGCCGGGTTATTACGCGGTTTGGCGGCTATGATATGTTTCAGCAGGGTAATGGCAGGGTCTTCTGCGTTTGCCTTTACCACCACTTCCTGCAGCTTATTGGTTTCCGTTTCCAGCGTTACATACAGCTGTATGTTGTGGTCTTGCTTATCAATGGCTTTTTTGAACGTGTTATAGCCTATGGCCTGCACATATATGGTATCGCCGGGCAGGCTGTCAACGGTCATCTCGAAATTGCCATCCAGGTTGGCCGGTGTACCAACATCCGACCGGGGGAAGAATATATTGGTGAATGGTACGGCTTCCCCTGTTTTTTTGTCCTTTACCGTTCCGCTGATGCGGTAGGCGGGTGCAGCTTTCTTTGTTATGGTATCCGCAGACACCAGCACTAATGCCGTATCCTCTGCCCTCAAGGTATCTGTCACTTGTGCAGTACTGTGCAGGCCCATGCTTACCGCAATGATAAACAACCCTATATATCTGAATGTTCCTGGCAATAGCCTGTTCTTTGTTCGTTTCAACGCAATGTTACACCCTTTTTCACCTAAACCCTTATAGCTCACCAATTTGATACCAAATCTGTGCCCACGTTTAAAAAACATATAAAAATATGCCTGTATCACTAAACCGTTTATATTTACAACCTGCTATGGATCTGCAACAATTCTCAAAAAAAGCAGCGCGTAAAAAAACGGCGCTCAATGGTTTCCTGAACAAGCTGGACGAGATCGTTCCCAAAGACATCAACAAAATAGTGGCGGAAACAGACAGTACCGTTTGGGCCGAAGTGAACTGCACCACCTGTGCTAATTGCTGCAAGACCATGAGCCCTACTTATACGCCAAAGGACATTAAACGCATAGCCACGCACCTGCGTATGACGCCCAAGGCTTTTAAGGAAAAATGGCTGGAACAGGAAGCCGATGGCGACTGGATGAACAAGAGCCTGCCCTGCCAGTTTTTGGTAGATGATAAATGCTCCATCTACGAAGTGCGCCCGGCTGACTGTGCGGAATTCCCGCATCACAACAAAAAACCATTCGACCTGTACAACGATACCTTTATCCAGAACCTGCACCGTTGTCCCGCAACATTCTTATTGGTAGACAGATTAAAGAAAAGAATAGAAAAAGAATATGAGTGGTAACCGTAGCGGTGGTTTTTAATACTTGGCTGCATTCGCTTAACTTAGCCCCATGGCTGAAAAGAAATTATTCCTGCTGGATGCCCTGGCGCTCATCTACCGTGCGTACTATGCACTGATACGCAGCCCTCGCATCACCAGTACAGGCCGCAATACCAATGCCCAGTTCGGGTTCACTACCACGCTGCTCGACCTGTTGAATAAGGAAAAGCCTACGCATCTTGCGGTGGTATTCGATACGCATGCACCAACAGAAAGACATACAGATTTTGAGGCCTATAAGGCCAACAGGCAGGAAGCGCCGGAAGATATTCTTGCTGCCATACCTGACATCAAGCGCATCATCACCGGCTTCAACCTGCCCTGCATGGAAAAGGATGGCTATGAAGCAGATGATGTGATAGGCGCGCTGGCGCATGAAGCATCTGACCTTGGTTATAAAGTCTATATGGTAACGCCAGATAAAGACTACGGCCAGTTGGTGCGTGACGAAAGCGTGTTCATCTACAAACCCGCCTACCAGGGTGGCAATGTAGAGATCATGGGCGTGAAGGAAGTTTGTGCCAAGTGGAACATCAAACGGGTAGAACAGGTAATAGATATACTGGGCCTGATGGGTGATGCGGTAGATAACATACCCGGCATAGCGGGCGTGGGCGAAAAAACAGCAGCCAAACTGTTAGCAGAATACGATACGCTGGAAAATGTGCTGGAGAATGCCGACAAGATAAAAGGCGCACTGGGCGAAAAGGTGCGCAACGGCAGGGACAATGCCATACTCTCTAAAAAACTGGCTACTATCATTACCGATGTGCCGGTGTCTTTTCATGAGGAAGACTTCAGGGTAAAGGAACTGGACCGCGAAAAGCTAAGTGCCATCTTCAATGAGCTGGAATTTAAAACGCTGGGCAAACGTATACTGGGTGAAGATCCTGTAACGGCTGCCGCAACTACCGCGCCTGTGAATGCGCCGCTGGACCTTTTCGGCCAGCCCATTGTTGGGAAGGCAGCAACAGCACTTGTTGCCGATGTGCCGAATGAAACCCTGGTGGAGGCGGCAGAAGAGGTGGTGCCCATAGCTGCGCAAAATATAGAGAACACACCGCATGCTTATCATTTAGTTGACGATGATAAATGCATCGCCGATCTGGTTGGCTTACTGATGCAGCAGAGCGAGATAGCCTTTGATACAGAGACCACACACATTGATGCCAACCTTGCAGACATCATAGGCATGAGCTTTTGCTGGGAGAAGGGGACAGCCTATTATGTTTCCATACCCGACGGCAGGGAAAACGCGATAAGGATACTGGGGCAGTTCAAGCCGGTATTTGACAGGGAAGATATTCTTTGGGTGGGGCAGAACATCAAATACGATATCACGATATTGAAATGGTATGGCTTTGAACTGAAAGGAAAAACCTTTGACACCATGCTGGCCCACTATGTGATAGAGCCTGACGGTAAACGCAGCATGGATGCTTTGAGCGCCAAATACATGGGCTATGAGCCTGTGTCCATTGAAACGCTCATTGGCAAAAAAGGCAAGAACCAATTGAGCATGAGAGATGTGCCAGTAGAACAGGTGAAAGAGTACGCAGCGGAAGATGCGGATGTGACCCTGCAACTGAAACATGCCTTCTGGCCGATGCTGGATAAGCAGGAAGTACGCAAGGTATTTGATGAGGTAGAAAATCCGCTGGTGAATGTGCTGGTGGATATGGAGATAGAGGGCGTAGGCATTGACACCAACTTCCTGAATGAATATTCCAAAGAGCTGGAACGCGAAATAAGGATAGCCGAAGACAGTGTTTATAAACAGGCAGGCATTGTATTCAATCTTGGCTCGCCTAAACAACTGGGTGAAGTGTTGTTTGAAAAAATGCGGCTGGACGATAAAGCCAAAAAAACAAAGACGGGCCAATATGCTACAGGCGAAGATGTGCTGAACAAGCTGCGCAACAAGCACCAGATAGTTGATAGCATACTCGTATTCCGTGAACTGAGCAAACTGAAAAGCACGTATGTGGATGCACTGCCTACGATGATCAATCCGCGCACGGGCAGGGTGCATACTAACTTTAACCAGGCTATAGCCGTAACGGGCCGCCTAAGTAGTGTGGACCCTAACCTGCAAAACATTCCCATACGCACAGAACGCGGCCGAGAGATAAGGAAAGCATTCATATCGCGTGGTGAAGGCTGGACTTTGTTATCAGCCGACTACTCGCAGATAGAGTTGCGTATAGTTGCTGCCATAAGCGGAGATGAGAACATGATACAGGCTTTCGTAGAGAACAAGGATATACATACCGCAACTGCAGCCAAGGTATATGGCGTGGAAGAAAAAGACGTGACCGGCGATATGCGCCGAGCAGCTAAGGCGGTGAACTTCGGCATCATCTATGGCCAAAGTGCTTTCGGGCTGGCAGAGTCTTTGGGCATCAGCCGTACGGAGGCAAAGACCATTATCGATAACTATTTCACCCAGTACAGCTCTATCAAAAAATACATGGATGGCACCATCAACTTTGCCCGTGAGCATGGTTATGTGCAAACGCTGATGGGTCGCAAACGTTACCTGCGCGATATCTATTCTGCCAATCAAACTGTACGTGGTTATGCCGAGCGAAACGCCATCAATTCACCCATACAGGGTACAGCTGCAGAAATGATCAAACTGGCTATGGCCAAAGTGCACAGGGCGCTGAAGAAGCACAACATGCAAACCAAAATGATATTGCAGGTGCATGATGAACTGGTATTTGACGTGCCGGAAAATGAAGTGGAACAAGTGACAAAGCTGATCAAAGAGAATATGGAATCAGCAATGGTACTGCCCCATGGTGTACCTGTAAATGCAGAAGCCGGTACGGGAAAGAACTGGCTGGCTGCACACTAAAGCGACTTCCCTTTCAGCGGATGCCTTTGTTCCCACTCGCCTTCGTGGGCAAGTGCATTCTTTTGTACCTGTGCTATCATATTGCGCAGATAGCGGTTGCGGATATAAACGAAAGTAGAAAGGTAGTGCGGCCTGCACCCCAGCCGGGCTTTGGCATCCAATGCCGTGCGGCCTAATACCAGCTTTTGCTTTTTAAATGCAATGGCCTGCTCCACAGCAAAGAACAGTATGTTGAAGTACAATTGTAATTCTGCGTTCCTGCTATAGTCGAACCCGATATAGAACATGTCAAATACTTCCTGCCGCACCCAGGCGCTGAAAAAAGCCACCATTTCATCATTGTGGTAAGCCGCCCATACCTTCAGTGCATCACCGTATTGTTGTTTCAACAGCGGCAAATAACCGGGACTTAAATAACCAATGCGCGCCTGTTGCTTTTCACAGACTTCCAGGTACAGCGCGTAGAGCTCGTCCCTGCATTTCAAAACTTCCACTGCCGATAGTTCGCGGATATCCACTTCACTAAACGCTGATCTGATCTTCCTGAACCGCTGCGCATATTTGTGTTTCAAGGCTTTTTCATAATCGCTGATGTGCTGCCAGTTTTCCGGCATTTCCATCTCCATGGAAATATCGTTGCGCAGCATAATGAATTGCGGTGCGTAGTGCTGGAAATAGGTAGCCAGTTGTTCCGGCATATCCTTTACCAGAACAGCATTGGCACAAGACTCCCGCAGCACTTTGTCGATTGCAGTTTTGTACAACTGGTAGGCATCAAACGCCGGAATATCTTCTGCGATATAAAGCGAGCTTATATCGTGACGGAACAAATGCCCCGCTACCAACAGCTTAGGGTGTGCAATTGTAGTGAATAGTTTCCATGCTGCCCCCTGCCATGATCTTAAGGCTGCTGTATTGAAATGTTCTTCCTTAATACCCAGCAACTGGAAATAGATGGCCGCAGCCGGTTTCCCATTCTGCGTTACCAGCGCATAGATATATTCAAGGTCAGGGAGATCGGCTTTTTCGGTCAGGGCGAGATTGACGGTCTTTAGAAAATGGCGTGCAAGCAAAAACTCGTTCCAGCTATTGGGAATATCCTTACTGTTGTAGTAAAGTTGTATATCGGTGAGTCCGGGCTTTTTGCAATGTGTCAAAATATATCCTTTTCCATTACCACGTGAGGTATGCCCACTTCGGTAAACTCGCTGCTGGTGGTGTAGTAGCCGAGGTTTTTATAGAAACCTTCAGACACGGTGCGTGCATGTAAAATAATGGTAGAATACCCTTGTTGTTTGGCGTAAGCTTCGGCGGCTTCTACCAACATTCTGCCAATGCCTTTCCCCTGCCATTCCTCAGATACCGCCATCTGGCGCAGTTTTATCTTTTCTTCATCTGCTATAGGATACAGCATCACGCAGCCTATAACTTTCCCCTCTTTTTCTGCTGCAAATATCATGTTTGATGCATCTCCCCTCAGGTCTTCATTTTTCAAAGACAAACCAATAGGCTTCCGGAGCATGTTTTCGCGCAAGTCATAAACCTGGCTGTATATTTTGTCGTTTATGTTGATCCTGCTTATGACTATACCGTCTTCCAAGGGGGTACAAAATTTATTTCAGTTCTAAATTAGTAACATTCTTGCTAGTTATTGCAAATTCCACCACAGTTTGATCGGCATCCCCATTCTTTTTGAATCCTGCTTTATAAGTTCCGGGGAGCAGGGTGAGTTTTACACCCTCAGCACTTCCTTCAACGTTCAGCGTATAGAATATCCTGAATTGGTCACCGAAGGGATAGTACAGGCTCACTTTGCCGATATAGTTGGTATTGGTAATTAACAGATCTCCTTCTTCAGGCACTTCTATACCATATGCTTCGCCAAAATTAAGGTCGAATGTACGTTTAAAAGGGGGCAGTGTATTGATCTCAACATGGTAGGTTCCGGGTTCGTAGAACAGTTCCTGCGTGCATTTTTGCCTTACAAGAGGATCGTTGGAGAAACGGTGATACACGGTCGCAACATACTCCAACGGCCTGTTTGGGTTATTTTTATAATTGAAAAATATAGAACCCTGGCTTACAGGTATCATAATGGCGGTATTCTTATTGGGCTCTACCTTGATGTCAGGAACGATGTAGTTGTTCTTTCCTGTAATGGTAAGGTTATAAGTTCCTGGCGTTATTTTCTGCGGATCGGGTGTACCCGCTTCATTGATAGTACGGTAAAACTTATGCACCGGTTGTTTGGTTTTGGGATCAAGCAGCACCAATTGTGGAGTAGTCTGATAATAAGTATTCTTGCCATCAGTAAAATATACCTGCAGCGTGGTTTCTTTTGCTTCTATTGCTTTTTGCGTGTATTTCAGCTCCCTGGGTTTGCCCAGGTCGGCTATCGGAATATCGTCAGTAGGCTTACGGGTAACCACGGCCTTAGGCTCAGGCTTTGGTGCCGGAGACGGTATTGGAGGCTTTGGTGCCGGAGCAGCTACTACCGGTTCTGATTTAATAGGTGCAGGATTGTAAGCCGGGATGTCCCTGGTTTTGAATATAGACATAGCATAGTAAATGCCGATCGTTTGATGATATCTTGCAGGTGTCAACGGGGCAATTTCGTCTATAGCAAATTGATCGTAACATCATTGGTCCTATCTGTCAGGTCTATAGATGGTGGCGCTTGTTTCACCTCTGCTATTTTGGTATCAGGCCTGTCTATTTTGGGTTTGGGTGCCGGTGGAGGCGGAGTAGGGGCAGGTATAGGTGTTTTTATGGGTTCGGTCACCTCAACTTCTTTCTTTACTTCAAATTTTGGGATAGATACCTTCAGCACGCTTGGTGCGTTCACCACCGTTGAAGCGATCATTTTGCGTTGTGCTGCGGTAAGCGTTAGCATAGGCTTATAGGCTTCTACGATTTTACCTACCGTGGGTTTAATATCCCTGGGGTCTGCTACTACCAGGTAATTGCCCATGCAGGCATATTGCGATTTTAAGGCTGTGTTGTCTACCAGGCTTAGGATGTACGGCTTGAAATCAATTTTCTTTTCCAGCAATTCTTTTACCACTGCGCAGATATCACCGCCGCAGCTCTCCTCGCCATCGGTTATCAATATCAGGCTGTACGTATTACGGTCGGGATCTGTCAGGTCATTTTCTGCAGCTTCTTTTAAAGAGAACGCTATCGGCGAAACACCTACTGCGCGCAGTGCTGCCAGCCGCAGCGTCATCTGGGTCAGGTTATCTTTGCTGAACATTACCTCCAGCTTCGTATCATAGCAGTTGTTGTCCTGCGAAGGCGACTGATGTCCATAAACCCGAAGGGCAAACTCCACGTCCTTGTTCACCTTGTACAGGCTATCCATAAGGGTGGTGATGATATGTGAAGCAGCTTTAAAACGCGTTTCTTTCCCCCATTCGCTGCCCATGCTCGATGAGCCATCCAATAAAATAAGTATTCGGGGCTGCTTATCCAGTTCTTTTACCTGCCCGGTTGCCTCTAAACCTGAAATCAGGCACAACGAGGCAATTATCCATCTAAAAAAGCGCATCAGTCGTATTGTAGATCGTACAAGGCAAACCTACATTAAAATTGCCGGACAATATTCAGGCCCTCTTACCCCTAAAAGCGTTAATTGTGATTTTTTACATATTGGTGGTATTTTGAACCGAAGGGCAACAGATTTTGTATTTTGTAACCCCATGACCATGCGTCCATATACCACGTCCGATTATGATGCGGTCATTGCATTGTTCTTACTCAATAGCCCAAAGTATTTCTGCCCGGATGAGCAAAATGACCTGGAGCTATTTCTTAGGGAGGATCTGGAGCATTATTTTGTGATTGAAGAAGACGGGCAGGTACTGGCGAGCGGTGGCAGCAATATAGAAGAGCATACCGGCTGGCTATCGTGGTATATGGTGCACCCGGAACATCATGGCAAAGGTTTCGGTAAAAGGATCGCTGAGCATAATCTTCGTTTACTTCAATCTGAGGATGGTCTTTCAGGTATCGAAGTGTGGACCTCGCAATTGGTTTACCCGTTCTATGAAAAGCTGGGCTTTGTACTTATGGGCACAGAGGACAATTACTGGGGGCTGGGAATGCACCTGTATAAAATGAAGCTTTTATAAACATCTGGGTATGAAAAGACGAGTTGCAACGATATCAACGTTTGCTGTACTGGCGTTACTGGTTTTTGCGTTCTGGCGCAAGTATAATAACCACCCTCCCGGCCAATGGACAACCATTAGCAATGCTCCGAAAACCGAGATACCCTGGATAGCATTTAACTGGCATGGAGATACGCTGGGCAACCAATACTTTGACAAAGCTGCCATTTTTGTACCCGGAAATCTGGAGGGCATTAACGATAAGTTTCAATGCCAGCTTGATCTCGGCTCGAATGTCAGTTTGTTTTATGAAAATCCGTTGAAAAACAGTTTCAGCAAATATCCTACACTTCGCAACAAGCTATCTTATTACAAAGATCACCTGTTTCGGGGCGAACAATACAGATGCCTTAAAAATATGCGGCTTGTACTCGGTAATACAGTTGCAGCAACGCCAACCCTACTTCTTCGTGAACAATATGGCGACACCGCCATTGAGGATGTACCCGTAATTGGTACGATCGGTGCCGACCTGTTCAAAGACAAGATACTTATTATGGACTTCCCGAACCATCGCTTATGCATTGTTGATGAGATTCCGGATGCTTATCATGTAAACATGTTTGATATAGAGATCAACCAATATGGCTTTATGATCATTCCAGTTTCCATAAATGGAAAGGTTTACAAGGTAATGTACGACAGTGGGTCCAGCATTTTCTCATTGATCACCTCGCCAGAGCATATATCTTCTTTTTCCCGGGAAAAAGATGCAGATACTCTGATTATCAACTCATGGGGTACCAAAAAACAAGTGGTTGGCAGGTCCATGCGCGACAGCCTGGCGCTTGCCGGGCGACAATATGGCGGATTCAATGTTTACTCTATGGAAGGATTGGGCTCATTCCTGGCCGATAGCAAAATAGATGCAATGACGGGCAACGCACTGTTCTGGAATAACGTAGTGATATTCGATTTTAAGCACAAAAAAATAGGAATACGCTGATCCCTATTTTGCGTACAGCAGCGGGCTGTCATACCCCATCAGCAGTTCTTCCTGTTCTTTTTCCACTTTCTTCAGGTGGCGCTCATATTTTACGTTGGCGATGAATTTAGCCAGCGGCAATACAAGAATAGATTTTGCGGTTTTGCTCACTTTTTTCATAATTGTCTGGTTTGTTGCAGTAAGGGCAAAGATGCTTTCTGTTGCTGCCCAAAGGAAATTTTTGACACCTGCTTAACCCGTGTTTTACAAGCGGTTAACCACCGGTTAACAAATGAGGCTTTATTGGCTTATTTTAGCGCCAAATTTCTATGGATGAACAAAGTGGTAACAAATGCTGATGAGGCCATAAAAGACATCACATCGGGCATGACCCTGATGCTGGGTGGCTTTGGGCTCTGCGGCATACCGGAAAACTGTATTGCAGCGCTGGTACGTAAAGGGGTAAATAACCTTACCTGCATATCCAACAACGCAGGCGTAGATGATTTTGGGATAGGCCTGTTATTGCAGCAGAAACAGGTAAAGAAGATGATATCTTCTTATGTAGGGGAAAATGCCGAGTTTGAACGACAACTGCTTTCCGGTGAGCTGGAGGTAGAACTGGTGCCGCAGGGCACACTGGCTACAAGATGCATGGCGAGCGGTTATGGCATGCCTGCTGTATATCTTTTGGCGGGTGTTGGCACTGAGGTAGCACAGGGCAAAGAAGTACGAACATTTGGCGATAAGGAATACCTGCTGGAGTATGCGTTCGATTCTGATTATGCCATAGTAAAGGCATGGAAGGGCGATACCCAGGGGAATTTAATCTTCAAATCAACCGCGCGCAATTTCAATCCTATGATGGCTATGGCAGGCAAAATAACCATTGCCGAAGTGGAAGAACTGGTAGAACCGGGTGAACTGGATCCTAACGAGATACACACGCCGGGCATTTTTGTTCACAAAATATTTCAGGGTACGAACTACGAAAAGCGCATTGAGCAAAGAACCGTTAGAAAGAGGCAATAAGTTAATAGGGTAACAGGGCAACAGGTTAATAGGGTAATAGGTTAATAGGGCAACAGGTTAATAGGGCAACAGGTTAATAGGGTAACAGGTTAATAGGGCAACAGGTTAATAGGGTAACAGGTTAATAGGGCAACAGGTTAATAGGGTAACAGGTTAATAGGGCAACAGGTTAATAGGGTAACAGGTTAATAGGGCAACAGGTTAATAGGGTAACAGGTTAATAGGGCAACAGGTTAATAGGGGGATAAGTTGATAGGGGAGTTGGGTGATAAGTTAATAGGGTAATAGGTTAATAAGTATTTGAACATGGCAACTGTTTATAAAAGCTTTCAGGAACTGGACGTGTGGCAAGCGGCAAGACGATACAAACTCGATGTGTACGAGTTGGTTAACTGTCTTCCTAAACACGAAAAATTTGAATTGACGCTCCAATTAATCCGTTCAGCGAGGTCAATTCCTGCTAATATCTCTGAGGGATATGGCAGATATACTTACAAAGACCAAATCCATTTTTGTATTCAGGCCAGAGGTTCCCTATATGAAACACTCAATCATATTATAGATGCGCTGGATTGCGGGTATATTAGTTTAGAAACTAAAGATAATTTTGAACAAAAACTGAAGGAAGTAGAGCGGTTAATAAACGGATATATTACGTGGTTAAGAAGCATGATAAACAAAGAAAAGTAACTCTTGTTTTTTTATTTCCACTTATTACCTCATCACCGTATTAACCTATCACCTTATTAACGTATTAACATATTAACTTAAAACATGGGACTTAATAAAGAACAAATAGCACAGCGTATAGCAAGAGAATTGCGGGATGGATATTATGTCAATTTGGGCATAGGTATTCCAACTCTTGTTGCTAACTATATACCACAGGGTGTAAACGTAGTGTTGCAAAGTGAAAATGGCTTGCTGGGCATGGGCCCTTTTCCGTTTGAAGGGGATGAAGACCCGGACCTGATCAATGCAGGTAAGCAAACCATTACCACGCTGCCGGGATCTGCTTTTTTTGACAGCGCTACAAGCTTTGGCATGATACGCTCCGGCAAAGTGGACCTGACGGTGCTGGGCGCTATGGAAGTGGCAGATAATGGCGATATAGCCAACTGGAAGATACCCGGCAAAATGGTAAAGGGTATGGGCGGTGCCATGGACCTGGTAGCTGCGGCTAAAAATATTATTGTTGCTATGCAGCATACCAACCCCAAAGGCGAAAGCAAGCTGCTGCCTAAGTGCACATTGCCATTAACTGGCGTGCATTGCGTGAAGAAGATCGTAAGCGACCTGGGCGTGTTCGATATTACTGCTGAAGGGTTTGTATGCATTGAATATGCACCCGGCGTAAGTATTGATGAGATCGTTTCCAAAACTGCGGGACGGCTTACTATTTCACCTGATGTAAAGGAGATCGCTTTCTGATGCAGTTCTTAGTTTATCACAACGGGGAATGCAGCAAATGCCAGGGCCTTACCGAGCTGCTGAACAGTAAAGGCGCTGACGTTCAATACAAATTTTACCTGCATGAACCGATGACAGTTGAAGAGCTGGAAGGTTTGCTGCAGAAGCTGCAACTACCGGCAACGGGCATACTCCGCAAGTCGGAACCACTGTATGTGGAGCAGTTTGAAGGAAAGCAGCTGACAGAGAGGCAATGGCTGGAGGCCATTGTTGAACACCCTGTATTGTTACAGCGGCCCATTGTAGTATATGGTGATAAAGCCATCATAGCACGCCCGCCTGAAAAACTGTTAGAGATATTATAAAACCCTCATTACTGAGGGTTTGTTTCTTATATTCACGGTATGAAGGCCGTTGTATATTGCTTGCTGCTCCTGTTCCTGGGGCAGGTTTCCTATGCACAGCAGAAGAACGAAGAAATGCTGGTGAACAAAATACTGGTATGCTTCGCCAATCATGATGACTCCGGCTACGCGGCACTGTTCCCTAAGTTCGATGACCTGTATAAGATAGCCCAGGGTTTTAAGGACACTGACGTTATATCTGCCCGCCGCATCAACAATATACGCTCCAACCCGGCAAAGCTGCAGCAATTTGATCCTGCGTTTAACCTGCAGATCGTTAAGGATTTCGATACTGTTTATCAAAAAGGCGTTGACTCCGGCGTGCATTGGAGTGACCTGTTGCTGGCACGTTATGAACTGGAAAAAGCGGCATTGCCACGCGAACTGGTGGGGCTTGAAAAGATAGTGCCCATACGCCTGCAAGGCTATATCTTCTTCCAGGACCTGCTGACCCGCCGGGTGTATTGCATGGCAGTGAAGGATGTGCATAGTTATAATGGTAAGTGGTATGGCGGACACGTAGTAAATGTGTTGGAAGCAGAGTCTATTGATGAATACTATGATAAGTTGGCCAAAGAACGTAAGGTGATCAAAGAAATGATGTTGGCGCAACTGTACCCTGCAGACACTGCAGGTGCCGCTGAAGACAGTGCTGCACTTGCTTCCAAAGCCAAACAGGCTGCGCTGTTAGCTGCCAAAAAAGCCCAGGCAGAAGACGATGAAGACCAGAAGAGAGTAGTGACAGGAGAAGTGGTGGAACGCAAACTATATGTGGGCACATTTGATAAGGAGATAGGAATGGAATTCTACATACGCAGCCTGAAGGGCAATTGCCCGCAAACCATATGCGGATGGGATGCCCTGTATAAATTCGAAGATAAGGACGAGTGGGTGCGACTGGACGTAACACGAGGGCCGAATGGTAAGCTCGTCTTTACCGAAGATGATGGCGAAATGGAGCTGACCTTTAAAAACGGAACTGCCACGGGCGAATGGACATCCAGCAGGGATAAGACCGCATTTGATATACAACTCACTGAAAAGAAAGAGGTAAAGAACCGAAAGCTATACCAGCTTGATGCGATGCTGGAAGAAGGCGAGTGATCAATAGACCAGTTTGTCTTTGAATTTTTCCAATAGCTCCGGCTGTCGCGGTGTTTTGCCGATGATCATCATGGCAAAATGTTCTGCACAGATCTCTTCCGGGTGCAGCATATAATCCGTGTTCGTCCCTACCTGTTTGAATATATCCGGCACATCCTGCAATTCTTTGATCACGGCTTTGCCATTCACCATTTTCGCCTTCTTGTGCGCATCATCACCTTGCAATACCAATGCCCCTATCTTAATGTATTCCTGGAATACACTGCCGCCTGTATAGTCATTATTGGCGTACAATAATAGTGTCATATCCTCTCCGTCAACACTAAGGTAGTGTGAAACAACCGGGCAATCAGGGTTAGTAATGTTGCGATTGGCAATGGCAGTATTCAACTCTATGGGATTACACCTTTTGAAGCCAAATACGCTGTACAGATCATCCCGCTTCTTTTCGTTGAACCGCGAAAACACATGGAATAATTCATGTGCGGCAACTCCAGTAGTAACTGGCTCCACTGCCGGATTCAACACGATCGCATTGCCCATAGTATATCCCTCGGCGCCAAATTCCTGTTTTGTATCACTTTTTACCAGGTAGATGGTGGAGGGCAGGTCCAGCTTTACGCCCTGCTCTGTTACATAAGATTCGATGTTGGCAAATGCGGTGCGCAACTGGTCTTCTTCGGTTATATCCCAGTTTTGCGTATGGTGCATGGCCGTGGGAATATAATCTCTGCTAGTGGCATTGGTTCCCAATCTTGCCTGCACATCAAACAAAGAAAATTTTGCCGGGTAGTTCACATCCTTGCTCAATACCGAAGCACCTTCCGCGCTATCCACGATTTTCACCGTACTGTTCAGGAACGGGAAAGAAGATGCTGCGTGTGCACTCGCACCTGCACCTAATACAAAGGCCGCTACAAAAATGATACACCTCATTATTTAATATTTACACTGCTGATACTGATATAGGACGCAGCCATTCATCCGAAAGTTACACATTCAAAACAGATTTGCAGCCTGCCATTAACTTTACTTCTATGCAGGTATTATTATCAGCTATCGCCTGGAAATGGGCTAAGCCTTAACTTTGAGACATGCAGCAACCGGCTATCAAGACATTTGGCGAACTGAAACAGTCAGGCTATCAACCGAAGAAGATAAAAGAAGAGATAAGGGGCAACCTCATCAGATCCATAAGAGAGAAGCAAAACCCTTTCAAAGGCATCCTGGGTTATGAAGATTCTGTAATACCTGATGTGGAGCGGGCATTACTATCGCGACACAATATCCTGTTCCTCGGTTTGCGCGGGCAGGCCAAAACGCGCATGGCGCGCGATATGGTGAACCTGCTGGATGAATGGATGCCCGTAATTTCAGGCAGTGAGATCAATGACGACCCTTTTGCGCCTATTTCTATCTATAGCCGCGAACTGCTGCTGGAAAAGGGTGATGACACACCCATAAGCTGGCTGCACAGGAGTGAACGATATGGCGAGAAACTGGCCACACCAGATGTGTCTGTTGCCGACCTGATAGGCGATGTAGACCCCATCAAGGCAGCTAACCTGCGCCTGAGCTTTGCTGATGAGCGGGTGCTGCACTACGGCATCATCCCCCGTTCGCACAGGGGCATATTCGTGATCAACGAGCTGCCCGACCTGCAGGCACGGATACAGGTGTCGCTATTCAATATATTGCAGGAAGGCGACATCCAGATACGTGGTTTCAAGCTGCGGCTGCCTCTGGATATTATGTTCGTTTTCACCGCCAACCCGGAGGACTATACCAACCGCGGCAGCATTGTAACGCCGCTGAAGGACCGCATAGAAAGCCAGATCGTGACCCACTACCCGCGCACGGTTGAAATATCGCGTGCTATTACCGAGCAGGAAGCAGACGTGCTGGAAGAGCAACTGCAGAAAGTAGTAATACCAGATGTCGTAAAGCTGCTGGTGGAAGAGATAGCGATGGAAGCGCGCAAGAGCGAATACGTGGACCAGAAAAGCGGGGTATCTGCAAGGCTTACTATATCGGCTTACGAAAACCTGGTGAGCACTGCCGAGCGCCGTTCGCTGCAGGATGGCAACAACCCTACCATGGTGCGCATAGCCGATTTCGTTGGTGTGATACCTTCGATTACCGGCAAGATAGAACTAGTGTACGAAGGCGAGCAAGAAGGGCCTACCAATGTTGCCTTCCGATTACTAGGGCAGGGCATACGTAAACTATTCACGCAATACTTTCCTGATCCTCAATCTTTCAAAGGTACGGGCCGCACCTCTGAAAAAGCAAAGGTGAAAACTAATCCTTATCAGGCTGTTATAGACTGGTTTGGCTCCGGCAACGACCTATTGCTGTTGCAGGACGAAACCGATGAAGGCTACCGCAACAGCCTGTACCAGGTGAACGGATTGTATGGCGCAGTAAAACAATTCTACCCCAATGCTGATGAAACACAGGCTGCGCTACTGATGGAGTTTCTGCTGCATGGGCTTTCCGAATACTCGCTTATCAGTAAGAAAAACGTTGAATCGGGCGGATACTCTTTCGGCGACATACTGGGCAGCATGATGAACATGGATTTTGCAGGGGAAGAGGAAGAGGATAATTGATGCCTTTACAACGGGTATTTCAGCACAAAATGCTGCTGCTCTTTGATGTCTTCGTTAAAGAAGAGCAGGCCAATACTATAGAGGTCTATGCTTAACTTTATTTTCGCTTTACGCGAAAGCCTGTTCCAGTTCGCCGTTGCTGTTTCTGTCTGATGTATCCCGTGTATGATTAAAACTGTTTGTTCATTGGCATTAGCAATAGAATCAACGCAGCTATCGTATTCATTAACATCCAGTTCTGCCATGTCATATCCTGCAAAATAGTTTTTGATCCTTTGCATCAGGCTGACATTGCTGGTGGGCATCAGGCCATGTTCTATGAAAGCATACACAAAAGGGGAATGCACACCATGACGGGTTTGGGCTTTCAGCCTGTATTTCCAATATTGAATGATGGAATGCCAGCTCATACCTGGCTCACGCGTTCCCAAACCTGGAAATCGTAGGCGAACGCATTTTTTTCATCGGCCTGGTGTTTGTCGTCAGCTACCAGTTTCCACTGTGTATGATCTACGTGTGGAAAGTATACTTCAGCGCCTTCCACTTTTGTATGTACGAGTGTGATGTACAACCTGTCCAGCGTGCCTATAGTTTCCTCAAATATTTTACCGCCGCCTATAATGAACCCTTCGGCCACATCTTCCTGCTTTAGCCTTTCAATGGCTTCGCCCAGGCTGTTGTATAATAAAACCCCTTCAGGCAGTTGCAGGTCTTTTTGAGAAGACACCACAATATTTAGCCTGCCGGGCAAATGCTTACCTAATGAGTCATAGGTCTTGCGTCCCATCAGCACCGGCTTGCCCATGGTGGTGCGTTTAAAATATTTCAGGTCTTCGGGCAGGTACCAGGGCAGGTGGTTGTCCCTGCCTATAGCATTATTCTCATCAACGGCTACAATTGCAGAAAGCGTCATTATAATATTTTTAAATGGCTACCGGAGCTTTGATATGCGGGTGTGCCTGGTAATTTTTCAGCGTGAAATCTTCAAAAGTAAAAGAGAACAGGTCTTTCACTTCGGGATTCAGTTCCATCGCTGGTAATGGATATGGTTTTCTCGTCAGTTGCAGCTTAGCCTGCTCTATATGATTGCTGTACAAGTGAACATCACCGAAAGTATGAATGAACTCGCCATATTCCAGTCCGCATACCTGCGCCATCATCATTGTAAGCAATGCATAGGAGGCAATATTGAAGGGCACGCCTAAAAACACATCTGCGCTACGCTGGTAGAGCTGACAACTCAATTTACCGTTCGCTACGTAGAACTGAAACAATGCGTGACACGGTGTTAGCGCCATTTTGGGTAAGTCGGCCACGTTCCATGCATTCACGATCATACGCCTGCTATCGGGGTTCGTTTTTATCGTGTGCAATACTTCTTTTATCTGGTCGTATGTTTTACCGTCCGCTCCCATCCAGCTACGCCATTGATGGCCATACACGGGGCCCAGGTTGCCGTTCTCATCTGCCCACTCATCCCATATACCTACGCCGTGCTCTTTTAAGTATTGGATATTGGTATCCCCTTTCAGGAACCACAGCAATTCGTAAATGATAGATTTCAGGTGCAGTTTTTTGGTGGTCAGCATCGGGAAGCCCTGCTGCAGGTCAAAGCGCATCTGGTACCCGAAACAACTGATAGTGCCGGTACCTGTGCGGTCGCTTTTGGTGACCCCTTTTTCCAATATATGTTGTAATAGATCTAAATAAGCCTGCATATTAAAATATTGGTGTAAAATTAGTTCAAAGCATAATGAAATAGCTATTGAATATTGCAGTGGGGATATCGGGTTGATATAAGAGCTATTCTTTAGCAGCAATTGTTTTCTGAAGCAAAAAACCATCGGTATTAAGCACAGACTTATCGGCCTAGTGGTGAAAACTAACTATATTTACCACCTCCAAATACATTGTAGATACTCCGGCAGTATTTGTTTTATGAGCTATACATTATCCATTGTAATACCTGCTTACAACGAAGGGCCTACTATACACCATATCCTTGATAAGGTAAAGGATGTAGTGTTGCTAAGGGGAGGACGCAAAGAAGTCATCATAGTAAACGATTGCTCGAAAGATAATACTGAAGAAGCGATTTTAGCTTATAAAAACAATAACCCGCAACTACCTATTACGTACTACAAGCACGAAATAAACCAGGGTAAAGGCGCCGCTTTGCATACAGGGATAAGGATTGCCACCGGCGACTATGTGATCATACAAGATGCAGACCTTGAATATGATCCCGAAGAATATAATCTGCTGCTAAAACCATTATTGGATGGCTTTGCAGACGTTGTTTATGGTTCCCGTTTTATGGGAGGCAATGCCCACCGCCTATTGTTTTTCTGGCATTCCATTGGCAACCGGTGGCTGACTACGCTTTCCAATATGTGCACTAACTTGAATATGTCGGACATGGAAACCTGTTACAAGGTGTTTAAGCGTCCAATAGTACAAAGCCTGAAACTGGAAGAAAAGCGTTTTGGTTTTGAGCCGGAGGTGACCGCAAAGATCTCCCGCATCCCAAAAATACGCATTTACGAAGTGGGCATATCCTATTATGGCCGGACCTACGAAGAAGGCAAAAAAATAGGCTGGAAGGATGGCTTTAGGGCGATATACTGTATATTGAAGTATAATTTATTCAAAAAATAGAGAGCATGCCTGTTATTCTACCCGTTAATGGGGTATCTCCCCAAATTCCAGACAACTGTTTTGTGGCTCCTAACGCCACCATAGTAGGAGATGTAAAAATGGGCTCGGAATGCAGTATATGGTTCAATGCAGTGGTACGTGGTGATGTAAACAGCATTACCATGGGCAATAAAGTGAACATACAGGACGGGGCATGTATCCATTGTACTTACCAGAAATCTGCCACAGTTATAGGGGATAACGTATCAGTGGGGCATAATGCCATTGTCCACGGCTGCACGGTGGAAGATAATGTGCTAATAGGTATGGGGGCCATTGTTATGGACCGGGCTCACATAGGTACCAATAGCATCATAGCAGCGGGAGCAGTAGTTTTGGAAGATACCATTGTGTCGCCGGGCAGCATTTTTGCCGGTGTACCTGCTAAAAAAGTAAAGGACATAAGCCAGGACCTGCTAAAGGGAGAAGTCGAACGAATTGCAAATAATTACACTATGTATAGTTCATGGTTTAAATAACCAGGCCCTTTATACCTATAAGTTTTTCTGATTTTCCCAAAATAATCCTGTGTTATCTATTGCATTGCTGGAATGTAGACTATACATTTGTTCATTAAAATACACGATCTATATGAAAAAACTGTTCCTTGCTTTGCTGGCTGTAGCATCTATAGGTACTGCTAACGCGCAAAAAAATACCTTCCTCATGTTTGGTAATGCCGGCGTTAACTATGGTAAAACTGATAACGGCCCAGCTGGTACTGACAAGACTACGTCCTGGAACGTTACTCCCGGCTTTGGCTTTCAATTCAATAACCATTTGACAGTAGGTGTTGAAGGCACTTATAACGAGTTCAAAGATGATATGACAATGATTGCCGGTCCGGTGACAACTAATACGATTAATAGAAGCCGTGAATGGCAGGTAGGCGCATTTTTCCGCTATACACAACCTTTGGGAGGCATATTTTCAATGTATACTCAATTAGACGCAACTTATATTAATGGTTTAGTTGAAAATACAACAACGGTATCCCCTTTGGGACCTAATACGTCGGTTAGCGATGACTATAATGGCTTTCAGGCTATGATTTCTCCATGGATATCTATTAATGTTCATAAAGGCATGGCGCTGAACTTCAACTTCGGTGGCGTTGGCTATCGCATGACCAGCTTTGATGTTGCACCAACAACAATGAGCGATTTCTTTGCCAACTTCGGCCAGGTATTCAATATTGGTGTTTCACGTAACATAGGCTGCCACTGTGGCCACCACCGCGGTCATCATGACCCAGGTATGGAGCACCGTAAAATGAAAAAACACGATGCTGACGACGACGACGAATAGTCATTAGCAATTACTTTATTAAAAGGCGGCTCCAAGAGCCGCTTTTTGTTTTTCGCAGGCAATCGTTCATCTACCAATTTCGGGGGTGTTTTTGTACCTTTGCATCCCTTATTATCGCTATTTATGCAATTATTAATGCAACCATAATATGTCTTACACGCCTAAGAATAAAGTACGTATAGTTACAGCCGCTTCACTATTCGACGGACATGATGCCGCAATAAATATTATGCGCCGCGTGATGCAAAGCAGTGGGGTGGAAGTCATTCACCTGGGCCATGACCGTAGCGTGATGGAAGTGGTGGATTGTGCCATACAGGAAGATGCGAATGCAATAGCCATTACGTCGTACCAGGGCGGGCATGTTGAGTACTTTAAATATATGTATGACCTGCTGAAACAGCGCGGTTGCGGACATATCAAGTTATTTGGCGGTGGCGGCGGCGTGATATTGCCATCAGAGATCATTGAATTGCACAATTATGGCATTACCCGTATCTACTCACCCGATGATGGCCGCGCCATGGGCCTGCAGGGCATGATAGATGACCTGATAGAAAAGAGCGACTACCCAACGGGTAACAGGCTCAATGGCGAAGTCGGGCATTTGATAGAAAAAGATGCAAAATCAATAGCCCGGCTGATATCTGCCGCCGAGAACTATCACGACCAGCCGGAAACACAAGCGATGCTGAAAAAGGTGACGGAGCAGGCTGCGGCCTCAAAAACACCTGTTTTAGGTATTACCGGCACTGGTGGCGCAGGTAAAAGCTCCCTGGTAGACGAATTAGTGCGCAGGTTCCTGCTCGATTTCAAGGATAAGAATATTGGTATCATATCGGTAGACCCCTCCAAGAAAAAAACGGGTGGTGCATTGCTGGGCGATCGCATACGCATGAATGCCATACGCAACCCGCGGGTATTTATGCGCTCCATGGCTACACGCCAAAGCAACCTGGCTGTTTCCAAATATATACTGGATGCAGTGAACATTCTGAAAGCAGCAGAGTATGACCTGATCATACTCGAAACATCAGGTATTGGTCAGAGCGATACACAGATAACCGACTACTGCGACCTGAGCATGTACGTAATGACACCGGAATACGGAGCCGCTACGCAACTGGAAAAGATAGACATGCTGGATTTTGCAGATATTGTCGTCATCAACAAGTTTGACAAGCGTGGCGCTATGGATGCCCTGCGCGATGTAAAAAAACAATATCAGCGCAACCATAAGCTGTTTGATAAACAACCCGATGACATGCCGGTATTTGGCACCATTGCTTCGCAGTTCAACGATCCGGGAACGAACACCATGTACAAATCGCTGATGGACATAGTGGCCGCAAAAACAGGCAGCACACTGGACTCTCATTTCCAGATCAGCGATGAGATGAGTGAGAAGATCTATATCATTCCGCCCGCCCGCACACGCTACCTGAGCGAGATATCAGAAAACAACCGCAAATATGATAAATGGGCCAAAGACCAGGCCGGCATTGCCCAAAAACTATTCGGTATTACCAAGACCATTGAAACACTGAATGGGACCGATGTAGAAGATAAAGACAGACTCATCAAGACACTACAGGAGGTATATGCGAAAACCGAACTGGAATTAGACCCTAAGAACAAATACCTGCTGGAACACTGGAACGAAAAGAAACAGCAATACAAAGGCGACTTCTATACCTACAAAGTGCGCAATAAGGAAGTGCGTATTAAAACACATACCGAATCATTATCGCATACGCCGATAGCTAAAGTAGCTGTGCCCGAATTTGAAGCATGGGGCGAGATACTCTTCTGGGCGCTAAGTGAAAATTTCCCCGGTGAGTTTCCCTATGCCGCAGGTATATATCCGTTCAAGCGTGAGGGTGAAGACCCTGCACGTATGTTCGCCGGTGAAGGCGGACCTGAACGCACCAACAAACGCTTCCACTATGTATCCAACGGCATGCCTGCCAAACGTTTGAGCACGGCGTTCGATAGTGTGACCCTATACGGGCAAGACCCTGACCACCGGCCGGATATCTATGGCAAAGTGGGTAACTCCGGCGTTAGCGTTTGCTGTTTAGATGATGCTAAGAAACTGTATAGCGGTTTTCATCTCGCCGACCCGAAGACTTCGGTATCCATGACCATTAACGGGCCGGCACCAACTATCACTGCGTTCTTTATGAACGCAGCTATAGACCAGCAGTGCGAACTATATATCAAAGAACATGGACTTGAAGAAGAGGTGAATAAAAAGATCGCGGCTATATTCAAAGAAAAAGGAGTGGCCCGCCCAACATATGATCCGTCAGTTTTTGGCGGCGGTGCACCGGGTTCATTGCCAGAGGGTAATGACGGGCTGGGGCTGATGCTGCTGGGTGTTACCGGCGACCAGGTATTGCCTGCCGATGTGTATGCAAAGATCAAAACAGATACACTGAAAGCTGTGCGTGGTACCGTTCAGGCAGATATACTGAAAGAAGACCAGGCGCAGAATACCTGCATCTTTTCTACGGAATTTTCGTTGCGTGTGATGGGCGATGTGCAGCAATATTTTATTGACAACGGTGTTCGGAATTTTTATTCGGTATCCATCAGTGGCTATCATATTGCAGAGGCAGGGGCGAACCCTATATCACAACTGGCTTTTACGTTAAGTAACGGGTTCACTTTTGTGGAGTACTACCTGAGCAGAGGTATGCACATAGATGATTTTGCACCTAACCTTTCATTCTTCTTCAGCAATGGTGTAGATCCTGAATACAGTGTGATAGGCCGGGTAGCGCGCCGTATATGGTCTAAGGCCATGAAGTTTAAATACGGTGGTAACGAACGCTCACAGATGTTGAAGTACCATATCCAGACGTCAGGCCGTTCACTACATGCGCAGGAAATAGATTTCAACGATATACGCACCACGCTGCAGGCATTGTACGCCATCTATGATAATTGCAATTCTTTGCATACGAATGCCTACGATGAGGCTATAACTACGCCTACGGAAGAAAGTGTACGCCGCGCCATGGCCATTCAGCTCATCATCAATAAAGAACTGGGGCTGGCTAAGAACGAAAATCCTTTGCAGGGCTCCTTCATCATAGAAGAACTGACCGACCTGGTGGAAGAAGCCGTGTTATCAGAGTTCGACCGCATCACAGAACGCGGCGGTGTGTTGGGCGCTATGGAAACCATGTACCAGCGCAGCAAGATACAGGAAGAAAGCCTGTACTATGAAACGCTGAAGCATACGGGTGAGTTCCCTATCATAGGCGTTAATACCTTCCTCAGCAGTAAAGGTTCACCCACCATCATACCGCAGGAGGTGATACGGTCTACCATGAAAGAAAAAGAATTCCAGATCAATACCGTTCAGAATCTGTGGAAGCGCAGCGGTGACAAAGGGGAAGAAGCTTTGCGCAAACTGCAGCAGGCCGCCATACACAACCAGAACATTTTTGCAGAGTTGGTAGAGACCGTGAAATATTGCTCACTGGGGCAAATCACCAAAGCGTTGTTTGAAGTGGGCGGCCAGTACAGGAGGAATATGTAGTTTTATAGCTCTAAATCATTAGATCAATTGCCGGCGTGTGTGCCGACAATTGTTTTTTCCCTATATTTGTTAAGCGTATCCGCGGCACTATTACATCCCTCCTTTTCCGTAAGACGTGCCATTATCAGTAATATCCGTGAGCTTTCTGCTACACATATTACGCATCAAACTACATACGCTTTGCATGCGATCATTGATCGTGATTTTTGGCTTTTTAATTCAATCAAATGGAATACAATACCGTACGCAGTAAACTACTGATGCCTGAATATGGCCGCAATGTGCAGAGAATGGTGGAACACTTATTGACCATAGACGACCGTGCCCGCCGCCTGCGCAATGCTGAAGCCATTATAGAACTTATGGGCACATTGAACCCCCATCTTAAAACCATAGAAGACTACAAACACAAACTGTGGGACCACCTGCACCAGATGACCGATTTCAAGCTGGATGTAGACTCTCCATATCCTGCGCCTACTGCAGAACAGATATTTAAAAAGCCGGAAGTAATACCTTATCCACAGGGCAAGATCAGGCACCGCCATTTCGGGCATAACCTGGAACAGCTCATTGAGAAAGCTATGAACGAAACAGACCCTGAAAAACGACAAGGTGCCGTGCAGATCATCGGCTATTATATGAAGCTGTCTTATACCAACTGGCATAAAGAACCGGTACACGACGATATGATACGTACAGAGCTGTCTACACTTACCGGTGGTAAACTGCTGTACGAACCGGGTGGTTATAAAGTGTATTTTGATGCCCGTGCCAACTTTCAACAGGACAATAACAAAAACCGAAACAATAAGAACCGAAACAACAACAATAACAACCGCAATAACAATAACCGCAATAACCAGGGCGGCGGATATGGCGGTGGCAACGGATTCAATAAAAACCGTAAATTCAACAAGAACAAGAATAAGTAGGCATGTCTTCTTTTGAGATCATTGGCGGCAACAGGCTTAGCGGCACTATCACTCCACAAGGGGCCAAGAATGAAGCCTTGCAGGTATTATGCGCCGCACTGCTTACCGACGAGCCGGTTACCTTTACCAATGTTCCCGACATTGTGGATGTGAATATGCTGATAGAGGTGCTGGAGGACATGAACGTAAAGGTGTCACGGCCGGAGCGTAATACGGTGGTTCTGCAGGCAGTTGACATCAATACCGAATACTTCACTGATAAGAGCTTTCAAAAGAAATCGGGTAAGCTGCGCGGTGCGGTGATGCTGGCCGGGCCTATGCTGGCGCGTTTCCGCAAGGCACATATACCGCAACCGGGTGGTGATAAAATAGGGCGCCGCAGGCTGGATACACACATCCGTGGTTTTGAAAAGATGGGTGTGCAGTTTGACTATGATACTGACCAAAGCCTGTTCATTCTTGATGGCAGCAGGCTAAAAGGGGCATATATACTGCTGGAAGAGCCATCCGTTACCGGAACTGCTAACATCATTATGGCGGCTGTGCTGGCAGAGGGCATCACTACCATCTACAATGCGGCCTGCGAACCTTATGTGCAGCAGTTGTGCATGATGCTGAACAGTATGGGCGCACGTATCAGCGGCATAGGCAGTAATATGATCACCATAGAAGGGGTTAGTTCTTTGCATGGTTGCCGGCACCGTATGCTGGCCGATATGATAGAAGTGGGTTCGTTTATCGGCCTGGCCGCTATGACGCAAAGTGAGATCACCATTCGCAATGCAGATGTAGCCAGTCTTGGCATTATCCCTGACATCTTCCTGCGACTGGGCATAGAGCTGCAGGTACAGGGCGATGATATATACATACCGCAACAGGAGCAATACCGTATACAAAAGTTCATTGACGGGTCTATACTTACGGTGTATGACCATCCATGGCCCGGCTTTACGCCAGACCTGCTGAGCATTATACTGGTGACAGCCACGCAGGCAAAAGGCACAGTGCTGATACACCAGAAGATGTTTGAAAGCCGTTTGTTCTTCGTTGACAAGCTGATAGAAATGGGTGCCCAGATAGTGCTGTGTGATCCGCACCGGGCCGTAGTGATAGGGCTGGACAGGCAGGTGTTGCTGCGGGGCATTACCATGTCTTCCCCAGACATTCGTGCGGGTGTGGCGCTGCTGATAGCTGCTTTATCGGCCAAAGGCAAGAGCACTATACAAAACATAGAACAGATAGACCGCGGGTACGAACAGATAGACCAGCGCCTGAATGCTTTAGGGGCTAATATTAAAAGGGTTTAGGGCTTAGGTAACTATACAAAGGTAAAGGCTACCAACGTGGTAGCCTTTATTCATTATTTTACAATGCTGCTGTATTAGAACAACAGCTTCCTTTGATTGAAGAACAGGGTGAAGCGCGGCGTGATGGTGTACCAGCGTTCCAGCCCATCAGGACGGGCAGCACGGGTAACTACAGGCAATGAGCCGGTAACATCGAACTTGCAGGCGCCGTAGCGGCCAAAGCGAACGAACAGGTTGCCTACAAGGCTAACGGTAAGACCGTGAGAATCTTTCACAGCATATGATGCATTGTTGAAGGCATCTTCATAAACGTCGTTGCGTACATGGTACAGCGCGAGGCCGCCGGCTGTGAAGCCTACGCGGTTGGTGATCAAATGCCCTTCCATACGCATCATCGCATCGCCATAGCGGTGCAGGTGACGGCCTATGGTATATTCGCTGTTGCTGTAAATAGGATCGTTTATTGGCGAAGACCTGTGATAGTCATTATCGTTGTAACGTACAATGGGCTGCTGGTAACCGGCAGCAACGGTAAAGTATTCCTTGAATGTAGCGTTGATGCCAACCATGAAGTCGGAACTTCCGCGGCTGGGCTGGTAGGCCATCGGCAGCGGACGGGTAGCCCCATCAGAGATATTGGCATTGTTCATGCCGAAGAGCAGGCCGCCTGTACCCTGAACTGTCCAGGTGGTGGGATCGGCCATGAACATATGGGTATATGCAACGGTAAGATCGCCTACGCCCCATTTGCTGCCCAGCTCGCCGGCGCTGTTCTGCAGCGGCAGGCGCACGTCAAAATATCCGGTTTTGTTGATGTCGGGCATCAGCATAGGTATCCTCAGCTGTAGCTCGGGAATGTTATATTTTACATCCTTTTCGCCATGGCTAAAGGTATGGCCAAGGCTTATCTGGGGCCTCATGTTCTCATACTCATCCTCGGTGATGACGATTGCCGAAGCGGTGCGCATGGCGCCTACCTGCGCCAGCCCGGGGTCGCTTTCACCCTGTGCCTTGCAGGCAGAAACAGCAGCGATAGTTACAGCGGCTGAGAGACAAAATGCTGTCAGGTATCTCATGTTCATTAAATAGATTGTCTCAAATATAATTTTATAAACGTGAAATTCAGAGTGTTTTGGCCAAAATTTTTGGGGTGGGGTTGTTATGTGGTGATTTATTATATACGGGTGGTGCGCTGTTTTCGGATATATCGTGCTTGTGCCTATTTCTTTTCGTTTAGTTCGCAATTATGCTTTCATACTTTCTTTGCTCCTCCAAAGAAAGTATGCAAAGAAAAGAGTCCGCAATCAATCACCACCGTGATTGCGGGGCCCGTTCGATCGGCTGAATCAAAAGTAGTGCCGGGCTTTGCCTATGTATATTATTCAAGTTTTGTTTTTTACTTAATATTTCAATGACTATTATTTTTTAGAAAAGTCCGGTTATGTCCGGTTTTTTGGAGTGTTTTTTCGATTTAGGGTTGCGAATACAAGACCTTTTTTGTTTGCTCCTGCGCTGCTATGATCCTTTGGCGGATCTCATCTATCTCGCGGCGCTCTTCTGGTGACAAGGACTCATAAAGCCCTGCCGGCGGTGCGGGGAAGGCATTATTGCCGTCAAAGTCGTTTTCGAATGGGTCATCTTCGGGGGTGTTGCACTTGCCAGCGTCTGTTGCCGGTGTTTGCACGTCATCAAAGCGCAGGTCTTCGCTATCCCCCTGATCGCCCTGGTATGTTCCGGGGTCTGCACCATAGGCATCATCGAATGAAGGAAGTTCTATACCGGGTTGTTCTGTTGGGTTTGGTGTTGCCAGCGTTGCATTATACAGGGCCAGCGCCAGGCCGGGGTGCTGTGCTATTTCGTGCATCAGCATGGCCCGCTCTTTTGCCAGTGCAGTATCCTGCTTCATAGCGCGGAGGCGCAGGCCGGGGTCTTCTACCCTTTTCAATATCTCACCGTTCTTGCCATAAACGGTATGCTGCAGCTCGCCTTTTAATATCTGCCAAACCACTTCTTCCTTATCTTCCAGCTTGCATAGCTGGCGGGCTAGCTGGTCTTCATGCATGCGCTGCTGTGCTATGGCCATCTTTTCTCTTGCATATTCTATACCGGCTCTTACCCCCGGTTTTTCCATCAGGCGGTGGGCGCCACGGTCGGCAGTCTGCGGCGTGCAGCCGGGGTAGGCGGCCATGTAGGCGTGGCGCTGCCGGCCATGGGCCGCCATTTCGTTAATAAAAATGAGGTGCTTGTGTTTTTGCTCCGCAGTTGGCTGCGCTGCTGCATTCGTTTCTGTTGTGTCCGCTGTCATGACCTATGTTTTTATAGTTATGGAATAAGGTAAAATTACCGTTGGCGGCAGGCGGTTTCCAAAAGGGTTTATTTTACGGCAGGAGGCAGGACCGGGTAGCGTAGTAGTTGATTATTAAGGGGTTTTTGGGTTAGGGCGGATGGGATTTGTAAAATTAATGGGGTGTTAGGGTAAGTGTAAAATTAATGGGGGTCGGTTGCTTTCGTTTTCGCCATTTGTAAGAATTCAGCTACATCTGTTCCTTTGGCCGGCTCTGCTGTTTCCTCTATTTCTACATATTCATGAAACATATGGTCAAGCCCCGAATCCCAAGGGAAATAACGTAGGTCTTTCAGGCCCAGTTGATGGGGATAGAAAAAAAGCTGGTCAATCAAGTGATTTTTGATGTGCTCATCAATAAATGAAAGACCAAGATTGGTGTCATTTGAAAATATGACCTCACCATATTGCTTATAATTACCACCGTCGCGATACATGTATTCGAATTTTATGTTCATGGAGTAAATATAATGATACGACACTTAAAGTCCGTTGACTTAAAAGCCACATACAGATACTTTGTGCTGGATGGATATTAAGGATAAAGTAGGTGCTCGAATCAGAGAACTACGGCATGAGTTAGGTATTTCGCAGGAAGCATTAGGCAATAAGGCTGGCGTTGACCGTACTTATGTAACCGATGTAGAAAATGGTCGGAGGAATATATCTGTTGAGATACTTGAAAAACTGATCGCCGCTCTGGAGGTTTCATTTCAAGAATTTTTTACTGCTAAAGAGTTTAAGAAATGATAACGGATATTACACCCGGTGATATCATTTCTCATGCTCAGATGTCATTAGCTGAAGGTTATAGTCTACAAAAAGGCATGAACTTTCGCGTAAAAGGTGGATCGACAGTGATATTGATGTCGCTCCGGAAGGGAGCACCTTATGCTGATAGAACTGAAGACGATGGCCAAATACTCATTTATGAAGGTCACGATGTTCCCAAAAATATTAGTGATAGTCCAAAGATTGTAGACCAGGCGGAACATACGCCTACGGGAAAGTTGACAGAAAACGGAAAGTTTTTTAAAGCAGCAACGGACTTTAAAAATGGAAACACAGATGCAGAACTTATAAAAGTCTATGAAAAAATCAAAGATGGCATTTGGGTATACAACGGAGTATTCGAGCTTATCGATGCGTGGTTAGAAAAAGCTGGAAATAGAAATGTGTTTAAATTCAAATTACGTGTTACTGATATTAGTTTAGGTCAACGAGAAATTTCGAAAAAAACTATTGACGATTTGAATCATAATCGTATGATTCCCACATCTGTAAAGCTTGAAGTTTGGAAGCGAGATAAAGGAAGATGCGTAACGTGCGGTAGCGTTGACAATCTTCACTTTGATCATATTTTACCGTTTTCAAAAGGAGGTACTTCGCTAAGGGCGGATAATATTCAATTATTATGTGCTAGACATAATTTACAGAAGCGAGATAAGATCCAATAGCGAATTCTTAGCACGTATAACGCGCCCGTCAAGTTGCGAGATTGCTTCAGTCATATCTCCAATTGGAGATACTTGGTTCGCAAAGACGGGCGCGAGTGGTTTTTATTCTACTTCAACTTCCACCTAAACCCGATAGTGCCGGAGGTGATGTTGTAGGCTTTGGCGTTGCTGCTGAGGGCGGGGAGGTATTTTTCTCCGAGCTCGAGGTTGAGGCCGAACCTGCCGAAGTAATGGGTGTAGCCTGCCTGCACGCCTATGAGCGGCATAACGCTGCTGTTGGGTATGCTGTATTCGCCGCTGGTAGTGCCGAGGGTGATGCCTGCACCGAGGGCTGCACCGGCATAGAGCACATCGTGCCGGCCGAGGCTGAATGTGCGGTTGCCTACGAGGTAGACGGGCATGAGCGGAAAGGCAGTGAATACTTTTTTGGTGTCTCCGGTGGAGACGTCTTTATATGAGTTGGAGGGGCTTACGAAATCGGCCCCGATGCCGTATTGCCAGTGGTGGTAGTTGCGCAGGTATTTGAAGGAGATGAAAGGCGATTTGCCGCCGCGTGAATTGTAAGTGGCCAGTAAAGGGTTGCTGTAGTCCATCTTGCTATTGGTGGAGAACCCGAGATTGAATGCCAGCTCTGAGGTCTGGCTATGGGCTGCGAAAGGCAGCACTACTGCGAGCAATAAGAGTGAGCGTGTCATAAGAATAGATTTGCTGAATAGACTTAGGTGTAAGGGGCGGGTTTAAACGGGGTTATGCGTAAGGATTGGTTTTAACGTTTTGTTACCACCCCTGATCTCATTCCGCTTTGCTAAAATGAAATCTGTCCCCTCCCGCCGTTTGTTAAACACTGTGTCAATTGAATGGCTATGCAGGAGGGGAGTTTGCATGCTCTGCGTGTGCATCAACTCCTAATTTAGCCAAGCGAATCTCCTCCAGTTTTTAGCCATCCCACTAGACAGAACAACAATTAGTGGCGGGAGGAGTACCCGAGAGCAGCGAGGGGGAGGTGGTTAAGGCTCGTGGTGTGTTCTTCATCGCGAGTGTTAACCACCCCGTCAATGCCAACTTTCAGTATGGCATTGCCACCCCTCCTAAATCAGGAGGGGATTAATTTTTATGGTATAGCTGAATCAGGCGGGGGATTGTTATTTGTTTCACTTAGAAATCTAAATTGAACCTAAATGCCTTTCGATCTCGTTAAGTACAGATTTGATATCGTTAAGTACCAGGCTGTTCTCCAATCTTATAATCCTGATGTTGTATGCTTCAAGATGCCTGGTCCTGTCAATATCATTCTTCTTTCCTTCGTCTGTGAAATGACCAGCACCATCAAGTTCAATGCCTAATCGTTCTGCAGCACAATAAAAGTCCAATACATATCCATCCACACTGTGCTGACGTCTAAATTTTTTGCCTCCTAGCTTGCTGCTCTTGATATGATTCCACAGTATAATCTCTGCCTCTGTTGAGTTCGTCCTTAATTCTTTCCTCGTTTGAGTAAGTGCTTTAATATTGTGAATCTTAGATTTCAAGTCAACACAAATTATATAAAATCTCCTCCTGGTTCAGTAGGAGTACCCGAGAGCAGCGAGGGGAGGTGGTTAAGGCTCGCGACATATCCTCAAAAAGAGGAAATTAAATTTACCTGCTTTCCCCTTTGATCTCTTTTACCAGGTCGGCGGCCATTTGGAGGGCGTGTTCATCATCTTCGGCCTGCACTACGGCAAAGATCATAGATCCATCTCGCTGGGCATAGTAGGCATTTTTTAAATGTGGATGCTGGTCGGTCTCTGTGCAGGAAACCACTTCATTATTTACAAATACGAGTCGGTAGCAGGACATTTTCTATTTGGCCGTTTAGCGTTTCCACTTCCCGAGATGATTTCACGGAATAAGTTGACCATAAAAAAATACTAAAAACCATACCATTGCGATAGCATTTCTGCATGTTAACGATGAAACAACTTATACGCTGAAATGCTTTACTGTATTGGGTTGCATGTCAATGCGCAGAAACACTGCCGATACCCTTTTCCCAGGATCGGACATATTGGGTATGTATTCTTCCCGTTTCGTCGGGTTGGGTGTTGAATGCGGTGTTGCTGGTATCTTTTTTACACGTATGTGGGTATGAAAATAATGAATATGAAAAAAATATTTTTTGCATTAATAATAGTATTACCCGCACTGGTGCAAGGGCAGACGAAATGGCAGCAGACTGCAGCATCTGTGTCGTTCGGCATTAAGAACAGGGGTAGTAACGTACCGGGACATTTTGGAGCAATAACTACTCAGTTGGTTTTCAGTCCTGATAAACTGGCATCTTCGTCGTTGAAGGGTTCGCTAAAGGTGAGCACCATAAATACCAATAACCAGAAACGGGACAAAGACCTGCAGGATGAAAAGTATTTTAACGCGGCATCTCACCCGGTAATACAGGTAGCGTCCACCAAACTGGCAAAACAAGGGGCAGGCTATGTAGGTACGTTCAAGGTAATGATCAAGGGTGTTACGAAACAGATGCAGATTCCATTCACGTTTAAGGAGTCTAGCAACAACGCTGAATTTGCCGCAAGCTTTACGCTGAACCGAAGGGATTTTGGAGTAGGTACAAAAGGCGGGCTGGCGCTGTTTATGTCGGACGATGTGCATGTGACGATAAATGTGAAAGCAAAAAAATAGCCTCTTAGCTTCCGTAAGGGAGAAGAACTTAATTAGCAAAGGTTAAAAAAAGTCCGGGCAAAGCCCGGACCTGTATATCTTCGATCATCAACTCATCAGCCAATGAGCCCATCATTTCAATAATTAACTATTCTTCAGTTTTCTTTTTGCGTGCTGCTTTTTTTGGTTTTTCCTCGCCATCTTCAGTAGTTTCAGCAGATTTTTTTGCACGTGCTTTTTTGGCTGGTTTTTCTTCAGCTTCCGCTACAGCAACATCTGCCGTTTCCTCAGCCTCAGCCGATTTTGTTTTTTTAGCTTTTGCTTTTGGTGCTTCTTCAGCTGCTGCATCAGTTGCTTCACCGTCGGTTTGTGGTTCGTCAAACTTTAGCATATCCGCGCCTTTCAGTATATCATACCACTTCACCATTTTCTTCATGTCGCTTACATACACGCGGTCTTCATCGAAGTCGGGGAATACACTCTGAAAATATTCCTTTACGGCGGTGTTATCACCTTTCTTATTGTCTGCCAGGTTCGCACTGCTTTCCTGCATTTTTTGAAACACATGGTGCAGGCGTACATTGTCGCCAGTTGTGTAGACCTCAATGCTTTCCAGCGGGGTTACATTGTGCAGGCGTGCAGATATGAATTTGGTGGAATTATCGGCAAGGCTGCGAACGATAGCGCCATCTGCTTTGGTAGCCAGCAATTGATAAAGACCAGCTAAGCCAGTTACCGCAACTATTTCTCTGTATTGCATATTGTAGAATTAAAGGGGGGCAAAAATAACGTATTTCATTTTATTTAGTCCACCAACGCAAAATAAGTACAAGTATATTTTTTAAGTTATATAAAGCTATTGCACCAGCATAATGGTGCCCTTGTACTCTACCAGTTTCGTGCCGCCGTTGCCGCAAATGCCTTTTACATAATAATTATATGTGTCAAGGTCTTGTACCACTCCATTGCGCTTACCGTCCCAGCCCGCGTTGATATCGCTGGTGCGGAACATTTCCCGGCCAAATCGGTCGTAGATCATAAATACGGTGAGTTTCAGGTCGCCTTTGAACAGGATCTTTGCATAGTCGTTTTTACCATCGCCGTTAGGTGTAAAGGCATTTGGGATAAATACCTTGCAGCAATTGTCGTATTTCACCTCGTCGGAGGCAGAGTCGGCACAACTGTGTGCGTCAGTAACCCATACTTTAAATATGCCATTAGGAAGGCCTGTAGCATCGGCAGTATGAATGCCGGGGTAACTCCAGGTATAAGCATAGGGATAAGTTCCGCCGCGGACATCGGTTTTTATCTGGCCGCCATTATCATAGTCTTCGCAGTCATTAGGCAAAGGGGTGGTGGTCACCACCAGTTTTTCAGGTTCGGTAAGCTGTGTTGTAGTGTCTTTATAGCATTGTTTGCTATCCGTAACGCGCAACCTATATGAACCTGCTTTGAGGCTATCGAAATGATTATCTGTTTTATCTGGCCCGTTATCTAAGCGATAAACGAACGGAGGTACGCCGCCATCACCCGCCAGGCTGATCTTGCCATCAGATAAGCCAAAGCAACTGATATCCTGCGTCAAAAGGTCTTTGACAACAATGGGCGGATAGCCATTTAAAGTGAGGGTAGTATCTACTTTGCAACCGTTGCTATCCTGCAGGTGGAATACATAGCTGCCCTGTGTTAACTTCTTAAAGCTGCTGTCTGGTGAATAAGCGCTGCTGTCTATTGCATAGCTGTAAGGATGCATGCCGCCTTTACCGAAAAGAATAACTGAAGCATCGGTATACCCATCGCAGGTAGGATAAGTGATGTCTGGCGCCAGCATTACCAGTTTTATTGGTTGTTTCAGTGTGATCACGGTATCCTTGCGGCAGTCATTGGCATCTTTTAATTTGATGACATGCGTACCTACTGCAAGTCCTGTAATCACTGGATTACTACCAAAACCGGAGAAGTCGAATGTGTACATATAAGGTGGCGTAGCACCCGAAGGATACACAGTTGCTTTACCAGACGCTGTACCAAAACAAAGCACATCAGCCAGTAAGAGCGAATCATATTTGAGTGGCGAAGGTTGTGTAATGGTAAACGTGGTATCATGTATACAGCCATTGGCGTCCTTTACATGGAAAGTATAATTGCCTGCTGTAAGCCCGGTGAAGCTGGTGCTTGCCTGGTAGGTATTACCACCATAAGCATACGCGTATGGCGACGTGCCGCCAAAGCCAAAAATTAGTACCGAAGCATTGGCAAAACCATAGCAGGTGGGGTTGGTAACGGATACCGATTGCAACAGTTCTGTAGGTTCGGTGAGCGTAACGCTGGTATCTTTTGTACAGCCTAAAACGTCACGAATGTGAACGGTATATGCACCAGCTATGAGGCCGGTGAAATTGCCGGACGACTGGAACGGATTGGTATTGGTAGCAAATGTATAGGGGCTTGTACCCGTGAGCGGGGTGACGAGGATAGCGCCTGTATTACCTGTGTAGCATTTTACATTGGTGAGCGCATACGAAGCAGTAACAACGGTTGAATCTTTTACGGTGATGGTGGTATCCTTAATGCACGTGCGGCTGTCCTGTATATGGAAAGTGTATGTGCCTGCGGCAAAGGGCGTAAAGGTATTTGCGGTGGTGTATGAACCCGTGCCAACAGCGTAGGTATAAGAAGGTACGCCGCCGGTAGCATAAACAATGACCTTACCATCGTTAAGCGGGGTGCACGTAGACTGCTTCACCGCAAGCGTTGGAACAATAGGCGTTGGCTGGCCTACTGTGATAACGCTGTCAGCCGTGCAACCTTTGGTGTCCTTAATATGCATAGCATAGCTGCCTGCGGAGATGCCATTGAATACATAGCCTGAAACAAAGGGGCTGGCGTTGATAGCATAGGTATAAGGTGTCGTTCCACCTGATGCAGTTATGGTAATGGTGCCGTTAGAGCCATTGTAACATATAGGCTGAACAATAGCAATATTGCTGAAGATGAATTTAGCGGGTTCGTTTACAGCAATAAGGGTATCCTTTATACAATTATTGGCGTCCTTAATATGTACGGTATAATTGCCTGCTGCCAATCCCGTAAAAGAATTGGTGCTGCTATAACTGCCTGAACCAATGGCATAAGTATAAGGGCCTACGCCACCGGTAGCTGTGGTAGCTATGCTGCCGTTGCTATTGCCTTTGCAGGAGGCATCAATAATAACCGACGTGCTGGTAATGGGTGTGGGTTGTATAACCGCAATTGCCGTATCTAAATAGCAACTGTCAACGTCCTGTACGTGAAAATTATAAGTGGCAGCCGTGAGCGAAGTAAAATTATTGCTGCTGCTTAGCGAGCCTGAACCCATTCGGTATAAATAAGGTGAATTGCCGCTGTTTCCCGTAATGCTAACAGCACCGGTATTGGCGCTGTTGCAAAGTATATCGGTGACTAATGCGGTGGCATGTACTATGATAGAGTCCTGCAATATAAATACGGAGTCCCTGATGCAGCCATTGGCATCCTTTGCGTGAAAAATATAGCTGCCTGATGGTAGTGAAGAAAAAGTATTGGATGAACTGTAACTTCCTGAGCCCTGTGCGTATTGATAAGGCGCAAAGCCGTTGGATGCTGTAAGTGTAACCAATCCGCTGCTATAATAGTTACATCTCGGTTTAGCTACCTGTAATGCAAGGCTGATCTGCGCTGGCTGCGTTAACGTAACCGTTGTATCCTTTACACAATCAAAACCATCATGTATGTATAAAGTATAGGTGCCCCCTGCGAGACTATTAAATGTATTGCCGCTGCCAAAGCTACCCGAACCTATAGCATAGGTATAGGGTGTTGTGCCGCCGCCTGCATATAACGTAATGCTGCCATCGCTAATGCCAAAGCATGACGGCTTGACCATTGTAACGGAAGGTATAATGGCCGGAGGCGGCTGAATAGTAATGCTGGTATCCTTCACACATCCGCCGGCGTTGACAATGTGCAGGTTGTAAGTGCCGGGCAGCAGACTATCGAGCTGCGAGCCTGTGAGTCCCGGAAAATAGTGCAACGTGGTGCTGCCCTGCTGCACGGATATAGACCAGGGAGATGAGCCGCCATTAGGCGTCATTTTAAATGTGGCCTTTTTAGTGCATGTTGCAGGTGTAAGGAAATTAACAGTAACTGCCGGTTCCTGCTTAATGACCACCGTGTAAACCAGTGTTTGCTTGCTGGACAGCGGACAGCCATTATCAATATAGGTAACGTAAAAATTGTAAGTGCCTGCTGTTATCGTATTTAAGTTCCATGTAAAAGATGCCGAAGGCGCGGTAGTATTATTGCCTGTGATGGAATACGTAGCGCCCGTAGGAAGCCCTGTAACTGTCATGTTTATGGTGTCACCTTCATAATCTGTCGGGTTGATCTTGAACGTAAGATTGCCCGGTATCCGGCATAACGTAAGTACCGTGTTGCCACTGCTGAAGGTGCCGGTAGAAGCAAGGCTCATGCCCCCCGTAGGAGGATTGTTGCTGCAATTCAGCACTACAAAGGTCATTTCGCGCATACTGGTGCCTACGAGCGTGGTGCCGCGATATTCATAGACGGTATTTACGACAAGGGAGCGCTGAATAAGATTGGGTGTAAAAGACAATTGCCCTGTAGTGCTGCTAAAACTGAATGAACCCGATGAAACTGCTAGCGGATTGGTGGCCGTGTATGGAGAAACATACGTTACGGTGCCGCCAGTGCTTTCAAGGCCGGGAACTAAACCATAGCTCAACGCGTCGTTATCAGGGTCAACGGCGCCGGGATTATTATTCGCGGGCACATTATCGCAAAAGAACGGTGTTGGAATAGTAGTGTATGTAGGGGAAGAATTGGGTGCAGAAACGTTGTTAAGTGTGGCCTCCAGCGCCATAATAGAGCCTGAAGCAATATTGGTGATACTGTTGCTTCGCCCCGCGCTGCCGCCGCCTGTGGTGCTAACGCTGCCTGTAAAACGAAACTTCCAGTTTGCAGATGTGGTGGAAAGGGTGTAGCTGCCTGTGTACGTAAATTTCTTAACCCCTGGAACTGTGCCTGTAGAACTTACGCAGGTGGTATTGTTGAGCTGTGAGGCGCATACCGGTGTTACCTCGACACCTGTAGAAGTGCCCACCTGGCTAAGGCCGATAGTTGTAATCAGTGATGTTCCGTTATATATCTCGACCTGGGGAGTAGCGCCATACAGGTTTGATATAGCGCCGCCTGAGCAGTCGCCATAGATGACAAGGGTAATATTATACTTAAGTCCACTGACATAGGTATAGAAAAAATCAGCACCATAAATATGCGTTGCCGATGCCTTGCCCGCAAAGCAAAAAAAGCACATCAGCACCAATAATCTTTGTAAATAGCTCTTCATGCGTTCCAATTCCGTATCACATAATTAAACCTTAACGCATAAAAATAAATTTTAGTACGAGGTTTAGCTGTACAATTTATGCCTTTTTTATGATATGCATTACCAGGCTGGTGTCAGCTAGAATAACCTTCTACTCTTTTTAATTGAGGCGAGGTAGTTCCTGAGGTCTTCGGACGGCTTCAACCAGAATAATAAGCCGCCGTATACAGCAAGAATGACTATGCTGCGAATGGCAGCGTCAAGAATGCTTTGAATAATGGGATGCATGGCCAGGCTGATAACATTGGGAATAACATACCCGATGAATACCGTAACAGCCGTGGCAAAAACCACCTGCAAAGTGCCCCTGGTAAACGGATGCAGCCTCATCTTGAACCAGAGGAACAACATTTTGGCGACATTGTAAGCGGTGAACGCCAGTGTTGTGCCCCAGGCTGCGCCATAAATACCATAAACAGGTATCAGCAGGCGGTAGGTAAAATAAAGCAGTACAATAAGGCTGGCGGAAGACCTGAAATTGAATTTGTAATATTTGGATATGGATATGAGTTCGCTGTTCAGGCCGGTGGTCATGTCAATGATCTTGCCTATCATTAATATGGTAAGGATGGGCTTTATAGCCTCGTAGCCCTTAGGCAGAATAGCAACGAGGTTGTCCAGGTTACAGAATATCACGGCAAATAATGCCATGCCTACTATCAGGATATTTACGCCTGACCGTTTAAAAAGATCGCTCAGGTGTTCGTGGTCTTCTTCGATATAGGTTTTATTAAGAATGGGGAAAGCAGAATTAGCCATTGCCCGGTAAGGGATAACCATGACGCTGATAACGAACACTGCGGTAATATAAATAGCTACGCTCTCAAAACCTGTTCTATCCAGTTGGCCGAGCATAATGGTATCCATGTAGCCAAAGAGGTTTTGTGAAAAGCCTAAAAGCAGGTGATACCAGGCAAACTTGCCGATCTCAGCATATTCTGCTCTTGTGAATACACTGAAATCGAGACTAAAGCCAAATCCTTTGGTGCGCGATGAAGCTAAAAAAAGCAATGCGGCAGGAACGGCATACACCAGCAGGGAAAAAATAATAAAATAATTAAAATCAATCAGCCGGTAGTAATACAGGGCGATTATGCCCAGGTTGCACAGCCGCAGCAAAACCTCTTTGGCAAAAGCTGAAAACGCGATCCTGAACTGCGAGGAGAGGTATAGCTCAAATAAGGACATGAAACCCCAGAGTGTTACCATTACCGGGATATAATAGTAATATTTGTCGAGCAGCGGCCTATCCTGCGGTTTATATAGTTCCACAAAGTTTTGACGGAATATAATAAAGCTGGCGGTGTATATAAGGGAAGCTATTGCCGTAAGCAATACTGATATTGTGACCAGTGTTTTTTTCCTCGGGTCCCGTTCAGGATATTTTTGAATGAACACAGCCAGTACAGAGCCCATGCCCATCATTAAAAATAACTGCAATACAGCAGCCAAGCTGATGCTGGATTTGTAAAAACCAAATTCCCTTTGTGTAAAGACATAAACGGAAATGAACTGTATCAGTGCACCTAATGCGGCACCTGTAAAGGTGACAATAGTGGTTTTTACAGACTGGCGAAAAACAATGCCCATTGAACAAATGTAAACAGCGTTATCAATACTATATACTTACGGATTGCTAATATTTTCATCGGATAACTGATAAATACTATTTTTGGCATCTTTACTATTAATGAACAACGCCGTTAGAGAAGCATTTGCGCCCCGCTGGTATAGCGTTTTCTTTAATCCTTTTTATATCATCCGCACACGGCTGTATAGAGGTATAAAGAAACATTCAGGCTATATGAAAGGCAACCTGCTGGACTTTGGCTGCGGCAGCAAACCCTATAAGAATATCTTTAACGTTGATAAGTATGTGGGGCTTGATTATGAAACAGAAGTAAGCCAGCGTAACCCGCTGCTGGTAGCCGATGTTTTTTATGACGGGAAGACCATTCCTTTTGCTGAGAACACTTTCGATTCGGTTTTTTCCAGCGAGGTACTGGAACATGTTTTTAACCCGGATGAGATATTGCCGGAAATACATAGGGTAATGAAACCTGGTGCACATCTGCTGCTCACCTGCCCGTTTTTTTGGCCCGAGCATGAACAGCCTTATGATTTTGCAAGGTATTCGTCGTTCGCAATGAAGCACCTGATGGAAAAGCACGGTTTTGAAGTAGTGCAGTTTGAAAAAACAGGAAGCTATATAGAGTCTATCTTTCAGGGTATGGCGTTGTATAATTATTATTTTATACCGCACAGGCCCAAGGCACTGCAGTTGCCGTTTTTTGTATTGTTTGTTACTCCGGTGATACTGGCAGGTTCGCTATTGTCGAAGATATTTCCGCCCAGGGTAAAGCGTTATGATCTGTATCTAAATAATGTCATTGTTGTAAAAAAGAAATGACGCTGACATGGACCCATTGTTTTCTGTAATAGTACCCTGCTACAACCACGGCGCTTTTTTGCGAAGAAACATCAAAAGTGTTGAGGCAGTGGAAGGTATACCTATGGAGATCATTATAGTGGATGATGGCTCTACTGATGAAACCACTGTACAAGAACTACAACAATTAAAAAATGAGGGGTACCACATCATTATTCAAAAAAACTCTGGGCCTGCAGCGGCGCGTAACAACGCCATCGGGCAGTCGAAAGGCAAATACATCGTTCCGCTGGATGCAGATGATATGCTGCGCAAGGAATATATAGCTGCAGCAAAGGAAGTGTTTGAAGGCAACAAACAAATTGACATTGTATATGCTAATTTTCAACAGTTTGGAGAAAGCACAGCTGTGCAACAATATTGCGATTTTGTGCTGCAGGAACTTTTGCTGCAAAACAATATAGGCGCCTGTGCTATATACAGGAAAGAGGTTTGGCAAGCTATTGGCGGTTATGATGAAAAATTATGGAGGGACCTGGGATGGGAAGACTGGGAGTTTTGGCTGAATGCTGCGAAGCACGGCTTTAAATTTCAATACCTGGATATGATTGGGTATGATTATTATTACCAGAACAGTTCAAGGGAACGGACGTTTTTAAGGGACCGGAAAAAACTGAACAATACCATAAGCTATTACGAGCAAAAACATAAGGGTTTCTATACGCCGTCTGTTATTCACAATAACCTTATACACCAGGTAAGAATGAACCCGGTGGGCATGTTGCTGAAAATTATCACGGCGACTTTTTTACCTAAGTATTATAACAAATCATTGCAAAAAGGTAAGATCAGGAAATACCTTTTTTAAAACTGTGCTATGAAGAAATTATTAAGAGGCATTTATAACATCGTTCCGTTTAAGCAGGGTATCTTTAAGGTTGTACGCGCTTTTCACCCAGGTAAAAGCCTTACACGCCACCTTGTATTTAACGGTGAGATAGATGTGAAGATGGGAGGGCAAAGTTTTAAAATGATCAATCGCGGCTATTTCCTGGAGCAGCTTTTCTTTTGGGAAGGCCTTGACAAATGGGAAAAGTATTCCAGTTATTTGTGGAGGGTGTTGTCTGCGCATTCTAATGTAGTGCTGGATATTGGGGCTAACACGGGTGTATATACTTTAATGACCAAGACCATCAATCCTAACGCAACCGTTTATGCATTTGAACCAGTAGACAAGATATTCGAGGTTTTGAAAGCTAATATTACTGCAAACAACCTGCAAAACACGCATGCAGTAAACAAAGCCGTCTCGAATGCAGAGGGTGTGATGGATATGTATGACGTAAAGGATGGTAATTTATATGAAGCTAGCCTGGAAGCTGCGTACATTGACAACCTGAGCTATGACAAAAACCGGTTTGTAAAAAAGAGCGTAGCTATAGACACTGTAGACCATTTTGTGAGCAGCCACAACATAAAGCAGGTGGACCTGGTGAAGATAGATGTGGAAACCCATGAACCCAAGGTGATGGAGGGAATGCAGATATGCCTGCTAAAAAGCAAGCCCATTGTATTGGTAGAGATACTTAACCAACAAGTAGCCGACGGCATCAAACCCTTCCTGAAAGGGGACTATGTGCTCTATAATATTAATGAGGATAAAGGCTACGAAGAAGTAAAAGAACTGAACCCAAGCAGCCATTTTAATTATGTCATTTGCCATAGGGAAAAGGAACCACTGCTGAAACGGGCTATGTCAGAAGCCATGGCGATGATAAGAAAATAGACGCAGCGGGATTTGATATTAATCAAAGTTGCACTATATTTACTATACTAAAATATACCCTTATGAAATTAAGACTATTATTCATTACCGCTACCTGCATTTTTACCTTCAACAATTTATACGCACAAATATCACCGGCAGGGCTTGTAGCCTTATGGAAATTTGATAGTAATGCGGGAGATAGCTCCGGTAACAGCAATCATGGTACTGCCCACAATGTAACTTATGGTACCGGGAAATATGGTGCCGCTAACAGCGCTGCCAAATTTGATGGTACTACCAGCTATATAGAAGTGCCTTATTCCAGCACCATGAACCTGACCCGATACAGTATTTGTGCTACCATAAAGCTGACTGGTTTTTATACCGGCCAGTGCCAGGTGAATAGTATAATGACCCGTGGACTGGAATGGTCAACAGGCAATTACGGCATGCATTTTATTGATTCTGACGGCAGTTGTACAACCTACGATACTAATAAATATACCATGGTGGGCAGGATAGGTCCAAACGATCATAATTTTGCGTTTGGCGTATGGAAGTATAGCCCGGTACTGCACAGTGGTCAATGGGTTTCGGCCGTGATAACATTTGACAGTGTGAATGTAAAAGTGTACTTAAACGGCTCGTTAAAGATAACGAACATGCCGACAGGAACTATTCTTCCAATTGGCACAAGTACAGATGGTTTGTTCATTGGCGCGGCATACGCGACCGGTGGCACCCCCGATGTAACTTTCCCATATTGGTACAATGGATATATGGATGATTTACGCATTTACAACAGGGTATTGACAACATCGGAAATCACTTCCTATAACACGATAGATTCCCCGACAGCGATCGCAAATATTCCGGGTAAGCTCAATGCCGAGATTTATCCTAATCCAAGCCAGGGAACGATATATATACAAGGTAATGGCCTAGATGCACAGTCAGTAAACGTGCAAGTGCTGAACACAATGGGACAATCTGTGTATCGCGAACAAATGACGGTTGCAAACGGCCAACTGGAAAAGCAAATTGACTTAGGTAACATTGCCAACGGCGTATATATTGTTCACATCAGCTCTGAAACCGGAACGAAGGTTTCGAAGATAACAATAGAGCGGTAATACCATTTATGCATTTGCTGAAACGAGGTATGACCGAAGCCATGGGAAGATGAAAAAATAGATACAGGCACTTGATATTAATCAAAGGTTCACTATATTTATTATACTAAAATTTACCCTTATGAAATTAAGACTACTTCTCGTTGCCTGCCTTTTTACCTTCAACAATTTATACGCACAAATATCACCTGCGGGGCTTGTGGCCTTATGGAAATTCAATAATAACGCGGGGGATAGCTCAGGTAATGGCAACCACGGTACCGCACACAATGTAACTTATGGAACCGGCAAATATGGCGCTGCCAATGGTGCTGCCAAATTCGACGGCAATACCAGTTACGTAACGGTTCCCTATACCAATAGCTTGAACCTTAGTAAATACAGTGTTTGCGCCACTGTCAAGCTCACAGGGTTTTATACAGGCACCTGCCAGGTAAATACCATAATACAGCGCGGAAAAGAAAATGGTACAGGTCAATACGGCATGAGATTTAACGACACTGATGGAAGCTGTAGCGCCTTTGACACCAATAAATATACCCTGACGTGCATGATTGGGCCTAATGATCCTAATGTGCCTATACAAGGTTGGAAATATAATCCGGCGCTGCACTCAGGGCAGTGGTATTCGTTTGTAGCGACATTTGACAGCACAACGATAAAAATATATATCGGGGGCGTTCAAAGAACAACCAATAACACAGGCACGTCTGCTATGATGCCTATAGGCACCAGCACGGAAGGTGCATTTATTGGGGCAGGGTTTGATGTCAGCGGCACCCCAGGGACGGCATTTCCCTACTGGTTTAATGGATATATGGATGATCTGCGTATTTATAGTAGAGTGCTGACGGCATCGGAAATTACTTCTTACAATACGATAGATTCCCCGACAGCGATCGCAAATATTCCGGGTAAGCTCAATGCCGAGATTTATCCTAATCCAAGCCAGGGAACGATATATATACAAGGTAATGGCCTAGATGCACAGTCAGTAAACGTGCAAGTGCTGAACACAATGGGACAATCTGTGTATCGCGAACAAATGACGGTTGCAAACGGCCAACTGGAAAAGCAAATTGACTTAGGTAACATTGCCAACGGCGTATATATTGTTCACATCAGCTCTGAAACCGGAACGAAGGTTTCGAGGCTAACAATAGAGCGGTAATACTATTTGAAAAAGGCCTTGTAAGCGGCTATGAAATTAGCCTTATCGAAATGTTTCCTGGCATATTCGTATGCATTGCCTGAAAGACGCTCCAGTTCATAAAGATTATTAGTAAGCACCTTCAGGTAGTGTATGCCCTCAGCTAGTACGTGCTTTTCATCTTCCGGGTTTTGTATCAGCAACGCGTTTTCATTGTGAAACAGGTGCGATTTGTTACCCTCAAGCGCCGTTACTACCGGGATGCAGCCATTAGCCATACCTTCTTTTATCAGCATGGGGAAACCCTCATAGGCCGAAGTCATCAGGATAACATGGCATTGATGATACAGCGCATACATTTTCTCGGGTTCACTGATCTCGCCATGAATTATGGAGTTTTGTTTTACGTAGGTGGATAGTTCATCCATCATAGTACCTGCAAAATGGAATTGAACAGGCATTTTTTCCCTGATGCAATGCTCCGCAATCTTATCCAATAAATAAATCCGTTTTTGAGGTGTGCCTCGGCCGGCATAAAGTATTTTTAAGGGCAGACTGTATTCTTTTTTGCTTTCTTCAGGAACCAGGACGCCGGGTTCTATCAATTCTATTCTATTATTATATGAGTCAGGAACACGGTGCTCTTTATACTGTTGGAGAATGTTATTAAAGGTTGCACGGTCTATCACCATCCTGTTATCCAGGTATTTATAATTAGCTAAACCGAAGAATTCCATACCGTTATTGCCATAGGTAAAATTGTGTAGCAATTCTATTTTTGTAACCTGCTTATTCAAAAAAAACAGCATATCATAGAAGAAGGTGCTGTTGGAGCTGAATACATGGGCTTGTCTATGGCGGTTGATATAAAAACAATAATAATGCACCGTAAACAGTCGGAAAACCAGGTTATCGCACCAGGTATGTATATCAGAAGCTTCTGTATTAGGAACTGCATAAAACTCTTTCTTCATAAAGGCGTTCGGCGATAGGCGTGTGAAATACAACTGTTTCCATTTATCGCTCACGCTTTCCAGTATATCCAGGTGAACGCGTTGTGCCCCGCCTATCGCATAGCGGTCGAAGAAAAAAAAGAGCTTGCCGGGATTCTTTTTTTTCAGCGCAGCAAAAGGATATATGAAGACCAATGCCAATGGATAAGACATGCAAAGCAGGAAGCGAAAAACTTTGATCTTGGTAAGATTATGCATCGGGAATGCAATATGTATTGACGGGCATAAAATTAGCTTTTATGAGCTTAATCGTTAACCCATATTTAATAAAAACAGTTTAACTAAATAATATATAATAGTTTCTAAAAAAGAAGCGTAAAAACGTTTGACAAGCTTGCATTTTCGTGGGTTACCTGTAACTTTGTTGCGCCCTAAACAAAGCGCAAAGGACGATAATATGAACCTTTTTTTATTGGCGGTTAACCAACAGACGCCTTTCAGCTATTTCCCGGTTGCCCTGCAACTAATAGTAGCCATTGGTTTTGTGGTAGTAACGATTGGTGCCTCCCAGATGCTTGGCCCCAAACGCAGGACCCAGGATAAGCTGATCAACTTTGAAAGCGGTATCCCATCTGTGGGTAATGCACGCCAACCCATGGCTATTAAGTACTTCCTGGTAGCTATCCTGTTCGTACTATTTGATGTTGAGGTGATATTCTTCTATCCTTACGCTATCAACTTTAAAGAACTGGGGCAAGAGGGATTTTTAGCGGTTATTATGTTCGTTGCCTTTTTCCTGTGCGGGTTTATATACATATTGAAAAAAGGAGCGCTGGACTGGGAAGACTAGGCTATTTATGATTTGTGATGTATGATTTATGATTGATGGAGTATTGGTGATGTGGAATTTGTGAGTGAGAAAAATACTTTTAACCGGTTTGTGACTTGCGGATAATCGCAAAGCATAAATCAAAAATTTAAAATTGATATGGGACGTCCGGTTCAATATAATACGAATGTGAAGATGGCCCCGATACCGGAAGGGTATTCGGGTGAGGGATTTATGGCGACCTCTTTTGATAAAGTAATAGGCCTAGCCCGTAAAAATTCATTGTGGCCTTTACCATTCGCTACATCATGCTGCGGTATTGAGTTTATGGCTACAATGGGATCCAATTACGACCTGGCGCGATTTGGATCAGAGCGTATGGGCTTTACACCCCGCCAGTGCGATATGCTGCTGGTAGCAGGTACCATTGCCAAGAAAATGGCGCCGGTACTGCGCCAGGTATACCTGCAAATGGCTGAACCACGGTGGGTGATCGCTATTGGCGCCTGTGCATCGAGCGGTGGTATATTTGATTCTTATCCTGTGCTGCAGGGTATAGACCAGGTGATACCGGTGGATGTGTACGTTTCAGGTTGCCCTCCGCGCCCTGAAGGCATTTTGGATGGCATCATCAAGCTGCAGGACCTGGTACAGAATGAAAGCCTGCGCCGCAGGAACAGCCCGCAGTACAAGGCACTGATGGAAAGCTACGCAATACAGTAATAATTCAAAAGTCAAAATTCAAAGCAACCTAATTTTTGAATTTTGACTTTTTAGTTTTGAATTGATATGGTTTTGACCAACGAAGAGATACAACAGAAGCTAACAGATAAATTTGGTGACCTGCTTACCGAATGGAGCACACCGTATGGCATGCTCACGTTTCGCGCGCCCGCTGAAATGAACCTGAAAGTGATGCAGCACCTGTATGATGAGCTGGGCTTCCAGTTTTTGACCGACATAGCAGCGGTGCATTACCCGCACAGCAAAGGTGAAGAGATGGCGGTGGTATATCACCTGCACAACCTTAAGGATAATATCCGATTGAGATTTAAGGTATTTGTGCCGATAGAAAAGCCGGATGTGTTTACTGCAACCAAATTGTTTGCAGGCGCTAACTGGATGGAGCGTGAAACCTATGATTATTTCGGCGTGAACTTTATTGGACACCCTAACCTTACCCGTATTCTGAACGTTGAGGAAATGGATTATTTCCCTATGCGCAAGGAATATCCCATGGAAGACCCGACGAGGACAGACAAAGACGACGAGATGTTTGGCCGCGGCGGTTCGTATTAACTTGACTAAAAACTTGACTTTAGACTAATGTCTGAGCAACAACATCATATTCAACTGGCGGAAGAATCGCTGGCCAAGCAAAGCACCACGCTGAACCTGGGGCCGACGCACCCTGCCACGCACGGCGTATTCCAGAATATACTGGAGATAGATGGCGAGAAGGTTTTGAGCGCGGAGCAAACGGTGGGTTATATCCACCGTGCATTTGAGAAAATAGCCGAGCGCCGTCCATACTACCAGATCACGCCGCTTACCGACAGGCTTAACTATTGCTCATCTCCCATCAACAATATGGGATGGCATATGACCATAGAGAAGCTGATAGGCATTACGCTGCCTAAGCGGGTGGATTATATGCGTGTCATCATTATGGAGCTGGCACGTATTGGTGATCACCTCATCTGTAATTCTGTAGTAGCTGTAGATACCGGCGCATTGACCGGGTTTACTTATGTCTTTCAGTGGCGCGAACTGATCTATGAAATTTATGAGGAAGTATGCGGCAGTCGCCTGACTACCAATATAGGTCGTGTAGGCGGATTTGAGCGCAATTTCTCGGCTACTGCATGGCAGAAGCTGCAGAAATTCATGGATGGGTTTCCTAAGGTGATGAAAGAGTTTGAAGACCTGCTGAACCGCAACCGCATATTCATGGAGCGTTGTATAGGTGCGGGACCTATCAGCGCAGAACGTGCGTTGAGCTATAGCTTCACCGGCCCTAACCTGCGCGCTGCGGGTGTAGACTATGATGTACGCGTATCGCAGCCCTATTCCTCTTACGAAGATTTTGATTTTAAAATACCTGTTGGCACTACCGGGGATGTGTATGACCGCTATATGGTACGTAATGATGAGATATGGCAGAGCTATAGCATCATTAAGCAGGCTATAGCCAAAATAGCAGAGATAGAAAAAGCAGACCCTGCGCAGAAGGATATATTTTATGCGCCTGAAGCGGATAAGTTCCACCTGCCACCGAAGGAAGATGTATATACCAAGATGGAAGCGCTGATATTCCACTTCAAGATGATCATGGGTGAAATAGAAGCGCCCCCGGGTGAAGTATATCATGCGGTGGAAGGCGGCAATGGTGAGTTAGGCTTTTACCTCATCAGTGATGGCAGCCGGGCCCCATACCGTCTGCACTTCCGCAGGCCATGTTTTATTTATTACCAGGCATATCCTGAGATCATAAAAGATGGTTTGCTAAGTGATGCAATCATTACACTGAGCAGTATGAATGTGATAGCCGGAGAACTGGACGGATAAAATAATAATCGGCCGGTTAGCTGATAAGCTAATTTGCTAATAAAAATAGATTGTTGACATTAGCTAATAAGCTAATTATCAAATGAGCTAATTGAAATGCAATTTTCGGAAGAAAAACTAAATAAAGTCAAAGAGATCATGGCCCGCTACCCGGAGGGGAAGCATAAGAGTGCGCTGATACCTTTGCTGCACATGGCGCAGGAGGAAAACAATGGCTGGCTGGATACTGCTGCAATGGACTATGTGGCCGGGTTGCTGAACATACTACCGATAGAAGTGTATGAAGTGGCTACATTCTATTCCATGTACAACCTGAAGCCTGTAGGTAAATACATATTTGAAGTATGCCGCACGGGGCCGTGCATGCTGAATGGCAGCGACCAGATCATAGATTATATTAAGGAGAAGCTGAACATACGCGAGGGTGAAACAACGACGGATGGATTGTTTACGCTGAAACCGGCAGAATGTTTAGGCGCCTGCGGATATGCGCCGATGATGCAGCTGGGCAACCATTTTAGGGAGCACCTGACGAAAGAAAAAGTAGATGCGATCATTGAGGAGTGCAGAAGAAACGCTGCAATGAATAACTGATATGCGTAACCTGGTTACCATATCATTGCTCTTTATTTATAGTGCCGCAATGGCGCAGAGCGAAAAAAGTCTGCACCTAGCGGTGGACGGATTTTCAAACGCGTTGGTAGAAAGGGATTCTGTGGAGTTGAAAAAACTGGTGGCTGATAAACTGGTTTACGGACACTCCAACGGATGGAAGCAAACAAAGCAGGAACTGATAGGTGATCTCTATAATGGTAAGATCATTTATAAAAAGATAGATCAGAGCGATGAACAATCCGTGGTAGAAGGCAATACCGGTTGTGTGCGGACCACGGCGAATATAGATGTAGTGATGGAAGGTAAGCCAGTTCAGATGAAACTGCATGTATTGCAGGTGTGGGTTTGGAAGAATAAAAGATGGCAACTGCTGAGCAGGCAAAGCATTAAGATGTAACCCCGGATCCCCTAAAGGAGGGAAGGGTTGATTAATAAAAAACAAAGAAGCCCCTTTAGGGGTTGAGATATGAAATTATTATTAGAGCACGCACATGTAGAGGGCATTCGCTACTACGACGCTTACCGTAAACACGGTGGCTACCGTTCGGTAGAGAAGGCATTTAAAATGACGCCCGAAGAAATAGTGGAAGAAGTGAAGAAGAGCGGCCTGCGCGGACGTGGTGGCGCGGGCTTTCCTACAGGTATGAAGTGGAGCTTCCTGGCCAAGCCGGAAGGAGTGCCCCGTCACTTAGTGTGCAACGCAGATGAATCAGAACCCGGTACATTCAAAGACCGCTACCTGATGGAGTTTCTGCCGCATTTGCTGATAGAAGGGCTTATTGTAAGCAGCTTCGCACTGGGCAGTAATGCTACCTATATATACATACGCGGTGAATACGCATGGATCGTAGATATACTGGAACAAGCGATAGCAGAAGCTAAGAACAATGGCTTCCTGGGTAAGAACATACTGAACACAGGATTTGATTGCGAGATATATGTGCAGCGTGGTGCAGGCGCTTATATCTGCGGCGAAGAAACAGCTTCTTTCCAGCACATTGGGATCCTAAGCTTAGAATTCCACGTGGACAAGTTGTCGCG